>Ga0209056_10002969_pt1 | contig 18177 bp, 12 predicted proteins | sample GraSoiAngelo_114_FD_185876 | JGI IMG/M metagenome (GOLD analysis project Ga0209056, IMG submission 185876) | Grasslands soil microbial communities from the Angelo Coastal Reserve, California, USA - 14_0903_13_40cm (SPAdes) (version 2) | ecosystem: Environmental > Terrestrial > Soil > Grasslands... | reverse complement strand
GCTATTGATTATCGTACTAACGCTGTTGTGTATCGGCATCGTCATGGTCTATAGCGCAAGCGCTTTTCGGGCAGCGCGCGACCAGGGTGACGCTTCGTACTACTTCCAGCGCGAACTGATGTGGACAATCCTTGGAATAGTGGCAATGTTACTTACGCTACGCGTAGATTATCGCCAATGGCGGCGTTTCTCGCTGATTGGGATGCTGATTATTCTGCCGTTGCTGGTGATTGTGCTGAAGTTTGGTGTAAATGTGTACGGCGCATCGCGCTGGTTATCTCTTGGTTCGTTCTTTTCGTTTGAGCCAAGCGAATTAACCAAATTAGTGCTGGCTCTCTATATCGCCGATTGGTTAGCCCGTAAAGGAGACCAGGTAGGCACATTTCTCTATGGTTTGGTTCCGTTCATTATTCTAGTAGGCATTGTTCTGGGCCTGGTGTTGCTGGAGAACGACTTAGGGACCGCAATTATTATTGCAGGTTTTGCTACAGCAATGTTCTTTACAGCAGGCGCTAATATTACACAGTTCTTACTGGCGATGGCATGTGGTGGGTTGATTTTTTTAAAAGAAGCGTTCAGTAGTTATCGTTTTTACCGTGTAGCGGGTTTTATGAATCCTTTTAAGGATGTTACAAGTATTAACCTGCAACTGTATCAGGCATTGCTGGCACTGGGGTCAGGGGGATGGTTCGGCTTAGGGTTAGGAAATAGCCGTCAAAAGACTGGCTATTTACCGTTCCCTTATACCGATTCGATCTTTCCAATCATTGGCGAAGAGTTGGGCTTTGTTGGCAGCGCTGTAATCGTGATGCTCTTTCTTTTTTTAGCTTTTCGGGGATTCCGACTTGCCAGGCGCACTCCTGATCTGTACGGAGCGCTGCTGGCAACCGGTATCACAACCTGGTTGGTATTACAGGCAATGATAAATATTGGAGCGAATACTGGAACAATTCCTTATACAGGAGTGCCGTTACCTTTTATCAGCTTCGGCGGATCATCGCTTGTTGTATCACTGGCTGCCGTAGGTGTCTTACTCAACATTTCGCGCTATATTCAGGAACCGGAAGCGCCAGCTCTCTCGCTGCGCAAAAAGCGTGTTGGGTCCAGATATATTACATCTACGCAGTAGTCCTATCATTCCTCCTGATCGAGAGATAGGCGCGAAGCGATGTTGGAGGAATGAATTTCAAAAAGTCCTATCATTCCTCCTGATCGAGAGATAGGCGCGAAGCGACGTTGGAGGAATGGATTTGAACAAGTAATACTAATCGAGAATGGTATGCGAGTGCTTGTATCTGGCGGAGGTACCGGAGGACATATATATCCCGCCCTTGCAATAGCAACACAGTTACGTGAAGAGTACCAGGCAGAGATAGTGTTTCTGGGAAGTGATGATGGGTTGGAAACTGAGATAGTGCCTGCGGCAGGCTTTCGCTTAGCTACCGTTAAAGCTGGCAAACTGCGGAGATATGTCTCATGGCAAACAATAACAGGAGTGATGCGTATACCTATGGGTATGATACAGGCAATCAACATTGTAAGGAAGGTTCGTCCGCAAGTAGTTTTTACAAGCGGAGGATATGTAGCTGTTCCAGTAGGATTGGCAGCGCGTCTCAATCGGGTGCCGCTATTGATGCACCAACAAGATGTGCCACCCAACCTATCGAACAAACTTGTAGCGCCACTCGCAACACGCATCTCGGTGGCATTTACTGACTCGCTGGCCTATTTCCCAGCACAAAAGACTTTGCAGCTTGGTAACCCGATACGTCAGGCTATGCTGGATGTACGCCAGACGCTACCACGGGAAGCGCGTAAGACGCTTGGATTTGAGGAACTGGAGCCGTTATTGCTAGTCACTGGTGGCAGTCAGGGCGCAAGACATCTGAATCAAATAGTATGTGAAGCGCTGCCAGTCCTGCTAGCCCACTGCCAGGTGCTACACATAAGTGGCAAAGAGTTGTATAGCGAGACTCATGAGTTGTCGAATAGTGCATTAGCTCCTCTTGAGGAGCCGTTGAGAAGGCGTTATCGGTTGGTAGCCTACCTGAATGAGGAAATGCCGCTAGCTTTGCAGGCAGCAGACCTGGTGCTCTGTCGTTCAGGTGCATCTACCTTAAGCGAATTGGCAGTGCTGGGCAAACCGAGTATTCTGGTACCCTTACCTCCGGCAATTGGGAGTTCTCCGCAAGAGGCAAACGCGGAGATGTTTAAGCGTAAGGCAGCGGGTGAAGTGATCAAGGATCATGATCTGAAGCCGCAGGTACTTGTAGAGCGAGTGAAATACATTTTGTCATCTTCTACCCGTTTAGAAGCTATGGCAGAAGCCGCAAGATCATTTGCGAAGCCACAGGCAACGCAAATGATCACAGCGGAGCTAGTAAAAATTGCACGATGAACGAATCAGGATTTGAACAATCTAAATCGATCCAAACGCCGTTGCACGGCTACTCTTTGAGTCATGGATCGGTAGAAGTATTGAAAGATGCTCGGTTGCATTTCATGGGAATCGGCGGTCAGGGCATATCGGCAGTGGCGCAAATGGCGCTTGAGGAGGGTGCCAGGATCAGCGGGTGTGATCAATCAGCATCAGCTACGACGAGTATGCTACTGCAAAAAGGAGTGCCTGTGGAGATTGGACATAATCCCAAACATCTTGCAAACGCTGATGCTTTGATTTATGTGCCCGCAATTGTGGCTTTCAATCCTGATAATCCTGAATTAGTCGCAGCGAAGACGAGTGGAATGCCGGTCATGACGTGGCAAGAGTTGATGGGCAAATGGATGCAGGGTAAGTTAGTGCTCTTGGTCAGTGGGGTCCATGGCAAAGGAACGACAACAGCGATGCTTGCGCTCATACTTGTTGAGGCGGGGCTTGATCCAACGTGTGAGATTGGCGCAATCGTGCCAGGCTTTGGCGCTAATTATCGTATAGGGAAAAGCCAATACTTTGTCAATGAAGCCGATGAGTTCAATAACAATTTCTGGAACTATCATCCTCGGTTGGTGATCGTGACATCAATCGAGTTTGAGCACCCCGAGTTTTTTGCGGACTATGCAACGTTCCTAAAATCATTTGAACATTTTATTCGCGGGATGGATATGCAGAGTGAGTGGCCTTTCCCACCAACTCTCATTCTGAATGCTGAAAGTCCTGGCTGCCTCGAATTACGCGAACGGCTGAATGATTGGACAGGTCGAATTCTGATGTACGCAGTTGATGGTCTTTCGAATACGGAAATGACAAAAGTTGGTAGTATACCTGCTGATGTACGAAGACTGTCAGATTACACAGTATATGACGTAGAGCTAGAAGGAAAGACAAGTTTCCGTGTAAGATCCCAGGAAGGTGAGGAGAACGGGTTCCCAACGGATAAGGTCATCCATCTGCGGTTACCAGGAGTGCACAACATTCAGAATGCCCTGGCGGCCCTGACTGCTGCGCGCTGCACCGGCATAAATGACGCTGTAATTATCCAAACGTTGGAAAATTTTAGCGGCATTGAGAGACGTTTCGAGATTCGTTATCAAGGTCCGCTAGAGATCAATGGGGCGACGCACGATGTCATCTTAGTTGATGACTATGCTCACCATCTAACGGCGATCACGGCAACTCTGGAGGTGGCTCGTAGGAGATTTCCAGGACGGCGACTTATCGCGGTTTATCAACCGCACATGTATAGTCGCACAAAGACTTTTTTTGAGCAATTTTTAACTGCATTTGATATCGCCAATGTCGTGATTATAGCGGACATCTTTCCGGGGCGTGAACATGATACTGGGTCCATACATGCGCGTGAACTTGTTGAAGCAATAGTTAAGCGTCCACCATTTTCGTCGTCAGAAAAACGCGTAATGTATGGTGGGAATGTTGAAAATACGGCAGCATTATTACGCAATACCCTGCGTTCTGGTGATGTGGCAATTGTAATGGGAGCTGGAGACATCTACGCTGTAACTGAAAAGTTGTTACTAAGGACATAGAAAACCATCATGACGTTCGATGCTGAAACAATCTATAAAAAACTACAACCACATTTTTCAGGAGCGTGTTCGCCTCAATGAGCCAATGGCACGGCATTGTACTTTTGGCGTAGGTGGGCCTGCCGATGTGTGGGTTTCACTCGAAACGTCAGGGAACTCATTGACCTGGTGCGCATGTGCATCGAGGAGCAATGGCCGTTACTACTGGTGGGTAACGGTACGAATATCCTTTTTGCTGATGCGGGTGTGCGAGGTATTGTTGCGCGTATTGTACTCGATAATTACACCATTGAAGATCAAGGTAATAACACAGCTCTTCTGGTGGCAGAGGCAGGAGTGAGTTGGCCTCGCCTTTTGAATGAACTTGCTGCCCAGGGTTGGGGAGGGTTAGAGTTCGGGCCAGGCATACCAGGAACACTAGGTGGAGGTGTCATCTCAAACGCGGGAGTGCACAACAGCGATCTCGGCGAAGTACTGGAATGGATCGAGGTATTGGATGCGCGTGGAGCTTCGACAACTCAAGATGGAGTATCGAATCCAATCATACGACGATACCTGCACGACGAAATTGATTTGAGTTTCCGGCATAGCCGTTTCCGTGACAATCGGCGTATTGATTTTGACATACAGGGATATCCAATAGTTCCTCCACGAGGTCTGATTGAGCCCAGTGAAATCATTTTACAGTTGGGAATTCGTCTTCAAGGGGAAGATCCTGAAAAGTTACGCGCTACCATTGAAGAATACAAAAGACACCGCAAGGTGACACAGCCGCCACAGAAGAGCGCAGGTTCAGTCTTTAAAAATCCACCAGGTGATTACGCCGGGCGTCTGATAGACCAGGCCGGATTGAAGGGTAAGACACATAGTAAGGCACAAATTTCGAAACGCCACGCTAACTTTATTGTCAACGTAGGCGGAGCCAGTGCAGCCGACGTTGTAGCATTGATTGTTGAAGCTCGCAACTGCGTTCACGAGCAGTTTAGGATAGATTTGGAGTTGGAGGTCGAGTTGCGAGGCGAATGGGGGAAGTAATTATGGAGCACAAAAAACCAAAGGAGCAGATTGCTTTCGATTATAGAACGAGAACGTCTTCTCATCCTGTCAGCCACGGAAAGGAGCAAGGGCGAAGAAGCGGGTCGAGTAGAGCAGCAGACCAAACTATATCTCGGAGCCATGCGAATACTCGCAGGAGGGTCGTTAGGATGCCGAAGGAAATCGCGCAGCCAATGCACTGGGCTGATCGACCAGCTTATAAGCGTAGCGTAAACGTGGAACTACGTACCAGAAGCAGATTTGTGAAGCGCACCCTTGCACAGACGGGAGTACCAGCATCTGAAGGCCAGATACGACTCATTCGTCCTTTACCGCGACTACCTCTTGCTACGAATATACCGCTACGTAGTGGTCGGCAGAAAGCAAGAAGCGGGAGTTTCTGGCGACGAATGCTGACTATGATCGCTCTGTTCTTGATAGCTATAGTAGGGGTAAGTTTTGCTCTTAGCAGTGCCAATTTCCAGATTCATCAGATCGATATTGTGGGTACGCAAAACACCAGACTGGTGAATGATATTCAGCGAATGGGTATCCAGGGACAGAACATTTTTCTATTGGACGCGGGGGATCTGACTACACGCATTGAGGCTCTACCCATGGTAGACTCTGTAAATCTGTCAAAGCAGTTGCCAAATCTGGTGATTATCAATGTAGTGGAGAGAACGCCTGTATTACTCTGGCAGACACAACAGGGAACTTTCAGTGTCGATAGCAAGGGAGTAGTCATCGCGGCCGCCAGTGATACCACAGGCATAGATCATTTGATGACTGTTGTGGATGTGAGCAAAGGAGTAGCACAGCAGATACATCCTGGAACTTTGTTGAGCGCAGCCGATATAGCATTTGCTACGCAGGTAAATACGCGTCTTCAGCATTTGTCAGGAGTTTCCTCATTTACACTGAGCTATGATGTTGGACCCGGGCAAGGGGGGCATGGGTCATTCATCGTCGTGAGTTCAAATGGCTGGTTAGCTTACCTGGGCGGTGCGGATGATAACAATCCATTGGATAATCGACTGATCGAACTCCAACAGATTCTTAACCTGGCGCAGCAAAAACAACTCAGTCTGGCAAAAATTGACCTGCGCTTCGGCTTGCGCCCTGTATATACATTGAAATCTTAGCCAAGCAAACAGTAGTGAAGTAGTTCCGTAGTGCGCGGGCATCACAAACGATGCCCATACAACAGCCCAAGGGAGCGTGTATCGTGCAAGAGCGGGTGATAGTCGGTATCGACGTAGGAACAACAAAAATTTGCGTTCTTGTCGGCGAATTGGATCGCGACGGGAAGCTGAATATTGTTGGCGTTGGCACCTGCCCTTCACAGGGTTTGCGCCGCGGGGTGGTGGTGAACATTGAGGAAACAGTCACTTCCATTGCAGCGGCTCTAGATCGTGCAGAACGCCTTTCAGGAAAGGACATAACTACCGCGTACGTTGGCATTGCTGGTAGTCACATCGATTCTGAAAATAGTAAAGGATTTGTAGCCATCTCGCCAAGCCATCGAGATATTATGCAGAACGACATTAGCCGAGCTATTGAGGTCGCTCGTGCTATTGCGATTCCCGCGAATCGCGAGGTCATTCACGTTATCCCGCGTGGTTATGTTGTAGATGGTCAAGAGGGTATCAAGAACCCCATAGGCATGTCCGGTTTTCGGCTAGAAGTAGAGACACACATCATTACAGGTGCTGTGTCATCTATTCATAACTTAATCAAGTGTGTTCATAAAGCGCGTGTTGAGATTGAGGATCTCGTCCTTGAGCCACTGGCGTCAAGTGAGGCTGTACTGGCTGAAGGAGAAACGGATCTTGGTGTAGCGCTCGTTGACATCGGTGGCGGTACCACTGATGTGGCAGTCTTTACTGATGGGGCAATCTGGCACACCATAGTGTTGCCTATCGGGGGGAACCTGATTACCAGCGATATCGCTATCGGTTTGCGCCTGCCATTCGGTGTAGCTGAGGAACTTAAAGTCATCTATGGCCATTGTGATCCCTCAACTATCTCCGATGATGACATGATTGACCTGTCGCATTACATGCCGGATTGCAATGATCTTGTGCCACGTAAGCTGCTTGCCGAAATTATTCAAGCACGAGTGGAAGAATTGTTTGAAATGGTACACGAGGAGATTAAGAAGTCCGGTTTTGACGGACTATTGCCAGCCGGTCTGATACTTACAGGAGGTGGCGCTGAGTTGCCAGGAATCCTGGACGCCGCAGGACAGATTCTCGATTTACCCGCGCGTCTTGGTTCACCACTCGGTTTGCTTGGACTTGCCGACTCGATAAGTCGTCCAGCCTATGCCACTTCGATGGGTCTGTTGCTTTGGGGGTTACGTCATACCTCGTATCTTACAGATGAGGATGAAATGGAGGAGACAGGGACAGGAGATGTGATATCTCGATTAGGACGCTGGTTTCGCGCGTTTGTTCCATAGTATTGATTGTAGGGGGCATAGAAATTGTCCCCGTCAGGATTGCCATCACCTGTTTGTTTGTTTAGTGCCATAGTTTGTACTCGAACAACAAACACGAAAGGGGGCCAAAATGCTACCAATGGGAAATCATCAAGTTGAGGGCTTCGCCCAAATCCGTGTTATCGGTGTAGGAGGAGGAGGCAGCAATGCAGTCAACCGCATGATTCAGGCCAACATGATGGGCATTGAGTTTATTGCCGTCAATACCGATGCCCAGGCCTTGCTACTGACCGATACGCCGCATCGTATCCGCATCGGTGACAAGCTCACGCGGGGCCTTGGTGCCGGTGGCAACCCGAGTGTTGGGGCAAAGGCTGCGGAGGAGAACTCCGAAGACCTGTACGAGGTGCTAAAAGGCTCCGATATGGTCTTTATCACAGCAGGTATGGGCGGCGGGACTGGCACGGGTGCAAGCCCGATCGTAGCGCAGATTGCGCGCGAGTTAGGCGCTTTGACCGTCGGTGTGGTCACAAAACCATTTGCCTTTGAGGGAAACAAGCGCCGTACTGCGGCTGAGGAGGGTATCGCCAATCTCAAGCAGCATGTAGATACGCTCATCACGGTACCCAATGATCGACTCCTGCAAGTGGCTGACAAGAAAATGCCGTTGAAAGAAGCTTTCCGTCTGGCTGATGACGTATTGCGCCAGGGTATTCAGGGTATCAGTGATTTGATTACAGTACCAGGGCTTATCAATCTGGACTTCGCTGATGTGAAAACAATCATGTCGGCGGCTGGCTCGGCATTGATGGCAATTGGAGAGGCTAGCGGCGAGTCTCGCGCGGTAGACGCTGCACGTATGGCGATTGCCAGCCCCTTACTTGATATCGATATTAACGGTGCCCATGGTGTATTGTTCAATATTACGGGTGGCCTTGACTTGACTCTATACGAGGTGAATGAGGCGGCTGACATCATCAGCAAGGCAGCGCATCTCGAAGCGAATATTATCTTTGGTGCTGTACAGGATCCTGCATATGATGGGAAAGTCAAGATTACGGTCATTGCGACAGGGTTTGATGGGCGAACACACCTGTCAACATCACCACAAGGCGGACGTGTGGAATACAATCGGAATATGTTCTACCCCGTGGCTTCTTCGTCCAACAATGGCAACGCTTCAATGCGTCAGCCGCAGCAAAGCGCATCTAACGGATATAGTTCGTTACCGATGACGCCAACACCACCAATGAACATTGCGAAGCATCCAACGGGACCTCTACGGCCTGCAGCAGGGCAGCCTATGCAACCAGCACCCGTTCCAGTGATGCATGAACAAATGGGGCGGCCTGTTAAAGTTGGACGTTTTGATGTGCTTGAAGAAGATTTCGACATGGATAACGATTCTGGCGATGTGCTTGAGCCAGTGATTGAACGCACACGGCTTCCTGTCCCAGAACCAGAGGCGCAGCCGTCGCAGCGTCCAGCGTCTGATTCCCGTCCCCAGCGCCCGATCAGGCGTATGGATCCGAAGGCGTTGGATCTACCAAGAGGTAATCGAAACGCTCCTCCGGGAGATGTAATCGATATTCCGGCATTTCTACGCAAGCGCTGAGGAATAACACAAAGGGTTCTGCCTGGCAGCATACCGCCAGGCAGAACCCTTTGCTGTCTCAATACCCTTTTAAATGCGGGCTATCCTATTGGTAGTCCTCCCCATATTCCCAGGAATGTCCTTATCCAGGCCAATATGATTGATTACTACACGAGCGCCAGGGATACCGGTAATCTCCCTCTCCAACAAGGTTTTCATCTCAGGATTCGGAACCTCACCGTACAGACTGACAATATAGTTCTCAACCAGCACTGAAAGATTTTTCGCCCCCTCTAGCTTACCTGCTGCTCTCAAGCTTTCGATATGAGCATTAACAGCATTCAGAAGCTCATCTTCAGCGACAAGGAAGTTCATGACATCGAGTACGCCTGGCATCTTCCGCAGGGCAGCCTCAACTTCCTGCTTTTGCTCCTCTAATTCAACCTTGCCATACAGCGAAAGTACAACACCCTCGCGCTCAACAAATACCTTAACGGGATGTGCGCTCCATGCGGGAGTGTCAACAGTTACAGTCTGATCAACCACATCCTCAGCCTCCCGGAGAACTTTTGCTGCCAGAGGTGTTGGCTTTCCTGTAGATGCAGCCTCGTCAAATGTTGCCGAATGCTCTCCAGGTTTGACTTCTTCACCGTGAGTAGCCATCGGATTTTCTAATGCCCAACCCATGATACCAATAAATACGCAAACGGCGCCAATGATTGTTATCCAGTAAACAGTGTTGATGAACAAGAAACCAACCATTGTGACGAGAATGGATACGCCCACAAGAATTGGCCAGAGACTGCCATTGGGCAGGTGAATGTGGGCTTCTTCGCCCTCAACATGTTCTGCTTCCTGGACTGCTAGCGCAGGCATTGTCATTTCGTCTTCAGTGAGACTCGTGTTTTGAAGAGAAGTATCCATAAGTGCTCGCTTTCCATCGAAAGTGATTATGATCTACCCGGACACTGCTTAGTTAAGACAGCTATCCTACTATAAGAATAACAGGTATAGGCCTCTCTTGCAAGCGGTTGGATGAATTTACGAATTTATGCATCAATATGCTCTGGGCTAAACTTCCACAAAACACCCCCACCCAAAGAATATACAAAAGAGAACTTTTGTTCTATAATATCATTATGAGTAACCAAAACATACCAGCTACGAAACTGGCTAAGAAAGAGACATCATCACATGCTTCGAGATGTAATGAAGGAGACGTGGGCTTTTCAAAAAACTGCTCTGGAAGGACATGAAGAGGAACTCCCACAGCAATTTCAAATGGCATTCATGCAAGGGATTCATCAAGCTCACAAGGAAATACTGCAAGAGCTACGCCAAACACTCGTGAAAATCGTACGTTTGCGCTTCCCCAATGTAGTTCGCCTGGCAAAAAAACAGACCTCTACTATTGATGATTCGGCAATATTGCGAGACTTGATCGTCAAAATGAGCATTGCACAGACCGCCGAAGAAGCAGTCGTCTACTTACTGGAAGTCGACGAAGACGAGGAGGAAGAGGATTGATTCTATTCCTCTAGCAGCATCTTCAAATCTGAAGCCAACTGGCTGGAAGAGAAGCCGCTATCTAGCAAGACTCGTTCGCGTCCCTGCTTATCGATCACATACATAGCAGAAGAGTGGTTGACAACTCCACTGCTAGTAGCTGCCTGCGCATCAACACTATACGATGCCCATACAGGCGCCAGCTCGTTGTGGGTACCAATCAGATAATAAAAGTAATTGCCTAGTTTATGAACATTGGCGAAATTTTGCGCAGCAGAGGCAGTATCACCTTTTGGATCCATACTAACAGCCAGAACTGCAATGTGTTGTGCATTACTCCCCAGGCTTTGCATTGTTGTATGAATTTTTTCAGCGGTCAGTGGACACACATCAGGACAATGAGTGTAGAGGAAAGTCAGGACAACCGGCTTACCTTTGAACTGTGCCAGCGATATTGAATTACCAAACTGGTCTTTCAGTAGAAAATCAGGAGCAGGAGTGCTGCCTAGATTGGTGCCTTGCAGATTGGATGTGCTTGTAGCCGGGTTAGTAGTGGCAGCTCCGCCTGAACCATTGCGCAAGCTGAAGATCGCTATCACCAGCACAACCAGCAACGCAAGACTTATTACTGATAAGCGAGAGGCTAAACGCCAGCTCATGGTCATTGACTGTCCTTCATGTTTTTCCAATGCATGACGCTCGAAGAGCCATTTGCGTTGGTTTCAATGTACTACCCTGTCGATTACCATTGCCGCAAAAATCAAAGCAAGGTAACAGTTAGAGTACCAGAAAAGAGCACGCGCCCACTTTTTCGATTGATCGCGTATTAGACGTATTGCCATGTATATCAGAATACCACCGAGTACGAGCGCAACCAGCAGGTAAAAGTAACCCATGGCATGCATTGCGAAAAGAATCATAGTTACTGCAAGCAGCAATAACGAGTAGAGCAATATCTGCTTGCGTGTCTCTCGCTCGCCCATTACCACTGGCAACATTGGTATACTGGCCTTCTCGTAATCTTTCTGAATCAGCAATGAAAGAGCCCAGAAATGTGGAGGCGTCCAGTAAAAGATGATGGCAAAGAGCCAGATTGCTGGCAGTGTAAGTGAATTTGTTACCGCCGCCCAGCCTACCAGTACAGGAACGGCTCCAGCGGCCCCGCCGATTACAATATTTTGTGCGGAAGTGCGCTTCAGCCACATCGTATACACAAATATGTAGAAAAGTATAGCTGAACAGGCCAGGAGTGCGCTGAGCAAGTTGACAAAGATCGTCAGAATGAGAAATGAGCCGACCCCCAACGCGATGCCAAAGACCAATGCCTGGGTGGGTTGTACCCTACCAGATGGCAAAGACCTGCGTTGCGTGCGTCCCATGATTTGATCTATATCCCGATCAATATAGCAGTTAATACAATTTGCACTACCGGCAGCCATGGCGCCGCCCAGTAATGTTGCCAATACAAGGCCAGGCGGTGGCAATCCCTGATGAGCTATCGCCATCGCTGCCACCGTCGTACCGAGCAGTAGAACAGTCACATGCGGTTTCATGAGATCAATATAGCTGGAAATTGTCTGCTGGATTGGGCCTGCTTCTTTCTTCTCTTCTGCCGGTTCTTCCAATTCTGCTCCTTGAGGAGCTGCTCTCAATTGACGTGCTGCCAGGACTGCTAGCAGTACCAGGCTTCCCCACACGGCTGTGGCAAGGGCCAGATGCAAACCGGCCAAAAAGTCAGGTCTCTCCAGGAGCACAACCAGGCCCCCAACGATAGCCTGTGCCACGAAAAGTATACCGGCTACAAGCGCAACCCATGCCTGACCAGGCGCGACGTTCCGCCTGCGCCACGCTGATATCAATGTCCAGATGAGTACGAGTCCTACAAACGTGGCTACCAGGCGATGAAAAGTATTGACGTCTGACAGGTGATACTGTACAGGCCATTGTGGCGCGGTCCCGCAGAGAGGCCAACCTGGACAAGCTAGTGTCGCACCACTTCCTACCACGTAAGAACCGCTGAGCATCAATCCGTAGACCAGTAGCGCATTGGTCATGGCCAGACGTACAAATTTACGAGTCTTAGCTGGATGTTCTTTACCTGGATTTGCCTTCCCCGACATTACCGCTACGGTGATCACCATTGCAAAAATTGCTAGCGCTGTCCCAAGGTGTGCCGTGATGATCGTAGGTGGTAGTTTCCATAAAACGGTGAGACCACCAAGCACAATCTGAATCACCAGGAAGAACGGTGCCAGCAGAGCAGGGATCAAGACCTGACGCTCTTGACGTGCCAAGATCAAGGCGCTAATCGCTAGTGTAATGATGAGTATGCTGACAATCGAAGCAGTATAGCGGTGAAATTGCTCCAGCAGCACATGATAGTCAAGTGCCACGAAAATATTGCCATGACACAACGGCCAGTCAGGACAACTCAAGCCAGAGTCTGAGACACGCACTGTGCCTCCGAGCGCAACGAGAAAATAGGTAAATCCGACCGTCACCCATGCAATGCGACGTACTATTTTCATTGGAGATAGTATCCTTTGTGGTAGAGAGTATAAGACTCATTCTATTGTCATTGACAATCCTGATACCATCCTTGCAAAGCATAAGACGTGCCTTACAATTACCTGAATAGTGAGCACCTTGTAGCCCCCCTTGACCCCTGCTATAGTATGTAACTGAAGACACGTTCGTGCGAAAGGTCAGCATAATGGTAGACATTGGACTCGATTTCTGGCTCACCCAGTGGAACCTGGAGCCATCGATCCTCATAGGTACGGTACTTATTGCAGGCCTGTATCTTTATGCAATAGGTCCGTTTCGAAAACGTCATTTCCCAGATGAGCCAATCATGACAGGCCAGACTATTGCTTTTCTATCTGGTATGCTGATTATGTTTCTGGCTCTCGTTTCTCCATTAGATGAACTTGGTGATTCTTACTTATTTAGCGCGCATATGGTACAACATCTGTGCCTGACAATCATTGGGCCACCTTTGCTCTTGATCGGGACCCCTGAGTGGATTGTGAAACCAGCGTTAAGCAACAAAGTTATATTTAAAGTAGCAAAAGTTTTGACATACCTCGTTGTGGCTTTTGTCCTCTATAATGTAGACTTCTGGCTCTGGCATGCACCAACCCTCTACGACGCAACTTTGGAGAATCAGAGTATTCACATTTTGGAGCACCTTACTTTTATCATCTTTGGCCTCCTGTACTGGTGGCCTATTTTTAGCCCATCAAAAGACTTGCCGCGTCTCTCCTTCGGAGGACAGATACTCTACCTTTTCCTGAGTGGTATGCCCTCAGTTTTACTTGGAGCAGGTTTGACATTCAGTCCTCCACTTTATGCTTCGTATATCGCCGCGCCACGTATATGGGGCATCTCTGCAGCCACAGATCAACAATTGGGCGGACTCATTATGTGGGTACCGGTTAGCATTTTTTACATCGTTATCATGAGTGTGCTCTTCATTCGCTGGATGCTGCAACAAGAAGCAAAACAACAGGCTCTAGAAGCAGAAACCTACTCCAAACAAGTCTCGCCCTAACAAACTAACCATGTTATAATGCGCCTGTACATTTCCACTTTCTTGAGCTAGTGAGAGAACAGGAAAATGGGAGATCAGTATTTCACAACTGTTGGGAAGGCGCATCACCATGCTCATTACACGTATCGAGTTAGAGAACATTAAGAGTTATCGCAATATCACTGTAGATTTCCGGCGCGGCACTACTGCTATCCATGGCCCAAATGGTGCTGGTAAAACAACCCTCGTCGAAGCAATCGGATTTGCGCTCTTCGATCATCTTGCGTATAACCAGTCGCAATTTGTGCGTGAAGGCGAAAAATATGGACGTGTAGTTGTTCATCTCATTGGCAGTGATGACCGTCCCTACGAAGTCGAAAGGCGTTGTGGAGCAGGCGCGAAATGGGTTGTATTTGATCGTGAAGCAGACTTGCGTGTAGAACAGCGCACCGATGTTCTGGATAAGCTCCATGAGTTATTTGGCATCGATCGCGAACGACCTCTGGATGTGCTCTTCCGAGACGCTTTAGGAGTACCACAGGGCACATTTACAGCTATCTTTTCGGAACCGGGTAGTAAGCGCAAACAGACATTTAATCCTCTCCTACAAATCGAGGATTTCACGACGGCTGCTGATTATCTTTTAGATGCCTCGAAAGTATACCAGGAGCAGATTCAAACACAAAAAAGTGAGATCCAACGCCTCGAAATTGAGACACGCGATCTAGAAGAGTGGCGTACATCCCTCAAAACAGCCCGTATGGAAGATCAGCAGAAAAAAGAGCAAAATGTGCAATGGACACAGCGATTAGCAGTATGCAAAGAACGCGCTGAATTGCTAAAACAACAACGCGACCACCTCAACCAGTGCCAGTCGCAACTCTACCAGAACAGAACAATACATACTTCCTCTCAAGAGCTTCTACACAACAGCCAGAAACAATTAAACGAAGCTCGCTCTGCTCAGCAAGCGGTAAAAGAGAGCCAGTCAGATTACGAGCGCTATTTGCAAGCAACTGAGACCTTAAAGCACCTCCGCGTGGATGAACAGCAACGCGGTAGATTGCGACAACAGCTATCAACGTTGCAGACAACCTTAGCAACACACAGGGCGAATATTGGGAACCTGAAAGGTCGGCTAGAAGATGTAGCCGTTGCCCATCAACGACTGGTGGAATTATTGCCACTGGTCGAGCAGCAGCATCAATTAGAAAAGCGAATAGATGCTCTGGCACGCCAGGTTACTGAATATGAACGGTTACTAAAGGAAATACAACGTCTCCAGCAGCAACGTACGAAGTGTTTGCAACAGGAGAAAGATGTGCAGCAGCGCATTGCCGCTATAGAGCCTTTACAACCACTCGCGGAACAGTTGACAGAACGAGTCGAGAAATTAGCAAAGTTACAAACGAGAATTAGCGAGCGAGGTTCGAAGCGTTTGCAATTTGAAGATAGACGCAAACAATTACAAGAAAAATATGCCGAGCGCGAAGAAATCGCGGCCTACTTGCGCAAAGCCGAAGATACCATTCTCAAAATTGAAGAACATCGTCAGGAAGCTGAAGAACTACAAGCATTACTAAGTAAACACGAGCAACTCTCTGCGCAACAACACAGGCTCGAAGGTAATATTGAAGGCTATGTGAAATCACGTAAGCTTTCAGCAGGCGGTCAGTGTCCTCTGTTGCATGAGCCATGCTTGAATATTAAACAAAAAGGTATAATCAGCCTTGAATCGTACTTTGACGGGTTACTTGCTCAAGTGCACGAACAGCTTGATGGTCTTAACTATCAACTGCTTGCTGTTAGTGATCGCATATCTCTTGTCAAGAAATATGCTGACGGGTTGAGTAAATTGGGCCAGTATATCGAGCGGCGCGATAACCATGTTGTACGCTTGCAAGGAGTGGGGCTTGATATTAAGCGCCTCGAGCACGAAATCGAGGAAATTGGGAATGATCTAGATGAGCTTAAACATCTAGATCAGCTTATTGCGCAGGCAAAATCTGAGCGTGATGAAAGTGAACAAGCAGATCAACAGGTTCGTGAACTCGATGGCCTTCATAAGCAAATGCTAGATGTGCAGGCACAAATCCAGGATTATACTACCCAACAGAATGAATGTCAGGAACGAGCTAACGAACTCCGCGACAGTGAAGATGAGCTAAATGAGCTGAGCCAGCAATTACATGCACTCAATGATCCTTATTCGCAGAGTATGGCACAACAGGCAATCATGAAGCAGGAGGCAGCTTTCCAGCAACAATTGCAAGTTGAGCAGCAGAAGGTTGAGGAAGTCGAAGAGCAGGTACGACAATTTGAACAGCAACTAAGCCGCTATGCTAAACTCGATGCCCATATTGGCCAGCAGGAAGCCATTCAACAGCAGTGTGGAGCGAGCTACTCGACCTATTTAAAAAATATAGATACGGCGAAACTGCTCCCTGAACGTACGCAAGTATACAATCAGGCACTCCAGAAAGCTGAGCAGGCTGAGCAAGCTTTAATCGCTGCTGAACGAGCATATCAAAAAGCGCAGGAAATGTTCAATGAACAGGAACTTGTTGATCTCGATCGTGAAATCAACCAGCTCACGGGTGAGTTGGCGGGGTTAGCCGCGGAAATGCAAAATCTACAGGCGGAAATCAACGAACGTGAGCAAAGGATAGAACGTGCCGAGCTACTGCTTGTCGAGTTGGAATCGGCTGAAAAGGAAAAACGCACGCTTGAAGAATTGCACAAGATGTTAGAGCAGTTTCGCAAATTAATCAAAGAAGCTGCACCCCATGTATTGAAAGCCATGATGAATGATATCTCCATTGAAGCGAATCGCATCTTTGGCGAAATCATGGGTGATCGCAGCGCACAACTCTCCTGGCAAAATGATTACGAAATCATCCTGCATCGCCAGGGTGTCGATCGTACTTTTGCCCAATTGAGTGGAGGTGAGCAGATGAGTGCGGCGCTGTCAGTACGCCTGGCGCTACTCAAAAAGCTCTCTACGTTGAATATCGCGTTCTTTGACGAGCCGACTCAAAATATGGATGAACTGCGCCGCACAAACCTGGCAGAGCAAATTCGACGTGTGCGTGGCTTCGATCAATTGTTTGTAATAAGCCACGATGATACGTTTGAGCAAGGGCTGGATAGCCTCATTCGGCTGCGCAAAATGGATAACAAGACGTCTATCATGACAGAGGATGATGCAATGACGGTGGAAGAACAGGTACACGTCCATGCTTCATAAAGGCAAACTTCAGGCTGCTCTGAACCTTAAGCGAGGGCAATTCAACGCTTTCGATGATTCGTTTAGCGATCAACTGCATGCATATCGCCACGCCCTCGAAACGCTGTATACTCGCTATCCTTCAAGTACGCAATTAGAGCACAGGCTCCCACCAGACGGCATTGGCATGCCACCAGCAGGTGCGCGCCCTACTATGGAATACGACCGCTGGCTGGTTCACGCTACACAGAGCAATTACCACAGCCCCAAAATCCTTTTTGGAAGTGAGTTTGAGAACCACGAACAAGCTCGCCAATGGGCGGAATGTATCGAAGGCATAACAACAATCGCCGTCGATGGAAGCCAGCTCCAACCATGGCGTGATGCCTCGATTCCTGTGGCCTTGATTCAGGTTGGCCTGTTTGCCAATCCCCATGCTCAGGGGCGTCCATACACTAAAGATGTACGCTTAGAGGTGCTTTCCCCTGATGAGATCATGGAAGAATCTATCACAGAGAATAAAGATCCCGATAGCTATCCCTATTCTGAAATGCAGGTGACGCTTCAGCGCTACATGTTAGAAGTAGAGACGCTTTGCAACCAGATGGAGCAATATGGTCAGAAACGCCGTGACGGTGATCCCTCCCACAGCCCTATAGTCTTTTTCGATGGTTCGCTCGTGGTTTCGTTCGCTTTGACCATGCCAAGTCCCTACAGGGAACGCTATATTGCTTCGGCCATCTCGCTCTTACAAACCTCAGAGCAACAACGGGTGCCGCTGATTGGCTACATAGACACGAGCTACGCACGCGATATGATTACGATGCTTCGACGCCTGGATACTATGGAGCGTCAGC
>Ga0209056_10002968_pt1 | contig 18179 bp, 20 predicted proteins | sample GraSoiAngelo_114_FD_185876 | JGI IMG/M metagenome (GOLD analysis project Ga0209056, IMG submission 185876) | Grasslands soil microbial communities from the Angelo Coastal Reserve, California, USA - 14_0903_13_40cm (SPAdes) (version 2) | ecosystem: Environmental > Terrestrial > Soil > Grasslands... | reverse complement strand
GATCCCGCTGCGCGTGACGGTGAGCAAGCGGAACCTGGCGGAGGACAAGGTGGAGCTCAAGCCCCGCGCGGCGAAGGACGTGGAATTCGTCCCGGCCCCTAAGGCGGCCGTGCGGATCGCCGAGATCGTTCGCTCGTGGCCAAGATGACGAAGGCGCGCGAGGCCGCGCCGGTCGCGCTGCCAGGCGAGGAGCGCTCGCTCGAAGCGTCGCTGCGGCCGCAACGCCTCTCCGACGACGAGTACATCAACCAGGAGAAGGTGAAGTCGAACCTCCGCATCCTCGTCGACGCGGCGAAGCGTCGCGGCGACCCGCTCGAGCACGTCGCGCTCTACGGCCCGCCGGGGGTGGGGAAGACGTCGCTCGCGTACGTCATCGCGCGCGAGCTCGGCGTGCCGATCCGGGTCACCAGCGGGCCCGCGATCGAGCGCGCCGGTGACCTCGCGGCGATCCTCACGAACCTCGAAACAGGTGCCGTGCTCTTCGTCGACGAGATCCATCGCCTCCCGCGCATCGTCGAGGAGGTGCTCTACCCGGCGATGGAGGAGTTCCACCTCGACATCGTGCTCGGCAAGGGTCCCGGGGCTCGCACGCTCCGGCTGCCGCTGCCACGGTTCACGCTCGTCGGCGCGACGACGCGCATCGGGCGGCTGAGCTCGCCGCTGCGCGACCGGTTCGGAGCGACGTACCGCCTCGACCTCTTTGCGCCGGAGGCGCTCGAGCAGGTCGTGCGGCGGTCCGCGGGCATCCTTGCGATCGAGGTCGAGCCCGCCGCCGCGCACGAAATCGCGCGACGCGCTCGGGGCACGCCACGGATCGCGAACCGCTGGCTGAAGCGCGTCCGCGATTTCGCGCAGGTCCGCCACGACGGGCGCGTCACGCTCGCGGTCGCGAAGGAGGCGCTCGCCGCGCTCGAGGTCGACGACCAGGGGCTCGACGCGGTCGACCGCATGCTCCTGCGCGCGATCGCGGAGAAGTTCTCGGGCGGCCCCGTGGGCGTCGAGACGCTTGCCGCCGCGGTGAGCGAAGACGCCGAGACGATCGAGGACGTCTACGAGCCGTACCTCCTCCAGGAGGGCTACCTGAAGCGCACGCCGCGCGGCCGGGTCGCCACGGAGCGCGCCTACGCACATCTCGGCCTGGCCGCGCCGAGAGGAACCCTCTGGGAGCACGGGGGCCGGGGGGCGGAGCCCCCCGACACGTGACCGCGATCCGCTTCGAGCTCGAGCGCGCGATCGTCGAGAACCAGCTCGTCCTGCACTACCAGCCGCGGGTCCTCGTCGAGACCAAGAAGGTGCGCGGCGTCGAGGCCCTTTTGCGCTGGCACAACCCCCAGCGTGGCCTCGTCTCGCCGCTCGATTTCATCCCGACCGCGGAGCGCGAAGGTCTCATCCGCGACATCGAGGCGTGGGTCGTACGCGAAGCGCTCCTCACGTCCACGGTGTGGCACCGCGACGGCCTCGACCTCGGCGTGAGCGTGAACGTCTCGCCGCGCGTCCTCCACGACGCGCAGTTCATGCGGCTCATCCGTCACGCCCTGCGCATCCAGCGCACGCCGCGCGCGTTCGTGGTGGAGATCTCGGCGGCCGGCGCCGCCGCGGAGCCCGAGCTGCCGCACGAGGCCCTCGGCGAGCTTCGGTCGGCGGGCGTGCGGGTCGCGCTCGACGACGTCACCTCGCTCGAGCAGCTCGAGCGGACCCGCGGGGTCCGCTGGGACTACGTCAAGCTCGGGCGTGCCGTCATCGGCGCGGCGGCGCGCGATCCCGACACCGCGGCGCTCGCGCGTTCGCTGGTCGAGGCGGTGCGGCCGAGCGGCGCGCGCCTCGCCGCGGTGGGCGTGGAGGATGACGCGGCGCTCGCGATGGCGCGTGACCTCGGCTGCTATCTCGCCCAGGGCTACCTCTTCGCGGCGCCGATGCCGCAGAAAGAGCTCTTCGACTGGCTTCGCGGTCAGATATGACGCGGGCGGCCGTCGCGCTCGCGCTCGCTGCGGCGGCGTGCGGTGGCCCATCGGCGAGCCAGCCCAGCGCCGTCCCCGCGACGACGCTCGAGATCTCGAGCGCCGCGCCGGCGCCCACCGGGCCGACGGTCACCCCGCGCGCCGGACCCGCGGTCGTCGAGAACGTGCAGGCGGTCGCCACCGGGCTCGAGGCGCCGTGGGCGGTGGACCTCGCGCCCGATGGCCGCCTCTTCGTGACCGAGCGTCCGGGCCGCGTGCGCATCGTGCAGCTCGGTCCGGGTGGCGGTCTCCGCTCGGAGCCGTGGGCGACGTTAGGGGTGAGCGCGCAGGTCGGCGCGGAGCGTGGCCTCCTCGGGATCGCGGTCGATCCCGACTTCGCCCGCAACGCCTTCGTGTACCTCTACTACAGCTATCCGACCGGCGGCGGCTCGCGCAACAAGCTCGTGCGCATGCGCGACCAGAACGGGCGCGGCGTCGAGGAGACCGTGCTCCTCGACAACATCCCCGGCGAATCCATCCATGACGGCGGTCGCGTGAAGTTCGGTCCCGACGGCAAGCTCTACGTGACGACCGGCGACGCCGGGAACATGGCGAACGCGCAGGACACGCGATCGCTCGGCGGCAAGATCCTCCGTCTCGAGAAGGACGGGAAGGTCCCCGTGGACAACCCGCTGCCGGGGTCGCCGGTCTACTCGCTCGGTCATCGCAACGTCGAAGGGATCGCGTGGCAGCCCGACACGAAGGCGCTGTACGAGACCGAGCACGGACCCTCGGGGAGCTTCCCGGAGTGTTGCCACGACGAGGTGAACCTCATCACGGCCGGCGCCAATTACGGCTGGCCCACGGTGCGCGGGATCGCGAAGGACCCGCGCTTTCGCGACCCGCTCCTCGAGAGCGGACCGACCGACACGTGGGCGCCGTCCGGTGGGACGTTCGCGGCGCACCCGGGCCCGCTGCGCGGCTCGCTCCTGTTCGCCACGCTCCGCGCCGTGCACCTGCACCGCGTCGTGTTCGGACCGGATGGGCGCGCGGTCGCGTTCGAGGAGCGTCTCCTCGAGAACCGGTTCGGCCGCCTGCGAGACGTCTTCGAGCTGCCGAGCGGCGATTTCCTGGTGCTCACCTCGAACCGCGATGGCCGAGGGAACCCCACGCGCGACGACGACCGGATCCTCCTGGTGACCTTGCGCTGACGGCGAGGGATCCGAAGGGGGCGGAGCCCCCTTCGACTGGTGAGACAATTAGCGCCAATGGAGCTCGCTCCGCTCGGTCGGGTGCTGATCGTCGTGGGCATCGTCATCGCGCTGCTCGGCGTCCTGCTCGTCGTCGGCGACCGGGTGCCGTTCCTGGGCCGGCTGCCGGGCGACCTCACGCTGCGCGGCGATGGCTGGACGGTGTACGCGCCGCTCGCGACGTCGATCGTGCTCAGCGTGCTCCTCACCGGCATGCTCTCGCTCGTCGCGTGGCTCGGGCGCCGGTAGGAGGAGACCAGATGCCAGAAGAGAAAGCGCCCATCGTCGCCGACGCGGAGAAGCAGGAGAAGATCCTCAACGCGCTCCAGGCCGTGCTCGATCCCGAGATCGGCCTCTCGGTCATCGACCTCGACCTCATCCGGGAGGTGACGTTCACGCCCGAGGAGGCCGAGGTGAAGATGGTGCTCACGACGCCGTTCTGCCCGTACGGGCCGATGCTCATCAACCAGATCCAATCGGTGTCCGAGCAAGCCTCGGAGATGCCGGTGAAGGTCACCGTCCTGCCGGATCGCTGGGAGCCGCCGCCCTGGCTGCGCTGACCTCCTAGAGCAGCTCGCGCACGATCCGGAGCTGTGGCCTCGTCGTCTCGTCCTCGCCCGGATGGAGCGGCAGCCCGTCGCAGACCCCGCGCACGATCGCCCACCGCCGGATCCGCTCGGCGTCGAGCCCGGCGTCCGCGAACGCCCGGATCCGCCGCTCGGTTCGGGCGCGCGTCGACGTCGTGCCGAGCGGGTTCCACAGGAACGCCGGGACGTCGAACTCGGGCTCGCCGACGATGGGCTTGGGGTCGATCGCGACCCAGCGGTCGCCGTGCCGCAGCAGGTTGTGATGGTGGAAGTCCGCGTGGACGAGCGTGTCCGTCCGCAGGTCCATCGCTTCGAACGTGCGTCGCGCGGCCGGAACGAGCGGGTGCCGCTCGTCCGGCGGGAGCCAGCGGCGGACCCAGTCCCGGACGGAGCGGTACGGATGCGGCGCATCGGGCGCGCGCCAGATGCGCTTGCCGACGTCGATCGCGGCCGCCAGCGCCTCGCCCTCCGGCGCCTGCGCGGCCTCGGTCCCCGGGACCGCGCGCTCGACGAGCAGCGCGCGCCACGTCGGATCGTGGCGCAGGAGGCGCACCGCGCCGTCGCCATCCCAGAACCGGAGCGCGTCGGCGATGTGGTCCGCGTCGTCGTCCTCGACGGGGATGATCTTGAGGATCGCGTCGGGGCCGGCCGGCGCCACATAGGAGTAGCGGCCGGCGGCGATACGCGGGCCGACGACGAGGCCCCAGTCGGCCGCCACCTGCGCCGCGATGCTCTCGAAGCGTGCGGCGCCGCCGGGCAGGCGCGCGAGCCAGTCGCGCGGCGCGGTCACCGTCGGGCTCGGCGCGCGCCTCCCGCGCTCCCCCTCGCCGGGCGCGCCGTCTGCTCGACCGATCGGGCGAGCACGTAGAGAAGATCGGAGAGCCGGTTGAGCCAGGGGAGCAGGTCCTCGCCTGAGATGTAGCCCTCGTCGACGCATTCCACGACCCGCCGCTCGGCGCGGCGCACGATCGTGCGCGCACCGCTGACAGCCGGTCTTCTCCCGGGACCACGAAACGGCCCTCGATCGGCCTCTTCCGCTTGAGCTCCTCGCCGTGCTTCTCGAGATCGGCGACCGCGGCGCCGTCGAGCCGCTCCGGGAGCCGAGCGAGGTCGGGCCGCGGCGTCGCGACCTCGGCCATCGCGAGATAGAGGCCGCGCTGCAGGTCGAGCAGGGTCTTCGCCAGCGGTCGCGGCGCGGCGGCCCGTGCGATGCCGAGCACCGCCTGCGCCTCGTCGAGATCGCCGAGCGCCTCCACGCGCGGGTCGGTCTTGCGGACGCGTCCCTTGCCGAAGAGCGATGTGTCGCCGCGATCGCCGGCGCGCGTCGTGACGCGCGCGGACGCGCGGCGGCGGGCCGGCATCGTGCGGAGGATACGGGCCGCGTCGGCTATGCTCGACCTGCCCCGCGCGCTTCCAGCGGGGTGCACGGGAGGGTAACGATGCCGACGGGTCGAGGCGAGGCCAAGGACAAGAAAGCCAAAAAGAAGTCGAAGGAACAGCTCGAGAAGGAGCTGCGCAAGAAGTCCGTCGCGCAGCCGGTCCAGCCGATGACCTTCGAGATCGTGAAGCCCAAACGCAAGGAAAAAGAGAGCTGGTGATGTCGGGGGGCTCTGCCCCCCGGCCCCCTGAGGCCAGAAATGGTGGCGCCGGTGTGACGCAAGCCGGCGCCGTTCTTTTTATGGCGCAATGAGGAGATGAGAAGTGGCCGTGTCTGAGAAGGCCCGGGCGATCGACCAGGCGATCCTGCAGATCGAGAAGCAGTTCGGGAAGGGCTCGATCATGAAGCTCGGCGCCGCCGCCGACGAGAAGATCGACGTCATCTCGACCGGCTCGATCGCGGTCGACCTCGCGCTCGGAGTTGGCGGCTTCCCGCGCGGTCGCATCGTAGAGATCTACGGGCCGGAGGCCTCCGGCAAGACGACGCTCGCATTGCACGCGGTCGCGTCCGCGCAGAAGGACGGCGGGACCGCAGCGTTCATCGACGCCGAGCACGCGCTCGACGCCGCTTGGGCGCGGAAGTGCGGCGTCAACACCGACGAGCTCCTCATCTCGCAGCCCGACAACGGCCAGCAAGCGCTCGAGATCGCCGACACGCTCGTGCGGTCGGGCGCGGTCGACATCGTCGTCGTCGACTCCGTCGCGGCGCTCGTGCCGCGCGAGGAGATCGAGGGCGAGATGGGCGACGCGCACATGGGCCTGCAGGCGCGGCTGATGAGTCAGGCGCTGCGCAAGCTCACGGGCTCGATCTCGAAGACGAAGACCACCGTCATCTTCATCAACCAGCTCCGGATGCAGATCGGCGTGATGTTCGGGAACCCGGAGACGACCACCGGCGGAAAGGCGCTGAAGTTCTACGCCTCCGTGCGCATCGACATCCGGCCGATCGAGCCGATCAAGCAGGGCGACCAGGTCATCGGCCGCCGGGTGAAAGTGAAGGTCGTCAAGAACAAGGTGGCGCCGCCGTTTCGCGTCGCGGAGATGGAGATCCTCTCGTCCGAGGGCATCTCGCGCGAGGGCGGGCTCATCGACATGGGCATCACGACCGGGGTGCTCGACAAGTCCGGCGCCTGGATCAACTACGGCAAGCAGCGGATCGGGCAGGGCCGGGAGAACGCGAAGCAGTTCCTGCGCGAGCACGCGGACGTCGCGGCCGAGGTCGAGGCGAAGATCCGAGAACGAACGGTCGCCGTCGGCGTTGAGAATCCCGATGGCGAGGAGGCCTAGCACCCGGACCGCGCCCAGCGGGAGCGCGTACGAGGCCGCCGTCCGGTACCTGGCCGGCCGCAGCCACAGCGTCGCGGAGCTCCGCCGTCACCTGCGCGACGGAGCCATCGACAAGCTGCGCGCGCAACGCTACGTCGACGACGCCGCGTTCGCCCGTTACTGGATCGAGCAGCGCGACCAGTTCCGGCCGCGAGGCGACCGCGCGCTGGTGAGCGAGCTCCTCCGGAAGGGCGTGGCCCGCGAGACGATCGAGGTCGCGCTCGGGGACAGGCCCGCGGATGCCGAGGTGCAGCGCGCACGGCGAGCCATCGCCCGTCCCATCACGCGCTGGCAGACGCTCGAGCCGGCCGAGCGCAAGCGCAGGGTCCACGCGTTCCTCGCCGCGCGGGGCTTCGACTACGAGGTGATCGAGGAGGTGATCGCGCACCCCGAGCCGTGATGGTCAGCCCGGCGATCCCCCCGTCACCCGGTCGATCTTTTCCGCCATCTCAAAGTCGTTCTTCGTGAGGCCGCCGGCGGAGTGCGTCGTGAGTACGAGGCGGACCTCGCTCGCTTTCTCGATGTGGATGTCCGGGTGGTGGCCGGACTCCTCGGCCGCGTCGGCGACGCGATCGACGAACGACTTCGCCTGCTTGAAATCCTTGAAGTGGAGGCTGCGCGCGATCGTGCCGTCCTCTTTGGTCCAACCGCGTAGCTTCCGCAGCCGCTCGGAGACCTCGCTCTCGTCCAGTTTGGTCGGCGGTGTGGCCATGGCGTCCTCCTTCGCCTTTAGGAGGCTGCGGAAGGCGTGCCAGCCCGCTCGGTGCGGTCGATCCGCGCCGCCAGCTCGACGTCGGCGTCGGTGATGCCGCCCGCGGAGTGCGTGGTGAGCACCATGCGGACGTTCCGGTAGCCCTCGATGTGGATGTCGGGATGGTGGTTCGCGGCGTTCGCCGTCTCCGCGACGCGGTTCGCGAACGCCATGGCGGCCTTGAAGCCCTTGAATATGTACGTCTTCGTCAGCGCATTACCTTCGCGGCGCCAGCCGGAGCCGCCCTCGAGGAGCGCCTTGAGGGCGCGGTCGTCGAGTCGCTTCTCGCTTTCCGGATCCTTCAGGCCGCGAGCGTACCGTGTACGGCATGCGTACGGGGCGAGACGGCGATGCGTTATCCTCTGTTCACTTCGAAAACTTTGTGAACCCACCGCTGGCGGAACGCGCCGTTCCGCCGGCGACTTGAGTCGAAAAAGCGGGGCGTCGCCCCACTACGGCGGGCGTCCTCGCGCAAGCGGGCACGGAAAGGACCTTCTACATGCCCGACATCCTCGTCGTGGGCCTCGTCGCCCTCGTCGCGGGTCTTGTGGGCTTCGCGATCGCTCTCTTGCTCCGCCGCTCGTTCGCGCTCGCGAGCGAGACCGCCGCGCGAGCGAACTCCGAGCGCCTCGTCGCGGAGGCGCGCGCGAAGCAGAAGGAGATCATCCTCGAGGCCAAAGACGAGGCTCTCAAGGTCGCCAAGGCGGCCGAAACGGAGAACCGCGAGCGCCGGGCCGAGCTCCAGCGCTTCGAGTCTCGCCTCGACAAGAAGGACGAGCAGCTCGACCAGAAGGTCGCCCAGGTGGAGGAGCGCGACCGCCGGCTGGGCGAGCGGGAGGCCGAAGTGGACGCAGAGCGGACGAAGACCGTCCACATCCAGGAGGAGCAGCGGACCGAGCTGGCGCGCGTCGCCTCTCTGACCATGGACGAGGCGCGGGCGCTCCTCCTCCAGCGGGTCGAGGAAGAGGTGCGCGACCTGACGAACCGGAAGGTGCGCGAGCTCGAGGCCGAGGCCCGGGAGCGGGCGGACGAGCGAGCGCGCGACATCATCACGATGGCGCTCCAGCGGTACGCCGCCGAGCACACGGCCGAGCACAGCGTCACCGTCGTGGCGCTGCCGAGCGACGACATGAAGGGCCGGATCATCGGCCGCGAGGGACGGAACATCCGCACCCTCGAGACGCTCACCGGCGTCGACCTCGTCATCGACGACACGCCCGAGGCGGTGGTCGTCTCCGGTTTCGACCCGATCCGCCGCGAGATCGCGAAGCGCGCGCTCGAGCGGCTCCTCGTCGACGGGCGGATCCACCCCGCGCGCATCGAGGAGATGGTCGCGAAGGCGCGGACCGAGATCGACCAGGTCATGAAGGAGGCTGCCGAAGCCGCGGTCTACGAGGTCGGCATCGGCGGGCTGCATCCGGACCTCGTGAAGCTGCTCGGGCGGCTGCACTTCCGGACCTCGTACGGGCAGAACGTGCTGCGCCACTCCATCGAGGTCGCCCACGTCGCGGGGATGCTCGCGTCCGAGACCGGCTACGACCCGCAGACGATGAAGCGCGCGGGGCTGCTGCACGACATCGGCAAGGCCATCGACCACGAGGTCGAGGGCCCGCACACCGTCATCGGCGGAGAGCTCCTCAAGCGCTATGGGTTCCCGCAGAACGTCATCGACGGCGTCGTCGGCCACCACGGTGACGTCGAGCCCGTGACGATGGTGGGCACGCTCATCTCGGCCGCCGACGCCATCAGCGCGGCCCGCCCGGGCGCGCGGAGCGAGATTGTCTCGAACTACATCCAGCGGCTCCAGGAGCTGGAGAGCGTCGCGAACAGCTTCGAGGGCGTCGAGAAGTCGTTCGCGATCCAGGCGGGCCGCGAGGTGCGCGTCGTCGTGAAGCCCGACAAGCTCGACGACCTGCAGACGGCGCGGCTCTCGCGCGACATCGCGCAGAAGATCCAGGAGACGATGCAATACCCGGGGCAGATCAAGGTGACGGTCATCCGCGAGACGCGCGCGGTGGAGTACGCCAAGTAACGCACTCGAGCCCGCACTAGCTGTTGCCGAGGCAGTGCAGCAGGTGATCGGGCCCGAGCTCGTCGGCGCGTATCTCCATGGTTCCGCCGTGCTCGGCGGGTTCGATCCCCGCAGGAGCGACCTCGACATCGTCGCCGTGAGCCGGCGCGCGCTGAGCGATGAGGACTTGCGTAACCTCGCGGACAGGCTCGGCGCGGGCAGCTATCCGGCGAACGGCCTGGAGTTCACCCTGCTGACGGCGGACGAGGCGAGTCAGCCCCAGATGCCCGCCCCGCGATTCCAGCTCCACCGCACGACGGCCGGCTGGGACCGCCACGCCAAGGTCGTCGATGGAAGGACTCGCGAGGGAGATCCCGATCTCGTGCTTCATCTCTTCGTCGCTCGCGACCACGGTCGCGCGCTCGTCGGACCGCCGGCCCGCGACGTGTTCGGCGAGGTGCCTCGCTCGGCGGTCATCGCCGCGATGAAGAATGAGCTCGCGTGGGCGAGTGCGCATGCTCCCAGGGAGTACCTGGTGCTGACGGCGTGCCGAGCCTGGTTCTTTCATGCCCTGGACCGGGTCGCGTCGAAGGTCGAGGCGGGACGGTGGGCCGCCGGCAGGTACGAGCGACCGGACGTGATCGAGGCGGCGCTGGTGCGGCAGACGGGCGCCGGCGCGCCCGACATTGCCGACGCGGAGAGCGAGCGCCTTGTGACGTACGTCGAGCGCGTCCTGGCGTGAGGATCCTCTTCGTCGGCGACGTGGTCGGGAGGCCGGGGCGGCAGTGTCTCGCGGCGCTGTTGCCCGGCATCAAGCACGAGGGCGAGATCGGCCTCACGATCGTGAACGGCGAGAACGCGGCCGGTGGAGCCGGGCTCACGGCGGCGATCGCGGACGAGATCAGAGCGGCCGGCGCCGATGTCGTCACGAACGGGAACCACGTGTGGGACCAGCGCGCGTTCCTCAAGGAGATCGACTCGCTCGACTACGCGCTCCGTCCGCTGAACCTTCCGCCGGGCAATCCCGGCCGTGGCTGGCTCATCACGAAGGGCGCTCTCGTCGTGAACGCGATCGGCCGCGTGTTCATGGCGCACCAGGACGATCCCTTCCGCGCCCTGGATGGGCTGCTGGCGGAACTCGGCGAGCGCGCGCCGAAGGTGCGCATCCTCGACTGGCACGCGGAGGCCACGAGCGAGAAGCTCGCGATGGGGTGGCACCTCGACGGACGGTTTTCCGCCGTCGTCGGCAGCCACACCCACGTCCCGACGGCCGATCCGCGGATCCTGCCCAAAGGGACCGCCCTCGTCGCCGACACCGGCATGGTGGGCCCGCGCGACAGCATCCTCGGCGTGGACGCCGCGACGATCGTCGCGCGCTATCTCGACGGCGTGCCGCGGCGGTTCGAGGTGGCCGAGGGTCCGGTGCAGTTCAACAGCGTGGTCCTCGACGTGGATGACGCCACGGGCCGCGCGCGCTCCATCGAGCGGCTCGATCGGGAGTGGACGGCCTGAGCACCGGCTACCCGATCGATCTCCACACGCATTCCCTGCGCTCAGACGGCGCGTACGAGCCACGCGAGCTGGTCCGCATGGCCGCGTCGCGCGGGGTGCGGATCCAGGCGCTCTCCGACCACGACACGCTCCTCGGGGTGGGGGAGGCCGTCGCAGAGGGCGCCACGCTCGGCGTGCGTGTGATCCCAGCGACAGAGCTGAATACCGAGTCCGAGTGGGGCGACGTCCATGTCCTCGGCTATTTCGTCGATCCGGCGGACGCGGCGCTCGAGGACCGGCTGCGCTGGCTGCGCGAGAACCGCGGCCGCCGCATCGAGCTCATGGTCGAGAAGCTGAACGCGCTCGGGTACGCGGTCTCGCTCGAGCGGGTGCTCGAGATCGCGCAGGGCGGCGCGCTCGGCCGGCCGCACCTTGCGCAGGCGCTCTTCGAGAAGGGCTACGTGAAGAGCTACGACGACGCGTTCGACACCCTCATCGCGAAGGATTCGCCGGCGTACGTTCGGCGCGTCGGACTGACACCGCTCGAAGCCGTCGAGCTCGTGCGCGCCCACGGCGGGGTGCCGTCGCTCGCGCATCCGGGGACCGTGCTCGGCCTCGCTGGGCTGCTGCCGCGTTTGGTCGCGGCAGGTCTCGCCGGCATCGAATGCTATTACGGCGAGCATTCGCCGAGCGCGACGACAACGTTCCTCGCGCTCGCGCAGACGAACCGACTGATACCGACCGGTGGCAGCGATTTTCACGGTCGCAGCGAGCACGGGACTGATCTCGGCGGCGTTTTCGTGCCGCCCGAATCGATCCCCGCGCTGGAGGCGCGCCGCAAGAACTCGTAGCGGGTACCATCGCCGTTCGTGGAAGGGCGCGCCTGAGGTGGCGGGAGCACTGCGTCCGGTCGTCATCCTCATGCTCGTCGCATCGGTCCTCTTCGTGGTCGACGGCATCTTCGACGGCGTGTATCCCGGCGGCCCCGCGTGGTTCACGGGGAAGTACGACAACCTCGCCGAGATCGCGTACGTCTTCGCGATCGTGAACACGCTCGTCGCGTACTTCGTCGCGCGCGGGAGCGAGCGCAGCCTCATCGCGCGCATGAGCCTCTCGGTGTTCTTCCTCATCGAACGGCCGCTCACCGCGTTCGTGCTGGGGCCGAAGCCGATCACCTCGATCGCGACGCACTTCGCGACCGCGCTGGTGGAGCTCGTCATCCTGCTCTCGGCCCTGCGGGTGTGGCGCCTCGGGCGGAGCTACGCGGAAGCCGAGGTCGATTCGCTCTTCGCCCTCGAAGGATCGACCGTCGGGGGCCTTGGCGCCCCGGCCCCCGAAGGGTCCACGCCTTCCGCACGGCCCGCGCCACGCGCGGGGACGCCGCCTCCGAGAAGCTCGTGGCTCATCGGCGTTATCACGCTCGTCCTGGCGATCATCTTCGTCGCCGACGGTGCTTACCTCGGCTACGTGCCTGGCGGCCGCGCCTGGACGACCTCCGGCGAAGGCTCCGGCTGGCTCGTGTACCTTTTCGCGGTCGTCCTGCTGACGGTCGCGATCCGCGCGGTCCACGGGGGCCGCATCGCCCTTCGCGCGCTCATCGCCCTCTCGCTCGTGTTCTTCCTCGAGCGCTCGTTCACCCCGATCTCATTGCGCGAGAGCGATCCGATCGTGCTTGCTCTCCATGGACTCGCCGCCTTCGTCAGCCTTGCGCTCGCGCTCGCCGCGGCCAGCGCCATCCGAGGCGCGCAGCCTCGCCGCGAATCGACCGTCCGCTCCCTCGAGGCCGCCTAAGAACGGCTTGCTGCGGCCGCGGGTCCTGTCCCGGCTCAAGGGGTCTCTCGCTTCGCGCACCCTGCCCGTCCAGCACCATCAGGCCGGGCGCTGCTCGTCCTGGACGGGTCCTGGGGCCCGCGCGGCGCGAGAGACCCCATTCGCCGTGCCACCCGCGGCCTCGCCAGTACCCCAGGCCGGGGACAGGACGCGGCGGGCTCGCGGACGGTGCGCTCGGTAGGCTTCGGACATGGCGTTGACGGTTCGCGAGGCGGCCGGGCGGCTCGTGGAGCAGGTGGCGCATGTGGTGGTCGGCAAGCCGCGGGCGACGGAGCAGCTGCTCGCGGCGCTGCTGGTAGAGGGCCACGTGCTGTTGGACGACGTACCGGGAGTGGGGAAGACGATGCTCGCGCGCTCGGTCGCGCGTTCGCTCGACCTCGCGTTCCGGCGCGTGCAGTGCACGCCGGATCTCGTTCCGAGCGACATCACGGGCGTCTCGATCTACGACCAGCGCACCCAGCGCTTCGAGTATCGCCCTGGGCCGCTCGCCGCGAACGTCGTCCTCGTCGACGAGATCAACCGCGCCACGCCCCGCGCGCAGTCGAGCCTCCTCGAAGCGATGCAGGAGCGACAGGTCACCGTCGACGAGACGACGCACGCGCTCCCGGACCCGTTCGTCGTCATCGCGACGCAGAACCCGATCGAGCTCGAGGGCACGTTTCCGCTCCCTGAGGCGCAGCTCGACCGCTTCCTCTTCCTCGTGAACCTCGGCTACCCCGACGCCGACGACGAGGACGCGATCCTCAAGCTCCACGGCCCTGCGACCGTCCAGCCGGAGGTCCTGCGTCCGATCCTCGACGCGGCCGCTGTCGCCACGCTCCGCGCGGAGGTACGCGCGGTGCGGGTCGGCGACGCCGTTCGCGGGTACGTCGCGGCGCTCGTCCGCGCGACGCGCGCCCTCGGCGACATCGAGCTCGGCGCGAGCCCGCGCGCCGCGCTCGCGCTCTACCGTGCGGCGCAGGCGCACGCCGCCATCCGCGGCCGCGCGTACGTGCTTCCCGACGACGTGAAGGCGCAGGCCGGCGCGGTCCTCCGGCATCGTCTCTTCCTCAAAGCCGACGCCCTCATGCGCGGCCGGACGACGGCCGCGGTCGTCGCGGAGGTGCTCGCACGGACGCCCGTGCCCGCGGAAGACGTCGCCGCAAGCGCCGGTTGATGCGCAGCGAGGGGCGGGCCGGCAGCTTCCCCTGGGTCGTCGTCGTGGTCTTCATCGTCGCGGCGGTGATCGTCCGCGCGCCCGCCCTCATCATCCTTGCGGCTGGCGGCGTCGTCGCCTGGCTCGTCGTCGCGGTCAGCGGTCGTCTTGCTCTCGCCGCGGTCGAGGTGCGGGCGAGCCTGACTCCGGATCGCCTCGTCGCGGGCGAAGAGACCACGGTGGCAATCGAGCTGCACAACCGCAAGCCGCTCCCCTTGACCTGGCTCGACGTGCGACTCTTCCTGCCCGAGGGCATCGAACCGTCGCTGGGGGCTCCGCCCCGCTCGAACCCCCCGCCGCGCGGCTGGATCGACGCGGGGTTCGCGCCGCGGGGGCGCGAGCGCGTGACGCTCCGCCTGCGGCTGCGCGTCACCGCGCGCGGGGCGTACGCGATCGGGCCGGTGCGGCTGCGCGCGGGAGACTGGCTCGGCTTCACGCAGACCGAGGCGACCGCGCCGATCGGGCTCACGCTCGTCGCGTATCCCGCCCCGCTAGCGGTCCGCGATCGCGCGCTGCCCTCGCTGCGGCCGCTCGCGGAGACCGCGACGCGCCGTGGCCTCTTGCCGGATCCGCTCCGTTTCCGCGGGGTGCGCGAGCATCGCCCTGGCGACGCGCGCAAGGAGATCCACTGGAAGGCCTCAGCGCGCCTGCAGGCCCTCCAGACCAAGCTCTACGAACCCGCCACGAGCCTCGACGCGATCTTCCTGGTCAACGTCGCGTCCTACGAGCAGTACTGGATCCAGGCGGATCCCGAGGCCGTCGAGCTGGTCGTCTCGGCGGCCGCGGATCTGGTGCGGCACGCCGCGGCGGAAGGACGCCAGGTCGGTCTCGTGACGAATGGGATCGACAACCTCACGCACGAGCGGCCGCGCTCGGCGCTCGCGCGTGGCCCGCGCTCGTTCACGCGCAGCCTCGAGATCCTCGCGCGCCTCGGCCCGTACGCGGTCGGCGCGCCCGAAACGGTGTTCCTTCGCGAGCGCGGCCGGCTTCCCTGGGGCGCGACGCTCGTCATCGTGACCCCGCGCGTCGGCGCCGGCCTCGCGAACGCCGCGATCGCCCTTCGGCGTGCGCACCACCGCGTGCTCGTCGTGTCCGTCACGTCGCCGGGCGAGACACTCGCCGCGCACCTCCACGCGCGCGGCGTGCGCATCGATCTCATCGCCGAGGAGGAGCGTCGTGCGGCGGTCTAGCTCGCGCGCGGTCGTCACGCTGCTGGTGGCGCGTGCGGTCCTCGAGGGCGTGACGTTCGGCGCGGCGCTCGCGCTCGTCCACGCGATCAGCGGCGGGCGTTTCGCGCTGCCGCTCGTCGCCACGACGCTCGCCATGACCGGCGCGAGCCTGCTGCTCATCGCCCTGGTCCGCGAGCTCGCGAGCGAACGCCGCAGCGGCGCGGTCATCGCGGCGACCTTCGCCGCGGGGATCGTGGTCGCGCTCGTGCTTCCGACGCGCGCGCTCGACGGTGCGAGCCTGATCGCGCGGCTGCTGGGCTTCACCATCCTCGCCGAGGCGTTCCTCTGGCGGATCCTCTCGGTCGCGCGCGGTGGCCTGCGCTGGACCGACACGCGGAACGCGATCCCGCTCGCCGCCGCGGTCATCGCGCTCGCCGCGATCGTACCGGGTCCGGTCGACCGCGCACCCCTCGCGCCGCTCGCGCTGCTCGTGGTGGGCGCGGCCGGGCTCTCGCTGTCGCTTTCTCGGGCAGCGGAAGAGCTCTCGCTCATGCGCGAGGGCCAGGCCGCCGGTGCGGCGCGCGTGTCCGCGGTGACGTCGGTGTCCGCGCTCTTCGGCGTCGTGGCGGTCATCGCGGCGGCGGTCGCGCCCGCCGTCGAGAGGCTCCTCGCCGACGCCGGCGAGCGGATCGCTCCGCTGCTCGAGACGGCGCTCCTCCTCATCCTCCTGCCGCTCGGGTACCTCGCGGCGTTCTTCGTCTCGCTCGTCGAACGGCTCGTGCGCGAGATCGACCTGAGCTCGTTCGGGCGGAACTTCCCGCAGCGCACGCCCGAGGAGGAAGAGCGGCTCCTGCGCGAGATCGAGCGGAACCGGCCCTGGGTCGCGGGGGGGTTCGAGCTCCTCATCGCGCTCGTCGTGGCGGTCGTGGCGCTCGTCATCCTCGAGCGTATGGTCCGCGAGCGGCGGATCGCGCTCCCGATCGGCGCGGAGCTCGAGCGCGGAGCGACCGACGGCCTGAGCCTCGGCGCGACGCTCGCGTCGCTGCTGCCACGGCGCCGCTCGCGCCGGCGCGGTCCGCACGACGACGGCACGCCGGCCGGTGCGCTGCGCGCCATCTACTGGCGGCTTCTCGGCCTGGCCGAGCGCCTCGGCCCAGGCTGGCGCGAGCCCGCGGAGACGCCCGACGAGCACGCGCGCCGCCTCGTGCTCGCCGACGCGCGCTGGGGCGACGCCGCGCCGATCGTCGCGGCGTTCGACGAGCTCCGCTACGGCGAGGTCGGCCCCGACGCCGCGACCGTCACGCGCGCCCGCGACACGCTGCGTTCCCTGGAGGCGAGCCTACGGACGTGATCGCGATCGTGGGCCCGACCGCGTCGGGAAAGAGCGCGCTCGCCATGCGCGCGGCGGAGAAGCTCGCCGGCGAGATCGTCTCCGCGGATTCACGACAGGTCTACCGCGGCATGGACGTGGGGACGGCGAAGCCGACGCTCGAAGAGCGCGCGCGCGTGCGTCATCACCTCATCGACGTCGCGGAGCCGGGAGAGCGTTACGACGTGGCGCGCTACCAACGCGATGCGCGCGCGACGCTCGCGCAGATCCGCGCCCGCGGCCGCGCCGCGATCGTCGTCGGCGGGACCGGCCTCTACGTTCGCGCGCTCCTCGACGGCCTCGAGCTCGCCGCGCTCCCGCACGATCCGCTCGTTCGTGCCCGCATCGAAGCGGAGGCCGCCGGCGCCGGCGCGGCCGCCGTCCACGCGCGGCTCGCCGCGGTCGATCCGGTCGCCGCGTCGCGGGTCGATCCGCGCAACGTCCGCCGCGTCGTCCGCTATCTCGAGGTCGTGAGCGTCGCCGGGCGGATCTCCGACCGCTGGCGACGCGGCCCGAGCGTCCCGGCCCTACGCATCGGGCTCCGGCCGCCGCGCGCCTGGCTCGCCGACGCGATCGCCGCGCGCGTGCGGCGGATGGTCGTCGACGGCGTGCTCGAAGAGGCGAGAGGGCTCGTGGCGCGCGGCATGGACCCGGCGCTGCCGAGCATGAGCGCCCACGGGTACGTGCACTGGGTCGCGCACCTTCGCGGGGAGATCGACCTCGAGACGGCGATCGCGCGGACGGCGCGCGACGTGCGGGCGTACTCGCGCCGACAGATGACGTGGTTCCGGCGCGATGGGCAGATCCGCTGGTTCGACCCGACGGTGGAGGACCCGCTGCCCGCGCTCCTCGAGGCCGTGGCATGACGGTCCAGACCGCGGCGCCACCCGAGCGCGCGTACCTCGTGGGGCTCGAGCTTCCGCGCTCGCGCTTCGACGGCGAGGACTCGCTCGAGGAGCTCGCGACGCTCGTCGCGGCGGCCGACGCGGTCGCGGTCGGGCGGATGCTGCAGCAGCGGCGCTCGCCGGATCCGAACAGCTGGGTCGGCAAGGGCAAGGCGCAGGAGATCGCCCGCGAGGTCGCGCGCCTCCGCGCCGAGCTCGTGGTGTGCGACGACGAGCTCAAGCCGGCGCAGCAACGTTCGCTCGAGGAGCTCAGCGGCGTGCGGGTCGTCGATCGGTCTGCGGTGATCCTCGACATCTTCGCGCGCCACGCGCGCTCGCGGGAGGGTCGCATCCAGGTGGAGCTCGCGCAGCTCGAGTACCGGCTGCCGCGCCTCACCGGCAAGGGCAAGGAGCTCTCGCGCCTCGGCGGTGGCATCGGCACGCGCGGCCCCGGCGAGTCGAAGCTCGAGAGCGACCGCCAGATCATCCGCAAGCGCATCCAGGAGCTGCGCGAGCGCCTCGGCGAGGTGGCGAAGCAGCGCGAGCGGGCGCGCGGCTCGCGGGCGAGCGAAGGGCTGTTCCTCGCGTCGCTCGTCGGCTACACGAACGCCGGGAAATCCACGCTCATGAACGCGCTCTCGAATGCGAACGTGCTCGTCGCCGACCAGCCGTTCGCGACGCTCGATCCCACGACGCGACGGGTCACCCTCGGCGGCGGCACGACGGTGCTCCTCTCCGACACGGTGGGCTTCGTGAACAAGCTGCCGCCCGCGCTCGTGGCCGCGTTCCGCGCGACGCTCGAAGAGCTGAACGACGCCGACCTCCTCGTTCACGTCGTCGACGTCAGCCATCCGAACGCGCACGAGCGCATGCGGGTCGTCGACGAGACGCTTCGCTCGCTCGGCCTGGGGTCCCCTCGCGCCCAGGGGCCCCTGCAGCCGA
>Ga0209056_10002965_pt1 | contig 18204 bp, 17 predicted proteins | sample GraSoiAngelo_114_FD_185876 | JGI IMG/M metagenome (GOLD analysis project Ga0209056, IMG submission 185876) | Grasslands soil microbial communities from the Angelo Coastal Reserve, California, USA - 14_0903_13_40cm (SPAdes) (version 2) | ecosystem: Environmental > Terrestrial > Soil > Grasslands... | reverse complement strand
ACAGCAGAAGAACGGCGTAAGCGGCTGCGTTAGCTGTCACACTTTGCAGCGCATCTTCAAATCCGGACACGATGCCGACGAATTCGTGCAGGTGATGGTACGCATGGCGGGCTACGCTCCTGGCAGCAACCCTCTCAAGCCGCAGCGGCGCGTCGACCAGATCGAGCCGATCAACCCCGAGCGCTTCCGCAAGCAAGCAGAGTGGCTCGCCGCAGTGAATCTCAGTTCGGTCAACAAATGGGAGTACGCCCTGAAAACGCTGCCGCGGCCCACGGGCAGGGCCACGCGCGTCATCATTACGGAATACGATTTGCCGCGCAAAGTAGCAATGCCTCACGACGTGATCGTCGATGCCTCCGGTACAGCGTGGTACAGCGACTTTGGCTCGCAGTATCTGGGCAAGCTCGATCCCAGCACGGGCAAGGTGACCGAGTACCCCATTTCCGAATTCAAGAGCGGTTTCCCGCAGGGCAGCCTGGATATCGAAATAGACAAGGACGGAAACATCTGGCAAGGCATGATGCTCCAGGGCGGGATCGTGAAGTTTGATCCCCGGACCGAGAAATTCCAGAGCTTTCCCCTCTCGCCCAACATCAATAGTGACATCGCGCAGCAAGCTATGGTCATGCCGGCAAGCTTTGCGGTGGACGGCAAGGTTTGGATGAATAACGTTGGCATCCGGGGTATTCACCGGCTGGACCTTGCCAGCGGCAAGTTTGAAACCTTCCGGCCGTATCAAGCGCTGGGACTGGGCAGCGGCGGTATGGATACGGGGGGACACTCCGTTTACGGCATCGCCGCTGACTCCAGAAACAATCTCTACTTTATGGATTTCGGCAGCGAGAACATCGGCCGGGTGGATGCTCAAACCGGCAAGATCAAGCTGCTGCCGACCCCGACGCGCAACTCGCATCCCCGCCGCGGCCATATGGACGCGCAGGACCAGCTGTGGTTCGCGGAGTATCTGGGCGACAAAGTTGCCATGCTTGACACCAAAAACGAGAAATTCACCGAGTGGGGCGTGCCCACCAAATGGACTTGGCCCTATGACGTAGTGCCCGACAAGAACGGCGATCTCTGGACCGGCAGCATGAGTACCGACCGCATCGTCCGTCTGAACCCCAAGACCGGGCAAGCGGTCGAATACCTTCTGCCGCGCAGCACGAACGTCCGCCGCGTTTTCGTCGACAACTCCACCACGCCGGTTACGTTCTGGGTGGGGAACAATAATGGAGCATCTGTGATCAAGCTGGAGCCGCTGGATTAAGGACCTGCCGCTCGTTGCGGCCCCGGCGCGCCGCTTTCATGTTCGATTCGATTGCCTGATGTGAAAGCTCTATCGGCACGACTGATAAGTGCTTTCTGACAGTTTTGATGAAGTCATAGCCGTCGATTTCAGGCCCAATATCGCAGACAATGACATCGGGTCTCCAAGGCGAGAGCGCCTCGAGCAGGGGAATACATCAACATAGTCATATAAAATTGATCGTAGACTATGGATCTAGAGCTCCGGCGGGACCCCGAGCGCCTGCTCGAACAGATCGAGGAGGAAGAGCGGCGCAAAAAACGTGGAAGGCTCAAGATATTCCTCGGCTATGCCTCGGGCGTCGGCAAATCCGTAAAGATGCTGGCGGAAGGATTGCGCCGGCGGGAACGCGGCGAAGACGTCGTCGTCGTCGCCTGCCAGCCCAAATCGTCACCTGAAATCGACCGCCTGGTCGCTCAGCATGAAGTTATTCCCACTCTGAAAATCGGTAACCGGGATGTCATCGATATCGAACGTATATTAAGGCGGCATCCGCAGGTGGTCGTCATTGACGGACTCGCGTATACGAATCCTCCCGGGAGCCGGCATTCGGAGAGGTGGCAAGAAATCGAAGAACTCCTAAATGCGGGGATATCGGTAATCACGTCGATCAATCTGCACTACATTCGCGAACTTCAGGATGAAGTTGCCGCGATCACGGGTAAACGTCCGGCCGAGACTGTTCCGCTCGACTTTCTAAAGAACGCCGACGATATTGAAGTGGTCGATGCGCCTGCGCGGGAAAATCTCTCGCGGCTTCGCGAGATGGCGCTTCTGGTGGCAGCCGAGGTCGTCGAAAGCGAACTGCGTGCTTACCTCCGCGCACACCGTATCGAAGAAATTTGGGGAACGCAGGAGCGAATTCTCGTCGGCATCACACCGCGGTCCGATGCGCGTCCGATTTTGGAAAGCGGCCGGCGCAACGCGGACCGCTTTCATGGCGAGCTCTTCGTCGCATATGTACGCCAGGCCGATCTATCGCCCGCGGACGAAGCTGCGCTCGAAGAAAACCTGGCGATCGCCCGCGATCTCAACGCGACAATCAAAGTATTGGACGGTCAGCGGGATCCCGCCAGGGCTCTGATTGCATTCGCTCGCGAAGCCGGCATTACTCAAATCTTCATTGGACACAGCATGAGAAAGGGCTTGTGGCATCGATTGCGCGGAAACCCTGTGGAGTGTCTTATCCAGCTCGCCGAAGGTATCGACGTGCGGGTGTTCCCGCAGAGGACAACTGCATGAAGCAGCTTCAGCCCGCACGCCGCGGCCGTTTGAAGGTATTCCTCAGCTATGCTGCTGGAGCCGGAAAGACCTATCGGATGCTCGAAGAGGCGCAGGAACTGAAGAAGCATGGTGCCGATATCGTCATCGGCTACTTTGAGCCGCACGGGCGAAAGGACACCATCGAAAAGACGGAAGACCTGGAGATCATTCCGCGTCGAAGGATCGAATATCGTGGTTGCGCTTTCGACGAAATGGATACCGATGCGATTCTCCGGAGAGCACCCCAGATCTGCGCCGTCGATGAATTTCCGCATACGAATGTTCCTGGGGCAGAGCGCGCGAAGCGTTGGGAAGACGTGATGGTGCTGCTGGATGCCGGCATCGATGTCATGACCACGATGAATCTTCAACATCTCGAAAGCCTCAACGATCAAATCTGGCAAATCTCCGGCATCCGTGTCCGCGAGACGGTGCCCGATTGGGTCGTCAAACAGGCCGATGAAGTCGTGATGGTCGACGTCACACCGGAAGCCCTGATCAATCGATTAAGACGCGGCGTGGTCTACTCGCCGGACAAGGCAGAGCGCGCTCTCGAAAATTTTTTTAAAGAACAAACTTTGACGGCGCTTCGAGAACTGGCCCTCCGGCAAGCGGCGCATGAAGTCGACCTGCAGTTGAAGGATGAACGGCCGGCCGATCGTATCCTCATTCATATAACAGGTGAGCCGACGGCGGCGATGCTTCTCCGCCGCGGAAGGCGCGTCGCCGATTACCTCCGCGCAGAATGCTTTGCCGTCTACGTATCGCCTCACGGAGATCTGTCCGACCTGTCAGCCTCGACACGAGCGCCGGTCGAAAAGCACCTCAACTTTGCGCGCAGCCTCCACATCGAAACGCGAGTCTTGCAGGGCCAGAACGCCGCGGTGACGCTCGTCGATTTCGCCCATCGCTATGGGATCACCCAGATTTTCCTGACTCGCTCCGCTTCCCGCCATTTCAATTTTCTGCCTGGACGAAGCCTCATCTCGCAAGTCTTACGCCTCGCTCAAGACGTTCAAATCGCTGTTGTTGCGGAAAGAAGGAACCCAACTCGACCTTAATGCGTTCTTAGCAGCTTCTTAGCAGCTTCTTAGCAACTTCTTAGTGCCTTTCCGGCTAGCTTGTTGTTAGTCATGAAGAACGAAGCAGCTCGCAGCAGCAAGGCGACAAGTGATCTCGCACCGGCTGCGATTTCCAATCTTCAGGTCGTTATCCCGCTTCGAACAGCGCAGCTTACAAGGGCTGCTCTGAAATATGCGGCAAGTCTGGCTAGTGATCTCAATGGACGAATCCGGCTCATCGATGTCTATGTCGTTCCTTATGGCGTTCCTTTGGATGAGCCTCCCGTCAATCCCAGGCACTTGACCCGCAAGATCCGGCAATTAGCGCAGGAAAGCGCCGTGCCTGTTTCTGCTGAGGTTGTATATGCGCGGGACTGGGAGCAGGGGTTCCGGCGTTCCCTGGCTCCGGGTTCGCTTGTGCTGATGGCGATCAAGAGGTCCTGGTGGCAAACCAGCGATAAGAGGTTGGCGGCGAGGCTTCGAAAACTCGGGCATCAAGTAGTGTGGGTAGAGAGTGAGTGAATCATGAAATCTCGATCAGATGCTGCACCGGCCGGCGCGCCGCGGGTGTTGATCGCCTCAACCGCGATGCTGGCATTCATCACGTTCTGGCAGGCGGCGGCCGTCGTGTTGAACGACATGGGATCGTCTGCCTTTTATGCGGGAGCGATCGCGGAGCACTTCATCGGCAAGACAGCCCCTTGGTTCATCCTGGCGATCATGGTGCTTTCTTTCGCGGTACGTTCCCTTTACATCGAAAGCTGCAGCATGTTCGTGCGGGGCGGCGTATACCGCGTCGTGAAAGAAGCGATGGGCTCGATGCTGGCGAAGTTCTCCGTCTCCGCGCTGATGTTCGACTATGTTCTGACCGGCCCGATCAGCGGCGTTTCGGCAGGTTTGTATCTAGTCGGCCTGATGAATGAGGTCCTCACCTATTTCCATTCCAGCATCCAGTTCCCGGTCAACGGGACTGCGGCATTCTTTGCGATATTGTGCACACTCTATTTCTGGTGGGAAAACATTAAGGGGATTCCCGAGTCGAGTGAGAAAGCACTACGGATCATGTATGTCACGACGGTGATGGTGGTTTTGATGATCGCGTGGTGCATCTACACGATTTCGGTTCGAGGCGCTCAGTTTCCTCCGTGGCCGCACCTGTCGAATCTTGTTTACTCGGATGATGCGCTCGGTTGGCTGAAGACCACATCGCTGCCCTACACCATCGGTCTCATTGGAATCATGATTGGACTTGGACATTCTGTGCTGGCCATGAGCGGCGAAGAGACGATGGCGCAGGTTTATCGAGAGATCGAGCATCCGAAATTAAAAAATCTCGAAAAAGCCGGCATCATCATTTTTGCGTACAGCCTCATTTTCACGGCGGGCGTCGCCTTTTTTGCCGTGATGATCATTCCGGATACCGTGCGCACCAGTTTCCAGGACAACCCGATTGGGGGTTTGTCCATGTATCTGGTCGGGCCGTTAACTCTTCGGATTGCCTTCCGCGCTTTCGTTGCAGTTGTCGGAACATTAATGCTCGCAGGCGCCGTGAACACCTCGATTGTGGGATCCAACGGTGTGTTGAACAGGGTGTCTGAAGACGGCATTCTTCCCCAGTGGTTTCGCCATCCCCATCGGCAGTTCGGTACCTCGCATCGCATTCTCAACCTCGTCGTGGGCCTTCAGATTTTCACGATTCTGCTCAGCCGCGGAAATATTTTTGTACTAGGTGAAGCCTACGCGTTCGGCGTGATGTGGAGTTTTGCGATGAAGGGTCTCGCAGTTTTAGTGCTTCGGTACAAGCAGCGCGGCGAGCGTGAGTTTCGTGTGCCTTTCAATTTCAAAGTTGGGCACGTGGAGATCCCACTCGGCCTGGGATTTATCACGCTGACTCTCATTGCGTTGTGCCTCATCAATTTTGTAACCAAGCAGGTTGCGACGATTTCGGGCGTCACCTTCACGCTTGTCTTCTTCGCGATCTTTTCCATAACCGAACGGACGACCCGGAGACGGGCGACCGAGCACGCGGAGCTCGACCAGTTCAATCTGGAAGCCAGTGATGACCTCACACCGGAAAAATTGGGCGTCCGGTCTGGGAATGTCCTCGTGATGGTCCGCAACTACAACACGCTACATAACCTCAATGCTGTTCTCAACCGCGTCGATCCGCACAAGCAGGATGTTGTGGCACTGCACTTACGATTCTTACAGCGTTCGGGCGGAGGCGAGTACGAACTGACTCACGATCAGCTCTTCAGTCTGGAAGAGCAAAAACTTTTCACGCGCGCCTTGGAGATCGCCGAAAAGAAGGGAAAAACGATCCATCTGGCTGTCGCAGCAGCGACCGATAGGTGGGAAGCCATACTGCGCGCAGCGCAGAGCCTGCAGTCATCGGCTGTGGCCCTCGGCGCGTCGAACAAAACACCCGTTGTCGAGGATGCGCGTCTTGCCGGTTCGGCCTGGGAACGATTGCCGGATCCCAGACCGCAATTAGCCGTCCAGTTCTATTTTCCGAGCGGCCAGGATCAAATTGTTTATCTTGGACCGCATGCTCCGCATCTGACCCCGAAGGAGATTGAGCTCCTGCATGGTATCTGGCTTGAACTCAGTAACGAAGTTGCGCCCGACGAGATCCATCACCACGACGTCGTGCATTTCGCGCTGGAAGAACTACAGCGCGACATGAGGAATTCCAGACGGCGGGAAGTCATCGGGAATCTCCGCCAACACCTTTATAAAATCAGAAACCGCCGTGTGCCGGTGTTGGGTGCCCGACGCGAATAGGAAGGCAATTAGAAAAACAATTGGAAGCCGTCGAGAAAATAGACGAAGCCTAGTACCGCCACTACCAGTCCGGCGAACCATACGAATTTTTGCCGGCTCAAAGCCGCGACGGCTGCCAGCGCGATGCTGATTTGAAACATTGTCACGGCATACGCAAACCGGTGATGGTGTTCCATATTTTGACTGGACCGCTCGCCATCTTCTTTGACTTCCTTTTCCAACTCTTTGGCAGACTTACTAATCTCCTCCTCTTCAGCCGCATAGCGCGCAGCTTCTTGCTTTGCCTTGGATGCGAGTTCGGGATTCGACCCCTGGGCAGCAGCGGCTTGTGAAGCGTAGATCGTTCCTTTGACGCTCTTCGCTTGATAGTAAGCCCACTGATCGGCCGCCTTCGTCTGAGCAAGCAAGGCTTCATTTTTTTCAAGCAGCGCTTCGTTGGAGTACGCCCCCGACTCCAAAGAAGCTATGGCTGCCAGAACGGCTATCAATGCGGTCGTGAATGACAGGTACACGATCCAGTGTGCGCGGTGTTCGGCTCCCTCCACCGCCTCTTCAATAGATTGTTCCAACTTTTCTTTCAGCTCGCTGGTTTCGAGTTCATCTTCAGGCATAGTCGGGTCCCATCACGAATTGTATCTGGGATGCATGGATGGGGAAACCGCAGAAATACGAATTGCGCAAGATCCACCCTCTCCTAGAAAGGTAGGGTGGATCTTCGTTCCTTCACACGTTCTTAGGCGGCCGCGCTACTTGTTCTGGCCCGTATTCTCGCTCTTGTTCTCGAGCTTCTCGCCCCGTTTTTCTAAGCGGGTACCCTTCTTTTCAAGGTGCTCGCCACGTCTTTCGTTTCGCTCACCTTTCCTTTCCAGCTTCTCACCGGCTCTGACCTTACCCTGAGCCTCTAAGCGGTCGCCAGCCTTTTTCTGGGCCTCGCCCTTTTTTTCCAGTCGCTCGCCTTTCCTCTGGTCGGCCTTGCCACGCCGCTCAAGGCGTTCGCCGGCTTTCTGTGGATTCCCAGCTGCAGGCGCTTGCGCAAACGTAGTCACGTTCAAAGCTGCGGCGACAAGGCCGCTCATCACCAATCTCGTCCATGAATTCATGCATTTCTCTCCTTGAAGCAATTTGTTGCCGCAAAAAGCGCGACAGTCGAACCGATTGGACAAATGGGGACTATTAAGCACAGATTAACAGAGGATTAACTTGAGTTAATCTCGCGCCGGGCGCCCAACGTAGGCGAATAAGCCAGCCGGAATAGGCTTGGAAGCGGGATTTAGCTCATCCGCCCTGCAGCATCGTGGTTACTTCCCTTGGCGACTGAGGACCAACCACAAAAGCAAAAAAGCAATAACTGGGAGCAAAGCCGTTATGAGAATCATTCGGACTTGGCGGAATCTCCGCTTCCAAGGAGCGGCCCGGCGGAGCCTTTGGTGGCGCCCCGTGACCTGCACGGATTCCGGCGCGTCCAGTTCTGCTTTCATCTCCGCAGCCGAGTGATAGCGCTTGAACGGATCGCGCTCCATCGCGTGTAAGACAATCTCTTCGATTTGGGGAGGAATTTCCGGATTCAGACTGCGTGGGGCGGGCGGATCGCCGACCAGCCGCGCATTCATCACGGCGTAAACATTGGGACCCTGAAACGGCACCTGGCCCGTGAGCATTTCATAAAGGATGGCGCCGAGGCTATAGATGTCCGTGCGTTGGTCGCCGCGTTTTCCTTTGATTTGTTCCGGCGCCATGTAATCCGGCGTACCCATAGTGGGCGAGAATCCACCAAATGTGATCCGGCGCATGGCCTCGGTTTTCGCGATGCCGAAATCCATGATGCGAAGTGTCCCATCCTCGCAAAGCATGATGTTTGACGGCTTCATGTCGCGGTGAATCACGCCGTGCTTATGCATATACTGGAGCGCATCGCAGAGGCGGCTCGCGATCTTCAGTGTGTCGGCGATCGGCAGTATGCCTACGGTTTGCATGAGCCGGTCCAGCGTTTGCCCTTTGACGTACTCCATGACGATGTAGGGCCGGCTCTTTTGTTCGACAGGAATGATCTTCAGAATTCCCGGGTGATCCAATACTTTGCCGATTTCTTCTTCCCGCTCGAAACGAGAATAGAACGCGGGATCGGCCTCCAGATTCATGAGAGGAACTTTTACGGCGACGGTCTCTCCAGTCTGCCGGTCGATTGCCTTGAAGACGGTGCTCATGCCGCTGCGATGAATCGATTCGATGATTTCGAAGCGATCGTCCAGCACCTGTCCCACTTCGATATCGATACCGCCGGCACCCGTGGGATTTGGGGCTTTAGGCCCTGCAGCAAGGGAAGACAATCCTTGATAAAAAGCGGTTTTGCGGACTTCTTCAATCCGTACGACCTGGACCGAGATGTTGTCCTCGGCTCCGCGATTTTCGGCGGTGTTGATGAAGTACTCACAAGCACCCGCTGGAGCCATACGCGTCACTACGTCGGCAAGTTCGTGTTCCATGAACAGCGTGTGCAACCCGTCCGAACAAAGGATGATGCAGTCTCTATTCATCAGAGCAGATTTGGCGAAGTCGACCTGGACGATAGGATTCTGGCCGAGCGAGCGCGTCAAGACCGATCGCAACTCGCTGGACATGGCGTCTTCCTGGGAAATCAGACCGAGCTTCCGTTGCATTTCGACATAAGTATGATCGGATGTAAGTTTCTTGATCTGGCCGTTGCGCACCAGATAGACGCGGCAATCGCCAACGTGTCCAATCGAGACTTCCTTATTGCGGAAAATGCATGCGGTCAGGGTGGTGCCCATCCTGCGGAGTTCGGATTCAACTCCAAAATTGTAGATGTCGAGATTGGCTTCTTTGAAAATCTGGTCGAGGATTTGATTGGGTTTTTCGCCGCGCGGCGCGGCCTGAAAAGTTTTCAGGGCAATGTCAATCGCCATGCGGCTGGCGATCTCGCCGGAGCTTAGGCCGCCCACGCCATCTGCGACCGCGGCTATGGAACCGTGAATGAGCCGCTCCTCCTCATTTTCAGGTTGCCAGAACCCGATCGAATCTTCGTTGTGATGACGGACCGGCCCGGTTGACGAGAGTTCAGCGAATGTTAGCTTCAAGAGTTCCTAGCCAGAAAGAGGTACAAAAGACTCAAAAGGATAAAACTCTTGTGAATTTTGTGCATCTTTGTGGCTAATTCCCTACGCTTTCACCTTCGGGACAGCCCTCACGTAGATCGGGCGGCCCTTCTTCGCACTCGATCCCGTGAAGTAGATCCACCCATAAATGCCCCAGAGTGCGCAGATCCCTAAAGCGATAAAAGGCTCCCTTGGGCTCATTCCGGCAACGGTGAATGGCCCGACCAGGTAGAACAACATGCAGACGAGATTGGCCAGAACGCCGAATACAGGAATGAACACGTGTTTGAAGCCGTTGAACGTATGGTGTTCACGAAAGGCAACGATAGCGACGATACACGTCATCATGTAAAGCAGGAACGTTCCAAAGTTGCTGACCAGTGTCACGATCACGAGGCTTTGCGGAATGCTCGCGGCCAAATCGTGGCGAAAGATTCCAAAGCTGTACCAGAAATTGTGCGGCAGGCCCTTGACCACTTCATCCGCCAGAGCAGCGGGACCACAGAAAGTAAAAATAATCGCCGCGATAGCTATGAAGGTCGAAATCACAGCCAACGTCCAAATGGCCCGGTGGGGCGTCAGCTTCTCGCCGTGCAGCATTCCGAAATGTCCGGGGACTTCTTCGTCACGCCCCATCGCATAGGTGACGCGCGTGCCTGTTCGCATGGATGAGAGTGTGGTACCGACCAAAGCCAGAAACACCGTGAGTGCCTGAACGAGCATGAATGCCCTGCCTGCGGCAGCGCTGCCGAACAACCACGTTCCGGCGATGATCATCATGTCACCCACCGGCGCAGCCGAGCCCAAGGCATGCGAGATTTGATATCCGTTATGCATGAAATAATTTGCTGCAAAATACTCGATCAGGTAACAGACCAAACCTTGAATCAGCAGCGAAAGAATGACCGCCCGAGGTACATCGCGTTTCGCATTCTTGGCTTCTTCTCCCATTGAAGTGACCGACTCAAAGCCGACCAGAATCAAGATCGCGATACAAGCCTGAATGACGACATAGCTGAAGCTGTGCGGCGCGACAACGGAAGCCACAGAACCGTGGTACTGGAACTTCTCTATCCGAAGGTTCGGATCGCGCACGTCCGGCCCGTTCTGAATCGGTTCAGAATAATCGACGAGGAAATCCTGATCTTTGCCCTCCGGGGTTTTGGCGAAAACAGAGTTGCCCTGAGCATCCCTGATCGGCATTCCATCTTTGTCGGTGGCGATGACCTTGGTGATCGGTGCCCCCTTCGGATCTAAGGTGAATCCGGCCGATCCCTGCGGATGGTTCAGGCGGTAGCCCACGGCGATGATCGAAAAGACAACGAGAGCCGAAATCTGAATAACATCGACCGCCGTGTTCACGGCCGTTATGCCGGTCACACCACGGTAACAAATGTACCCAACGCCGCACGCAAACAGTGGACAAAAAATAATCATGAATAGCGGGCTCGGCACGGTTGCGTTGAAAGTGCCGGGCCAAATCTGTCCCAGCACGTAACCGACAACAAGAGCCGTCACGCCAACCATCAGTCCAGGGTAAACCCAGTAGTAGAGGTGGCTGGCCCAACCGACCATGAATTTCGCAATGCGTGCAAACCGGAAAGTTTGTGTCTTACTGAGAAACGCCTGCTCAGCGAAGAAATAGGAGGAACCTGCTCCTGGATAGAGCTTTGAAAGCTCCGCGTATGCGATGGCGGTGGCTAAACACAGGAGCAACGCCGCGAAGATACCGAACCACATCCCCTGTGCCGCCATTGGCGCGCCGTACGAAGATTGAATGAAGAACGTGACCCACAAGAATGCGCCGGGTGCGATCAGCGCCATTGCGTTCATTGTCAGACCGCCCAGACCCAATGTAGGCCTTGTGGTGGGTTTCTCATTCGATGACATGTCCTTCTCCTTGACTTCCATAAGGATACTCCAGGCCAAAACAAAGGCCCTGACCCGTGACCTCGCCTCCCCGAGACCTTGCGAATTTTCTCCCTGCGTTTCGTACGGGGCGGCTGAGATGAAAGAAAGGTTTTCGAACGAGGATCTACTGATCCGTCAAGCCGGTGCGGACGTGATAGGTCTCATCGACGTTCACGACAAAGATACGTCCGTCGCCGATCTGTCCGGTCCTCGCGGCCTCGGTCACGATTTTGATAATGTCATCAACCTTACTATCCTCGGCAACAATTTCGACTCTCGTTTTCGGCAGGAGTGTGATCTGGTATTCGAGGCCGCGATAGATAGCAGGCTGTCCTTTTTGATGACCATGTCCGCGAACTTCCGAAACAGTGATCCCCGATGCCATGCCCTCGATCCGCTCGACGAGGTCGGGCAGCTTTTCAGGACGGATGATGCACTGGATGAGTTTCATGATTCGGCATTGTGTCACTAACGAGGCGAGAAAGGAAGATGCTACAAGTCTCTGAACTTCGTCGCACCCTTAGACAATGATCAGTCGCGGAAGCGCGGTTTGTTTCTCGAACGAAACCAGGACCGCAAGGCGGCAATCGCAGGTACCAGCACACAACCGGTAATCACAGGGACGATGGGTGCGCCGCCATAATAGATAAGGATAAAACCAACGAGCAAGGCACAGCCCCACATGACCCGTTGTTGCTTCATTGCTTCCAAGGGTGTTGTCATGACTGCCGTGCTGTTCTCCGGATCGCTCATCGCATCTGTGCCAATACAAACATGATCGCACCGGCGAGGGCGCTGCCCGCAAGGAAGAGTATCGGAGTGCTGAACGGTTTGGCAAACGAGGGCCGGGCGATTCCGTTCCGTTCCCGTTCGCGTTCCTCCTTGAGTAATTGAGTCAGCATCTTACGTTGTTCGAGCGTTTGCACGCATCGCAGTGCCTTCCGCGCGGCCTCATAGCCATTTTGGGGAATGCGCAGCTTGAAGTTGAGCTGCGCAAGAGTGAAATGGGCGGCGAAGCTCTTTGGGTCCAGCTTTGTTGCCTCTTCAAGGTGATCGATCGCGGGATAAATGTTGTGCGTAAGGGCGTGGGCAATTCCGAGAAACACCTGAGCTTCCGGGAAGGCGGGCGCATATTCAACGCTGCGGGAGAGCGCCGTGACTGCTTCTGCGGCCTCCCCTATCTGAAGATGCGCCACCCCTTCCTGGAAGTATTGCTTGGCCTTCATAGAGACTGCAGGGGGCGATGCCCCCTGCAGCGCGACCGGAAACTCCAACAGTTCAGTTTGTCTTTCCAACGGAGCACTGTTCGTCATTTCATTCCCCCTTTTCTTATGACGGTCGCTACAAACTAATCCCCAGCGGCCATTACGGCTTCCGGTTCCGGCTTCAGCACGAACTCGGGATAACCAAGCGCACCCATTTCTGGGATGTCCAGGCCTGCAAGTTCATCGGCTGCGGAAACCCGCTGACCAATGATGCCGTCGATGAGCCAGTTGGCCACGTAGGAGAACGTGAACACGAAACCAACCAACGTTCCGACGCCGATCAATTGCGCCACCAATTGCGAGGGATCTCCGTAGAACAGACCGGTGACTGAACCGTTAACTCCGTTCCAACTGCCGCCGTAGTTCGAAGTGCCATCGGCAAACAATCCGAAATGACACCCCATAACCCGTTGGTTCCGTGAACGGAGATCGCGCCGACCGGATCATCCACTTTGAGGACACGCTCGATAAATTCCACGCTCACGCAAACCAGAACGCCAGCAACCACGCCGATAATGGCAGCTCCGACCGTGTTCACAAATCCGCTAGGGGCGGTGATTGCCACCAGGCCCGCCAGTAATCCGTTGCCCGACATCGAAGCATCCGGTTTCCCGTAGCGCATCCACATGTAGAGGATTGCCCCGAAAGAACCCGTGCATCCTGCGAGCATCGTGTTTACAGCGATGGAACTGATGCGGAGCGCACCATTACCCGATGCAGCGAGCGTACTTCCGGGATTGAACCCGAACCAGCCGAAGGCGAGAATGAAGCAGCCTGTGAGCACGATGACGATGTCGTGTCCAGGCATCGGATTCGGTTTGCCACTTCGGCTGTATTTGCCGATACGTGGCCCAATGATCATTGAAAGCGCAAGTGCGGTCATGCCGCCAACGGAGTGCACCACGCCAGATCCTGCGAAATCGGAGTATCCGTGACCCAAGCCAAAATTTGAGCCTAGCGTTGCCAGCCAACCACCGCCCCAGGCCCAGTTGGCAAAGAGTGGATACGTCAGCGCCCCCATAAAGACGGACGAAACGGCGAACGCGGCGTATTTCCAACGCTCGGCAGCAGCGCCTGTTACGATAGTCAAGGCCGTGTCCATGAATACCATTTGGAACAGGAACATCACCATGGCCGCGACGTCATAAGCGCCGCCGTGTGTCATGAAGAAGCCATGCGTGCCCCACAGTCCAAAACTCTTTCCGAACAACGTGATGCTGTATTCAGAATTAAGCCCGGCGCCCCCGCCCAGCGTGGTATATGGACCGACTCCGCCCATCTGAATCGCGAACCCGCATACCCAGAAAGCAAACAAGCCGAAGCCGTACACCATAAAGTTCATCATCATGGTGTGATTTGCATTCTTGGCGCGGCACAGTCCGGTTTCCACCAGGGCAAAGCCCGCCTGCATGAACATGACCAGGAAACCCGTAATCAACGTCCAGACGAAGTTGATAGCGATACGATTTTGGCCAGCTTGATTGGCAAGGTCTGCCAGCGTGAGTCCTTTTTTGCTGTCAGCGGCTACAACGTCGCCGACCGTTCCGGTTTTCGTACCACCCGGATCGCCCTTAGCAAGCTCATCAGTCGATGGCGGCGCCGCAGCTTTAATATCCAGAGGCACGTCCATCGCGGGAGCGCCCGCGGCGGGTGAGGCCTGGGCGGGAGCCGGCGCAGGAACCGCTTGCGCTGGCGGCTCCGCCGCAGGGGCTTGAGCGAAGACCGATAGCCCGCACAAGAGCAACATGGCAAGAGCCATGCATAAACAGCGATTTCGTCGATCCCGGAATTTCATCTCTTGTCTCCTTGCCATAACTAACTTCGTTTCCATATTGCGTTTTCCTGGTGGGCCTTGTTCAGAACTCCCAAAATCCCAACCAGGCTGATGATGATCCCCAGCACGCATGCACCGAATCGCGCCCCTGTCGACTGAGTCACTGAAAGCGCGAACACGGGCAGCAACCATCCGGCAAGCGCCAATAAAACTCCGACTATTCTCATGTGTTTCTCCTGTTATCTCGTTCCGGACTTAGCCGAGATCTTTGATCTTGTGAAAGCCCGCTGCTGAAACAATCAGCAATATCAAACCGACGAGCGCGACCAGTATCCCGAGAGTTCCCTTGGCCGCCAACCCGCCCGCTAAAGCCGTAAAGCCCGTGAGCGTCGTGGCCAGGTAAGTTCCTTGTTGTGAATTTGCAGCCATTCGCCATGCCTCCTGTTGAGTTGAATTGATCAGGGCACACGTCGACAACGAATTTTTAGCAAAAAAAAAGCCCCCAACCCCAAAACGGGATCGAAGACTTCGTCGTCAATAACGTCGTTGTGAAATTGACGCGCACAACATTGTGTCGCGTCGAGGGCTACTCTAAAACTAACGGTTTCCTGATGTCAATACAATTTTGTAGGAATGTAGGAACGCGTAATTTACTCAAGATCCATAAAGCCCGTCCGAACGTGGTAGCACTCTTCGATCGGAATAACGAAAATCCTTCCATCCCCGATCTGGCCCGTCTCGGCCGTTTCAATGACCACTTTCACGATATCGTCCACCTTGTTATCGTCCGCGGCAATCTCGATCATCATCTTTGGCACCAACGATACGTCATATTCCCGGCCACGATAGAGCATTGAATGTCCTTTCTGATGACCGTGTCCTTTTGCTTCCGAGACCGTCATGCCGGCGGCGACGCTTTGAAGCGCATCAACGACTTCGTCGAGCTTGTACGGCTGAATAATGCACTGGATCAATTTCATCGCTCAACTCCGGAAAAATACAAATGTCACAAGTATGAACAGCGGGATGAGGATGAAGCCCGAATACACCATGTATCCCCCAAATGAGGGCATTTTGATCCCCTGCCGCTCCGCGATACTTTTCACCATGAAGTTGGGCCCGTTTCCGATGTACGTATTCGCTCCCATAAAAACCGAGCCGCACGAAACCGCGGCCAACAAACTCTGGCCCAATCCCGATTCGAACAGCGAGCGCAAACTCTCCGCACTGCCGCCGACCAATCCCGAAGCCATCGCGGTGAACGTCAGATATGTCGGCGCATTATCCAGAACACTCGACAGCGCGCCCGACATCCAGAAGAAATGCCATGGCGCTTTCAAATCAAAAGCCGCGGCACGCGCGTTGAGAATCTCCAACGCGGGAACCATGGTGATAAAGATCCCGAGGAACAATGCGCCAACTTCGATGATCGGCGAAAAATGAAAGTGATTGGCGCGATGAATTGAGCGTGGTGTCGTATACCAGGAGAGGCGGGCCATCGTGATCATGATGGCTTCTTGTATTCCTCTCGGCCAACCGAAGTTCCCGCTGAGCATGGCCGCGCCTATAACACCGAGCAGATAAATAAAATTGCGTTTTCCCTCGAACTGGAGAGGATGACGGGCTTGCACGATCTCGGCCAAAGCGCGATGGGTTTCGATTTCCTCTCTCGTGAACACGAACTGATCATAAATGTTGAACAAAATGATAAGGCTGCCCACGACAAGCCCCCACTGCGGGAGCAAACGCAGCGTCCACTGGAATGGGACACCGCGGAGAAATCCAAGGAACAGCGGCGGGTCACCAAGCGGCGTCAATAAACCTGCGGTGTTGCTCACAATGAATATGAAGAAAACGATCAGGTGTGCCCGATGCTGTCGCAAATGATTCGCCCGCAGGAACGGCCGTATCAGCAGCATCGATGCGCCCGTCGTACCGATGATGTTCGCCAGAAGCGCTCCAAACGCGAGAAATATGGCATTGACCAGCGGTGTTCCGGCAAATTCGCCTTTAATATAAATCCCGCCGGAAATCACGAACAACGAACCCAATAAAGTTAAGAATGAAAAGTAATCCAGAAGCGAATGCAGTAACAGCCGGGGCTCACACGCCAATACCACAACAAGCACCGGCACGGAAAACGCTACGCTGAGAATAGTTTTGTTACGGTTGCTGTCCCACCATTCAGGAACGGCCATCGGCAAGACCGCAATGGACACCAGCATCAGCACGAACGGGATCAAGCTCCAAAGCGGAAGACACAACGCGGGCGATGGCATACCCGACAGATCATCTCACGAAATCGGATGTGCGCTTTGTTTAGGATGGTCGCCGCCATGGCGGTACAAGGTTTGGCTTAATGTTAATTTCAACGATGCTCCCAGAAGCGTGCTATGGCAGCATAGTCGAGGTTTTCAGTGGCCATATCCTTGACGCGGAGAATCTGATCGCGCCCTCCAGAAAATCGGTCCTTGGACCCCTTGCGGTTTTCTTTACGGGAGTTTTCACGTAACCTAGATTTATCGTGTTCGTCAAGCTGGGCAACCTAGGAATTATCCGTTCGGCACCGATAATTGCGCTTGTCGCATCCCTCTTGGGATTTACACAAGTTGCAGACTTCGCGAATGCCGAGACGTCTGCCTGGATCGGAACAGGTGGCATCATCACTGCCCATTCCGTGCCATGCCTCCCGGCTTTGGCTGCGGCCTCCGCTGGGCGGCCGTTCTGGATCTCAGGAGATGCGAAGCAAAAGCCCGTCAATGCTCTGCCTGAGTTGTCGTCAGCGGCCAGTGTGTGCTCTTCTCGTTACAATGCCCAACACGATCCTGCAGATCGATGCGAGCCCGGAAGGTTCAGCGTCATCAGCGGCCGGTCTCCCCCGCACTCCACCTCGCGCCTTTAAATAATTAGCAATTCGACAAACTCACTGTCGAGGTGAGGACCTTCATCTCGGCTCACCTAGGAGTATTAATGGACGCAGGAAAAGTGTTTGTCCTCTTATTGATCGTTTTTGTCTTTGCTGTTCTGGCGTATATCGAACTGAAGTCACGCCGATCCAGGCAGGCATCATCACAGCCACCCGAAGATGAGCTTGACCCAACCGAGAAGACACACCGGCAACATTAACGCCGGGAAGGACTGGGGGGTGCCGTCGACGCGCTCCAAATTTCGGTCGTCACATTTGGGCTGAACGAGGAGGCGATGGCGGCGCTCCATCCGTCAAACAATTAAGATGCACGAATCTACACTCATCCTGACTTTAACCGGCAGTCTTGCCGCAGCGCTGGTATTGGGGTACGTCACCGAGCGGCTCGGTTTGTCTCCGATTGTGGGCTATCTGCTCGCCGGTTTCATCGTCGGCCCGTACACGCCTGGGTTCGTCGCAGATCGTGCGCTGGCAAACGAGTTTGCGGACATCGGCGTGATTTTGTTGATGTTCGGCGTGGGTTTGCATTTCCACGTTAAGGATCTGCTTGCCGTACGAAAAGTCGCAATCACTGGGGCACTCAGTCAGAGTGCGGTCGCGACGCTACTAGGCGCCTTTGCAGGCCGGGCGTTCGGGTTGCCCTGGAGTTCCAGTCTGGTGTTCGGCCTGGCTCTGTCCGTAGCAAGTACTGTCATGCTCACGCGCGTACTCGCCGATAATCAGGATCTTCAAACCCCGACCGGCCGGATTGCGATAGGCTGGCTCGTTGTCGAGGATATTTTTACAGTAATTGTTTTAGTT
>Ga0209056_10002964_pt1 | contig 18204 bp, 16 predicted proteins | sample GraSoiAngelo_114_FD_185876 | JGI IMG/M metagenome (GOLD analysis project Ga0209056, IMG submission 185876) | Grasslands soil microbial communities from the Angelo Coastal Reserve, California, USA - 14_0903_13_40cm (SPAdes) (version 2) | ecosystem: Environmental > Terrestrial > Soil > Grasslands... | reverse complement strand
GAGCGCTAGCAGGGGCTGCCTCCAGACGCCCGGGCCAGGCCTCCGTTACAATCCGCCGGTCCCCCATTCGTACACATGGCATCGCCATGGCTTCCTTGCGGTGGGGCGGGGAGGCGTCACGGGATGGACTCGCGGCTCGTCTTGTCTGCGACCCTGCGGCTCGGGCGCCTTGCGCTCGTCAGCTACGTGGTGGCGGTCGGCACTTGGACGCTCCTCGGGCCGTCGCCCCTCGCGCCGCGCGAAGAGCTTGTCGCTCGGGCGGCTTCCGCGCCGCGGGGGAGCTCGTTCTCGGTTGATCGAGCGCCTCTCGTCAGCGTCTCGGTCGACGGCTTGAGCGCGACAGCCCGGACGGCCGGCACGGTCGAGGACGCGCTCCGCAGCCTCGGCCTCGCCGCCGTGGCCGGCGATCGCCTATCCGTCCCGGCCGACGCTTCAGTTCTGACCGGTCAGCGGATCGTGGTGGACCGCGGGCTGCCGGTGACCCTCCTCGACGGCGGCCGGTCCGTGGGGCTGCGAGCGCCGCGCGGCACCGTCGCCGACCTTCTGGCCGCCACCGGCGTGACGCTCGGGCCGCTCGACTGGATCGACCGAGAGGTGGGAGCACGGCTCGAGCCCGGCGACGTCGTCCAGATAACGCGCGTGGCCGATCGCGTCGAGACCCTGCAGGAGACCGCCTCATTCGAGGTGCGTTACATCCAGGACCCGAACCTCGATCGACTCCGGCAGGTCGTGGTCACCGCGGGCGTGCCCGGCCAGCTCGTGAACACGTACCGCGTTCAGGTCGTGAACGGCCGGGAGGTCGAGCGCGTCCTCCTAGCGTCGCTCGAGGTCACCGCGCCGACCTCGGAAGTGCGCCGGATCGGCACGCGCGCGCCGCAGGCTCCGGCCGAGATCGAAGCGATCGTCCGCGAAGCCGCCGCCCGCCAGGGCGCCGACGCCGAGCAGCTGTTGCGGGTGGCGTGGTGCGAGAGCCGCTTCAACCCGGGCGCCTACAACGCGTCCGGTGCCTCCGGGCTCTTCCAGTTCATGCCGCGCACCTGGGCGTCGAACAGCTTCAACGCGGGATACGGGGGCGCGAGCCCGTTCGATCCCGTCGCCTCGGCGAATGTCGCTGCGTGGATGTTCGCCCGCGGTTCGGCAAGTCTCTGGTCGTGTAGGTGAGCGGCTAGCCTCACCTCAATGGATGTCGCGAATCCTCGTGGGCTGCGCGATGCGCTCCGCCGTCACGGTATCCGCGCCGCGACCTCGCTGGGCCAACGTTTCCTCGTCGATCGTGCGGTGCTCGCCGCGATCGTCGAGGCGGCCGAGATCGGGCCGCGCGACGAGGTGCTCGAGGTCGGGCCGGGGCCCGGCGTCCTGACCGCGGCCCTCGCCGAGCGTGCGCGGTCGGTCACCGCGATCGAGATCGACGCGCGCATGGTCGCCGTGCTTGAGGAGACACTGGCCGGTCACGACAACGTCCGCGTCGTCCGCGCGGATGCGCTGAGCGTCGACCTCTTCGCGCTGGGCCCGCGCCCTCCGACGCGGATCGTCGCGAATCTCCCGTACCAGATCACCACGCCGCTCCTCGAGCGCTTTCTCGTGGACGCGCGCCGTCCGCCCCTGATCGCCGTCCTCGTGCAGCTCGAGGTCGCGCGGCGCATCTGCGCGACTCCGCAAGAAGGGCGCGAGCGCGGCTATCTGTCGGTCTTCGTCCAATCCTTCGCCGAGCCGCGCATCGTGCGGCGGGTGCCGGCGCGCGCCTTTCGCCCGCCCCCACGCGTCGACTCGGCCGTCGTCGCACTGCGGACCCACGTTGTTCCGGCCTTCGCGCCGCTCGCGCAAGAGCCTTTCCTGCGCTTGGTCAGCGATGCGTTCAGGCACCGTCGCAAGCAACTGCGCTCGGCGCTCGGCCACGAGGCAGGGATGGATCGCGGGCGCGCGACCGAGGTCCTCGCTCGCGCCGGCATCGCCCCGGAGCGCAGACCGGAGGAGCTCTCGCTCGACGAGTGGATCGCGCTAGCGAGAGCCGCAGGGGTGCGGCTCGCGTGAGCCGTGCGGTCGTGGTGATGGCCCCGGCGAAGATCAACCTGACGCTCGAAGTGCTCGGTCGCCGCGCGGACGGATATCACGAGCTCACCTCGGTCTTCGCGACGGTCGACGTGCGCGATCGAGTCCGTGTCGCCCCGCACAAGACGCTCGACGTTCGGATCGCGCCGGACATCGGCGCCCGCGCGGGCGAGGATCTCGCGACGAAAGCCGTGCTCGCTCTCGCCGAGGCAAACGGCCGCGCTCCGTTCGCGCACGTGCGCGTGAAGAAGCGGATCCCGGTGGCGGCAGGGCTCGGGGGCGGTTCGAGCGACGCCGGTGCCGTGTTACGCGCGCTCGCCCGCGTATGGCGCCTCGACGGGCAGGGTCTCGAGGAGGTCGGTGCGCGTCTGGGATCGGACGTGCCGTTCTTCACGAGCGCCGCACCGTACGCACTCGTGCGAGGCCGTGGCGAACAGGTCGAGCGCCTGCCCGCGCCGGCGCCTTTGTGGGTCGCTCTCGTCCGACTTCGCGAACGTGTCTCGACGGCGGACGTATTTGACACATATCGAGGAAACCGATCGAAGGGCGCGCGAAGCGCCGCGCTCGCCCGGGCAATGCGAGAGGGGGCCGCGACACCGGCCGTGATCCGTGAATATCTGGTGAACGATCTGCTGCCCGCAGCCGAGCGAGTCTGCCCCAGGATCGCCGAGGCGCGAAAGACCGCGGCAGATGCGGGCATTGCGCTCACCATGTCGGGGAGCGGTCCCTCGCTCTTCGCCTTGGCGGATGATCGTGCGCACGCGATCCAAATCGCGCGACGGCTCCGTCGATCCGGGTTAGACGCGCGCCCGATCGCGGTCGGTGTCACTTCTTGATGGACAAGCGAGCGAGGGCTGTCCCCCTACGTTTGACGCGTGGATCCTCGAGGAGAGCTCACCGTCCGTCAGGCGGGGCAGCGGGGCGGAACATCGACCGCGGGCAAGCACGGCTCATCCTTTTATCGAGAGATCGGTCGTCGCGGCGGCCAGGCCCGCAAAGGCCAGCTGGGGCCCGAGGGTTACGCAAAGCTCGGCCGCAAAGGCGGAGAAGCGCGCAAGACGCAACTCGGGTCGCGCGGATATGCCGAGCTCGGCCGAAAGGGCGGCGAGGCGCGCAAGTCTCAGCTGGGTAGCGAGGGCTACGCGCAGCTCGGCCGCAAAGGCGGTCGTCGGGTCGCGGAATTGATCAAGCGGGGCAAACAGCCCGCCAAGTAAGACCCGAGCTATCGCTCGGCCTGTACTTGAAGGCTGGCTGACGCCAGCCTTCTGGTAACCCGCACCCATATCCTTGAGCCGTGTCCTGTGGGGCGTGGCCAAGTGGTAAGGCGGCGGACTTTGGATCCGCTATCCCAGGTTCGAATCCTGGCGCCCCAGCCTGACGGATCGAAATGACCGACGCGCCGCTGGCCATCGTGCTCGCGGCGGGCCTTTCGACACGGATGAAGTCCAATACGCCCAAGGTCCTTCACCCGATCGCCGGACGTCCGCTCCTCGCGCACGTGCTCGACACCGTTCGCGCGGCCGGCGCGCGGCCGCTGGTCGTGCTTTCCAAGGAGAGCGAGCCCGCTCGGGAGATGCTCGATGGAGATGCGCGAGTCGCGCTGCAAGATCCTCCACGGGGGACCGGTGATGCGGTACGCGTCGCGCTCGCGGAAGCGAGTGGCGGCCGTGGCGTCGCATACATCGTCTACGGCGATACCCCGCTGCTGCGTGCGGAGACGCTCGCGAGCTTGGGCGCGCTGCTCGCCGAGCGTCATGCCACGCTCGCGATCCTTGCCGGAGAGGTCGGGACCGACAACGCGTATGGCCGGATCGTCCGCGACAAGAGCGGGGACGTCGAGCGGATCGTCGAGGCCCGAGTCGCGTCGGCCGAGGAGAAGCTCCTCCCCGAATCCATCCTGGGCGCGTACGCTGCCGACCTCGGCTGGCTGCGCGCGGCCGTCGCGCGGCTCCGCCCGAATGCGACCGGCGAGATCTTTCTCACCGATCTCGTGGCCGAGGCGACACGCGAAGGCAAGCGGGTCGCGGTCCATCGCACCGGCGATCCGGAGGAGGGAATGGGCGTGAACACGCGAGTCGAGCTGGCTGCGGCCGAAGCCGCACTCCGGCGGCGCATCCGCGAGGACCACATGCTCGCGGGTGTGACGTTCCGCGACCCCGAGTCGTGCCAGGTCGACGCGGATGTGCGAATCGCCGCAGACGTCGTGATCGACCGCGGCACGATCCTCGAAGGGAAGACGCAGATCGGCGCCGGTTCGCGCGTCGGGCCGTACGCCGTGTTGCGCGACACCACCATCGGCGAGCGCTGCCGCGTCGAGAACTCGACCCTCGAGGGGGCAACGCTTGAAGATGAGGTGACGGTGGGGCCGTATTCGCATTTGCGTCCGGGAGCCTATCTCGAGCGCGGCGTTCAGCTCGGGAACTTCGGCGAGGTCAAGAACGCGCGCCTCAAGACCGGCACGAAGATGCACCACTTCAGCTACATCGGCGATGCGGAGATCGGCGCGCGGGTCAACATCGGCGCGGGCACCATCACGCTCAACTACGACGGCGTGAAGAAGAATCGCACCGTCGTGGGAGACGACGCGTTCATCGGATCGGACACGCTCCTCCGCGCCCCCGTCACGATCGGCGCGGGCGCGACGACTGGGGCCGGAGCGGTGGTGACGAGGGACGTCCCCGAGGGCATGGTGGCGGTGGGGATGCCGGCGCGGGCCATCAAGAAGGCGGACCGCCGGCAGAAGAAGGGCGGCTAGTGGACTCCACCGCAGTGGAGCTTCTCCTCATCGAGCTCGTGCTCGTCGCCATGCTGGCGGTGCTCTCCGCGAGCGAGGCCGCGCTCCACACCATCAGGCGACCCCAGGTCATCGAGGAGCTCGCTGAGCGCGGTCGTCGCGGCCGGCGCGCCGGAACCATGGGCCGCAAAGCGATCGAGTACCTCGCCGCCATACAGGTCGCGGAGTTCTTCATCGTATTCACGTACGCGGGCATCGCCGCGGCCTTTATCGCGCCGCGCCTCTCCGACCTTCTGCGGTTCCTCTTCGGCCCGGGCGCCCCCGTGGTGCGCGACGTGGCCGCTGTGGTGGTCACCGTCGCCGTCCTTTCACTCGTCGCCGTGCTTCTCGGTCTCTTCGTGCCGCGCGCGATCGGGGCTCGGCATGCGCAGCCCGTCCTCCTCGTTCTGGTCTGGCCGCTCGAGCTCATCACCTGGCTCACGCGACCGCTTGTCGCGGTGCTCTTCAACCTGACCCGGCTGATCACGCGGCCCTTCGGCGCAAACCCGCATGCCGGGGCGCTCGCGCTGGTCACCGAGGACGAGATCAAGTCCCTCGTCGAAACGGGACAGGCGCAGGGCGTCCTTCAGGAACGGGAGCAGCGCATGATCACGTCGATCTTCGCGATCTCGGAGAAGCCGGTGCACGAGGTGATGGTCCCGCGAACCGACATCGTCGCGATCGACGTGGACACCCCGGCCGAGGAGATCCTGAGAGACATCACCAAGGTCGGCCACTCGCGCATCCCGGTGTTCGAGGGCTCGCCCGACAACATCATCGGGATTCTGTATGTGAAGGATCTCTTCCGGCGCCTGGCCCGCGGCGAGAAGGACGTGCACATTCGTCCGTATCTTCGGCCGGCGCAGTTCGTACCTGAATCCAAGAAGATCGACCAGCTCCTGCGTGACATGCAGAAGGAAAAGGTCCACATCGCCATCGTCGTCGACGAGTACGGCGGGACAAGCGGCCTGGTCACGATCGAGGACCTGGTCGAGGAGATCGTCGGCGAGATCCGCGACGAGTACGACGTCGAGCAGGAGATGGTGCTGCCGGTCTCCGAGAACGAGGCACTCATGGACGCGCGGGTCCCGTTCGAGGAAGTGCGCGAAGCCTTCGCCCTCGATCTGCCGTCGTCCGAGAACTACGACACGCTCGGCGGGTTCATCGTCGCCCAGCTTGGACGCTTCCCGCGTGCCGGTGAGACCGTGGAGGCCGGCGGCGCGCGCTTCGTCGTCGAGACCGTCGAAGGACGGCGCATCCGTCGCGTGCGCGTGGTCAAGAAGACGCCGACCGCTGAGATGGTCTAGTCCCGGACGTAGAAGCTCTAGTGGAGACACTCGGCCCGGGCGACGAGGACCTCATCCGCGTCGCATCGCTCGCGCGTCAGCGCGCGTACGCGCCGTATTCGAAGTACAAGGTCGGCGCGGCCGTTCGCACCAAGCGGAACAAGATCTATTCCGGCGCGAACGTGGAGAACGCGTCGTACGGCCTCACCGTCTGCGCGGAACGCTGCGCGGTGTGGGCCGCGGTCGCGGCGGGGGAGACGAAGGACTACGACGCGATCGCGATCGTCATCGACGACGACAGGCTACCGACGCCGTGTGGCGCATGCCGACAGGTGATCGCGGAATTCGCGCCTGACCTGCGCGTCGTGCTTGCGACAACCGGTGGGCTGCGGAAGGCCACGACGCTGACCGCGCTCCTCCCGGAACCCTTCCTTCCTGAGAATCTCCCTTAGCTCGGGGTCTGCGCCTCTGTCAGCGCGCGGTAGAACGCCGTCGCGCGCGTCATGGCGAGCTCGCGCAGGCCGCCGCTGATCCGCTCCTCGGCATGCTCGCCGGCCGATTCCAGGTGCAACACGCCGTAGTCGCGGATCATCGAGAGCGGGAAGGGGCGTGCCAGGCTCGCGTCCTGGATGCGATCGAGCAGCAGGGCGGCTTGATTACGATTGAACACTCCCCAGCGGGCGATCACCCGCCGATCGGTGAGCACGAACCATTTCGCGCTCCAGGGGATCCAGCGAAAGAGGATCCAGATCGTCAGCAGCACAAACGCTCCAAGACAGAGCGCGGCCAGCGGCGGCACGAGCGGGCTGAAATAGAGCGAGAGCACGAACAGCGCGATGTCCAGGGTCACAAGTGGTTCCCATAGGAACAGCGGACGCGTCGTGAGAAGGATTTTCTCGTTGGACTCGAGGATGACATCGCGCGGCCCCTCCATCGCGGGCGGATTCTAGGCGTAGGCCGCCCGACCAGCCGAGCGCTCGTCGCGTTTGCGCGTTGGCTCTCGCGTGTCCACCATCCCGCAGACCGTCGGTCGGAGGTGCGTTGATGCGTCGGACGATCACGATCGTGTTCCTCCTCGCGACGTTGGTGTCGCTCGGCCCATCGAGACCGGCGGCTGCGGCTCAAGACGAGTTTCGCGCCTGGTGGGTCGATGCATTCGGTGAGGGGATCTTCAACAGCGCCCAAGTGGACAAGCTCGTCAATGCGGCGACCGCCGCGAACATCAATGCACTTGTTGTCCAGATCGGTCGGCGCGGCGATTGCTTCTGCAACCGCGCCAGCATGCCGCGTACCCAGGCGGGGATCGCCGCGGTTCCTTACGACCCGCTCGACGAGGTCATCACGAAGGCTCACGCAGCCGGCATCCAAGTCCACGCCTGGATCATCACGACGGCGATGTGGAACAGCTCGACCGCGCCGCTCGACGCACGTCACGCGTTCAACCAGCACGGCCCCTCGAAGACGGGTTACAGCAACTGGCTTGGTGTTCGCTACGACGGGTTCCTTCGCGAGAGCGCGAGCTCGGCGGCGAATTGGTTCTTCGATCCGGGTCACCCCGACGCCGCCGACTACATCGTCGAGATGTACCTCTCGGTCGCGCGCAACTACGCCATCGACGGTCTCAACTTTGACCGAGTCCGGTATCCCGATCTCCCGCTTGCGGCCTGGCCCGCCGACAACGCCTGGGGCTACAACCCGGTGGCGCTCGACCGCTTCCAGGGAGCGACCGGACGCACCGACCGGCCACTGCCGAACGATCCGCAATGGTCGCAGTGGCGCCGCGACCAGATCACCAACATCGTGCGCAGGGTCTGGGTCGAGGCCTATGCCGTGAAGCCGAACCTCCGCATCAGCGCCGATACGATCACCTACGGCGACGGGCCGCAGGGCTACGGCGGCGACTGGACCCAGACGCGTCCGTATCGCGAGACCCTGCAGGACTGGCGGGGCTGGATGGAGGAAGGGATCCTCGACACGAACGTCCCCATGAACTACAAGCGCGAGCACTGCACCGCGACAGGGCCGGGCTGCTTCGGTGATCAGCGGGCCTGGTACACGAACTGGAACGAGTTCGCGAAGGACCACCAGTACGCGCGCACCACCACGATCGGCGCCGCGCTCTACCTGAACACGGTCGACGGCTCGGTCATCCAGCTGCGCAAGGCGCTCGCGCCGAGCGCCGCGGGAAACAGAGGGATCGGTTGGGTTGGGTACTCCTACCGGACGCCGGACTGCCGCACGAATTCGTCGTGCAACCCGCCGCTGCCCTTTGGCTTCCGCGCGGGCGATGCGAGCCGCGCTGAGCTCATCCGCGCTCTCACGCAGCCCTCGGAGTACGACCCGCAGCTTCCCCCGGTCTTCTCGTCACCGGCATTGGTCCCGGCGATGACGTGGAAGACCGCGCCGACGCGGGGCCACGTTGCCGCACGGGTCACGACCAACACCGGAATCGTGCTCGACCAAATCCTCGTGGAGCTCCGCGATCCCGAGACCGATGCCGTCCTCCGGTCGCGTCTCACCGACGGCTCGGGTTATGTCGCGTTCGTCGACCTGACGCCCGGTCGCTACAAGGTCTTCGTCCCCGATGACCCGCGGGTCACCGGCAAACGCGTCGCGCTCGTCGACATCCGCGCGGGCGCGGTCGGGCGCGTGAGCATCACGCCGTTCGCGAAGGGCGCGGAAGGAAAGCGCCCGCCGAAGGACCCGGCGCCGACCTTCGTGTCGGCGGAAGACCCATCGGCCACCGAAGAGCTGCCGAACGGCGAACGCTGACCGGGAGAGCTAACCCGTCGGCTCGGGCGACGAGGCCCTTCAGCGGACGGCGCGTCCCCGATTCGCGCCTTGCCGAACTGGCTGCAGGAAGCCTCGGACGCGAGCGCGCCAGGACGTGCGCCGACCGAATGACTCCTCGACCTTCGCCCAAAACGAGGTGCGGCTGGAGCGTCCGATCTCAACCGCGAGGGGTGGTATCCGCGGGTCGAGGTTGTACCAACCTTGCGCCGGCAAGCGCACGGTCGTCCTGCGCTCGCCATTCCTTGGGCGCGCACCGAGCGGAGCCACGTCTCTGCCGCAAAACCGGCAGACGATCGCGGCGGCCTGGATCTGCTCTGCGCAGTACGGACACGCCCTCATCGCTGTTCGGAGTCTGCATCGATCGGTCCATGTCCGCACGCTCCGCGAGCGTCGCGACCGCGTGGTGGATCACAGTTGCGTAACGGCGTTCCGTCGAGACGACGCATTAGGCCCGCGTGGCGGCTCCGGTCGGCTCGGCTGCGCCCGTCGCGGTCGCGACCAGACGCTCGAGCATTTCGAGTGGTTCGCGGGAGCGCGGGGTGATGCCTCGGAGCTCGTGGAGTGCCCGTCCCCGCTGCGCCGCGATCTCGGCTTCGATGAGTGCGCGGACCCCGAGCTCGTCGAGGATCTCGCGGATCCGTTCCACGTTCTCCGCCGGGAGCGGAGCCGCCGGCGCGAAGAGGGCGGCGAGGCTCTCGCGCAGTTTGCCCTGCGCCCGCTCGAACGCCAGCACGACCGGAAGCGTTTTCTTCCGTTTGGTGAGGTCGTTCATCTCGACCTTGCCGGTGCGCTCGGCCGACGCCCAGATGCCGAGGAGATCGTCGTGCGCCTGGAAGGCCTGCCCGAACGCGTCGCCGAAGCGCCCGAGAGATCCGCGCACGGAGGGGTCGTCCGTCGCGAGCACGGCGGCTCCCTCAGCCGCGGCCGCGAAGAGCGCCCCGGTCTTCTTTGCGGCCATCGCGCGGTAGCGCTCGGTGGTGACGTCGGTCCGCGTCTCGAATGAGATGTCCAGGAACTGCCCCTCGCAGACCTGCATACACGCCCGGTCCACGAGCCCCGCGAATGCGAGGACGCGCTCCGCGGGGAATCCGCGCAACCGCTGGACCGCGAGCCGCGAGACAGCGAACATCCCGTCGCCCGCATTGATCGCCTGGGGGACGCCCCAAACGTTCCACACCGTCGGCCGGTGGTGGCGAGCGGGGTCCTGGTCCTCGATGTCGTCGTGGATCAGCGTGAAGTTGTGAAGGAGCTCGATGGCCGCGGCCGCGGGCAGGGCGCGGCGCGCGTCGCCGGTGAGGGCTTCGAACACGAGAGTGCAGAGCACCGGACGGAGTCGCTTCCCGCCCGCACCGCGCTCGGCGTCCAGCCCGAGGTGGTAGAGCATCATCCCGTAGAAGGGCTGGAGCGCCGGCTCCGCCTGGCTGAGAAGAGCGCGGATCTCCTCGTCGACGGCGGCTATGTGCGTTTCGAGCCTCGAGCCCACCAGAGTCCGATCATAGGCGTCCGTACGGGGTTCCGAGGGCGCAGCGCCCCCTCGACTCTCTACCATTGGCTCGACGTGGCATCTCGCACGTACCGTGCGGAGGCGATCGTCCTCAAGACGAACGACTTCGCCGAGGCGGATCGCATCCTCGTCCTCTTCACGCGCCACTTCGGCAAGGTACGCGTCGTCGCGAAGGGCATCCGCCGAGCGACGAGTCGTATGGCCGGGCACGCGGAGCCGCTCACCCACGCCACCTATCAGCTCGCGCGTGGGCGGGAGCTGGACGTGCTGACCGGCGCCGAAGCCCGCGCCCTCTATCGGGAAATGCGCGACAACCTCGCGCTCATCGCAGCGGGGTGGTACGTCGCCGAGCTCGTCGATCGCTTCACCGCGGACCGCGTTCCCTCAGCGCCGCTGTTCGACCTGCTTGAGAGCGCTCTCCGATCGCTCGACGCCGGCACGTCGGCTCCGGTGGTGTGCCGGTGGTTCGACCTGCACCTCCTCGACCGTTCGGGCTTCCGTCCTGAGCTCGGCGTCTGCGCGCAGTGCCGCAAGCCGCTCGCTGAGGCGACGAACGCGTGGGAACCTGCGGCCGGTGGCGTGATCTGCGTGGCCTGCGCGGCGCGCCTCAGCTATGTCGCTCCTCTCTCCGTCCGCGCGCTGAAGTCGCTGCGGTACCTACTGGTGAGCGATCTCGACACGGCCGCGCGCCTCCGGCTCGATGCCACGCTTGGCCACGAGCTCGACCGGCATCTGCGCGCATTCCTGCGGTACGTGATCGATCGCGACATCGCCACGGCGCGCCTCATGGACGAGCTCCGCGACCTCAAGCAACCCGCGCGCGTTTCGTGAAGACGGTCCGCGTGGCTCCGCCCTCGCAGAACCCCCCACCGCAGGACGTTGCGGAGAAGCTCACCTCGCTCGCCAAGCGGCGAGGCTTCGTCTTCCCGTCGAGCGAGATCTACGGCGGGGCGGGCGCGACCTGGGACTTCGGTCCGCTGGGCGTGGAGCTCAAGCGGAACGTGAAGGATTCCTGGTGGCGTGCGATGGTGCAGCTACGCGGGGACATCGTCGGCCTCGATGGCGCGATCCTCATGCATCCGCGCGTGTGGGAAGCCTCAGGCCACGTCGAGAACTTCATCGATCCGCTCGTCGAGTGCCGCAACTGCCGCAAGCGCTTCCGTGTCGATGACCTGCCGAACGGCGACACGCTTATGGACGCGTGGCGTTCGAAGCGCCTCGATCTTTCGGACGTCGCGTGCCCCAACTGCGGTGAGCTCAAGCTCGCCGACCCGCGCCGCTTCAACTTGATGTTCAAGACGTTCGTGGGCCCGGTCGAGGACGAAGCCGCGGTCGCGTGGCTCCGGCCTGAGACGGCGCAGGCCGTGTACGTGAACTTCGACAATGTGCAGCAAGCGATCCGACGTAGGCTTCCCTTCGGCGTGGCGCAGGTGGGAAAAGCGTTCCGCAACGAGATCACGCCTGGGAACTTCATCTTTCGCTCACGTGAGTTCGAGCAGATGGAGATGCAGTACTTCTGCCGTCCGGATGACGCGCCACGGCTCTTCGAGGAGTGGAAAGAGGAGCGGATGCGGTGGCACCGCGCGCTGGGCATCCCCGCCGACCGGTTGCATTTCCGCGAGCACGCCGAGAACGAGCGGGCGCATTACGCCGCCGCGGCGACGGACATCGAGTTCCTCTTCCCCTTCGGCTGGAAGGAGCTCGAGGGGATCCATAACCGCACCGACTACGACTTGCGGCGGCACTCGGAGTACTCGGGCAAGAAGCTCGAGTACTACGACGACGTGACCGGCGAGCGGTTCGTCCCATACATTGTGGAGACGGCGGTAGGCGCCGATCGCGCCACCTACGCGATCCTCTGCGCGGCGTACGACGAAGAGCCGGACAAGGAGGGGATTCGAGTCGTTCTGCGGCTGCATCCCATGCTCGCGCCGTACAAGGTCGCGGTGCTGCCGCTGTCAAAGAAGCCCGAGCTCTCGAGCCTTGCGCGAGAGGTCTGGGCCGCGGTGCGGCCGCATTTCATGTCCACGTTCGACGAGACCCAGGCGATCGGCCGCCGCTATCGGCGGCAGGATGAGATCGGAACGCCGCTCTGCGTGACCGTCGACTTCGACTCGCTCGTCGATCGTGCAGTCACGATCCGCGAGCGCGACTCGATGGCCCAGATCCGCGTGCCGATCGCCGAGCTCGTTCCCGCCCTTCGCGAGAAGCTCGGCGCCTGACCAGAGGGACGTCCTCGAGACCGCGTTCCTGCTGCTCTTCTTCAGCACCGGGGCGCGCACGCCGGTCCTCGCGCTGCTCGCACTTCGGCGTCCGCGGAATCTGTCCGCGGTCGTCCTTCCAAACCTCGCGCTGTTCATCGTGGCGGTGATCGCCGCCGACCCGGCCGTTGCCGTCCTGGCCCTCTCGCCGTCCTCGCTCGCCGGCGCGGCCGTTGCGCGCTTGATCGGAGCGCGCGAAGAGACCGTCGCCGCCCTCATGACCGGAACGATCGTGCTCTCGTTCGCCCTGCTCCCCGCGGCCGTTCCGGCGCTCGCCGTCACCATGAACATGGGGCTCGCGGCGCTGGTCGTCGGTGTCGTTGTCGCCGGGTCGTTCCCTCAGATCCGCGACGCGATCCTTCCGCTTCTCGATCCCGCGCGCTACGCGGCCATCGCCACCATCCTCGCCATAACCGCGATCACGAGCACCTCTCTCGTCGACGGACGTTCGATCGTGCTCGCGGGGATCGTGCTCGCCGGGGGCGCGCTCAGTGCGGCGGTCGGCGCCTGGGCCTTCGGCGGCGACCCGCTCGCCGCCGCGATCGGCGGCGGGACGCGCGACCCGAGCGTCGCCGCAGCGGTCGCGATGCTCGTGGGCCTCGCCGGCGGCGGCACGGTGCCGCTCGCGTACGCGGCGCTGCTGGGATTAGCGGCGGCCCTCGGGAAGCTCGTCGTCCGCCGCGAGGCGTGAGGCGAAGCGCTGCGCGAGCAGCGCGGCGGCCGAGGTCAATCCCGCGGTCGCGGACTCCCAGAACATCTGCTTCGCACGGGGTCCTGATTCGACTTCGCCGATCTCCTTGCGGAGCGCCTCCCGGAATCGCTTCCGCGTACGACCCTTGAGCTGGTCGAGCCGGCCGCCGAGGCGCTGAACGATCTGGTCGATCTCCGTCTCGCTGCGGCTGCGCCGAAAGCTCTTGACCCGGGAAGCGAGCGCGACCCCGACGACCGCAGCCACCGACGCCAGCGTACCGAAGACCGCGACCGGTTGACGTCGCGCGAGCCGGCGCGGATCGACGTCTTCGGAAAGACGCGCGCGCAGGTACGCCAGGTCTGTATCGATCTCGCGCCGGAGAGCGGCTAGTTCGCGCTCCGTCCGAGCAGACGCGCTTTCGCCCACCTGATGGTCTCCTTTACCGAGTTGATCGTGCGTGTCGGTCCGTGCAGCTCGAGCTTGCTATAGCCGCTGTATCCGGTCGCGCCGGTGCCGATGGACAGCGCGATGGTAAGGAGGAGTGCGGCGAGCACCAGCTCCGGAAGGAAGAGGAAGGCCACGATTCCGATGCCGACGAGCACGACCGCTCCGAAGAGCCCGGGCAGGATCATCCGCCCGCGTATCGCCAGGATGAGAAGCGCGACGGCCGCGCCGACTGAGAGACCAAGGACCACCATGCCGAGCCAGTCGCGCGGCACCAGCGCGACAAGCGCGATGACGAGGACGACAAGGGTGATGACCGTTGTGAAGGCGAGGCCCGCCGCGATCCCGAGCCAGATCGCCGCACGCTTGTTCGCGGCGAGCAGCTCCGCGATCTCCTGGCGGGGTAGCTCGAGCTGCTTGCGGATGTACGTTCGGATGTTCCCGCGGATGCGACCGAGGAGCGTGCGGTAGCCGCGGTGTTCGTACACGGGCCGCGACTGTACCGCAGGGAGGCGCACGCGCGTCGGGAGGAGCACGTTCTCTGCCAGCGCCCGGCTCGGATAAGACTTAGCCAGTGAGAACTCGGACGCGCGAAAGCCACCCGGTGGGCGAGGCTATTCAACATGACCCACCCCGATCTCCGCGGCCGGAGTCCCATGAGAGGCGCGCGCATGGCCGTCTTCGCGATTGCCTGCGCACTCGTCGCGGCTTGCCTTCAGACACCCAATGCGCTTCCGGAGAATTCCCCCGCGAGGTCCGCAGCGCGGTCGACGCCTGAGCCGTCAGCGCAACCGTCCTCTCCCCGCCTCGCGACGTCCTCGCCGACGCCCACGGCGACTCGCAAGCCCGAGCCGGTGAACGGGCGGTACGGCGTTGTCGTGACCGGACTCTTCGGGCCAGCTCTGCAGTCTCAGACCTACACGGTCGCGCTGGTCGGTGCGGATGGCCGGACCGCCGCGAGCGCGACCGCTGCCCGCGTTCGGATCGGTCCGGAGATCTCCACGGTGAGCGCGTCGTCCTCGCGCCTCTATTTCCTCGATGGCCCCTCCCGGTTGCGGTATCTCACGCCTGACGGCGTGAGCGCCACGGTCCGCGACCTGTCAGTCGGTTCCGGCGAGCGCGTGGCGTTCGCGGTGAGCCCCGACGATCTGCGTATCGCTGTCGCCGTCATCGATGTGGTCGCGCCGTCGAACAGCGTGCGCCTCTACATCGAGGATCTCGGGGGCGGTGGTCATCGCGATCTCTTGACCTCGCGGAGTCGCGTGTTCTGGCCCGTCGGCTGGCGAGGCCCCCAGCTGGTGATCGGTACGCGCGAGGACCGCTGCCCGGTGTGCGACACCTTCTATTTCCCTTCCGGCTATGTGGTTGTCGATCCGAATACGGGGGCCGGTGTCGTGGAGCTCTGTACCGGCGGGACCCAGCAAGATCTGACGCGCAACGCAACAGCTGCCGGAGTCCTGTGCGTCAAGAACAGAGGGCCCCAGGATGGATTCAGGGTCGACACTGTTGTTGTCGGCTGGGACGGCTCAGAGCGCGTCGTGCCGATGCACTGCTGGGCACAGGGTGGGGCGCTCTCACCGAACGGCGAACTCGTCGCCGACATGGAATACCGCCCGTGCAGGGAAGGGCATCTTCGCATCATCGATCGCGCCGGGCGCAGCGCCGCACCGACCGGCCTGCCCGACGAAGGCCGTCCAGGGGGTTGGGTCGATGATCAAAACCTTGTCTACCGCGCGACGAACGATCGATTGATGGTCGTTAATGTCGTCACCGCGAAGGTCTCACCCCTCGAAGCGGAAGGCACATTCGTGGCGAACCTCCCGCCGAACTTCTGATCCACGCACGGTCAGGGCCGTTCTGCCAGAATCGACCCCTCCACAAGGGAGGTCGTGATGGCGCGCGCACGCACGAAGTGGGTCTACCTCTTCGCGAACGGCAAGGCCGAGGGCAACGCGAAGATGCGTGATCTGCTCGGCGGCAAGGGCGCCGGGCTCGCCGAGATGACCAATGCGAAGCTGCCGGTCCCGCCGGGCTTCACTCTCACGACCGCCGCCTGCAACGCGTACTTCGCGGCGAAAAAGAAGCTTCCGCCGGGGCTCTGGGATCAGGTCGAGAGAGCGCTCGCCACAGTCGAGCGCACGGCGAAAAAGAAGCTGGGCGATCCAAAGGATCCGCTCCTCGTCTCCGTCCGCTCAGGCGCGGCGATGAGTATGCCGGGGATGATGGATACCGTCCTCAATCTCGGCCTCAACGACGAGAGCCGCAAGGGACTCGCCAGGCTCACGAAGAACGAGCGCTTCGCGTGGGATGCGTACCGCCGGTTCATCTCGATGTTCGGCCGGATCGTGCTCGACATCCCGGCGGAGAAGTTCGATCACGCGCTCGAAGCCAAGAAGAAAGCCGCTCGCGTTCAGACCGATCCCGAGCTCAGCCCGAAGCAGCTCGAGGAGCTCGTCGACGAGTTCAAGGCGATCGTCCGCAAGGAGACCGGGAAGCCGTTCCCGACCGAGCCGAAGGAGCAGCTGCGCCTCGCGATCGAGGCCGTGTTCGGCTCGTGGTTCGGTCAGCGCGCCAAGGACTACCGCAAGCAATTCAAGATCTCCGATGACCTGGGGACGGCGTGCAGCGTCGTGACGATGGTGTTCGGGAACATGGGCGACGACTCCGGCACCGGCGTCGCGTTCACCCGCGATCCCAACACCGGCGAAAGAGTCCTCTACGGCGAGTACCTCACGAACGCGCAGGGCGAGGACGTCGTCGCGGGCATCCGCACGCCGTCGAAGATCGCGCAGATGAAAAAGGACCTTCCCAAGGCGTACGCCGAGTTCGACCGGATCGCCAAGCGGCTCGAGAAGCACTACCGCGACGCGCAGGACCTCGAGTTCACGATCGAGCGTGGAAAGCTCTACATGCTCCAGACGCGCTCGGCGAAACGCACGGCGGCTGCGGCCGTGAAGATCGCGACCGACATGGTCCGCGAGGGACTGATCACGAAGGACGAGGCCCTCCGGCGCGTGGAGCCTGCGCAGGTCGAGCAGCTGCTCCTTCCGCGCTTCGATCAGAAGGAAGTGGAGCGCGCGCGGAACGCCGGGCGATACCTCGCGAAAGGGCTGAACGCGTCACCCGGCGCCGCGACCGGTCGTGCCGTGTTCGACGCTGATCGTGCCGTCGTGCTGAAGGGTCAGAAACAGCTCGTCGTGCTCGTGCGTCCTGAGACGAGCCCCGATGACTTCCATGGAATGGTGGCGGCCACCGGGATCCTTACCGCGCGTGGCGGTTCGACCTCCCACGCGGCCGTCGTGGCCCGCGGTCTCGGCCTGCCGTGTGTCGCGGGGGTCGCCGCGCTCGATATCGATCTTGTGAAACGCGAGATGCACGTCAACGGAAAGGTCGTGAAAGAGGGCGATCCGATCTCGATCGACGGAACGACCGGCGAGGTCTTCGCCGGCGAGCTGCCGACCATCGAGGCGAAGTTCCGTGAAGAGAAAGACCTGATCGAGCTGCTCACGTGGGCGGACAAGCGCAGGCGCCTCGGGGTCTGGGTCAATGCCGACACGCCTGGAGAATGCCGGCTCGCGCGAGAGCTGGGCGCCGAGGGTGTAGGCCTCGCGCGCACGGAGCACATGTTCAGGGAGGCCGAGCGCCTCCCGATCGTGCAGGACATGATCCTCGCGGACGACACTGCCGGACGAAAACAGGCCCTCGACAAGCTCCTGCCATATCAGCAGGGTGATTTCCGCGAGATGTTCGACGCGATGAATGGGTTGCCGGTCGTGATCCGCCTCATCGACCCGCCACTGCATGAGTTTCTCCGTGAATACGCCGATATCGACGTCGAGATCGCTGTGGCTCGAGCGACCGGAAGTGACGGATTGGAGCTCGAAAGAAAAGCACGGATCTATCGAAGGCTCGAGCAATTACACGAGGACAACCCGATGCTCGGCCTGCGGGGCTGCCGCTTACTCCTTGTCTATCCCGAGATCCTCGAGATGCAGATCCGCGCGATCCTGGGCGCGGCGATCGACGTCGCTGAAAAGGGGATCAAGGCCAAGCCCGAGATCATGATGCCGCTCGTCGGCACGATGGGGGAGCTCGACCGGCTCGAGAAGCAGGTCATGGAGGTCGCCGAGACCGTGTTCAAGGAGCGCGGGAAGCGCGTCGAGTTCAAGTTCGGGACAATGATCGAGATCCCCCGGGCGTGCATCATCGCCGACCAGATCGCGACGAAGACCGAGTTTTTCTCGTTCGGGACGAACGACCTCACGCAGACCGTCCTCGGCATCTCCCGCGACGACGCGCAGAAGAGCTTCCTGACGCGTTACGTCGAGGAGAAGATCATCCCCGCCGACCCGTTCCAGGTGCTCGACCGCGATGGCGTCGGCGCGATGATGCGAATGGCGATA
>Ga0209056_10002963_pt1 | contig 18205 bp, 14 predicted proteins | sample GraSoiAngelo_114_FD_185876 | JGI IMG/M metagenome (GOLD analysis project Ga0209056, IMG submission 185876) | Grasslands soil microbial communities from the Angelo Coastal Reserve, California, USA - 14_0903_13_40cm (SPAdes) (version 2) | ecosystem: Environmental > Terrestrial > Soil > Grasslands... | reverse complement strand
TCGTCGTCTCGGGCGGCTTCACCGTCGAAAAGATCCGGCAGTTCGAAGAGCAGGAGGTGCCGGTGGACATGTACGGCGTGGGGTCGAGCCTGTTCCAGGGCCGCTTCGACTTCACCGCGGACGTCGTGCGGGTCGAGGGGAAACCGCTGGCGAAGGTGGGCCGGAGTTACCGGCCCAACCCGCGCCTGGAACGGGTGGAATAGCTGTAGGGGCGCAGCATGCTGCGCCCCTACGCTGCGCTCCTACGGTTTAAGGTATCTGTCGTACCACGCCAGGTATCGCGCCAGCCGGTCGCGCCGGTAGCTCGGCTTGTTGATGGCGTGGTGCTGACCCGGATAGATCACCAGCTGGGTTTCCACGCCGAGGCTTCTGAGCGCCTGGTACATCTGCTCCGAGTTGAGGAGCGGGACGTTGAAGTCCTTGTCGCCGCACAGGAACAGCGTCGGCGTGTTGATCCGGTCGGCGTGCAGGAACGGGAGTGACAGCCTGACCCAGGTGTCGACGGCTTTCCACGGTACGCCCAGCTCGACCTCGTATTCCCGCACATACTGATCGGTGCCGTAGCCCGCGAGAATGTTGGCGATGCTCGCCCCGCTGACCGCCGCCTTGAAGCGGCGGTCCTGGGCGATCACGTAGTTCGTGAGGATGCCGCCGTAGCTCCACCCGCCGACGCCCAGCCGCGCGGGATCGGCGAGTCCCTGCGCCACCGCGTAGTCGACCGCGGCGAGCACGTCCTGGGCGTCCTTGTTCCCCCAGTCCGCGAAGATCGCCGCGGAAAACCGCTCGCCCCGGCCGGAGCTGCCGCGCGGGTTCGCGACGACCACGAGATAACCGTGACCGGCGAGGGTCTGAAGCTGGAAGTCGAACTCGGCCTGGTACTGCGAAACGGGCCCGCCGTGAATGCGCAGGATGGTCGGGTAACGCTTTCCCGACACGAAGTCGGGCGGCTTCACCGCGAAACCGTTCACCGCCGTGCCGTCGCGACTCTTGAAACTGATCGGCTCCACGCTACCGAGCTTGACCCGCGAGAGCCACCCGTCGTTCTGGCGTGACAACGGCCGGAGCGTCGTGCCGTCCAGGGTGAACACCTCGGCGGGCACGAGCGGCGTGGACGCCAGCACGGCGAGCTTGCCGTTGGCGCCGGCGGCGAACGCGCTCACGACTCGGGGGCCCGATACGAGCCGCTCGATCGCTCCGCCCGCCGCCGGTACGCGAGCGAGCCCGACGGCGCGGTCGTCTTCGAGCAGGAAGGTGATGGACGACCCGTCGGCCGACCACACGGGGCTCGCCACGTTGCGATCGAGCGCCGCGGTGAGGATCCGGGGCGCGCCCCCGGCGGCGGGCACGACGGCGAGCTTCTGGACGGCGTAGTAGAGGAGGTTGAGCGGGCCGCCTTGGAGGTACGCGATCGAGCGGCCGTCGGGACTCCACGCCGGGCGGCTCTCGGTGTCGGGATCGTTGTCCGGGCCCTCGAACGTGGTGAGCTGCCGCGGCGCGGCGCCCCCCCCGCCCCCTCCTCCACCCGGTGCGGCGTCGATCACGTACAGGTCCCAATTGCTATCGCGGTCGAAGTCGGGACGCCGCTTGCTCACGAATGCGAGGGACTTGCCGTCGGGCGACCAGGCGGGCAGGAGCTCGTCGTAGTCCCCCGACGTCAGCGGCGTCGTCTTCCCCGACTCCACGTCGAGTACGTACAGGTGCCGGCGCTGCTTGCCGAGGTAGCCGCCCTCGTCCTGCTTGAACTGGAACCGGTCGATCACGATCGGAGGTGGGGTCTTGGGCTTGGCCGTGTCCGCGTCCTCGGCGACCAGCGCAATCCGCTTGCTGTCGGGTGCCCACACATAGTCGTCCACGTCGCTCTGCAGGGTCGTGGCCTTGCGCCCCTCGCCGCCCAGGCGGTCGAGCAGCCAGAGCTGGGTGTGCTCGTCCTCCCGGCTCGAGAGGAACGCGAGCCACCGCCCGTCGGGGCTCCAGCGCGGCGTGTTCTCGCCCGGTTTCGACGTGGTGAGGCGCACGTTGCGCGTGCCGTCCCAGCTCGCCATCCACACCGCGCTCTTGTTCCGATCCTCGGCTGTGTCGGAGGTCGAGACCGTGTAGGCCACCCAGGCGCCGTCCGGTGAGATCTGGGGCTCGCGCACGTCCCGTACGCGGAGCACGTCGTCCAGCGAGAAGGGCCGGGGCGGTGCGGCGGGCGCAGGGACCGCTGGAGCCTGCGCGCCGAGTGCCGGCACGAGCGCCAGCGCGGCGAGCGTCGGGACGAGCTGCTCGAACATGCGGGAGGCTAACCCAGGTCTTGCACTTCGTGCCAGAGTGAATATTTTTCCGTTACGATGAATATTAATTCACCGGTGCCCGTGGGCGTGCTCGGGGGCTCCGGCTACGTGGGGCAGGAGCTGCTGCGGCTCCTCGCCGGCCATCCGGGGGCGTCGGTGGCGTTCGCGACGGCCGAGTCGGCCGCAGGCGAGCGGCGCGACGGCGTCGGGCTCGTCCGGATCGAGGATGCGCCCCTCGCGCGGGCCGAAATCGTGTTGTCGGCCCTGCCGCACGGCGTATCGGCGCGCTACGTACAGGAGGCCCGGGGCCTCGGCAAGCGCGCGGTGGATCTGTCCGCCGACTTCCGCCTGTCCCCCGACGCGGTGTACGGGCTGACCGAGGTCACCCGCCCCCAGGTTGCGACGGCGGACCTTGTGGCGAACCCCGGCTGCTATCCCACCGCGGCGCTGCTCGCCCTCCTCCCGCTCGCTCGGGAGGGGCTGATCGACCAGTCCCGCGAGGTGGTGATCGACGCCGCGTCAGGCGTCACGGGCGCGGGCCGGACGCTCGCGCGGGACCTCCTGTTCGGTGAAGTCGCCGAGGACTTCCGCGCCTATGCGGCCGGAAACGAGCACCGGCACCTGCCCGAGCTCAAGGCCACCCTCGCGCGCGAGGGTGGATTCACGGGCGACCTCGTCTTCACGCCCCATTTGCTGCCCGTCAAGCGGGGTATTCTCGAGACGATTCACGTCCCGCTCACCCGGGCCATCGATCGGGCTACGGCGGAAGGGATCTACGAGACGGTGTACGGCAACGAGCCGTGCGTGGCGGTGCTGCACGGGGCCCTGCCGTCGCTCAAGGACGTCGTGTATCGCAATCGCGTCGCCATCGGCGTCGCAGCCGTGGCGAACGTTCGTCGGCCGCGCCTGACGGTGATCGCCGCGATCGACAATCTGGTGAAGGGCGCCGCGGGGCAGGCGATTCAGAACATGAATGTCATGCTCGGTCTGCCCGAGACGGCGGGGCTCACGTGTTGAGCACTCGGGTCGTCAAGCTGGGCGGCAAGGAGCTCGATCGCCCCGCGTGGCTCGCGGCGTGCGCCCGGGCGCTCGTGCGGCTCGACCCCGTCGTGGTGGTACACGGCGGCGGGCGGGCCGTCACCGCGCTGTCGCGCCGGCTCGGGCTGCCGGTCGAGAAGCGGGACGGTCGGCGGGTCACGACCGCGGAAGTGGCGGAAGTGGTCGAGCTGGTCATGGGGGGTCCCGTGAACCGGCAGGTGGTGGCGGCGTTGCGCGCTGCGGGACTCGATGCGGTCGGGCTCTCGGGCGTGGACGGTGGGTTGCTCACCGCCCAACCGGCCCGGGGGGGGCTGGGGCACGTCGGCGAGATCACCGACGTGCGCGTGGCGCTGCTCGAGAGCTTCCTGCTCGCGGGGCTCACACCCGTGATCGCCCCCATGGCGCCGGACGCCTCCGGCGTGGAAGGGCCGCCCCTCAACGTGAACGCGGACGACGCGGCGGCGGCGGTCGCCGGCGCGCTCCGGGCTGCCGAGCTGCTGTTGGTGTCGGACGTGCCGGGCGTGGAGGTGGACGGGGCGGTGCGGCCCGCGCTCGAGGCGGGCGACGTCGAGAGCCTCATCGAGCTGGGTGTGGCGGCCGATGGCATGGCGGCCAAGCTTCGCGCGGCGACCGCCGCGCTGCGCGCCGGAGCGCGCGCCGTTCGCATCGGCGACCTGCGCCTCCTGGACGACGCCCGAGCGGGCACCCGGATCCTCGCCCCCGCCGTCCAGCCGGCGTGACCGCCCTCCCTTCAGGCGCGTCGGCCACGCCGACCCCGCCGGCAACGCAGGCCGTGCAGGCCCTGCTCGACGTATACGCCCGCGTCGGCCCCCTGTTCGTCGGAGGGGAAGGCGCCGAGCTGATCGCGGAAGACGGGACGCGGTATCTCGACTTCGTGGCGGGGATCGGCGTGAACGCGCTCGGCTACAATCATCCCGTCATCCGCGCCGCCGTCGAGCGCGCCCTCGGCTCGGGCCTCATCCACGTCTCCAACCTCTACCGCAGCGAGGCCGGCGAGCGGCTCGCGGAGGAGCTGGTTGCGCGTTCATTCGCCGACCGCGCCTTCTTCTGTAACTCGGGCGCCGAGGCGAACGAGGCCGCGTTCAAATTCGCCCGCAAATGGTCGGGCAAGAGTGAGATCGTCGCGTTTTCGGGCTCGTTTCACGGGCGGTTGTTCGCGACCCTCGCGGCCACCGACCGTCCCGACTATCGCAAGCCGTTCGAGCCGCTCGTGCCGGGCATCCGCATTGTCGCGCGCGAGGACTGGGCGGACGTAGATCACGCCGTATCGGCGTCCCGCACCGCGGCGGTCATCCTCGAGCCGGTGCAGGGGGAGGGCGGGGTGCGGCCCCTGGACGCCGAGTGGCTGGGATTCGTGCGGGAGCTGTGCGACTCCCGCGGCGTGGCGGTCATTTTCGACGAAGTGCAGTGCGGCCTGGGTCGCACGGGGACGCTGTTCGCCTACGAGCAGGCCGGCGTGGTGCCCGACATCCTCACGCTGGCGAAGCCGCTCGCCGGCGGGCTGCCGATGGGGGCGGTGCTCGTGACGAGCGCCGTCGCCGCGGCGCTCAAGCCGGGCGACCACGCCACCACGTTCGGCGGCGGGCCGCTCGTCGCGGGCGTGGCCCTCGAGGTGGTGCGCACGATCGCCGATCCCGCGTTCCTCGCCGACGTTCGCCGCAAGGCCGAGTGGCTGAGCGCGCGCCTCGCCCGGCTCGCCGCCGGGGCGCCGCGCGTGCGCGAGGTGCGGGGGCGGGGGCTCATGTGGGGGCTCGAGCTGGCCGAGCCGGCCGCCCCGATCGTCGCGGCGGCGCGGGAGCGGGGCCTGCTGGTGGTCACGGCGGGGCCGCAGGTGATCCGCCTGCTTCCGCCGCTCGTGATCGCGGTGCAGGAGCTGGAGCGCGGAGTCGCGATTCTCGAGGAGATCCTCGCGTGAGCGCGCTGCCGATTTACGGGGAGCAGGGAGCGGGGAGCAGGGAGCAGTACGCTCCGGCGCGGGCCGAATCTCCGGCTCTCACCGGCGGGTACCGCTCCCTGCTCCCCGCTCCCTGCTCCCGCTCTGGCGTGGCGCTGCGGGGGGCGGGTCTCGCCGACGTGCCCCAGCTCGAGATCCTGATGGCCCCGTACGTGGCGTCGGGCGACCTGTTGCCGCGCAGCAACTACGATCTCTGCCGGCACATCAAGGAGTACGTCGTCGCGGAGGCGCCGACGGGCGCGGTCATCGGGTGCGGATCGCTCAAGGTGTACTCACGCGACCTGGCGGAGCTCGCCGCCCTCGCCGTGCGCGAGGATTGGCAGCGGACGGGTGTCGGCGGCGCGCTGCTCGCGGCGCTGATCACCGAGGCGCGCGCGCACGGCCTGACCGAGGTACTCGCGCTTACCCGCAAACCGGCGTTCTTTCTGAAGGTCGGCTTCGCGCCCGCCGAGCGCGAGCACTTCCCGCTCAAGGTGTGGGCGGACTGCACGCGGTGCCCCCGCAACACCTGCTGTGACGAAATTGCCGTAACTCTCAAGCTGTAGAGGCAGGCCACTGCGGGTCGTCCTCCGTCCTGTTGACACCTTCCTACATCCCCGGAGAGATTCCCCGCCATGGCGCGCGTCATCTTCTGGGATGTCGATACCCAATACGACTTCATGCACGCCGACGGCAAGCTGTACGTGCCGGAGGCGGAGCGGATCATCGCCAACCTGCAGCGCCTGACGGACTACGCGCACGGCCACGGCATCCGCGTCGTGGCGAGCGCGGACGATCACGTGATGGGTCATCCCGAGATCTCCGACCAGCCCGACTGGCAGAGGACGTTCCCGGCACACTGTATGCGCGGCACTCCCGGGCAGAAGAAGATTCCCGAGACCGCGCTCCGGGATCCGCTCGTCATCGAGCCGGCGAGGGCCGATGCAAAGGCGCTGGCCGCCCGGCTGCGGGCGCACCAGGGGGACGTCCTGTTCCACAAGCACCGGTTCGACGTGTTCGCCAACGAGAACGTGCCGACGGTGCTCGACGTGCTCGCACCGGACGACATCGTGCTGTACGGGGTGGCGACCGACGTGTGCGACAAGGCGGCGGTCGAAGGCCTGCTCGAGCGCCGCCCCCATACCCGGCTCCTGGTGGTCACCGACGCCGTGAAGGGGATCGACAAGGACGTCTCGGAGCAGCTGCTCAAGGATTGGGGCGACGAAGGCGTGCGCCTCGTGAAGACGAAGGAAGTCGTGGAGGAGGGGCTCGTCGAGGATCTCGCCCGCGCTGGCGCATGACCGCCCCCGTCCCGCCGCCGCCCGCGTTCGGGCGGTTTTTTCTGCCCGGTCCCACCGACGTCCACCCCGAGGTCCTCGCGGCCATGCAGCGGCCGATGATCGGACACCGCTCGGGAGCGATGGAGCAGCTGCTCGCCGGGATCGAAGCACCGCTCGCCCGGCTGTTTCGGACTTCCCGCCCGGTGCTCGTGGGTACCACCTCGGCGACCGGCTTCATGGAGATGGCGGTGCGGAACGGCGTACGGCACCGCGCGCTGTCGCTCGTCAACGGCTCGTTCAGCGAGCGCTTCGCCAACCTGGTGCATGCCTGCGGCAAAGAGTGCGTTCGGCTCGACGTGCCGCTCGGCTGCGCCGTCGAGCCCGACATGCTGCGCGACACGCTGCGCCGCACGCCGGTCGACGCGGTGACCCTGGTCCACTCGGAAACGTCCACCGGCGTGCTCCAGGACGTCGAGGCGCTCGCCGGCGTCGTGCGCGAGTTCGACGACGTGCTGCTGCTCGTGGATGCCGTCACCTCGCTCGCGGGCTCTCCCGTCGAGACCGATCGCTGGGGAGGAGCGGGGGGCCTCGACTTCGTCCTCACCGGCTCTCAGAAAGCGCTCGCACTGCCGCCCGGCCTGGCGCTCGGCGTCGCGTCCGATCGAATGCTCGAGCGGGCCCGGACACTCCCCATGCGGGGGCTGTACTTCGACCTGGTGAGCTTCCTGGGAGCCACGACCAAGCATCAACCGACCAATACGCCCGCGATCCCGCTGCTGTTCGCCCTCGAAACCCAGCTCGGCCGGATCGAGCGCGAGGGCGGCGCCGAGGGGCGCTGGCGTCGGCACGATGCGATGCGCCGCCGCGTGGAGGAGTGGAGCGAGCCGCACGGCTTCGGCTACCTGCCGCGGGAAGGACGCCGCAGCTGGACCGTGTCGTGCCTCAAAGTGCCCGAAGGAACGAGCGCCAAGCAGCTCGTCGGGGCGCTGAAACAGGCGGGCTGGACCATCGGCGCGGGGTACGGACCGCTGAAGGAGTCCACCATCCGGATCGGGCACATGGGCGACCACACGGTCGCCGCGCTCGACCAGCTCCTGGATCTGCTCGCCGGGCTCGTGGCGTGAACTACCGCGTCGCGGTGGCCGACAAGGTGGCGGAGGCAGGACTCACGCTGCTCGCGGAGACGCCGGAGATCGAGGTCGCCAACTGCGCCGGCAAGCCGCGTGAGGAGCTCGAGCGGGCGCTCGCGGGCGCGCACGCGCTCATCGTGCGGAGCGAGACCCGCGTAACGGCGGACCTGCTCACGCGCGGCCCGAACCTGCGCGTGATCGCCCGGGCCGGCACCGGAGTCGACAACATCGACGTGCATGCCGCCACCCGGCGTGGCATCGCCGTGATGAACGCCCCCGGCGCGAATACGGTCAGTGCCGCGGAGCACACCATGGGCCTCCTGCTCGCCCAGGCCCGCCACATTCCCTGGGCGGCGGAGGCGATGCGCCGCGGCGAATGGGATCGCAAGCGGTTCGAGGGGACGGAGCTCCGCGGCAAGACCATCGGGATCGTCGGATTGGGCCGCATTGGTGGCCACGTGGCGCAGCTCGCCCGCGCGTTCGGGATGCACGTGGTGGGACACGATCCGTACCTCTCGCCGGAGCGCGCGGCCGAGCTGCAACTCAAGCTGCTGCCGCTCGACCAGCTGCTCGGTCAGGCGGACGTGGTCACGCTCCACGTGGCCCACACCGAGCAGACCCATCACCTGATCAACGCCCAGCGGCTGAAGCTCATGAAGCCCACGGCAGTGCTCGTGAATACCGCGCGGGGCGAGCTCGTGGACGAGGCGGCGTTGGCCGACGCGGTTCGCGACAAACGCATCGGCGGCGCGGCGATCGACGTGTTCGCGGTCGAGCCGCTGCCCGCGGACGCGCCGCTCCGCAAGCTCGAGCGCGTGATTCTCACGCCGCACCTCGCGGCCTCGACGGCCGAAGCGCAAGAACGCGTGAGCGTCGAGATCTGCGGGGCCGTGCGCGACGCGCTGCTCGCCGGCGATCTCTCGTTCGCGATCAACGTCCCCGGTATCTCGGGCGATCTGTTGCGGCGGCTCGGACCCCTGCTCGACCTGGCGCGCCGGCTCGGCCGCCTGGCGCTGGCGCTCGTCGACGGGCCGATCACGGCGGTCGAGGTGGACTACGGCGGGAAGGACGACGCGGCGCCGCGCCCGGTATTGATGGCGGCGGTGGAGGGGCTGCTCTCGGGGATGAGCGTCGAGCCGGTGAGCCTCGTGAACGCGCTGCTCATCGCCGAGGAGCGGGGCATCCGCCATGCGCGCCGCACCGGAACTCCGGAGCCGGGCTTCGAGACCACGGTGGGCGTCACGCTCGAGGCGGCGCGCGGCCGGGCCCGGGTGGCCGGCACGGTCATGGGCAACGAGCACGGCCGCGTGATTCGGATCGACGACTACCACGTCGACGTCGCGCCCGAGGGGTGGATGCTGGTGATTCGGAATCGCGACGTGCCCGGGGTCATCGGCCGCGTGGGCACACTGCTCGGCGGCGCGGGGATCAATATCGGCAGCTACCACCAGGCCCGCGTCGCCTTCCCGGGGCACGACGCGCTCGCGGCCATCACGGTGGATCAGCCGCTCACCAACGGCGTGCTGGACGCCCTGGCGAAGGTGTCGGACATCGCGCTCGTCCGGCTGGTGAACTTCGGGGACTAATCCGCCGCCTGTTGCTGGGGAGGCGGCTCCTCGTCGGCCAGCAGGCGGAACGACTTCACCGCGCCGGTGAGCTTGTCAGCCGCTTCGGCGAGCTGGTTGGCGGACGACGCGATCTCCTCGGTGGACGCGCTCTGCTCCTCGCTCGACGCGGCGATCTCTTGCGCCGACGCGAGCAGCGTCTCGGTGCCCTGGGCGACCGATCCGAGCCGCGCGCTGATCTCCTCCACGAGGGCGCGCATCTCGCCCGCCATCTTCGCGATCTCCCGGCCCCACACGTCGTTCGCCTGCGCCTCCGCGGCCACCGTCCCGAGGCCCTGAGCCGCCGTCTGCGCCGCGTCCCGCGCGACGCCCGTGCCCTGGGCGAGCTGCGTCAGCCGATCGCGCGTCGCCTGCACGCGGGCGAGCACGCCGCGCACCGTGTCGGCGGTGTCGCCCGCCGCGGCCGCTGCCACCGAGGCGAGCTTCCGCACCTCGTCCGCCACCACGGCAAAGCCGCGTCCCTGCGGCCCGGCGCGCGCCGCCTCGATCGCCGCGTTCAGGGCGAGCATGTTCGTCTGCGTGGCCACCGCCTTGGCCTGCGTCACGAACTTCTGGATGTCGGACGAGGCCCGCGCCAGCGCTTCGGCCTCGGTGACGCCGCGGTTCACTTCTTCCGCCAGCTTCGCGAGCTGCACGGTGCTCTGATCCAACACGTCCTTGTTGCGCCGGGCGACATCGGCGACGACGGTGTTGCGTCGCACCGAGTCCTCGGCGCCCGCGGCGAGGATGGTCGCGATCTGGAGGATCTTGCTCGCGTCGTCCGCCCCGGCGCGCACCAGCTGGGCCTGCTCCGCCGCCCGCTTGGTCAGATCCTGGCACGTGGCGGACATCTCCTCGGTCGACGCGCTCATCTCCTCTGTGGAGGCCGAAATCTCGGTGGCCATCGCCGCCGCCTCGTCCGCCGCCGTGCGGATCGCGCCGACCAGGCGGCGCAGCGCCACGACCATGGTGTGCACCGAGGACAGGAGGTCGCCTACCTCCGCCGTGCCGGTTTGCTCGGTCACGACGGTCACTGAGAGATCGCCGCCCGCCACCCGGCTCGCGATCGCCCCCGCGGCCTTGACCGGCGCCGTCACGCGCGTGTTGAGGCGGCGCCAGAACGCGAACAGCAACGCGAGCGTCGCGCCGAACAGCACGACCGTCCAGAGCACGATGTTCGCCGCCGTGGTGCGCGCGGCGGCGTAGGCCGTCGCCTTGGGCTGGCGGAACACGACCCACCACTTGCCGTTGTCGACGGGGACCGTCACCACCAGCTCCTCCCCCGTCGGTCCGGGGACCGTTGCCGTGTCGGCGCGCTCCCGGCGCGGCACGGCGGCGGCCTCGGGAATGGGGCGCAGCAGGTCGCTTGGATTCGGCCCACCCCCACCTCCAGCCACGATCAGCGTGCCCTGCGCGTCCACCACCTGCAGCCGGACGCCGCCACCCACGTCGGCGGCCGTGAGCAGATTGGCCAGGCGGTCGAGGGCGAACACCGCCTTGAGCACCCCCACCGGTGCGGCCACGCGCGGCGCCCGGATCGCCACGTCGTACTCGAGCGCCACCGCAGCAGCCGACGAGTCGTACCGCGGCGTGCCCTCGTAGACGCCATCCGCCGCCGCCCGCCGCCACCACTCCTCATCCGACTGCACGAAGTCGGACGTTCGGTTCGAGGCGAGGACCGCGTACCCATGGCGCTCGGTGAAGAGGAGCTCGGAGAACTCGGACCGCTGGACGTACTCGCGGAGGTAGGCGGCGAGGTCGGGATCCCCGCCCAACGCCCGGCGCTGGTTGAACATCCGCTCCAGGGTGGGCGTGTCGACCTGGAGCAGACGCTGGCTGATCGCCTGTTGCGAGCCGTCGAGCGCCGCCCGCACGACCGCGGGCGACTGCGCCAGCGCCTCTGCTTCCCGGCGACGCTCCCGCAGGTACAATCCGACGACGGACGCGACGTGCGTGGCCACGTCCTGGCCGCGTTCGTTGGCCTGCCGCTCGACGATACGGGTGACACTGCGGCTCGAGAGCAAGGCGAACCCAGTCACGAGGACGAGGGCCACGACGGCCCCCGTGAGGAGGAAGCTCTGCCGGAGCTGCTGGGTGCGGCTGGACATGTCGGGGGTCGGGAGCGAAGGTACGCAGGGTTACCCGGCGGGGCAAGCCTGTTTATTTTCATGCACTTATGACTCAGGTGCCCAGCTACGACCCGGCGGTCGTCGAGGCGCGGTGGCAGGAGCGGTGGGCGCGCGAGCGCACCAACGAGCCCGACTTGGACCAGCCACGCCGGCCGTTCCACAACCTCATGATGTTCCCCTATCCCTCCGCGGAGGGACTGCACGTGGGGAACATGTTCGCGTTCACCGGCGCGGACATCTACGGCCGGTTCAAGCGGCTGCACGGCTACGACGTGTTCGAGCCGATCGGGTTCGACGCGTTCGGCATTCATTCCGAGAATTACGCGCTCTCGGTCGGCACGCACCCGGCGAAGCTCATCCCCCGGAACATCGAGACGTTCCGCCGCCAGCTGAAGCGCTTCGGCGGCATGTTCGACTGGCGTCACGAGCTCTCGACCACCGACCCCCGCTATTACAAGTGGACGCAGTGGATCTTCTTGCAGCTGTTCAAGGCGGGGATCGCCTTCCGGAAGAAGGCGGCGGTGAATTGGTGTCCGAAGGACATGAGCGTCGTGGCGAACGAGCAGGTGATCAACGGCTACTGCGAGCGCCATCCCGACACGAAGGTCGAGCAGCGGTTCCTCGAGCAGTGGTTCTTCAACATCACGCGGTACGCGGAGCGGCTGCTCAGGAACCTCGACCGGCTCGACTGGTCCGACTCGACGCGGACGCTGCAGCGCAACTGGATCGGTCGCAGCGAGGGAGCCGAACTGATCGTCGAAACCCCGGCCGGCGCCAAGATCCCGGTGTTCACGACCCGTCCCGACACGGTGTTCGGCGCTACGTATCTCGTGCTCGCGCCCGAGCACCCGCTCGTGGATCAGCTGATCGCCGACGAGCAGCGGCGCCAGGTAAACGCCTACCGGCGTGAGGTGCAGGGGAAGGACCTCGTGTCCCGCCGGGTGGGGGGGGGCGGGGGGGGCGGGGGGGGCGACAAGACCAAGACGGGCGTGTTCCTCGGCTCCTACGCCCGCAATCCCGCCACGGGCGAGGCGATCCCCATCTGGATCGCGGATTACGTGCTCATGGACTACGGCACCGGGGCGATCATGGGCGTGCCGGCGCACGACCGGCGCGACTTCGAGTTCGCGACCCAGTTCAAGCTTCCCATCCGCGAGGTGGTGCGCACCGGCGGGGGGGAGCCGCTGCCGAGCGTGACGGAGGACGGGGTCCTCGTCAATTCGGGGGAGTTCGACGGGCTGTCGGGTCGCGACGCCCAGCACCGCATCGTCGCGTGGCTCCAGGCGAAGGGTCTCGCCACCCCTCAGGTACAGTACCGCCTGCACGACTGGTGCATCTCGCGGCAGCGCTACTGGGGCCCGCCGATCCCCATCATCCACTGCGACCGCTGCGGTCCCGTGGGCGTGCCGGAGCGGGACCTCCCCGTCCTGCTGCCCTTGATCGAGGATTTCCGGCCCGATGCGAGCGGGGTGAGCCCCCTGGCGCGGCACAAGGAGTGGTACTACGTCAAATGCCCGCAGTGCGGCGCGCAGGGGCGGCGCGAGACCGACGTCTCCGACACGTTCCTCGACTCGGCCTGGTATTACCTCCGCTACCCGTCCACCGAGTTCGACGACCGGCCGTGGGACCCGAAGCGCACCACGACGTGGCTTCCCGTCACGAGCTACATCGGCGGGAACGAGCACGCCGTGCTGCATCTGCTCTACTCGCGGTTCATCAGCATGGTCCTGCGGGAGCTCGGCCACGTGCACTTCGAGGAGCCGTTCCCCAAGCTCCGGGCGCACGGCCTCATCATCAAGGACGGCGCGAAGATGTCCAAGTCGCGCGGTAACGTGGTGATCCCCGACTCCTACATCCAGCAGTGGGGAGCCGACACCTTCCGGATGTACCTCATGTTCCTCGGGCCCTTCCAGGAAGGCGGCGACTTCCGGGAGACCGGGATCGTGGGAATCCGGCGCTTTCTCGACAAGGTGTGGACCACCGCGCATGAGGCCGTCGGACTGACCCCGGGCGCAAGCCCGGCGTTGCCCCCCGACGTGGCGCGCAAGCTGCACCAGACCATCAAGAAAGTCACCGCGGACACCGAGAGCCTCGACTACAACACGGCGATCGCGGCGATGATGGAGTACGTGAATCTCGTGAGGGAGCAGGGAGCCGGGAGCAGGCAGGCGGTGGAGCCCCTGCTCGTCATGCTCGCCCCCTACGCCCCGCACCTCGCCGAGGAGCTGTGGTCGTTACTCGGACATGAGCGGTCGATCTTCAGCGCGACGTGGCCTGCGTTCGACGAACGGCTCGCCGCAGCCGGGGACGTGGAAGTGGTGGTGCAGGTAAACGGCAAGGTCCGCGGGCGGGTGATCGTGGCGCGGGGCGCGACAGAAGCGCAGGTCGTCGAACTCGCCATGCGGGACGAATCGGTCAGGAAATTCGTGGACGGGAAGCCGGTCAGAAAGACGGTCTATGTCCAGGATCGATTGTTGAATCTCGTCGTGTGACGAAAAAGGCGTGGTGAGTGGTGCGTGGTTGCGACCGGTGTCAACCACTCACCGCTCACCACGCCGTCACAGTATCTTCGCGACCAGGTCGCCGACCAGGTAGCCCACTCCCGCGACGCCCAGCCCCACCACGAACATGTCGACGCCGCTGCGGATCACGCCGCGCCCCGTGAAAAAGCTGCGCGCCGCGCCCACCCCGAAGTGCGAGAGCATCGCGATCGTGAAGGCGATCCAGGCGGCCGTGCGGCCGCTGAACAGGAGGAACGGCGCCACGGGGATGAACGCGCCGACCGCCGTCGACACGCCGGTGAGCCACCCCTCCTTGAACGGCGTCGCGTGGGCCTCCCCGATCTTCAGCTCTTCCCGCACCTGCTCGTCGAGCGCCCGCTGCGAGTCACGCATGACCTCGGCCGCCATCTTGCGCGCGATGCCGGCTTCGATCCCCTTCGTCTGGTATACCAGGGCGAGCTCCTCTTCTTCCACCTCGGGCATGATCCGGATCTCTTCCTTCTCCATCGCGATCTCGTGGTCGTACACCTCCTGCTCGCTCTTCGCCGCGAGGTAGCCCGAGGCGCCCATCGACAGCGCGTCGGCGAACATCCCGGCGATTCCCGACAGCAATACCATGTGCGGCGCCACGGCGGCGCCGATCACGCCGGCCACCAACCCGAAATTCGCGGTCAGGCCATCGTTGAAGCCGTAAACCACGTTGCGCAGGAACCCCCCCGACCCTGTCTTGTGCCAGGGTTCCGTAGCCCGGCCGGCGAGACCCGCCAGCGTCTCGGCATGCGCGGCCGACTCCTTGGCGAGCTTGAGCGAGACGTCCCGCGCGTCGTCGAAGCTGGCCTCCTTGTGGAGGTCCATGTACCCCTTCACCTCCTGCCCCTCCTCGCGCAGCAGCAGCGGCAGTAGGTAGGTGGGCCCGAACCGGCGCCCGAACCAGGCTCGGAGCCGCGCGTTCAGGGAGGGGCGCGGCCGGCCCACCCGGTGGCCGTGCTCCGCGAGGAGCTGCTCCCACATCTGGACGTGACGCTCCTCCACCCCCGCCAGCTTGATGTAGACATCCTTGCGCTTCTGGTCCGGCTCCTGGCCGGCCAGCACCAGGTAGAGGTAGGCGGCGTCGTATTCGTCCTGCCAGTGGTGCAGCCAGGTGTGCAGCGTGGACTTGTCGAGATCAGGCATGCCGGAAGATAGCCGCAACTCGCAAGATGGCAATGGGTTAGATGGTGTCAGGGGCGACGTGGTGGTACGGTGTCGCTTGACGTCGTCGCGTGACGCCTTTGCGCGACGTCTTTGCGGGACGTCTTTCGTATTGTGCGACGTCTTTCGCGCTTGACGCATCTTTGTAGTTCAGGAGATGACGATTTCTCTCGCCGTTCCCGACATTCTCGTTGCCCGGGCGAAGTCAGGCGACCTGGAAGCGCTCGAGGCGCTCTACCGGGCGTTCGAGACGCCCGTCTACAATCTCGCGCTCCGCGTGCTGCGGCGCCCCGAGGACGCCGAGGACGTGCTGCAGGACACGTTTCTCGAGGTGGTCCGGAGCATCAAGCAGTACCGCGGGGAAGGACACCTGTGGGGCTGGATCCGGCAGATCGCCACATCGAAGGCCCTGATGCGGATCCGGCAGGACCGGGTGCGCGAGACGGAAGAGTTGCACGAGGAGTCGGCGGTGGGAGCGGGCAACGTGGGTGGCGCGGGGGAGATGCGGGGGACGGAGGGAATGAGCCCGGGCGCTGTCCCCGCGCAGATCGATCTCGAGCGGGCCTTCGAGCGGTTGAGCGAGACCTCGCGGGCGGTGGTATGGCTGCACGATGTCGAGGGCTACACCCACGAGGAGATCGCAGAGCAGATGGGCAAGACGGTGAGTTTTTCCAAGTCGCAGCTGGCGCGCGCTCACGTCCGGTTGCGGCGGATGCTCGATGAGGGAGTCGCGCGATGATGCACTGCACGATGGACGACGTGTTGGCGCTCGCGGCCGGGGAAGGGTCCGCGTGGGCGCGGCAGCACGTCGCGGGATGCCCGGCGTGCCGGGCGGAACTCGAGGCGCTGTACCAGCGCGTCGCGCAGCTCAAGGCGCTGCCGGTGCGGCGGCCGGCGCGGGACCGCTGGCCCGCGGTCCGGAACGCCGTTGTGGCCGAGCGGCGCCGGCGCCGCGAGCGGTGGGGCGTCTCAGGCCTCGCCGCGGCCGCAGTGCTCGCCGGGCTGCTCGTATTCCGGCCGTTCTGGACGAAACCCGTCGACGCCGCCGAGCTCGCCCGCGTGAAGGAGCAATCGGCGACGCTCGAGCAGCAGCTCCAGCGTTACGATCCCAATGGGCGAGTGACGAGCGGCCGCTCCGCGGCGCTCGCGGCGGCCCTGGAAGACCGCATTGCCGTCATCGACGGCGAGCTGGCACAGCTGGGCCCCGCTCAAGCCCAGGCGCGTCCTGCCGATCTCGTCACACTGTGGCAGCAGCGCGTGGAGCTCATGGAGCAGCTCGTGAGCGTCCACGTCACGCGCGCCGCGTACGTGGGGCTCTAGCGCCCCGGAGGGTTATCGCACATGCAGCGGAAATGGATCATCGTCGCGGCGGTGCTCGCCGTCTCGTCGGCCGGGCTCGCGGCGCAGGGGACGCCTCGCCCGCCGCGTCCGCCTCGCGAGCCGCGCGCCCGGGCGTTCATGATGAGCGACCACCGCGGCCGGATCGGCGTCGTGGTTCGCACCGACGCGAGCCCCGAGACCGACAAGATCGGAGCCAAGATCGAAGGGGTCACGCCCGCGGGTCCCGCGGACAAGGCGGGCCTCAAGGTTGGCGACGTCATCACGAAGTTCAACGGCACGTCGCTCGCCGCCGTGCAGGCGGAAGACGAAGACGAGTCCGGCCCCGGGAGGAAGCTGGTGGAGCTCGCCCGCAAGCTCGAGCCCGACGACACAGTGCAGGTCGAGTTTCGCCGGGGCAATGACACGAAACAGACGACGCTCGTGGCCGCGGATCTGGGCTCGAGCTTCCGGATGGAGATGCCAGGCCCGGCCATGATCATGCCGCGCGTGCGGGAAATGGAGGAACCGCTCGAGTTGTCGAGGATGTTGCTCGGGACGCCGTGGGGCGATCTCGAGCTCGTGAGCCTCAACTCCGACCTCGGCGAGTACTTCGGCACGAAGGACGGCGTCCTCGTCGTGAAGGCGCCGGCGGACTCGACCCTCCCCCTGAAGGGCGGCGACGTGATCACGTCCATCGGCGGGCGGAAGCCCGCGAACCCGTCGCACGCGATGCGGATCCTCCGATCGTACGAGAAGGGCGAAACGGTGTCGATCGAGATCCTGCGCAAGCAGAAGCGCCTGACCGTGGCCTGGAAGGTTCCGGAGCGCGAAGACCGCTTTATGCGCATGCACCAGGAGCGCGAAGAGCATGAGGATCAAAGCGGTCTGCGGCGGCTGCTGCGGGAGCAGGGGCGTGATGCGGAGAGTGCTCTGCGGCGGCTGGAACTCCAGGTCCGCAGGCTGCGGCACCTGCAACGGGTCTGACGGACCTGCTCAGGATGCGCGCCGCGCCGGCAACACCTGGTCGAAGGCGCTGAATTCGAACGGTTTCGGCACGCAGGGCCGGCCGGTGGACGCGAGGAAGTTGCGCACGCTGTCGTCCACCAGCTGTCCGGTCGTGAAGATCACGCGCTCCGCATAGGACGGGTCGCGGGCCTTGAGCTCGCCGAACAGCTGCTCGCCCGACACATCCGGCATCCGCATATCGATGATGACCGCATCGAACGCGTCTTCGCGCATCCGGGCGAGCGCCTCGCGGCCGCTGGCGGTCGTCTCCACCTCGTGACCCCGGCTCGCGAGATAGCGCTGGAGCGCCACGCGGACCGAGGCCTCGTCGTCCACCACGAGCACGTGCAGCCGGTCGGCGACGAGATGCGAGGCCGGGGCGCTCGGGAACTCGCCGGTGGGGCGCGGCGCCACGATCGGCAGCTCGATCACGAACCGGGCGCCCCCCTGCGTGGCGTTCTCCGCCCAGATGCGCCCCTCGTGCTCGCGCACGATGCCCAGCGAAATGGAGAGCCCGAGCCCCGTGCCCGAGCCCGTGGGCTTGGTGGTGAAGAACGGGTTGAAGATGCGCTCGAGCAGATTGGGCGGGATGCCGGGACCCGTGTCTTCGACCTCGATCCGGATCAGGTCGCCGGTGCGGCGGGTGCGAATGTTGAGGCGCTGCTGGTCCCGCTCCGCGCGCTCCATCGCCTGCTCGGCGTTCGTGATCAGGTTCAGGAACACCTGCTGCAGCTGGTGCGCATCCGCCATCGTCTCGGGGGACTGCTCATCGTAGTCCCG
>Ga0209056_10002962_pt1 | contig 18208 bp, 27 predicted proteins | sample GraSoiAngelo_114_FD_185876 | JGI IMG/M metagenome (GOLD analysis project Ga0209056, IMG submission 185876) | Grasslands soil microbial communities from the Angelo Coastal Reserve, California, USA - 14_0903_13_40cm (SPAdes) (version 2) | ecosystem: Environmental > Terrestrial > Soil > Grasslands... | reverse complement strand
AACAGCACGAAGAAGCGCCGCGTGCCCATGCCATGGATTCCCAGCACGCGCGTCGCCGTGGGGTTGATGCCGCGGAAGTCGTAGAGCAGCCAGCCATCGGCGCCGACTTTGCCGAGCAGATCGCGCAACGCAGCAAAATCAAAACCGTCGAGGATGGTCATCGATGCCGCGGGTCGGGGCTCTCGGCGCGCCATTCGCAGCGCGCGCCGCCGCGCGCGCGACAGGCGACGTGCAGCATCGCGCCCTCGTAGCCGACGAGCAGTCGTAGCAGCTCGACCAGTCCGGCTCCATAAAATGCGCACGCCGCGCCGTCGGGCGTCGCCTGAATCGCAATCGGATCGCTGACGCGGGCGACGGGCACACGCTGCTCGCGCGCGAGCTCCGCGCCGAGCACCGCGCGCGCCGCTCGACGCGCGGCGATGTGGCCGAACACGCGTGGCGCGCTGTGCGCGGCGAAGCGCGACACGCCGGAAAGACGGCGCACCGCGCGGCGCGCCGCGCGCCGGCCCGCGTCGGCGAACACGAGGTCGGCATCGGGCCGGCGGCCGACGAGACGCAGCAGCGCCTCGACGTGCGCAGGCTCGACGCGCGCGTCCTTCCGTACCAGCTGTTCGAATTCAGCGAGTTGCATTGCGACGGTCGGCGAGAGGCCCAGGCGCTTCACCAACAATTCGTCGGCAAACTCGGTGAGCCCATCTTCGACGGGGGTATCGAGATTCTTGACCGCCTCGAGGACGGCGAGCGGGACGATGCTGTGCACCACTGAGCGCGAAACGTAGCAGAGGGGTCCCCATTGCGGAACTCGTTTCGGCACACGAGCCTTCTGGGACAGCCATGGCCAAGACATCCCCCCCACCCCCCCCACCCCCGCCGCCCGTCCCCTCTCCCGTCGACGAGAAGCGCGCCGGCTTCGAGCGCGAGGCGCTGGTCCACCTCGATGTGCTCTACCGCGTCGCCTTGCGACTCACGGGGAACCCGTCGGACGCGGACGATCTCGTTCAAGAGACCATGCTCAAGGCCTATCGCGCATGGGATCAGTACGAGAAGGGAACCAACGCGAAGGCTTGGCTGCTTACGATCTTGCGGCACGCATTCATCAACGAGTACCGCCGCAAGACCCGACATCCCGAGACCGTCGACCTGGACACCATCGAGCCGTTCGCGGTGTTCCCGGAAGTTCAGGACGAAGACCCACAAGGTGCCTTCTTCGACCGCATCGTGGACGACGAGGTTCTGCGCGCGATCGATCAGCTTCCCGAGGCGTTCCGGGAGACACTGGTGCTCAGCGACGTCGAAGGCATGTCGTATCAGGAAATCGCGGGGATTCTCGAAATTCCCGTGGGAACCGTGAAATCGCGCCTCTTTCGCGCGCGTCACCTGTTGCAAGCGAAGCTCTACGACTACGCGGTCGAGATGGGCTATATCAAAGGAAGTCCCGCATGAATTGCCGTGAGTGCGTCGAGCACCTCTATGAATTCTTGGATCGCGAGCTGACGCCCGAGGTCGAGCGCGAGATACGGGAGCATCTGGAGGACTGCCCCCCCTGCGGCGAGCAATTCGATTTCGAGGAGTTGTTTCTGAAATTCCTGCGAGCCCGGTGTCGAGCTGAGGGCGCGTCGCCGGAGCTCAAGAAGCGCGTGCTGCGGGAACTGTTCGGCGAGTGAGATGGCTGACGCGACGCGGCGCAGCGGCGGCGCTCGCGGTTGGTGTGGCGACGACGTGGGGATTCGGGTGGCGAGGCTTGCTCCTGCTCCTCGCTTTTTTTGTTTCATCGAGTTTGTTGTCGAAAGCAAAGACGCGAAACGAGCGCCAAGTCTTGGCGAATGGCGGGGTCGCGGCGCTGGCGGCACTAGCGGGGAGCTGGGCCGCATTCGCCGGCGCACTGGCGGCTGCGACCGCCGATACGTGGGCCACCGAAATCGGCCGGTATTCCCGCAAACCGCCGCGGCTGATTACCACCGGTAAGCCCGTCGCTGCTGGGACCGACGGGGGTATGACGCTCGTCGGAACGGTCGGAGGAATAGCGGGCGCGGCCTTTATGGCCGCGCTGGCCTTCCTTTTTGAGCCCAGGGTCGCGGTGGCGGTCGCGGTTGCTGGTGTTTTCGGTATGCTGTTGGACTCACTGCTCGGCGCGACGGTACAAGGAGCGGTCAGGTGGTTGGACAACGACGCGGTAAATCTGGCAGCAACGCTTGCAGGCGCGGTCGTGGCGGTCGGCGCGTGGCAGCTCTGCTGCTATTCGCCGCCGCGCTGACGCGCTTCACGCCTCTCGCGTGACCCCAGCGTCCGCCCGCTGGGATGCCGTTGTTGTCGGCGCCGGCCCGGCGGGCTCCGCAAGCGCGCTCTTACTGGCGCGCGCGGGCGCGCGCGTGCTGCTGCTCGACCGCGCGCACTTCCCTCGCGAGAAGCCGTGCTCCGAGTACCTGAGCCCGGAATCGACCCGAGTGCTCGAGCGGCTGGGCCCTGATGTGCTGACCGCGGTCGCGGCGGCATCCCCTGCGCATCTCACAGGAATGAAAGTCGTGGCGCCGAGCGGCAACGGAGTCACGGGGCGCTTTGAGACGTTCAGCTTCGCGCTGCCGCGCGTCCGGTTCGACACGATTCTGCGCAGCGCGGCGGAAACGGCCGGCGCCGTCGTGCGCGAAGGCGTGAAGGTCGATGGCCTCGTGTACGAAGGCGGCGCCGTGGGAGGCGTAACGGCACGGGAAACGGGAAACGGGAAGCGCGAAATGTATGGCGCGCGTGTGGTCGTTGGTGCCGATGGATTGCGATCCATCGTCGCGCGCCAGCTCGGCCCCATTCACACGTCTCCTCCCCATCGGATTGCGTTCGCCGCGCATGTTGCCGATGCGCTGGACGTGGGCGACGCCGGCGAGATGCACGTCGGGCGCCCGGGATACGTCGGCCTGGGACCAATCGGCAATGGCGTGACGACGGTCGCGCTCGTCCTTCCAGCAAAGGAAGCAAGGCGCGGCGAGCAGTTTTTTGCCGAGCTGAACCGGTTCCCCGGTGTCGCGGGCCGGTTTCGCGCGCGGAACGTCGTGCGGCGCGTGCTGGCGACCGGGCCGTTCGCGCGTTGGTCGCGCCGGCCGATTGCGATCGGCGGCGGCGCGCTGCTCGTCGGCGACGCCGCCGATTTTTTCGATCCGTTCACCGGCCAGGGAATCTACAGCGCGCTGCGTGGCGCCGAGCTCGCGGCCGAGTGTTTGGTCCCGGCGCTCGCGGATGGTGGGGATAGGCCAATCACAGCCGAACAACTGCGCGGATACGCGCGCGCGCGCCGGCGCGAGTTCGCCGGAAAATGGGTGCTCGAGCGCATCATCGGTCTGGCGGTAGGATGGCCGTCCCTCATCGAGCGCGTGGTAAAACGGATGACGCGACGACCGGAGCTGGCCGATCTGCTCGTGCGGGCAACGGGGAACTGCGTGCCCGCTCGCGCCGTGTTCCAGCCGCGCGTCATCGCCGGATTGCTCTGGTGACCCATGCTTCGCGCGGTGTCGAGCCGCCGCAGTTCCGCCAGCTGCTGGGACGCTTTGCGACCGGCGTGACGGTGCTGACGACCCGCAACCCGAATGGCGAGCCGATCGGTATGACCGCGAGCTCGGTCGCGTCGGTCTCGCTCGATCCGCCGCTTGTCCTCGTATCGGTCGACAAGCAAAACGACATGCACGCCGCGCTCGAGAGCGGAACGCATTTCGTCCTCAATATTCTCGCCGCGGAACAGGAAGCTTTGTCGCGCCGGTTTGCGGCCAATGAGACCGACCGCTTCCGCGGCGTCAGCTACACGGAAAACGAGCGCGGCATTGCGGTGATCGAGGGGGTAGTCGCCCACATCGAGTGCGAGAAGCGCAGCGCTGTGCCCGGTGGGGATCACACCATCTTCATCGGGCTCGTCGTCGGTGGGGATGCGACGGATCGGCGGCCTCTCCTCTACTATAGAGGAGGCTACGCCGGCCTGAGCCGCTGATGCGCACCGTCGATCGTATTTGTGTCCGCGCTCCATTCGCGACCGTCTTCGCCGCCGCCAGCACGGTGGCGCGCTGGCCCGCCATCCTCCCGCATTACCGCTGGGTGCGGATGCTCGACGACGGCCTCGTCGAGATGGCGGCGTGGCGGCCGTTCGCCGGCGGCATCATCAAGTATCCCACCTGGTGGGTGTCCAAGATGACGGTCGATCGTGGCGCCGGTGAAATCCGGTATCGCCACGTGCGGGGTATCACGCGAGGCATGGACGTCGTGTGGCGGCTGGTCCAAGACGCCGATGTCATCGAAACGGAGATCGTCCACACGTGGGACGGTCCGCGCTGGCCGCTCGTCGGACGGTTGGCGGCGAACCTGGTCATAGGTCCCATTTTCATCCACGGCATCGCGGCTCGCACTCTCGATGGGATAAAACGAGCAGCTGAGCGAGAGTTCGAGGATTCGCGAGTGAACTCGCGGCTCGGCCGTGCCGCTGAAGCGGCGAGCCCGTTTACGGGCAAAGCCGAACCGCGGCTTGAGCCGCGCAAATCAAGGGAGTAAACGCGTGACTTCTTTGCGTCGGGTCGTGATCACGGGCATCGGCGCCGTAACCCCGATCGGCACGACTGCTGATGGGCTTTGGTCGGGACTCGAGGCGAGGGTCTCCGCGGTGCGGACCGTGACCCGATTCGATCCGACGCCATTTCGCAGCCGCATGGCCGCCGAGATTCCGGATTTTCGCCCGCAAGATCATCTCGACGCCAAGCGCGCGCGCCGGCTCGATCGGTTCTCGCAGCTCGCCGTGACGAGCGCCGGTCTGGCGCTCGCGGATGCGGGGCTGGCGCCCGGCAAAGAGGACCCCGATCGCGTCGGCGCCATGATGGGGTCAGCGCTGGGCGGCGTCTCGTTCGCCGAGTCTCAGGTGCCTCGCTATCTCGCCGACGGACCGCGCGGACTCGACCCGTCACTCGCGCTGGCCGTGTTTTGCGGAGCCGCGAGCTGTAACATCGCGATCGAATTCGGATTCACCGGCCCCAACGCGACGAACGCCATGAGCTGCGCGTCGGGCACCATCGCCGTCGGCGAAGCGTTCCACGCCGTCCGCGACGGACGCGCCGACGTGATGCTTGCGGGCGGTTCTGAAGCGCCGCTCGCGCCGCTCACGTTCGCCGCCTTCAGCATCATCCGCGCGATGAGCAGCCGCAATGACGATCCCGCGCACGCCTCGCGGCCGTTCGATGCCGGGCGGGACGGTTTCGTCATGGGCGAGGGCGCCGCCGTCCTCGTGCTCGAGGAGCGCGATCGAGCCGTCGCCCGGGGAGCGAAGATCTATGCCGAAGTCGTCGGCCACGCGTACACGAACGACGCGTATCACATGACGGCGCCGCGTCCCGACGGCCGCCAGGCCGCGCGCGCGATCCAGCTCGCGCTGTCCGATGGCGACGTCGCGCCGACGGAAGTCGGCTACATCAACGCGCACGGATCCTCCACGCCGCTGAACGACCGGACGGAGACGACTGCCATCAAGCAGGTCTTTGGCGACCACGCCTATCGGCTGACGGTGAGCGGGACCAAGGGCTACTACGGCCATGCCCTCGGCGCGAGTGGAGCGATCGAGGCAGCGATCTGCGCGCTGGCACTGTCGCGAGGCTGGCTGCCGCCGACGATCAATCTGGAACGGCCCGACCCGAGCTGCGACCTCGACTGTCTCCCGGGAAGCGGCCGGACAGCGGCTCCAGCGGCCGTCGTTTCGAACTCATTCGGTTTTGGAGGAATCAACGCGGCGCTGGTGTTGCGGCCCGACGCAGGCACCCGGTAGATTGGCTGCGCTTTCACCCTCCGGAGGCACCGCGTGAATTCCCAGCAGCTTCGAGCGCCGATCGCCGAATTCGTCGGCACCGCACTCTTTGTTTTCCTCGGCGCCGGCAGCGTCGTCACGAATGCCGCAGGTGCGGCGGGTGGCGCGGTCGGCCTCGCGCTCACCCATGGCTTCGCGCTCGCCATCGCCATCACGATCACGCTGCCGATCTCCGGCGGGCACATCAATCCCGCGGTCAGCCTGGCGCTCTGGCTCGCGGGCAAGATCGATTCGGCGCGGCTCGGTTGGTACGTGCTCGCGCAGCTGCTCGGTGCGATCGTCGCCGCGCTGCTCATCAAGCTGCTGTTCCCCGCTTCGCTCGTGCGCATCATGTCTGTCGGCACGCCGCAGATCTCCGGATCGGTGAGTCTGTTCGGCGCCATCGTGCTGGAGGCGCTGTTCACATTCTTCCTCGTCAGCGCCGTGTTCGGAACCATTGTGATGCCGCGGACGCCGCAGTTCGGTGGATTCGCAGTCGGATTGTCGGTGCTCGTCTGCGTGTTCGTCGGCGGCGGACTCACGGGGGCCGTCATGAATCCCGCCCGCGCGTTCGGGCCGGCGCTGGTGTCGATGGATTGGCACGGCCAGGTGGTCTACTGGATCGGCCCCGGGCTCGGGGCGGCGGGCGCGGCGGCGTTGTGGCGGTATGTATTGCTGCCGAGAGATGCGACGGCGGGGTAGCTACAACTGTTCGGCGAGATCCGGCGCGAAATACGTCAGAATGATATCCGCGCCGGCCCGCCGGATGGCCGTGACGGATTCCCACATCGCCCGCGTCTCGTCGAGCATGCCCCGCTCCGCCGCGGCTTTGATCATTGCGTACTCGCCGCTCACCTGATACGCGCCGAGCGGCGAGCCAAAGCGCTCCTTGGCCCGGCGGATCAGATCGAGGCAGGGGCCGGCCGGCTTCACCATGATGATGTCGGCCCCTTCGTCGAGATCTAGCTGGATCTCCTTCATCGCTTCGTCCCCATTCCCCACGGCCATCTGATACGACTGGCGGTCGCCGAACTGCGGTGTCGAGCCCGCTGCCTCGCGAAACGGCCCGTAGAACGCCGACGCGAATTTCGCGGCATACGACATGATGGGCACATGGGAGAATCCACCGGCGTCGAGCGCTTTGCGAATTCCCGCCACCCGACCGTCCATCATGTCGCTCGGCGCGACGAGATCGACCCCGGCGCGCGCCTGCATCACCGCGATCTTCCCGAGCAGGTAGACTGACGAATCGTTGTCCACGTCGCCGTCGCGAAGCACACCGCAATGGCCGTGATCGGTGTATTCGCACAAGCAGACGTCGCCGATCACCAGCAGCTCCGGTACCGCGCGCTTCACGGCACGAATCGCCTGCTGCACGATGCCTTGCTCGTCGTGAGCCTCGGACCCGGTGGCGTCTTTGGTCGCGGGAATGCCGAACAGAATGATGCCGCCCAACCCCAACGCCGCCGCGCGCTCGGCCTCCTTCACGAGTTCGTCGATGGACAGCTGAGCGACACCCGGCATCGCCGTAACGGGCGTGCGGAGGCCTTCACCATGCCGGACGAAAAGCGGCCAGACGAGCTGCGACGGGACGAGGTGCGTCTCCTGCACCAGACGCCGGAGCGCGCCGGTGCGGCGTAGTCGCCGCATGCGGCGAATCGGGAATTGTGCGCTCATTGGCGGAGTAAGCTGGCCGCACCCTCGCCTTCGAGCAACCGCGCGACTGCTTCGCCCGCTCGTTCGGGCGCGGAGTCGTCGATATCCGCTGACGCGGTCAGTTGCACGGTTCCGTTCCGGTCCGTGACGCGGCCGTACAAACGTTTCCCGTTTCCCGTGTCCCGTGCTTCGACCCAGGCAGCTACGGGTGCTTGGCATCCACCACCCAGCGCCGCGAGCAGCGCGCGCTCCGCCGACACGGCGAGCGCACTCGCCGGATCATGCAAGGGACGCAGCGCATCCCGCGTCGACTTGTCGTCAGCTCGAATCTCGATGCCGAGCGCGCCCTGGCCCGGGGCGGGCATCACCTCGAGTGGATCGATCGGCGTGCCCTTCGCGCCGAGCCCCAGTCGCTCGAGACCGGCGATGGCGAGAAGCGCTGCATCGAGACCCTCATGCCGCTCGACCTTGCGAACCCGCGTCGGCACATTGCCCCGCAGGGGCACCACCTCGAGATCGGGACGGAGGAAGCGCACCTGCGCGACGCGCCGCAGACTGGACGTCCCGACGCGCGTCCCTGCGCCAAGATCCATCAGCGACTTGCCGTTGACGAGCGCTTCGCGCGGATCGTGGCGCTCTGGCACGGCGCCGAGGGCGAGCCCAGGCGGCAGCGTGGTGGGAAGGTCCTTGAGGGAATGCACGGCGACATCGATGCGCCCATCGAGTAGTGCATCCTCGATTTCCTTGGTGAAGAAGCCCTTCCCTTCGAGCTCGTGCAGCGGGCGATCGACTTCGGCATCGCCTCGCGTCTTGATGATAACGATCTCAGCCCGTGCGACTCCCCCGCTCGCACCCAGCCGCTGTTGCACCCATTGCGCCTGCCAGCGCGCGAGCTCACTCCCGCGGGTTCCGATCTTCACGCGAATCGCCGGACGAGGGATTCGACAAGACCAGGGACGGTATGCGGCTCTGCTTCCATCACGTCGCGCAGCCCCAACTCGCGCGCGGTCGCGCCCGTGATCGGTCCGATCGTCGCAGCGACAAACTGCCCGGAGATCGCGGCATCGCGGCCGACGAGATCCAGGAAATACCGAACGGTCGATGACGACGTGAACGTGACGGCGTCGATGCGGCCGACTTTGATGTCGTCGGCGAGTCCGCGCAGGTCCGTCTTGGCGGGCACGGTGCGATAAACGGGAATTGACTCTGGGCTGGCGCCGTGTTTCTGGAGACCGGCGGCGAGCGCATCGCGCGCGTCCGAAGCGCTGGGGATCAGGATGCGCGCATCCGCGAGCGAGCCGCTCTGCCTAGCGAGCGCATCGGCCAGTGACTCGGCGACGAACTCGTCTGGCACGACCGCCGGCACGACGCCGCGCTGTTTCAACGCGTCGGCCGTGACGCTGCCGATCGCGGCGACCGCGGTGGTCGCGAATACGCGCGGCGTGAGGCCCCAGGCGACGAGCCGGTCGAACACGATATGCACGGTGTTCTGGCTGGTGAACACGACCCACCGGTACGCGGAGAGACCCGTCAACGCGGCGCGCAACGCGCCGAGGTTTTCGAGCGGCTGAATGCGGATCACCGGAGCAAGCACCGCCTCGGCGCCGCGGGCTTCGAGCGCCCGCACCAGCTCGCCGGCCTGTTCGCGCGCGCGGGTGACCACGATGCGGCGTCCCTGCAATCCTCCGACCCTTGTCATGCGCTGTTGCAATCTCACCGTGGCCCTACCCATTATCAACCAATGCTTCGCTCATTGCGCGCGGCGTTAGGCCGTTTTTGCGCGCGGCGCGCCGCCGCCGCCCAGCGTGACGCCCCTCAGCGCGCGCTCGCGTGGCTCCGCCTCGGCTGCAAGGTCGCTCCCACGTTCGCCGATACGTATCCGGCGCTCGTTCACCTCTCGCGCGCGCTCGAAGATCGCTGGGGTGCGGTCGAAGCGGCACGCGAAGCCAGCGTGCGGTTTCCCGATCACGCCGATGCCTGGATGCTGCTCGGCGAGGCGTTACAGATGGTGTTTCGGCAAGACGAGGCGCTGGGGGCGTTCGAACAGGCGCTGGCGCTGGAAGAGCGCGCCGATGCGGCGATGGCGGCGGGCATGCTGTACCAACGCACCGGCCAGTTCGCCGATGCGGCGGCCCGCTTTGCGCGCGCCTACGCGGCGGGCGGGGGCGCGACGGCGCTCTGGCACAACGCGCAGGCGCTGTATGAGGCGGGAGATCACGGAGCAGCCGACGAAGCGCTGAACCTCTGGGCGACTCAGGTCCCCGACGGCCATGCGCGCCTGCCGGAGGCGCGGGCGGAGCTACGCGCGAAGGCTGCGGCGCGTCCGCAGGTACAGTGACAGGGCGTAGCTGATCAAAATCACCGCCGCCACGACGTAGGCACCGACCATGTAGCCGCCGTTCTGCGGCACCGTATCAGGCATGTCCCATCCCCGAGTCCCCCCCCCCAGCCGTCGCCTCGAGCTGCTCCCGCAGGTAGCTGAGTGCATAGCGCTGGGTCACGAATCCCACGTACAACAGCGTGAACACGCTGACCGAAAACAGCAACGTGGCCAGCATGCTGCCCGGCAGCGAGGGTTCGCTCGGCTTCAGCACGATGGGCATCGGGTGCAGCGTGCGGAACATATACACGCTGAAGTGAACGAATGGTACCAGCACCATGCCGCAGATCCCGAGTACGGCCGCGAACCGTGCACGGCTGGCTGGATCCGCTACGGCGCTGCGCAAGAGCAGGTACCCGACATATAAAAGGAAGAGGAAAAGGGCCAGTGTCAGCCTAGCGTCCCACGACCACCACGTTCCCCAAATCGGCTTCCCCCAAATCGGGCCCGTGGTCAGCATGAGAACCGCGAAGACAGTTCCCACCTCCGCCGAGGCATGCGCGAAGCGGTCGAGACGGGGATCCTTCAGAAACAGATAGAAGATGCTAGCAATGCCGACGATGATCATCGCCGTCTCGGCCCAGATCGCGGCCGGGACATGCAGATAGTAGATCTTCTGCGCGAGTCCCTGCAATCGTTCCACGGGTGTGTAGACGAGCGCACGCACGTACACGCCCGCGAGCAAGAGCAGGGCTATCGCGGTGATCCAGCGCCCGGCGCGCAGCAGCCTCATTCGTTCACCGTGGCTGGAAAGAGCAGCAGCGAAACGACGACGAACACGATGTCATAGCCAGCGAGCATCTTAAGCGACCCACCGATCTCGCTCAAGGGACGGTCGGCCAAGACACTGGTCGTCGCGAGCGTCGCCCACATCAGCGGCAGAATCATGAACGGCAACAACACTACGGGCAGGAGCAGCTCGGCAAAGCGCGTGCGCACCGTCATCGCGCTGAACAGCGTGCCGACCGCGACGAACCCGAGCGTCGCGAGCGTAATGATGGCCGCGAGGGGCCCGATGTGAGGCCACACCTCGACGTTGAAGAACAAAGCCACGAGCGGCACGCCGATCACCTCGACTGTTGCGACGAACACGAGATTCGCGACGAGTTTGCCGAGGTAGATGCTGCCGCGGCCGATCGGGGCGAGCAGCAAGCCGTCGAGCGCCTGGTTTTCAAGCTCGAGCTGGAACGCGCGGTTCAAAGCCAGAATCGCCGCGAAAGTGAAGGTCACCCATAGGATGCTGGGCGCGAGCACAAGGTTGGAAACGGCGGTCGGATCCCGGCCAAAGTTGAACACCATCAAGACCAGAACGACGAATACGACCGCGGACAGGATTCCGGTGCGTGAGCGGAACTCGACCAGCAGATCCTTTGAGGCGACCGCCCAGGCGTGGCGCAGGCTGCTAGACGATGGCATTGCGATACTCCTCCGCCACCTGCGCTGGCCCGCGTCGGCCGCGCGGCGCGAAATGCACGAAGCGACCCCTGCGCATGAATGCGACATCGGTCGCGAGTCCCGTCCCTTCTTCGACATTGTGCGTCACGAGGACGGTGGCGCGTCCCGCCGCGGCATGTTGGGCGATCAGCCCGCTGAACGCCTCGGCGGCCGTGCGATCGAGCCCGGTGAACGGTTCGTCGAGCAGCAATACCGCCGGGTCATGGACCAGCGCCCGCGCGATGGCGACGCGCTGCACCAAGCCGCGGGAGAGTGCGCGCACCGGTCGATCGGCGTATTCGGTCAGTCCAAGGCGCGACAGCAGATCGCCGGGAACAGCGACGTCGTAGAGCGACGCCCAGAAGCGCAGGTTCTCGCGCACGGTGAGCTGGCTGTACAGCTGCGGCTGATGACCGATCCAACCGATCGCGCGACGGCCGCCGTCGACCTGCGCGCGGCCCTGTTGGGGCTGGATCAGGCCGGCGAGCACCTTGAGCAACGTGGTCTTGCCGGCGCCATTGGGACCAAAGACGGCGAGGGTTTGACCGGGCTGTACGCGGAAAGAAACGTCGTCGAGGGCCGTGACCGCACCGAAACGGTGGCGCAGTCCCTCAGCCAGCAGCATCGATCGCTGCAGCGAGCTCACTCAATTCGTAGGGTTTGACCAGGTAACGGCTGTGCCCGAGATCGAGGACGTTCATCAGCGGCTCCATGCTGACGTAGGCCGTCGTCACGACGACCGGCAACGTGGGGTTTGTCTCCCGAATGCGCTGTAGCAGCGCGATGCCGTCGGTGTCGGGAAGCCGCATATCGAGGACCAGGACGTCGGGCGCGAAGCTGCTGAGCTGGCGCATCGCCTCGGCGCCGTTGGGCGCGTAGGCCATCGCGTATTTGCCTTTAAAGAAGCGCTCGTAGGAGTACTGCAGCGCCGACTCATCCTCGACAAACAGGACCTTGCGCGGAGCCATGGTGGGCCAATATATGGTCCGCGGGGTACTGCGTCAGGACACGCCGGTCTCCAACTCGAACAGATCGTCGAGCTTGGTGAGCACAAGCAGGAATCGCAGCTCCTCATTCGCGCCGCGCAGGCACACGATCTGGCGGCGCTCGGCGGCCTTGCGCTGGATCAGCATCAGCGCGCCGAGGCCGGCGCTGTCGACGGTACGCGTTCCGGAGAGATCGATGACGAGGCGGCCGTTCCCCTCAGCGAGCAGGTCCAGCACCTCACCGGCTGCGCGGCGGAACGCGGTGCGGGACTCGAGGTCGAGCCGCTCCGGCGCCGCCAGAGTCTTCTCGATCGGGCGCGTCGACATCAGCGTGTTCTCCACGGGCAGTAGTGACATAGTTCCTCGGGTGGGGCGATACGCCACTCCGATGCCACTTCCGCTAACACACGCCTTTGCAAGCGCTTGTCGGTAACCAGGTGAGCCCGCTCACGCCCGCGCCCTGCCGCATACCGACTGGCGCGGCGCAACTTGCTAGAGTCCCCCTCTTCCTTAATATCCCGAATCATGGCGACTGAACGGATCGAAACCCTCCTCGACGAGCAACGCCGCTTCACCCCGCCCGACCAGTTCAGGAAGCAGGCCCATGTCCACGACACCGGCCCCTACGAGCGCGCCCGACGAGATCCGGAAGGTTATTGGGCGGACTGGGCGAAGCAACTCGAATGGATCCACCCATGGGACCGCGTGTTGGAATGGAAGCCCCCACACGCCAAGTGGTTCCTCGGCGGCAAGCTCAACGCCTCGGTGAATTGCCTCGACCGCCACGTTCGCGCGGGCCGGAGCACCCGTGTGGCGCTCATCTGGGAAGGAGAACCCCCGGGAGAAGTGCGGCGCATCACCTACGGCGAGCTGCACAGCGACGTGAACAAGTTCGCCAACGTCCTGAAGGGTCTGGGTGTGCGCCGTGGCGACCGGGTCGCCATCTACCTCCCGATGGTACCGGAAGTCGCCGTGGCGATGCTGGCATGCGCACGCATCGGCGCCGTCCACACCGTCGTCTTCGGAGGTTTCTCGGGTGAGTCGCTCCGCGACCGGATCAACGACGCCGGCGCCAAAGTTCTGATCACCGCAGACGGCGGCTACCGCCGTGGTTCAGTCGTTCCCCTCAAGGTCAACGCTGACGACGCACTCAGCGCAACGCCGAGCATCGAGCACGTGGTGGTGCTGCGTCGCACCGGTCAGACGGTCGCGATAAAATCGGGCCGCGATCTGTGGTGGTCGGAGCTGATGGCCAAAGCGGCGCCCAGCTGTCCGCCGGAAGCGATGGACGCCGAAGATCCGCTCTACATCCTCTACACCTCGGGAACGACCGGCAAACCCAAAGGCATCCTACATACGACGGGCGGATACCTGACGCACGTGTATGCGACGACGAAGTGGGTCTTCGATCTAAAAGATTCGGACGTGTTCTGGTGCACCGCGGACGTCGGCTGGGTGACGGGGCATTCGTACGTGGTCTACGGTCCGCTCGCGCTCGGCGTTACGGAGGTGATGTACGAGGGCGCGCCCGATCATCCCGGCAAAGACCGTTTCTGGGCGCTGTGCGCGAAGCATGGCGTGACCGTTTTTTACACAGCGCCGACGGCGATTCGGGCCTTCATGAAGTGGGGTACCGAGCTTCCCGCGAAGCATGACTTGTCGAAGCTCCGGTTACTCGGCTCCGTCGGCGAACCGATCAATCCCGAAGCGTGGATGTGGTATCAGGAGCACATCGGCGGCAGGCGTTGTCCGATCGTTGATACGTGGTGGCAGACGGAGACGGGCGGAATCATGATCACGCCGCTTCCCGGAGTCACGGCGACGAAGCCCGGCTCGACGACAATTCCGTTCCCGGGCATCGAAGCCGTCTTGCTGGATGGAGAAGGAAAAGAAGTGAAGGTGGGCGGCGGGTACCTGGCGATTCCCAAACCATGGCCCGGCATGCTACGCACGATCTGGGGCGACGACGAACGTTACCGCGAGGTCTACTGGAGCAGGTGGAAGAACACGTACTTCCCGGGCGACGGCGCGAAGCGCGACGAAGACGGCTACTTCTGGATCCTGGGCCGGGTCGACGACGTGCTCAACGTCGCCGGCCACCGCATTGGCACGATGGAAGTCGAGAGCGCGCTGGTTGACCATTCCGCGGTGGCGGAGGCGGCTGTCGTTGGGCGAGCGCATGACTTGAAGGGCCAGGCGCTCGCGGCGTTCGTCACACTCAAGGAGGGACGCCAGGCCAGCGACGCGTTGCGTGAGGAATTGAAGCAGCACGTCTCGAAAAAAATCGGCGCACTGGCGCGGCCCGACGATATTCTCTTCTCTGCCGACCTGCCGAAAACGCGCAGCGGAAAAATCATGCGCCGGCTGCTCAAGGACATCGCGGAAGGTCGCGCGCTCGGCGATACGACGACGCTCGCCGACCCGGCAGTCGTCGCTAAGCTACGGGATCAGTACGAGGCGCAGGAGACTTAGGGCGGCGAAGACGGCGGCGGCGAGGGGGCGGCGAAGGGGCGGCGCAGAGCAGCGAGTGAGACTATCCAGATGAGCGTGATGATCATCGCGCTGCCGAAACACCAGCGACAGATTGCGTGAATCACGAAAAGCTCGAGATAGGTGAGATACGCGGTAAACAGCGCGCCGACCGTGGCTAACCCCACCAGCAGAACACCCCAACCGCGTTGCACCAGCGCCACGGGACGTAGCGCCGCGAGCGCGACGATCAGAATCACGACGTAGCCGATCACGCCATACAACGCGACCGGTTGCCCAAGAAACACCGCCCAGCGGCTCGTCTGCACGACTTCGCAGCCGCCGCTCGCGCCGCATTTGATCGCCCCACCGATACCGATCGCGTGCAACCAGAGATAGACGGCGACGAAGAGGCCGACGAGCGCGAGCAACGCGATCGCCTGGCGGTGTCGCATCAATGACGTTCGTGCGGCTGAGCGGTCTTCGCGGCAGGCGGGGGGGGCGGGGGGGGCGGGGGGGGCGTGTGCGCGTCGGACGTCGGCAGGCGCCGGAAGACGAGTTTCTTGCCGCCGAGGAAAAAGGTCGGCGTTCCGTCGACCAGAAGGCTGTCACCCTCCTCGCGGCTGAATTCGATGCGGGATGCGTATTTGCCACTCGCCATGCAGGCGTCGTATTGGTCGACGTTCAATCCCGCGGCTTTGGCGAGATCGTGGAACAGGCGTCCGGGATTCCTTCCCGTCTGTGCCCAGGCGTGATTATAGAACAGCTGATCCTGCATCTCCCAAAACTTTCCCTGCTCGCCGCCACATTGGGTCGCATGCGCGGCGTACCGCGAGTATTGATGAATGGAGAGCGGATAGTCGCGCACGCGCCAACGCACCTTCGCCGTTTCGATCAACTGTTGGCGGATGGTCGGCATCTGGATTGTGGCGAACTGTGCGCAGATGGGGCATTCATAGTCGACGTATTCGACGATCTCGACCGGCGCATGCCCCTCGCCGAGTGTGTAGCCGCGGAAGCCGTCGTCCACCACGGCGTGTGGCGGTCCCGCTGCGGCGGCCGTCGAACCACCGCCGCTGCGCAGCAGCACGAACAGCGTGGCGCCGAGCAGGACGGCCAGCGCGCCCAATACCACGTAAAACCGATTCAATCCTCCGGATCCCTCTGCCAAGGCTCCTCCTCGTCACCGTCATCGAACCGCAGCTCATCGAGTCGCTGTTGCGCATCCTCGACGATGCGGCGACTCTCGGCCACTTCGGGCGTGTCGTAGGTGCTGCGAACTTCGTAGTGGAACAGCTCGCTGCGGGCGTTGCCAAACAGTTTTTGCAGCTCGGGGGCCGCATCGAGGAGACGACCCGTTCTGTCCAGCTCTTGTATTCGCTCCGCCAGCGCCCGAAGCAGCGCAACTAGTCGCTGCGCGCGTTCGGGCCCGTAGACTTCCTCGCTCATCGGTTCCTCCCGGAACGCGGGAACCCGCGTCCCTGATGTGGCATTATACCACACAACCGATTATCTTGCGGCGCCGTTTTTCACGAGGTTCTTCTAGCCCGAAAGGAAACCCCCTGCATGGCCAAAAAGCGTGGTGAGCCCCGGAAGTACACGATCCCCACGAGCTTCGAGCAGGCACGCGACGAGCTGTTCTCGCACATTCTCCGCTGCGGAGTGCTGGAGGCCACCCCCGAGCATCAGAAAGAATGGTTCGACGACACCCTGCTGTACCTCGCCGATCGTTTCACCGACCTGACAGAGACTGAGCTGAACGAGCTGCGCGTGTTGGGCGAGCGCTATTGCCGCCCCGTGGTCGCTCGGACCGCCCCCGTCGGCGCCGACGCCTGACGGCGGAAGTCTCCGGGAAGGAAGGGCGCCCTCGCACGGCGCCCTTTTGTATTTCTACCTCCACCAAACGGGGAACTTCCGCAGTCGCCATCCGGCGGCAACGCGGGCGCCGCCCGCCAGGCCCAGCTCCACATACCAGCTGTTCCGGCGTCCGGGCGCCGCCTCGAGTCCCAGAAGAACGGCCAGCCAACCTTTGGCGGCCGACCCACGCCGGGCGCTGCAGGCGGCACCCAGTCCCGCAAACAGGCCCATTCCATTTCGCGCCGTGGGATTCACGAGTAACTGGAGCGTCAACTGGGCGCGTCCCGCGGCGTGGCCGTCGTCGCTGCCGCCCGCGAACGCCACCGCAATGCGCGTCTCCGTGCCCGGACGCCGCGCGATGCCGAGCTCGGCGCCGGCGAACGTGTGGCGCGCCATCACGGCCGTGCCGCCGACGCTCAGCTCAGTCGCCGTGAGCTGCTGTGATTGCAATGCCAGAAGGGGCATCAAGAACAACAGGCTAGGCAATGGTGACGTCGTAACTGATCGCGATATCGGGGGCGAGTGATGCGATGACGGAGCAGTACTTCTCGATCGAGAGGTCCACCGCACGGCGTACCTTGGTGTCGTCGGCGCCCTCGCCGCGCACAGTGAAGTGGAAGGCGATGGCGGTGAGGCGACGCGGCTCGGTCTCACGGCGTGTCCCCTGCACCGCGATATCAAGCGCTTCGAGTTTGATGCGCTGCTTCTGGAGGATGATGACTACGTCGGACGCCGTGCAGGTGGCGGCGGCGAGGAGTAGCGTCTCGACGGGCGACGTCGCCGCCCGAGAATCGCCGTCGACGAGAATCGGCGGCCGGCCCTTCCCTTCACCTTCGAACTGCAACTGTTGTTTCCACCGCACCGTCACTTCGGCGCTTCGCGCCATGTCAATTTCCTCGCCGCGTCGTCAGACCCACATAGAAACGGTGGCGGTGCAACTCATCTAGGGCCCGGTATTCCACGAGCCAGTTGAATGTGGAGCGGTAATGCAGCTCGAAGCCGAACGCGAGATTGGCCCAGAGATCGGGGCAGTTGGGATCGGCGGAACAGCTCTCGCGTCCCGCGATCGAGAAACCCAAACCCACGTACGGTGTGGCGGCCTCTTCATCCGCCGCGAACCGCCAGAGGACATCGAGGCTGCCGACGTAGGTGTTCGGACCATTGAAGACGCCGATTTCAGCCGATGGCCGCAACCGAACCCGATTCGAGAACAGATTGCCCGCGTCCAACGTGGTGCCGAGAACGAACTGACCGGCGCCGCGCAGGTCCACCCCGCCGCGCACCCCGAAGCCAAAGAGACCGAGGCGCGTGCCGCCATGCGCCGAGCTCTTGGGAGCCACGAACTCCTGCGCGGTCGCGAGCCTCGCGCCGAGCAGCCCGATCGTTGCCATGATCATCACGCGCATCACTGTACCCCCGCCGTCCGGCGTGCCGCGGTGCGTCCGTAGTCCCAGATAGCGTACACTGCAATCGCCGCGGTGGCCCAGGCCAGACGCCGCACATGAGGCGATTCCGCGATGGCGGCCACCAGCGTCAACAGTTGCGCGATCGTCACCGCCTTGCCGCCGGCGCGCGCGGGCAGCGCGGTCGGCCGTCGCAACAACCACGTCGCCAGAAATCCCAATGCGG
>Ga0209056_10002960_pt1 | contig 18213 bp, 20 predicted proteins | sample GraSoiAngelo_114_FD_185876 | JGI IMG/M metagenome (GOLD analysis project Ga0209056, IMG submission 185876) | Grasslands soil microbial communities from the Angelo Coastal Reserve, California, USA - 14_0903_13_40cm (SPAdes) (version 2) | ecosystem: Environmental > Terrestrial > Soil > Grasslands... | reverse complement strand
CCGTCATGAAGGGGCGAACAAGTAGGGACTCTGTTCAGAGAGCGGCGTACGCAGCATGGTGTCCACGTTATGGAACCGTCTGTGGAGCCTGAAAGGGGGCTGTTCAACGACGAAGCCACGCAAGAAGTTGCTGGTCGAATTCGGCGGCGGCTTCCAGCTGCGGATAATGGCCAGCTCCGTCAAAGATGTGTACCGTCAGATCGCGAAATGGTCCGCGGAACCCTTCCCAAGTGGTGTAGGGTACCGCGAAATCGTAACGGCCGAGCGCAATAAAGACTGGCACGGACACCACTGCCGTGTCCGCCGCAAAGGAGAAGGTTCGGCTGGCATCGAACTGCTGGGCGACGAGCGGTACGTTTACGACCACACCCTTCCAGAGAGGGCTCGCGTCGTAGGTCGAGTCCTTCCAATAGTGTGCGGCACGTGCCACGTACCTAGCAATGAACGCGTCGCCAGGCGTCAGCTTCGCCAGCGAGTCTCGGGTCAGAGACGCTCGGTTCTTCTCGTCCGCGGCCTTCCGGCCATTCGAGGCGTACATGTTCCAGAACTCGTCGCTGCGCTGATTGAACGACGGCGAGACCTCGGGGAGGGCTCCGATCGCGACGACTTGTGCGACGTGGTTTGGATACCGGCGGGCATAGGCAAGCACGGCCAGCCCGAACACCGAATGTCCAATTAGTACGAAGCGATCCATCTGCAGCCTTTGCCTTGCCGCTTCCAAATCTTCGACCGATGCCTCAATGGTATATGGGGCCTCGGGTCGAACAATGGCGTCGGGATCGGAGGCGCGATTGTCCAGGTAAACGCACCGGAATTCGCTCTTAAAGCGTTGAGAAAAGGTCCTGGGATACAAGAGACGGACACCGTAGACGATGCAGGGCCTCCCCCGTCCTTCTACGACATACCGTAGGGTTGCCGTCCTCAGGACGATCCTGCCGGAATCCCCGGAGAGCGGAGTCTGTGCGAGTGCGGGGCTGCGCAGGCAAGGTAGGGCTGGCCCCATGAGTGCGACCGCGAGCAGCGGAAGGAGGATGCGTGCCATTTGTGTCCTCCGATTCTGTCGATGTGGTCGGTGGCCGCCGCCTCCGTAAATTGATCTGCATTGGCGGTGCGTGGGTCCGATGGAAGCCCGGGCATCTACGTCACTTCGTCCCGCGCGCGTGGGACCCTACCGCCTTTCGAAGATCCTGGTGTTGTGGAAAGTCATCCCTTTTGCATTGGTGACCGTGGACTTTATGGTCATGACCTTTCCGTCTCGGGAGATTACTCGCGTGCCGCCGCCTACGACCTTGCCGGCCTTCTTGAACGTGAAGGCTGAGCGGAACGGATCGGAAGCCTTGACGGCCTGCACGTCGTAATCCGGCGAGCCCGGCGCTGGGTAATCCTTGCCGTCCAAGCTGCCGGTCCACGCTACAACGTCGACCTTGCCGTCGGCATCCACTGTGCTGTCGGTATACTTCACGTTCTCGCCGCTGGCCTCGTAGGTGCGCGTGATGCTCTTGGGTGAAGGGCCGGGCCGAAAGGTCGACTTCGCCACATTCAGATCCCATGTGCCGATGACGAGACGACGAACGTCACCACCCTGGGCGCTCCCAGAAGGTGGCGTCAGGACGAGACCGAATGCTGCGGCGAGGGCGAGCCAGTGACTTTGCATACGGAGCTCCTGTCAGGGAACAAAGCGAAACCGGCCAAGCGAGTACCTCGCTCAGCCGGTTTCGCGATTTGCTCCCCTCGAGGCATGGGCGACCCGCACGACATCGCGCCTCGGGGATCATGGCATCTGAGTGGCTCGAACATGCAGGCGAGTACGGGGCACCGCAAGGTGACTTGGCGAGGGAGACCGCAAGCGGTCCCGCACGGAATACCAACCAGGGCAGGATGGCAATCGACCCGGGCGCCACGCCGTCGATGCGCCGCCTGTGCCCGGCGGGTGGGGCGTCCGATCCGTGGCTGACGGAAGTGTCCGTTGCCATCCTCTCGGGGGCAAAGCGGGGGACTAGGGGATCTAGGGGACTGTTTCGTTCCACTCTATTCTTTTCACATATCCTCTTTTTTTTCTGCTCGGTACAGAAAGGTCCCCTAAGTCCCCTAGTCCCCTCGATGCCGAAAGTAGTTCTGGGGCGCGGTTCCGGCTCACATGAACCCACGTACTAGGGAAGATTGACCAGTCTGATCCAGCCGGTAGATCGCGGCACCTGATCGGGGGTCCAGCGGCCGCACCGCTCGCAGTACTTCCCCCGGCGCCCGAACTCATCGACGCCGGGGCGCCGTGAGCCCTGCAGGCCGCCTCGTCGACAGTGCGGACACGGTTCGGCCTGTCGTCTGCCATCGAGGGTGACTCGAATGGCACCCAACGCAACGAGCATACGTACCCATCCTTGTGAAAGGACGGGGCGATCATACGTGCTCACTCGCGGACGGATGGGACGGGCTGTCACCCGCGTGACAGGCATGGGTGGTGACTGGCAGCGGCGCAGTCACCACTCAGGGCTTGAGCCGTTCATCGGGAGAGGCTGTCAGCGACGCACCGAGCTGCGTAGGATGGCAAGCTGAACCGGCCGCCGGTCGCGCTGGACGGCGGCCCTTCGCCAGCGCGGACAGGTCAGCTTGCCATCCTCTTGGGCTCTACGCCCATCAGACCCGGGCTCACGCACCCTTCGACCCGTCCTGCACTGCAGGCCCTAAGCCGGGTCACGGCGTCCGGCTCCGGCTCTCCATCAACGCACGCACGCGTTCCTTCAGCCGGCGGAGGCGAGCGGCGGCTGCCCCGTACTTGATTCCCAGCGAGTCCGCGATCTGCCCGACGGACCTTTTCTCCTCGTAGCGGGCGTGGAACAACGCGTGCTCGTCTTCGGACAACTGCGCCAGCGCGTGTTGCAGGGCACGGTCTCTCGGCGATGTCGCGTCGCCACTGCCTGCGGGTAGCAAATCTGCAATGTGCTCCAGGCTTAGCCCCACCCTCCGCCCCGTGCGCCGACGCAGGCGGTCCGCCTCCGCGTTTCGGAGCATCGTCACGACGTATCCGGCGGGTTCCCTTGCCCCCCGGAGCTTGGCAAGGATTTTCCGTGTGTGAAGCTTGGCACACACGTCCTGCGCGATGTCCCCAGGCTCCCACTCGTCCTCCCGCAGCCCGGGCTCTGCTCTCGTCCGGGGAGGGGGCTTCCGTGCAACCATCTCCGCATAGTGATCAACGCGTCGACCCAGCTCCTTCCACAAATCCTCGTCCCGTTGTCCGCTAGGGTCGGCCTCCGCGCGGGCGAGATCATCGTCCAACCCCGCCAGGAGCTCCGGCCAACCCATCTTGCCAAGGTCTCGCGTCACGGATCTCGTCCAGGTCGCGCTCGAAGGTATTCGCCCGCCCGCCTACATCCACCATCGTTTTCGACCGCCCCGGCGCGAGCGCGGGACCTTCCGGCGCACGGTTCGGGGACCCGCCTTGCGAGCCGCCGCGTACTGCTCGAGGGCCCGCAGCGCTTCTGCGTCGTCCGTCTCCGAACCCAACAGGCGAACATCGGGCTCGGCAAGCAGCGCCTTGAGGACACCGCCCAGCACCTCGGTGTGGAGGTACGCTTTCCCCGCGAACCACGGCTCCAGGACGTGCCAGAGCCAGTTCGCGGCCGGGGCTTCCTCACACTGCCACAGCTCCCGCCCGCTGCCCGTCGCCGCGGGTTCGAGGGTGACGGATCGCCACACCATCGTGCTGCCGAGTCTAGTGAACACCGCCAGCAGACCGCGTCCCCAAGAATTGTACTCCTCGACAGCTCGCGCTCCAGCCGCTCCGTACCAGTCACCGAGATCACGTAGGATCGCAGCCTGGATGGTCTGCATGAGCCAGCTCCAGCGCACGTCATCGGCGGTGGGCCGTTCCCAGCGCGATGGGCCGTCGCCCGCTGCTCTACCCGAGGACCATTCGGGGACGAAAGGGAGGTCTTTGCGCTCCCCGGTCAGCCATTCTGCGGGAACGCGTAAGGCCCCCGCAAGACGATTGAGCGTGGTCGCGCGCACGGTCTTGGTTCGACCGCTGAGCAAATGCGACACCGTCGGATGCGGGACGCCCGCGGTCTTCGCCAGCCGATGCCACGAGAGGCCGCAGGCGTCATACGCTGCTCGCAGACGATCCGCCTGCACGGCTCGGAGTTTCCGCATGCCACGCTACCTCCTCAACATGAACGACAAGTCGTTCATTATACGCGGCGAGTGGGGGTCGGGAATTCCCGAGGTCGTGGACGGCGCTCCCGTGGCCGCGCAAGTGCAGCTGGCGCCGTCAAGAAGACAACGAACGATTATTCGTTCATAACAAAAAGTACAAATCTGGTGTACTGGCGCGTCTATAGGGTACAGGGGAGAACAGCACGCCCCTGCGAACGGACGACAACGTTTACCCCATTTCGGGAGGGATTCGCAAGGAGGATTCGAGAATGGAGAGCCGAACAGAGCACTTGTTGACGCTGCCGGAGGTTGCCGTGCGCCTCGGTGTCTGCGTCGCGACCGTGCGGCGGATGATCGACCGGGATGGCTTGCCCGCGAAGCGGGTAGGCCGCCAGTACCGCGTCCCCGTAAGGGCATTCGACCTGTGGTTCGAGCAGCTGGACCTGGAGCCGCAGTGACGAGCCGGATTCTACATGTTCGCCCGCGTACCGTTGGGGTGCGGTGAGGCGACGCGCAATGATGCAGCAGTACGTCATCCCAGGGCAGGTGCGGAATCGGGAACCCGCATCGCGAGCCCACGACCGTCTGTGTGTCCCGAATTCCAAAGAGGAGCAGGACATGGTACACACTACCATCACCCCAAGCGCGGACCTGATTGATGTGCAATGAGTCGGCCGTCACACGACGGTCGCCGAACGGCGGGCGGACCGCGCGGTCGGGCGACCGCGTCGCGGCACCGCCCCGCGGCCCCCATCACAGCTCCGCGCCCCAAGAGCGGTACACCGCAGGCCACGCGGGCGACGGCGCCACTCGTCCGCCCCGATCAACTGGCGTTCACCATCGTCACCGCGAGTCACGGGCGACCCCTCGCGAAACGATTCTGGCTCGACAGCAAGACTGATGAACTGAAAACGAAGACCGTCGTCGCGTTGACGCGCGGCACGGCCCGAATCGAATACGCCCCATCACTGGCTGAGTTCGCCGAACGCGTGGACGCTCTGACGACGAGTCAGGCCGTCCTCTATGGCATCCCTCCGCTCGCGAAGGCAGCGGTCGTCACGCAAGATCAGTACGAGGGGTTGACGGCGGCCCAACGCCAGGGCGTGATCACGCGGAGTCGCGAGCACTTGCAGTTCGCTCACGCGCCGGGCTGCGCGATGCTCGACTTCGATCCGGCCGGTGCGCCGTCCTCGCTGCTCACCGCGATCGCGTCGCCGGACCAAACGCGCGAGCTGCTCATCCGAGCCGTCCCCGAACTGGCGGCTGCGCCGATGCTCTGGCGGCCGAGTTCTTCGAGTTACCTGTATCGCGGCCGCACGGAGCTCCACGGGCTCCGGGGCCAACGCATCTACATCGCCGTCGCACGGGCCTCAGACATCCCGCTCCTCGGGCAGTTGTTGTACGAACGACTCTGGGCGCTCGGCTATGGTTACGTCGTCGTGAGCGCGAGCGGGCAGCTGCTCGACCGGACGCTCCTCGACGCCTCGGTCTGGCAGCCCGAGCGTCTGGACTTTGCGGCGGGTCCGACCTGCGTCCCGCCGCTTGAGCGGCGCGTGCCCCGGCACAAGATCTGGCATGCGGACGCGCCGTTCTTCGATCCCCGTCTTGCGGCCGGGCTGACCCCGCTGGAGCAACGCGCCATCGAATCCAAGCGCAAGGCAGCCCGCGCTGCTCAGCTCGGCGCTGCTCGCGAGCGGCGGGCATCCTGGGCCGAGGCGCGCGGCGTCGAGATCGCAAAGAGGACGGACATAGACCCCGAGGCAGCGGTCGCGCTCGCGTTCGAGGCCGTCGAGCAGCGGATGCTGCGCAGTGACTTTGTCCTTACAAGCGAGGACGGGGAACCTGTGGCGGTGCGGGAAATCCTCGCACACCCGGAGGTCTGGCATGGCCGGCGCTTCCGCGATCCGCTCGAGCCCGACTACCGGGACGACGAGCGCATCGCCTATGCGAATCTGCGCCCCGTGCGGGGGCAGCCGTACGTCTTTTCGCACGCGCATGGCGGCGTCCGCTACACCCTGGCCACCGCGCGGGAGGTCATCCGCCTCGTGCAAGGCGACCTGCCGCGCGTCGTCGATCAATGCTCGAAGATCATGACGGGGGAGGCCGAGCTGTATCAGTTGAAGGACGCGATCGTGCGGGTCACGGAAGGTGGGCGTCTGGCGCCGGTCGAGCCCGAGTGGATCGTCGACCGCCTGCAGCGCCGGGCGGACTTCGTGCGGCCGAAGAAGGTGGACGGCGTGTGGGAGGACCTGCCCGCCGACTTAGCGCCCAAGTACGCGAAGACCCTCCTCGCGAAGAGCGGCGAGATGGGCCTGCCGAGTCTCGTGGCGATCACGGCCGGGCCGTTCCTCCGTGACGACGGGAGCGTGGTGGCGGAACCGGGCTACGACGAGGCGACGCAGGTCCTCTACCACCCCGGGGGACCTCCTGCGCCGCCGGTGCGCGCTGCCCCGACCGTCCCCATGGCCACCGAAGCGTTGGAGCATCTGTGGGCACCGTTTCGCGAGTTCCCGTTCGCCGACGAGGTGGATCGGGGAGCCGTGCTCGCCCTCTTGCTCACGGCCGCGCTCCGACCGGGCATTGCGATCGCTCCGGGTGGATTGATCGAATCACACGATGCTGGAAGCGGCAAGACCCTCTGCGCGCAGGCCATCGCCAACCTCACGGGGGCGCCAGCCATTCCCCAGGCGATGGCCCAGGGTGAGGAGGAAATCCGTAAAGCCTTGTTCTCGGCCGCCCGAGCGGGAACGCCGTCCGTCCTCTATGACAACGTCGGGCGTGATCGAGCCATCGACAGCGCGAGTCTCGCGATGGTTCTCACGTCGGGCACGCTGGCCGACCGGATTCTCGGGGAGTCCACCTACGCGAGCGTCCCTTTTCGCGCACTCATCCTGTTGACCGGCAACAACACACGTATTGCCGGAGACCTGAATCGCCGTCTGCTTCGGGTCCGCATCACACCGAGCGTCGAAAACCCCTGGACTCGCGTGTTTGCGTTCTGCCCTCGGGCGCGCACGGAGGCCATGTGGCGCACGCTGCGGGTGGCAGCCCTCGAACTCGTCCGCGCGGCGCTGACTGACGGGCCGCCGCCGTTGGGTGCGGGGTCGGGATACCCGGAGTGGGACGCGCTCGCCCGCGCGACCGTGTGCTGGGTCGCGCAGCGGCTCGATATCGGCGTGCGGTTTGCCGACCCGGTCGCGTCGCTGCTCGCTGGCTACGAGGACGATCCCGAGCGCGATCGCCTGCGGCGTGTGCTGACTGCCTGGGACGCGGCCTTCGGCCCCATGCCAATCACCGTGGGTCAGTTGCTCGAGGCGGTCAACGGGGATCCCATCACGTCACCCGTCCCCGAGACTGGGCCACGGCGAGAAGCAATGGACCAGCTCCGTGAGGTCTTCCAAGAGTTGGACGGACGCCAGAGAGGGAATCACGCCCACGCCATCGGCATCTACCTCAATCAACAGAAGGGGCGGATCGTCGATGGGCTGGCTCTGGTCAAGGACGGCAAACACTGCGGGAGCAGCCGCTGGCTCGTGCGACAAACGACACGCGAGACCGCGCAGGCGGCGTGAGAGCTACAGGATGGCAACTGACCTTGCGCCGACGTGGCACGATTAGACGGGGCGATTAGGTGGGCAGGAGCGATCCGGGTCGATGTCGAGAGCAGCGCGATGCTGCGGCACGATCACGAGGACCACCCTCAACGCCCGGCGGGGTGGGGCAGCATCGACCCTGATGCCGGGCAATTTACGAAAGGAGAAGGCGAATATGTGTTGGACCTACGATCCATTGCTAGACGAATTGCAGCAGGACGAAGATGAACCGACAGAGGAGGAGATGGAGGCGGCCGCTCAGGAAGAACTCGCGGAGAGGCGCGCGGCGCGCCACCGTCGTGGCGTGCGGTTCGATCGCGCCAAGAATGTGATCGAAGCGGCCGGGCACGAGCTGCACCTCGATTCTGCGACCGACGCCCGCGGGCTCCTGATCTGGCTGCTCGAGATCGGCTTGCGCAGCAAACCCCAGCATCTCCACGATCTGCTCCAGGAGTTGGACGATGCGTCCCGTCAGGTGTTCGGGGAGTACGTGTTGGCGGTCTACTGCCCGTGGGGGAAGGAGCCTTCTAAAGAGGTGGACTGGCGTCGCGGTGTCGACCAAACCACTCAGACCGAGGGGGATGCTGCACCGACCATCAACGCGGAAAAAGTGGCAGGCTGAACTTTGAGCGATGGCGCCTGTCACGCGGGGCCGGTGGCAGGCGTCATCGACCATTTCGTTGTCGCGGCAGAATCACGCGGCCATCCTCACCAGCGAGAGGTGGATGACAGTCGGTCCAAGCCGGCGACCGATGGCCGCGTGACCATTTCACAATTCGACGAAGGGGACACCCCATGACTGATTCTTACGAATACCTAACGAGACTCAATCCGAGCCCTCGTGAGCAACGCCATCAGCGCCGCGTACGGTTCGATCCGGTCCAGAGAGTGATCGATGTGACCAGTTACTCCTTGCATCTGGATGAGGCGAGGAACGGCGTCGCGCTGCTCGATTGGCTGCTTCAGATCGCGATGAAAGGGTGGTGCAGCCCTCAACTCCTGCACGACCTCGTCTGGGAGCTGGAGGACGCCTGCGAACGCGTCTTTGGCAAGAACCTGCAGGGCGTGTACTGCCCGTGGGGGGAGCCCCGCGTGGTGGATTGGCGCCAGGGTACCACGCGGGCCGCTCGGCTGCAGGCTGGCAATATGACCAAACGGCAACCGAGGGAGGCCCGATGAGTGGCCGTCCTGTGCGTCGCCGCGTCCTTGCCGAGGTCGAGCGGACGGGAGGATGGCAGGCGATACTCGCCCGGATCGCGCGCGGCGAGCAGATCGTCGCAATCGCACGTTCGTTCGGCGTCACCCCTGGGTTCTTCTCGGGGCTTCTCCACGAGGACCGGGGCCGTCACGAGCTAGTGGCTGAGGCACGGCGGCGCGCGAGCGGTCGCGAGCCGCTCGCGGAGATCGCCGCGCTGCTCAGCGGATTCGCACTTCCGACCGCCGCTGTGGCGGGGCGGGCCGTCGAGGCAGAGGCCGAACAACGCAAAGAAGGTGTTCAGACGTGATGGAGTGGTGGGACGGCACTTCCGGACTCGTCGTCCCACATGATACGAAACCCGAAGAGCCAGTTCGTCAGCGACGGGAGCGTCGCACGGAGAATGTGTGTCAGGCGTTGACGCGGGACGGCAGGCGCGAGAGGACTTGAGCCGGGTTCTGACTCCACAGGAGGCCGCCGAGTGGCTCAAGGTGCCGCCACGCCAGCTCGGCCTGCTCGGTGTGCCGTGCTTGGACCTTGGTCACAAGACGAAACGGTATTTGGTCAGGGATGTGGAGGCGTGGCTTGAGGAGCGGCGCCAGGTTCGCAGGCGAGCGGCGTAATAGGGCTACTTGCCGCACCTTCAGTAGCGTCATAGATTTATGACACCATGACCCGTCTAACGGATGCGGTACGCAAGGGCATCGACGCGGTGCCCAACGTGAGCGCGCTCGCGAAGGCGGCGGGCGTCTCTCAGAGCCTGCTCGCTCGGATTCAGACCGGTGAGCGGCAGGCGACGCCCGCCGTAGCGCGGAAGGTTGCCCAGGCCCTCATCGTTTGGGGCGCGAAGGCAGTGCGGGCAGCGGGTCGCATCCGTCAGGCTATAGCACGGACCTGACAACTGTCGCTCGGTGGCTCGCGAGCTGCGCTGGTGAAGCAGCGGCGATCCGGGCGCCGGTCGAGGGTCACTCACCTAAGGAGGACGCATGACCAGGGAGCGCATCAACCACTCGAACAGGAGGGCGGCAACATGAAAGGCCGAGGCAGGGTGTACCGACCGACGAGCGGCCATACCGGCGACAAGCTGGCGGTGTGGTGGCTCGACTTCACGATAAAGGATTGTCGTTGCGGGAAGTGCCGTGACGGCAGGCACCGCCATCCCACAGGGCTGACGGTCAAGCGTGACGCAGAAGACCTGCTGGAGCAGCGCCGCACAGACTATCTGAATGGGCGCTACAACAACGCACCGCCGACCCCGAAGACGCTCTGCACCTACGTGGAGCATCATCTGGCGGAGAAGGCCAAGGAAACTGACAGACACGGACAGCCGATCACAGAGCAATGGCTTGCTGCGGTGAAACAGCATCTCCATCGAGCAGCTGAGCATTTCGGCGGTCACCGGCTGTTGGGCAGTATCACCCGTGCGGACCTGCTGACGTGGCTCTCCGTGTTGGCGCGGCGGTTTAGTGGTGGTGCTGCGCGGCAACATCTCAACTCGCTGTCGAATCTGTATCGCCGCGCCGTAGCGGACAGCCTCGTACCGGCGAACCCGGTGACGGCGCTACTGCCGACCGAGAAACCCAAGGGCTCTACGGAGGAAGCTGCGTGGCTCGAAGTGCCGGAGGCGGCACTGCTGCTCGATGCGGCGAAGCACTACGAGCCGAAGCGCGACGATCTGGGCATGCCGTTCGCGTACCCATTGATCGCCACGATGCTACTTACGGGTGGACGCCGCGATGAGGTGTTGGGTCTGGAGGTGGACGATGTCAGCTTGGAACGCAAGACGGTGACCTTCCGGCCGAACAGGTGGCGCCGGTTGAAGACGAAGCGGTCGCATCGAGTAGTGCCGCTGTGGCCACAGCTAGAGCGGATTCTGCGGGTCTACTTCCCCGAGCGAGAGCGGATGGATGGAGGCACGCTGCTCTTCCCTTCGTTCCGCACGGGGCAGGAGGCTATGTTGACGGACATCCGCAAGTTGCTCGACGCCGTGGCCAAGCGCGCGGGCTGGAAGGAAGGCGAGATCACGACCAAGATGTTCCGGCACACCTACATTAGTGCCCGCATTCAGACCACGCACAACGGGGTGCCGGTTGCGGCCTTTACGGTGGCGCGGGAGGTCGGGCACTCGTCCACGGCAATGATCGAGAAGGTGTATGGGCATCTCGGGCAGGTGCAGCATCGGTCGGAGGTCGTGGAGTACCGGATCGGTCAGCACAAGAAGGCGATCAGAGACCGAAAGTTCCGGCACACTTTGCGGCACACTTTGGACCGAGTAGCTTAGGTAAGTCCTTGAGGGCCTGTAGCTCAGGTGGTTAGAGCGCACGCCTGATAAGCGTGAGGTCAGTGGTTCAACTCCACTCAGGCCCATAACAGAAAAAAGACGTTGAGCAAAGTGAAGGCGTCAAGCGGGGCGGGATCAAGCTAGTGCTCAGACGCCGAGCAGCTGCTGTACTGCGCGATCCGCTTCGCGAATCGAGTTCCGATGATCGCTGGCCCCAGCAAGATCCGTATTCGCAAACGCGATCCGACCGTGCGGACGATTCCGCAGGATATCCCTCGGCGCCGGCGTGCCATTGATGCCGAAGAAAAACCCCGGCTGCGGATTCACGTACGCGTGACCCCAGCGATTTAAGATGATGCCGGCGATGTCCCGGCGCGGATCGAATCCGCTGGGCGCGAACATGTCGGCGAGCTGCTGGCGGAACGCGCGCTCGTACCGCGCGAACGAGGTGCCCAGCAGCTGCGCGCGTCCCCGACTCCCCTGCTCCGCGATCGAGAGGCCGGGCTGGGCGAAGAGGACCTTGATGGTCAGCACCGTCGGTGAGTCAGGGCCGACGGTGCGGGGCTCGTTCCCCACGAGCGCCATCTTCCGTACCGAGAGATAGTCGCCGAGTCCGCCGAACCAGCGGCAGCCGGACAATCCCATCTTGTAGAGGAAGCGCCAGTTGCGGACGGCGATGTTCGCCATCAGGCACGGCGATCGATAGAACTGCGCGTATGCTTCGCGATGGCTGGCAGGGAGGTCATGCACGATATGCTTCGCCGTCCAGCTGCCGCCCGCCACGACGACCGAGCGCGCTCTGACGGTGTAGAGTCGATTGCCCTTCACATAAGTAACGACGACGTGCGGCGCGCTCGAGGGTTCGCCGGCGTGCTCGACGCGGACGACGGTGGCATTGAGCCGCAGCCGCGTCGATTGGCCACCGCGATCGAGCACGCGAAAGTTGACGCGATTCTGCCACACCGCGTCGACGGTGCGCGGACCGGCGAAGGCGTCGGGGATGAGCGTCTTGACCATGAGTCGCGCGAATCCGCTGTTGCCGTCGGGGAACATCTGGTCGCCGAGCTGGTCGTCGCCGTCCTCCGGAAACTGGTTCTCAATCGCGTAGTTGCAGTACGCCGACAGCACGTCGGGCCCGAGACCGTATCCACCCCCTTCGACGGGCGACAGAAACGTTCGCACCGTCTCGCGGCTGATGTTGTATCGTGCCATCAGGTGATCTTCGAGCGTGATAGAGTCGAGTTGGCGCGAAATGGCGTCGCCTTCGGTCTGCGGTCGCGGTCCATCGACGCGCTCCGTCCCCCAGCGCAGCAGCTCCGCTCTCGCGACGTCGCTGATCGGTGCGCCCTCGAGCTTCCGTCCCCATGGGTCTATCACCCACACCCCCGGTCGCTGGCCGAATTGCGGTCCGAAGTAGAAGCCGTAGTTCCCGGGCGTCTCGTACGGCGAGTGAGCGAGCGGCATCTCGGGCGAGGGTCCACGCCACGTCTGGTAGGCGAACGCGGAGCGATCCATTCCGATCATCTCGTAGAAGCGATCCGTGTAGCCACCCTTCCCGGGCACCAAGAAGATCGCTGAGCCCTGGTGCGCGGTAAGCCGCTGTCCGTCGACGAGGAACTCGTTGCGCTTCGCTTCGCCGCCGAAGATCGGGTGGTTGTCGATGACAAGGCAGCGTCCGCCTTTGTACTTCTGGAAGAAGATCGCGGCGGCGAGTCCGCTGATTCCGCCGCCGACGGCAACGAGGTCGAGCATCTCGCCGGTGTCGATGGCGTTGGCGATACGGTGTTCGAACGCGCCATCGCGCATCTCGTGTCCGGCGCTCAGTACGTCCCAGGTGTTGCCGTTGGAGTGTCGGTAGTCGCCAATGCCGCCGTAGCCGTTGAAGCCGTCGGCGGGGGAGGGGGAGATCGTTGGCGCTTCACCGCGGAGGAGCAGTCCGGCGCCGGCAAAGAGGGCGCCGTTGAGGAAGTCGCGGCGGGAGATCGGCTCGTTGAGCCCGAGGCGATTGTCGCCGATCATTCCAGCCTCTCTGCTCGATGTCTCATGGTTGTCAGGAAATAAGCCGCGCAAATCCACAGCAGCGTGACCGTGAGCCAGGCCACCAGCGAAGCGCTCAGGCCAAACGTGCTGTTGGCACCAGGCACGGCCGATGGGACGATGTCCTTGGCATTGTTCACTGCCGAGTGCAGCAGCATGACGAGCAGCAGGCTCCCGTTGGTACGCGCATAGAGCCACGCCATGGCGACGGAGAGCGCGGTCACCTGCAATACGTACACGAAGAACGACTGTCCAAAGGTGTCGGCCTCGGGAATGAAGAACTGCGGCAGGTGCCAGCAGGCCCAGATGAGCCCGAGCAGGATACCGGCGCGCGCCAGGCCGAAGCGCGCGGCCAGGCGGGGGAGCGCATAGCCGCGCCAGCCGATCTCCTCGCCCGCCTGGAAGGGCGTCGAAAACGCGATGGCCACCGGGATGAGGTACCACGCCTCGCTGCCGAGGCGCGGCCACGCGCCTGTGCCCAGGCGCTGGACGAGCGCCGCCGTGAGCTTGATAGCGGGGATGTAGCCGAGGGCGAACAGGTACCATCGCGCCGGCACTCGCCACTGGAGTATGCGACCGAGCAGCGCGCGCACGCCCGAGCCTCCCTCGGCCCGCGCCGTGAGCCCGAGCGCGACCAGTGAAGGAGAGTAGGCGCCCAGATGTATCAACAGCACGCCGAGTGGCGTACCCACGGGAATCCCCGCCGCCACCACCGTGAAGAAGCAGGTCCACATCACGGCGTAGGTCAGCAGGAAAAACTTGACGAGCGGCCCCCAGGGCTTCAAGTGGGATCCCTGCGTGCCAGGGTCCAGCGTCCGAATGAAAACAGCCGCCGTCGCCGGGCTACCGGGCGAATCGTCGTGGAAAAGATCATGTCAAAGTGGTCCAGCACCCGGTCCAGACTGAAAAACTCGTTCGGTCGGTTCTCGTGGAAATACGGTTCGGCAACATACTGGCGATATAGCGCATCGTTCTCGTCGAGCTCGATGATCCGCTCGATCAGCGCCGCTTCGTCCCGAAAATCGAAGTAATTGAGAAAGCTCTTGGGATTGAATTCGCGGTGGATCAAGGGATTACCCCAATAAATCGGCAGGCACCGCGCCGCCATGGGTTCGACGATCTTTTCCGTCGTGTACCCCGGCAGGGAGGCGTTTTCGAAAGCGATGTTAAACTTGTAGCGTTTCAAGAACTCGATCTTGCCCCACGGTCCCCCGGGCACCCGATACCCGATGTTATTGAACGCCCGGCCGCCGGCATCCACCTGCTTGTAGCGGCTGAGACGGTGAAAGAAATCGTTCCGCTTGCGGGTGGTTCGTGGGTGACGCGTGTTGCTGGCAATGAAGGAGCAGAAGTGAGTCTTGGCGGCCAGGATCTCGTCGACATTATCGCGGTCTCGGAGCAGGACGTCCGGCTGGTAATAGAAGGAGTAGAGCGGCCAGCGCAGGTGACGCGGATCGTCCAGGTAATGGCAGGTGAACGCGTAATCGCACGTCGTGAAGTCCGGGCGATGGGATTCGCCCGTGAAAAAAATGCGGGTGCAGGAATGCAGGCGGTGATGGTCCCCGAAGCTCGAATAGATCACGAAATCCGGCCGGTCGTGAAGCTCCACGGCATAGCGCGTTTTCAGGAGATCGTAAATCCGATTGTCGTCCTTCTGGAACCCGGGCCAGAAATCGCAGAAATCAATCCGGATGGTCTTCACGGTCTGTAGGGACGCGTGAACACGGAGTCCCAGCTCGCCAGTGCCGGCTTCGCGTTCATCGCGCTGTCCGCCACGCCCAGGTGCGTGAACAGGGGGAGGTACGCGTCGGGCTGCTTCACAGGCGCGTCACGTCGCGAGAGCCGGGCGCCCCAGCCCCGCGTGCTCCCGGAGGTGGCCAAACAGGTCCAGCCCGGTCTTGAGGACGACGAGCAACGCGAGGGGGATGAGCGGTGATCCCAGGGTTGCGACCAGGAAGCCGCCGCCCAGGATCACGATGTGCAGCACCATGACCCGACCATAGGGACGGAACATGAGCGCCGGAACGAGCGCCGATTTGTACTCTCCGGTACCGATGTAGTTGAACGCGAACGAGACGGCGTGACTCAACGCGAGTCCCCAGGCTGCCGGGGCGATCCCCGCGGCCTGCACCGCGTGTGCGAACGTTGCGGCCGTCGGAAGTCCTCTCCCCGAAAACCCACCCCCGAACAGTGTCAGCACGAACAGACCGTGCACGGTGACGAACATCCCATAGTGGAACGTGAAGAACGGGATCATGAACAGCTTTGCCGCCCACATCGCTCCGATCTGCGGTTGCGCCACGAGCATGCGCAGGACGTTGAACGCGCCGACGATCACGTTCTCGACCCAGAAGAGGAGCAGCGTCGAGAACACGCTCCAGCCGAAGAACAGGACACCAGCGAGGGGGACGAGGTTCGCCGCCACGAGCACCAGGGCGCTCGGGGAGAGCCGGAAGGCGAGGCGGTCCGGTACGGGTGAGGTCAAGGTGCACTACGATGTCGAGTGGAGCCGACGCCGCCAAGGGCTTGCCGGCCCCGCCGGGGGGAAGGATCTTGCCGGCGTGAGCGATTCGACCAAGCGCCTGGCTGTGGTAGGGATCTCCGGCAGCCCGTCCCCGACCTCCAAGTCGCGGGTGCTGGTGGAGTATGCCCTGGCGCAGTTCGCGGCCCGCGGGGCGACGACCCAGCTGGTGGACCTCGCGGCGCTCCCCGCCGAGCCGCTGCTCGGCCGGGAAGCGAATGCGGCGGTAGCAGGGGCGATCGAGGCGGCGACGCGCGCTGGGATCATCGTGGCGGGGACCCCGGTGTACCGAGCGACGTACAGCGGGCTGTTGAAGGTGTTCTTCGACCTGCTGCCGCAGGACAGCCTGATCGGGAAGATCGGCGTGCCGCTGGTGACGGGCCATGGCCTCGCGCATGCACTTTCCATAGACCACGGGCTCCGCCCGTTGTTCGCGAGTCTCGGGGCTACCGTGATAGCGGGCGCGGTCTACGCGACGAGCCAGCAGTTCACCGACGGTAAGCCGGGCCGCGAGCTGCTCGAAGCCGTGGACCGGGCGGTAGCGGAAGCGCTGAAGCTCGCTACGGCCGGGCTATCAGGACCAGGCCACCGAGGCACATGAGCATCGCGAGCTCCACCCCCACGATCGACAGTCCCACGACATAGGTCGCCCAGTTCAGCTGTTTGATGGAGCGGACTTCTGGGCGATGTGGTACAGCGTGGTGGCGAGCGCGGTCAGGGCGATGGGCAGATAGAGCAACATTGGGCGTCTTTCCTCGAAGGGGCGTGGAGAGACTCTGGCGAACGGCACCGGGCCTTCATATAGATAGATAATGGAGACCCGGATCCCTGCGCCTCGGAGGTAGCTCTTGATCAGCCGAGATGTCCCCTAGCCGCCGTCCACCTTCCACCCGCCGCGCCTCCGAGCGCTCAGCAATCGAGCGGGAGCAGGCGGCGCAGCTGCAGACAGCCACCTACCGGATCTCAGAAGCCGCGCACGCCGCCGAGGACTTGGCGCAGCTGTTCCGCGCCGTCCACGACATCATCAGCGAGCTGATGCCCGCAAAAAATCTGTACATCGCCCTGTACGATGCCCACGCGGGGCTCCTGAGCTTTCCCTACTGGGTAGACGAGCACGACCCGCCCCCCGCTCGTCACAAGCTCGAGCGCGGCCTCACGGAGTACGTACTTCGGACGGGACAGCCGCTGCTCGCGACGCCTGAGGTGCACGAGGAGCTAAGTCGCCGCGGCGAAGCCGATCTGGTCGGCGCCCCGTCCTTGGACTGGATCGGCGTGCCGTTGAAGGCCCACGATCGGACGATCGGCGTACTCGTGGCGCAGACCTACACGGAGGGGACCCGATTCGGGGAGCGCGAGAAGGACATCCTCCAATTCGTCTCCACCCAAGTGGCCATGGCCATCGAGCGGAAACGGGCGGAGGAAGCGGTGCGCGCTTCCGAGGCACGCCTCAAGGCCCTGCTCGACAGCGCGCTGGACGCGTGCGTCACCATGGATGAGACGGGCCGGATCACGAGCTGGAGCGCGGCCGCCGAGGCCGTGTTTGGCTGGCCCGCCTGGGAGACGATCGGCCGCAGCCTCGCCGCGACGATCATTCCGCGGCAGCACCGGGAGGGGCATGCGCGCGGGCTCGCACGGTTCCTCGAGACAGGGGAAGGGCCGATCCTGCGGCAACGCATCGAGATCACCGCCTTGCATCGTGACGGACGCGAGTTCCCGGTCGAGCTCACGGTCACTCCCACCCGGCTGGGCGATCATTGGCTGTTCGGCGCGTTCGTGCGCGACCTCACCGATGCGAAACGAGCCGAGCAGGCGCTGCGTCGCTCGGAAGCGAGCTACCGCGGCCTAGTTGAGCATGCCGCGTACGGGATCTATCGCGCGACCGCGGACGGGAAGTTTCTCATGGTGAATCCGGCCCTGTTCACGATGCTCGGCTATCCATCGGCGGAGGACGTGTTGCAGCTCGACATCAGCCGCGACGCGTACGTGGACCCCGCGGCGCGCGTCCGCATCCTCGAGCGTTGCGAGCAGTTCGGCTCCGCCATCGAAGAGGTCGCCTGGAGACGCCGGGACGGCAGCACCATAACGGTGCGGCTGAATGGTCGGCCGGTCCGGGGCCCGGACGGGGCGCTCGAGTGTTTCGAGTTCATCGTGGACGACGTGACGGAGCAGCGCGCCCTCGAAGAGCGGTTGCGCCAGACCCAGAAAATGGAAGCCGTGGGCCGCCTGGCCGGCGGGATCGCTCACGACTTCAACAACCTGCTCACCGCCATCCTCGGCTCCGTGGACTTCCTGCGGCGCGCCCTCGGCCCCGAGCACCCGGAGCACGCAGAGACGGAAGAGATCCAGAAGGCGGCAGTCCGGGCGGCGGACCTGACCCGCCAGCTGCTGGCATTCAGCCGGCAGCAGGTGCTCGCGCCCAAGGTCCTCGAGCTGGACG
>Ga0209056_10002959_pt1 | contig 18216 bp, 16 predicted proteins | sample GraSoiAngelo_114_FD_185876 | JGI IMG/M metagenome (GOLD analysis project Ga0209056, IMG submission 185876) | Grasslands soil microbial communities from the Angelo Coastal Reserve, California, USA - 14_0903_13_40cm (SPAdes) (version 2) | ecosystem: Environmental > Terrestrial > Soil > Grasslands... | reverse complement strand
TCTTCTCGCTGCAGCGCCTCCATTCGGACGGCAAGTAGCCGCCCTCGCCTATTTCCCGAACCGATTGAGCGTCTGGTAGTCGAAGAAGTCGGGATCGAGCGGGATGCGACGGTCGTTCGGCGGGTCCGCGCCCGGGCCGTTCATGCCCGACGCCGTGGCGCGGTCCGCCTTGATGTTCTCCGAGAGCTGGAGCGCGAAGGTGGCCCCCCACCACCGCTCGTGCTCGTTGAACGGCGCGGTGGCGTAGCCGGTCACCTCGTAGACGTTCAGCAGCTCGCCCCGCCACGAGAACTTGCGGTTCCACGCGCCCTGCCATGTCTGGTCGTCGATCCACAGCTCGAGCTTGCCGTAGAGGTAGTAGCGGTCCTTGGGGACGCCCTCCAGGACCCAGAACTTCCGCTTGGCGAGACCGGCCGCGGCAGGCGCCCAGGGGACGCCCTTCCAGTCCTTCACCATGTACCCGATGGTGCGATCGTTGTTGGAGAAGATCGACCGCCACCCGCCGCCCGGCAGCGCCTTCCGCTGCGAGTTGCCCGCGACGCTGTCCGCATCGACGAAGCGCAACCCATCCTTGTGGCCGACGATCTTCCAGTTGAAGTCCTCGGGCTTCCCGTCGAAGAAGAAGCCGTCGTCCTGGCTCTGATCGGAGCCGAGGAAGCCGTCGGAGCGGTTCGCGGGCGAGATGGCGCGGACGCGGCGGAGCGCCGGCACGTAGGCCCAGCTGAGATCGCGCTTGGTCGGGTCCTTGAACCGATACCCGAGCGCAGCGGTGCCCTGGAGGTCGTTCGGGGTCACGCTCACGGCGAGGAACTGGAAGAGCAGGTTCTGGGGGTTCTTCGGCGGCGAGTACTGCTTCGGCTGCCCGTCGTAATAGAGGAAGAACACGTCCTGCACCGAGGCGCGGTCGACGCCGCTTCGGCTGACCCAGTTGAGCAGCGTCAAGTTGTGGCTGTTGCCACCGGTGTAATAGGCGTAGTCGAGGTTCCAGAGCGCCTTGTAGCCGGCCTCGGGATCGTCCTCGCGGATGTCGGGAAAGGGCAGCCCGCGGATGTAGTCGGGCCGCTTGCCGGTGTCCTTGTCGATCGGCGACTTGTGCTCGTCGAGCACCAGGTGCTCGGCGTTCCACTTCATCGCCTCCGCGAAGCCGTCGTCCCAGCTCCAGCGCGAGTTCGGGAAGTCGATCAACTTGTTGGCGTACTCGCCCTTCTTGAAGTGGTTGTAGATCTCCGGCGGGAGCTGATCCTTCACCTGGTCGACGTTGCCCTGGTCGATCATCGTGCCGGGCTCCATCGCCGCCGCCCTCCTGGCCGGGCCGGCCGTGATGCCGACCACGAGCCCGAGCGCCAGAGCCGCCACGCCGTCACGCATGGAGTGGACCTCCCTTCCCGCGAACGACCCTAGTGGCGGAGGCTGTTCGGCGCAACGGCCTTACGCGCTCGTCGCCGTCCGTGCCCCACCCGTCCCCTTGAGCGAAGGACGCCGATCCGAGTAGTAGAGGCCGGAAACGGGGTGACACCATGCCGACCCGGTGCCGGGGCCTCTTGCTCGTCGTCGCCTTGCTCGCCGCGCCGCGTGCAGCGCCGGCGAAATCGCCGATGCGGGTCCTGCGCCTGCAGGTCGGGCCCTTCCCCATCGAGCCCCGCCGCGACCGCGAGGTCTGCCGGGTCGTCCGGGTACCCGGCGTGGCGGGCATGCAGCTCGAGTCGTGGGAGGCCCGCTCTCGCGTCTATCGCCGCGACCTCGTCGGCACCCATCACTTCGTGGCCTACGGCTACGCCGGTAACGACTCGAGCGCCTTTCCCGGCCCATCCGAGCTGGTCGACGACCCCGGATGCTCGAGCCTCGGACCGGCCGATTTCTTCAAGAAGCGTGTCTTTCTCGCCGGCTCCGGCGGCGAGTCGGTGCGCGGCAAGTGGGCGATCACGCGCGCCCAGATGCCCGGGCGCCTGACCCAGCTCATGCCGACGCCGTCGGACACCCCGGGCGACGCCATCGTCATCCTCAATTCGCACTACTTCAACCACTCCGCTCGTCGCGCCAGGGGATTCGTGAAGCTGAAGATCCGGCTCGCACCGCTCGATCCCGCGAAGCGCCCGGTCCGCCAGATGATGGAGGCGACGGCCAGCCGGGACATCAGGGTCGCGCCGCAAGCGGTGGGGCCTGCGGTGAGCGCGACGTGGGCCGCCGACGGTGCGCGCAACGACGAGACAGAGGGCGGCTTCAACCCCGCGGGCGACGTCTGCGTCTTCGCCCTCACGCCGCACATGCACGGGCGCGGCGTCCGCTTCACGATCGACTACGAGGAGGACGGCCGGGCGCCGGCGCGGCTCCACGAAACCACCGACTACCTCCACCCGGGCTCGAGCCTTCTCCCGAGCCTCGGTTCGGGCGCCCTGGGGCTGCTCCGCGCCTACACGGCCGAGAATGGGCATCCCCGCCTCCGCTACGCGTGCCTCCATGCCAACGGCACCGAAGCGAAGCCGCTCAAGATGGGGTGCGAGGAGAGCGCCGGCGTGGTACCCGGTCGCTCGGCGGCCGAGGCGCACGCCGCCGATGGCGAGCTCCTCGGTCTCGACGATCACGCGCGACCCTGCGGCCTCGACGCGGTGAACTGCCAGCAGCACGGGACCGGCCGATGCGTGCCGGCCAACCTCGTCTTTGGCCCGCTCTCGGATGACGAGATGTGCATCCTCGTGGCGATGGTCTATGAGCCCAAGCACGACGCCCCGCCGGAGCAAGCGTGCAATCCGAACCTCTAGCCTCGGAAGTGAACCAAGCGGCGTGCGCACCCCTCTGCTGACCGGTCTGGTTGCTCTCTCCGTCTGCCCGGCACTCGCCGGCGGGTTGAACGCGAACTACCTGGTCCCAGCGTTCGTCGCCTGTCCTGGCCCCCAGACCTGCGGCTCGCCCCGGCGCGAGTCGAGGTTCACGTTCGAGGCCGCGATCCTGCGCTCCCCGCGCGCCAAGTACACGAGTCCCTCCAAGCCCTCCGTCGTCGTCGAGCTGAGGGGGGTCAAAGACGCCAGCGGCGCGCCGGTCACGAGCAACGACTTCACGGTGCGCCTCGCGGTGGGCCAGGTGACGCTGCCGACGCTCGGGATCACGGTCCCGCCCGGTCATCCGCTGCTGCAGGTGCCCCCGGTTTCCATTCCCCTGAAGAAGGGCAACGGCCACGTCTCCTACAGGCCCTTCGCCCAGGCGCCGCCGGGAACGGTTGCGGAGGGCGGCAACGTCACCGTCTTCGACAGCGACGGCAAGCGGCTGGCAACGGTGGGGGCGCAGTTCAAATAGCCCGGGATCCCCTGTGGACTATCGCGACAAAGTCGTGGTCGTGACCGGCGCGTCCTCGGGCATCGGCGCGGTGACCGCCCGCGCCTTCGCCGAGCGCGGGAGCGTCGTGGTCGGCGTCGCGCGGCGCGAGGAGCTGCTGGAGAAGCTCGCCCGCGAGTGCCAGGCGCGTTCACCGGCGTCGGGCTACCTGGCCGGCGATCTCGGGGAGCGCCCGTTCGCCGAGCGCGTGGTCGACGAGACGGTCCGCCGCCACGGCCGCCTCGACATCCTCATCAACAACGCGGCCATCTCCAAGCACAAGCAGTTCTACCACATGACCGCCGACGAGGCGGAGTACGTGATGCGCGTCAACTTCCTCTCCTGCGTGTGGACGACGATGGCCGCCATCCCTCACATGCTGCGCCAGGGCGGCGGGACGGTGGTCAACATCTCCTCGTTCGCAGCCAAGGTCTCCCCGCCGCGCGAGACCATGTACGCCGCCTCGAAAGCGGCCATGAACGCGTTCACCGAAGGACTGTGGAACGACCTGGCCGGCTCGAACATCCACGTGAGCGTGATCAACCCTGGCCCCATCGACACGGAGATCTGGCTCAAGGAGGACGAGCCGGTGGCCTATCAGGGCCCCAAGTACCCGGCGCAGATCGTGACCGACGCGATCTTCGAGGCCATCGAGAAGCGGCGTCACGAGCTGACCGTCCCGAAGCGCAATCCCATGCTGCTCGCCGCGCGCTTCCTGCGGCTCTTCGTGCCGTCGCTGCTGCGCTTCGGCGTCGCGAGGATGGAGCCCGTGCCCGCCGAGATCGTCGAGAAGGCGCGCGCACGGGCTGCCAAGGGGAAACGGCTAGGCGACCTGGATGAAGGATAGCCAGGGCCTGCGGCATCCCGTCACCTCCCCTCTTTGCGGCCGCGCCCCTCCCCGCTAGTTTTCGCTGCTCTACCGCTTCGCGGGGCCACCGCGCGCCGGAGACGTGGTGCGCCATCGAGCGCTTTCTGATTGACTGCGTCGCGGCGCCGCTCTGCGGGAGGCGTCGGACAGAACCAAGCAAGTAGTTTGGGAGCTATGAAGCACTAACGAACGCAGGAAGGTAGGAGAAATCGCCATGCCGACCGACCGCCGTCTTCTGTCGCTGCTCGTGGCCGTCGCGCTCCTGTCGCTGCCGCGCGCACGGGCGTACGCCTTCGACGTGGTCATCAACGCCCAAGGCGAGTTCGCCGATGCCTATCTGGTGAACGGGACCGCGTTCCCACCCAAAGTCGTGTTCATCGACCCGGACCCCGCGAATCCGGACAGCATCACCGGGACGCCGCCGCGTGTCGGCCGGCATGTGAACGGCAAGCTCTGCTTCTTCCCGCGCCGCGTGGGACACAACGGCCAGTTCGTGATGGCCGACGACACCTATCGCGAGTCGTGTCTCGACCGGAACCCGCCCCAGGCGCGCTGCAGCGTGACCCGTCGCGGGAGCCGCTTCTATATCGGCCGAGACCCGGACGGCTGGGGGGTCTTCCGGCGAAACGGCAAGTGGAAGAAGCGACACATCCACACGGCCTGGCCGGGCTTCGACACGACACCCCAGGGCACGGATCCCGGCCAGCCGCCGCAGGGCAACATCGACCCGCAGGGCTGCGTCTTCGACGCGCAAGGCAACATGTGGGGCAACGACGTCGGCAGCGGCGACCCGACCGACATGGACCCCAGCCACCATGGCAGCCTGCTGGTCTTCTTCCCGGGTCCACGCCACCGGTACGATACCTACTGCTTCCTCGACAAGGACCTGTCGCAGGCCGGCATGCCGGCGATGGACGAAACCGGCAACATCTACATCGCGGAGACCGGTCGCGGAATGATGTGGAAGTACTCGCCACCCTTTCCCGCGAGCGCCGCGGACTGCAACAATCCCGATCACCTCGTCACCACCCCACCAACCAAGACGATGTTCCCGACACCCGGCGAGCCGACGCCGGCGGCGATCGTCCGCGTCCCCGGCACGGACCACTGGTACATCGACAGCGTCCTCCTCCCCGGGGTGCCGGGCCAGGGAGGGGGACTGATCAATGAGTACGACGCGAACGGCCTGCTCGTCCGGAACATCGTCCCGAGCAACATGCTCTTGAACCCCCTCGGCATGGACGTCGGCGCGGACGGGACGCTGTACTACGCCGAGCTGAACCTCAATCCCGACACCTCCACCGGCTGTGGCCGCGTGTCGATGGTCAGGTTCGTCGGCGGCACGCCGCAGCCGCCGCAGGTCCTGGGCAAGAATCTCAGCTTCCCGGACGGCGTGACGGTGATGGATTCGTCGCGGTTCCGCGTCGACTTCCTGAAGCTGCCGCCCGCCCCGGAACCCGACCCCCGAACGTGCAACGGGGGAGGCGGCTCGCCGAGCGGCGCCTTCATCGACTGAGCACGCCGCACGCGACGCGTGGCTGCGGCGCCGGCGCCCGGCGTCAGACGGGGCACATCTTCCGGCGCTTTTTCAATTGACTCGATCGGGGCGGCGCGTCGCCTGGCACTTGTCCCGGTCGTTGCCCTGGCTGCCTTGATCCTGCCGCACGCGTCGGCGCACGCCTTTGACGTCGTGCTCAACGCCCAGGGCGAGTTCATGGACGGTTACCTGGTGAACGGGACGGCGTTGCCGCCCAAGGTCGTGTTCATCGACCCGGACCCGCCGAATCCGGACATCCTCGGCACGCCGCCCCGCGTCGGGCGGCACGTGAACGGCAAGCTCTGCTTCTTCCCCCGGGCGAGCGGGCTCACCGGCAAGTTCGTGGTCGCCGATGACACGTATCGCGAGTCCTGTCTCGACCGGAATCCGCCGCAGGCACGGTGCAGCGTCACGCAACGCGGCAGCCGCTTCTTCGTGGGGAAGGACCCGGACGGCTGGGCCGTCTTCCGGCGCAACGGCAAGTGGACGAAGCGGCACATCCACACGCCGTGGCCCGGCTTCGCCGAGACACCCCAGGGGACATCTCCGCCCGACGCGCCGCAGGGCAATCGCGACCCCCAGGGATGCGCGTTCGATTCACGGGGAAACATGTTCGCCACTGACGTCGGCAGCGGCGACCCGAGCGATCAGAACCCCAACCATCGCGGCAGCCTGCTCATCTTCTTTCCCGGCCCGCGGCATCGCTACGACACCTTCTGCTTCCTCGACAAGAACCTGGCGCAGGCCGGCATGCCGGCGATGGACGAGACGGGCAACATCTACGTGCCAGAGACCGGCATGTTGCGGATGTGGAAGTACTCGCCGCCCTTCCCGTCGAGCGCGGCGGACTGCCCCAATGCCGATCACCTCGTGACGACACCTCCCACCAAGGCCTTGTTCCCTACCCCTGGCGCGGTGACGCCGTCGTCGATCGTCCGCGTCCCGCACACCGACCACTGGTACGTCGCCAGCATCATCGTGCCCTTCCCGACGGGGATCATCAACGAGTACGACGCCAATGGCGTCCTCGTCCGGAACATCGTCCCGAGCAACATGCTGAAGAATCCCCTCGGCATGGACGTCGGCTCCGACGGCACCCTGTACTACGCCGAGCTGAACCTCAATCCGGACTTCTCCACGGGTTGCGGCCGCGTCTCGATGGTCCGGTTCGTCGGCGGTATGCCGCAGGCGCCGGAGATACTGGGCAAGAATCTGAGCTTCCCGGACGGAGTCACGGTGGTGGACTCGTCGCAGCTCCGCGTCAACTTCCTCAAGTTGCCACAGGCTCCCGAGCCCGACCCGAGGACGTGCAGCGGCGGGGGCGGCTCGCCGAGCGGCGCCTTCATCGACTGACCGCGCCCCGCTCGCTCGCCGGTGTGCGAGCGGGGGAGGTCTTCCTACGGCAGCCGCAAGGCGTGCACGCCGCCGCCGCTCCCGTTGAACGAGTTCCCGGAGCCGACGAAGAGCGTGCCGCCCACGATCGCCGCGCTCGAGTTGACCGACCCCGGCATGGGAAATTCGTGGAGGGGCGTTCCGCTCGCGGCATCGAAGGTGCGCAGCGTCGGCGGGCCGAGGGCCCCGACGAAGACCACGCCGTTTGCCACCGACGACGCCCCGAAGGCGGCGGCCCCGTTCTGCTCCCACGTGACCGTGCGTGCGGTCGGGTCGAAAGCGTGCATGGTCGGCTGCTGGACAGGGGTGTCGCGAGGGTCGTTCGGGTCGCACGGTTGGCCGCCGAAATCGCCCAGGGCGGTGCCGCCGTAGGCCCGCTGGCCGTCGAAGGCGGTCGAGCCGATGAAGCCGCCCGCAAAGCCGCCGAAGACGACGTTGGCCCGCCACACGAGCTGGCCGCCGAGGTTGTGGGTGAGACGGTCGAGGATGTAGTAGGTCCCGTCCTTGCCGCCTACCCCGAGCCATCGGTTCGCCCCGAGATCGATGACGTTCGCGGAAGAACCGAAGTCGAAGTCGCAGACGTCGCCCTGACGCGGACGGTACGCCCACCGGACCCTGCCGCTCCCCGTGCGCAGCGCCAGGATGGCCTCGTGGTAGGGGGGCGGCGCGTCGGCGCCGCAATCCGCCGTGCCGAAGAAGACGAGGTGCTTCTTCTCGTCGACCGCGCCCGAGCTCCATACGTTACCGCAGCCCCGGTTCTGACCCTGCACCTTGCCGTGGACACGCACGGGGTTCCCGTTCGCGTCGAGCACGGGATCGACCTCGAAGCGCCAGCGCTGTTTACCCGTGCGGGTATTGCGCGACGATCCCGCCGCGGTACCCCGTCGCGCGGCCGTCGGTCGAGGCGCCGACCAAGACCCTGTTCTTGAACACCGCCGGTGACGAGAAGATCTGGTTTGGATCGTTGGGGTCGTTCTCGCAGTTCAGCGCCTCCGGGTTGCCGCAGATCACCTTCTTCCAGACGAGCGAGCCGTCCGCCGCGTTCAAGCAGTACACCGTCTTGCCGGCCCCGAAGTAGACCTTCCCGTTCACGACCGCCGCCGACGAGGTGATGAGCCCGCCGTCGGTCTCCACGCGGTCCTGGGGAGGGGTGGGTCCACCAGGACACTGCGCCGGGATCGGCGTGATGTTGCTGTCGCAGTCGACCTGGAAGCTCCAGACGAGGGCGCCCGACGCGGAATCGAGCGCGTAGAAGAAGCCGTCCCACGCGCCGACGTACACCCGCCCATCGACCACCGTGGGCGAGGCGCTGACCGCGTCCGTAGTCGGGAAGTCCCACGCCGGAAGCATGAGCGCCACGTTCCCGGCGTTGATGAGCGAGTCGGCGTTCGTGAAGCTGTGCTTCAGATCGCGGCCGTACATCGGCCAGTCGAGGGCCGCCGCAGCGGATGCTCGAAGGAGCCAGCCGACGGCCAACATGATCACGACGCGACGACTCGACGGCAGCATGAACGCACCTCCGTGGCAAAAGGGCGCCGAATTAGAGAGCAGCCGCGCGCCCCATGTCAATCACAAAAAAAACGTGAAACGGCGAATCCAGAGTGGGTAGGGGCCGGGGGGCCCACATCCGCCGCCGGAAGCAGCTCGAAGACAGGGTAGCGTGCAGCGAACGGCGCTAGGTCTTCGGCCGGCGAGCCGGCAGGGACCGGGAAGTAGCGCTGCACGGTGAGCTTAAACCGATCGAGATAGGCCTTGAGGACATCGGGCTTCTCGACGTCCGGGACAACCCGCACCCGGAGCTCCTCTCGTCGGCGCCCCTTTCGCAGCGTGATCTGCCCGCTCGCCCGTGCGTTTCGAACCCACTGCGTCTCTCCCCGGCCGGCGACCAGGAAGCGTCTGCCCCGGTGGGTGAGGACGTCGACCGGCGTCGAGTAGAGCCGCCCGCTCCGACGGCCGCGAACCTGGAGCTGGTGATTGTGCGAGAAGCCCAGCCCAAGGCCGACGAGCGCCCCGAACATTCGGCTGAAAAGGCGTTCGATGGGAGAGGGCGCGTCGAAGCGGAGCTTCTCCTGGCTCATGACGCGGAGCATCGCAGATCCGTACGACCGCCTTCCAGTCCATGCCAACTGGGGCGTCGGTCGGCCATCCGTCACCGGATAAAGTCGATCCGCTCCCGAGAAAGTTCTTGACGGCGAGCTGTCGATCGTCGGAGATTCCGTCGCGATGAGGCGCGAGAAGGACTGGCTCTCCTTCGCCCTGCTCATTCTCACGGTGCTGGGAATGGCCCTCGTTGCCCTCGCCGAATAACCGCGGCGCGGCGGCCATCGCCGTTCGCGCCGGTCTCAGTCGCGGGACCGAACGATCTCTCGCGGGGTCACTTGCCGGTGGCACGTTCCATGCTTAACGGCACACGGTGCCTGCGGGCGGTCACGCACTGCAGGTTCGGGAGGGACACTATGAAGCCGATCGAAAGATTGCGCGAGAAGCTGCTGGCGCAGCGCCGGGCCCTGTTCGAGCAGGTCGCGCGGGCCGAGGACGATCTGCGCTGGCTCGATAACACGCATCCGGAGACGGAGGAGGAGGCGCAGGAGCAGACCATCGCCCGACTGCTCGCCCGGCTGGACGATCGTGGCAACGCCGAGCTTCGCACGATCGATCGCGCGCTCATCCTCATCGAGGCAGGCGCCTACGGGACATGTGAGGACTGCGGTGAACCCATCCCCGTCGAACGGCTGGAGGTCCTGCCGGCGGCGACGACCTGTATCTTCTGCGCCGAGGCTCGCGAGCGTGCTTCCCGACAGCGGCGGCGAGCTGACGTCGAACAACCGACTGTGCCGGTCGGGACCGCCCCCTGATTCGACCAAGGAGACGGATGGACCTCCGGGCCAGGCACTGTATCCCCTGCGAAGGCGGCGTCCCGAAGCTGGACGCGGCACGGGTCCGCGAGCTGCGCGGCGAGATCCCGGCCTGGGAGGCACGTGAGGACAAGCTGCACCGAACGTTCCGCTTTCGAGACTTCAAGGCGGCGATGCAGTTCGTCGACCGGATGGCGGCGGTGGCGGAAGCCGAAGGCCACCACCCGGATTTCGCCGTACACTACAATCGCGTCGACGTCACCGTCTGGACGCACGCCATCGAGGCGCTCTCGGAGAATGACTTCATCCTTGCGGCCAAGATCGACGCGCTCGTGTCCTGACCCGTGGAGAAGAGGCGGCGACCGGATTCGAACCGGTGCATGGAGGTTTTGCAGACCTCTCCCTTAACCGCTTGGGTACGCCGCCCAGGGAACTTCGTTCCATACTTGCGAGCCCTACGCGTGTCAACGCGAAGCGCGCTTCCGCGCTACCGTGACGTCCCCGTGGGCGGCGTTGGGGGCGTGCCCGCGGCGGGCTCAGATTCCCGCTTGCGCTTCTCTTCCTTCTTCTGGCGCTTCTCCAGCGCCTTCATGCGACGCTCGGCTTCGCGGCGCTCACGGACGTTGCTCTTGAAGGCCCGTCCCCCTGCCATGGCGATCACCTCCGCGCGCTGACGCTGGCTCGACGCGAATTTCTTCGAATTAACCCCGCCACGCCGCCGACGTCAAGGCGTCGCTCGACGCTCGCCTTGCGGGTCGGGGTCGTCCCCTCGTCCTCCTCCTCCGTCGGGACGAACTGGAATTGCCCCGTGAAACGGTTCACCACGAAGTCCTGGCCGGCCGAGTAGATGCCACCGTGCACGAGGGCCGCGGCTACCAGGAAGAGACCGAGCAGGAGGACTGCGCGAACGCTCATCCGATGCCTCTCCTCTCTAGTCGCCCAGCGTGGCGATGCTCGCTTCCCAGTTCCGGCCGTCGAAACGCGTCACCGCGAGCTGCTCGACGTCCACGCCGTCCAGACATCGGACGTTCACGTCGATCCGATCGGGATGGGAACGCGGGACATAGAAGCTCGCCACACCGCACGTCCGACAGAAATGATGCTGGGCGGTCATGGTGCCGAAGCGATACGTGGCGAGGGCCTCTGCGCCGGCGAGCAGACGGAAGCGCTCGCTTGGCACGATGTGATGCAGGTACCCCTTGCGCGTACAGATGGAGCAGTTGCAGTCGACCACCCGTACCAGGTCCGCCGTGACCTCGAAGCGTACTCGCCCGCAGTGGCAGCCGCCGGTGAAAACGCGCACGGCCGGATGCTAGACGACCAGTTCCCGGGCCGTCAACGCAGTGCTAGACAAGATCGATGGCGGACGGGACCGCTCAGCGGGTCGTGGTCCTGGGAGCGGGGTTTGCCGGGCTGCGTGCCGTCCGTCGCCTGGCCCGGGCCGGCGTGCGGGTGCTCTGGGTCGACCGCCGCAACTACCACTGCTTCTTGCCGCTCCTCTACCAGGTGGCGATCGCGGGCCTCGAGCCGCAGGAGATCGCGTATCCCGCGCGCAGCATCCTGCGCCGGCTGCCGAGTGCCGAGTTCCGCCTGGCGCACGTCGTCGCCGGCGACGCGGCCGCCCGGACCCTCCTCACCGCCACCGGCGACCGGCTCACCTACGACTACCTGATCGTGGCAACGGGCGGAGTCGCCGAGTACTTCGGCATCCCGGGGGCGCGCGACGCGGCCCTGCGGCTCTACGATCTCGAGGACGCGCGCCTCCTCCGCAACCATGTCCTGCGGGTGCTCGAGCAGGCCGAGGCGGCCGAGGATGCGGCGGCGCGCGCCGCCCTCCTCACGTTCGTCATCGTCGGCGGCGGCCCGACGGGCGTCGAGATGGCGGGCGCGCTCGCCGAGTTCCGGCGTCACGTCGTACCGCGCGACTACCGGCACGTCGAACCCCACGCGGTCCGCCTCGTGCTCCTCGAGGCCGGACCCGAGCTGCTGTCGCCGTTCGCGCCCCGCCTGCGCGAGCGGGCGCGCCGCGATCTCCTCGAGCGCGGCGTCGAGGTCCGCACCGGGGCCACGGTCACACGGATCACGCCGGATCGCGTCGAGCTCGCGAGCGGCGAGACGATCCCCGCCCGCACCGCGATCTGGGCCGCCGGCATTCGCGCCGCCCCGGTCAGCGCTTCCCTCGGCCTGCCGACGGGACGGAGTGGCCGCGTGCGCGTGGACCCGACGCTGCGCGTCCCGGGGTACCCCCACGTCTTCGCCGCGGGCGATGTGGCCCTCATCGACGGCGCGGAACGGCTCCCGCAGGTGGCGCAGGCGGCGATCCAGCAGGGCGAGCACGCCGCCCAGAACGTGCTGCGCAGCCTGCGAGGCGAGGCGTGCCTGCCCTTCCGCTACCGCGACAAGGGCTCGTTGGCGACGATCGGCCGCAGCCGCGCCGTCGCCATGATCGGCCGCCTGCAGGTCGGCGGCCGGCTCGCATGGGTGCTCTGGCTCGTGGTGCACCTCGTCATGCTGATCGGCTTCCGCAACCGGCTCGTCGTCCTGGTCAACTGGGCGTGGAACTACTTGACCTATGACTTCGGGCTACGCGCCATCGTGGGCGCCGATCCCGAGGCCACTGCCGCAGTCGCGCCCGCGGCAGATGCGGGCCGCCAGCGTGCGGCAGGCGGATCGAGCTAGCGCGGGCCCGGCCATCCCGGGCCCGCGCACCCGCACTCGTTCACGGGAGAGGAGTTGCGGGGGGTGGATTTGAACCACCGACCTCGAGGTTATGAGCCTCGCGAGCTACCTGGCTGCTCCACCCCGCGGCAGGTCCCGCGCTCGAGAACGACTTACCTATCGGCGGCACTGTGGCCTGTCAACCACCGCCATCGGGCGTGACGTAGGGCTCCGCGAAGCCAGGCGCACGGATTTTGCGCGCGAGCGTCAGGCGCGTGCCTCTGCTCGCGCGCTCGCCGTAGGGTCGGAAGACCGCCGCCCTGTGCCAAACGTGTCGCCGAGCTGGCACGCGAGGGCCGCGGGATCCAGCAAAATCGCCCGCCGCCCACGGGCCGACCGTCGGCCCGGAACCTGCAGGATGTCTCGCCGCGCGCGCCGCGCGCGCCAGGAAGGACACGCGAGGAGATCCCCATGCGGAGGCGCAGGTGAGCAGCCGGCGCCCGATGAAGTCGAGCGGGCGTACGGTGCTGGTCGTCGACGACCAGGTCGAGACGCTGAGCTCCGTCCGCATGCTCCTCGAGCGCGAGGGGCACCGCGTGCTCACCGCCGAGAGCGGGCCGCAGGCGCTCGAGCTCCTCGCACGCGAGCCCGTGCAGCTCCTGCTCGTGGACTACTTCATGCCCCTCATGAACGGGGAGGAGCTCATCTGGGCCGTGCGCGAGCGCGACCGGCTCATCCAGATCGTGCTCCAGACCGGCTACGCCGGCGAGAAGCCGCCGCGCGAGATGCTCTCCCGGCTGGCCATCCAGGGCTACCACGACAAGACCGACGGGCCCGACCGCCTGCTCCTCTGGGTCGACGTCGCGTTCAAGGCCTACGATCAGCTCGCCCAGCTGCACATCGCGGAGCGGTTGAAGACGGAGCTCCTCGCCAACGTCTCGCACGAGTTCCGCACGCCGCTCAACATCATCGTCGGCTACATCGATCTGCTGCGCGACGGGACGTTCGGCGTCTGCCCCACCGATGCGCGGGCCGTGTTCGACAAGGTGCTCGCCAGCTCCGCCTACCTCCTCGACCTGGTCGAGGAGTTCCTCGACCTCTCCAAGCTCGAGGCCGGCGCGATGCACGTCAAGCCGGAGCGCGTGGCGCTCACCCCATTCCTGCGCGAGCTCGCGGAGTCCTTTGCCCTGATCATCAACAAGCCGGTCGCCTTTCTGAGCGACGTTCCCGAAGATCTCCCGGTCGTGAGCGCCGAAGCCGCCAAGCTGCGCGTGGTCATTCACAACCTGCTCAGCAACGCCGCCAAGTTCACCCGCGAGGGTCGTATCGAGCTCGCGGCGGCATCCCTCCCCGACGGCCGCACCGCCATCCGCGTGATCGACACCGGCCCGGGCATCCCGCCCGACCAGCACGAGGCGATCTTCGAGATCTTCCACCAGCTCCGGCCGCACGACGGCGAGACGAAGGGCATCGGCCTCGGGCTGGCGCTCGCACGGCGCTTCACCCGCATGATGGGCGGCGACATCGCCGTCGAGAGCGCGCCCGGCACGGGCTCCACGTTCACCGTGTTCTTGCCGGTCGACTGTCCTCGCGCCGGGATGGCCCGGGACGAGGCCGCGGCCTGACCGTCGTGGGCGCGTCCTACACCCAGCGCGCCAGGCTCGCGGCCGCGCTCATCCTCTCGGCCGTCGTCGGCCTCGGCGTCGTCTCGGCACGGGCCGGCATCGCGTGGGTGAACCGGCCCTTTCCCGGTTTCTTTCTCCTCCGCAACCGTGTCGTCGCCTCGGTCAGCCTGCCGAGCTGGCCCGTGTCGGCCTTCTCGGAGGTCTTCCAGGCCACGGTGGTGGCGGTGGACGGCGTGCCCGCTGCGCAGGCCGAGGACGTCTACCGGGCCGTGCGCCGGCGGCCCGCCGGTACGATCTTCGAGTACACCTTCGAGCACCACGGCGCGCGCTTCGTCCGCCGCATCGCCTCGCACCTCTTCACGTGGGGCGACGCGCTCCTCATCTTCGGCGTGTATCTTTTCGACGGGCTCGTGTTCGCGGCCATCGGCGTCGGCGTGTGGGCGCTCAGTCCCCGGCGCGCGACCACCTGGGCGCTGAACGCGCTCGGGCTCTGCGTGGGGGTCTACGCGCTCACGGCGATGGATCTCTACGGCCCGCACGTACTCTTCCGCCTGCACGCGCTGGCCGAGTCGTTCCTGCCGGCGGTCTTCCTCCACCTGGCGCTGCTCTTTCCGGTCCGCCGCATGCGCCTCTGGCGCGTGATCGCGGCGAGCTACGTCCCGTTCGGGCTCCTGGCCGTCGTCTATCAGACATGGCTCGACGAGCCCGGGCGCTATCCGGCCGTCCACGAGCTCGCGACGCTCTGCCTCACCGGCACGGGCCTCTGCCTCCTTGCCGGGGTGGTCGTGGGCTACGTGCGAGCGCCGTCCGAGCTCGTCCGCCACCGCGTGCGCATCGTGGCGCTCGGCATCATCGCCGGCTTCCTGCCGTCAGCCGCGGTGCTCGGCTACTCGGCGCTCACCGAGGGCCAGGTGCCGGTCAACGTGGTCGGCTATACGGTCTGTCTCTTCCCGCTCTCGATCGCGTACGCGGTCCGCAAGCGCGATCTCTTCGCGATCGACGCGCTCGTCCAGCGCGGCCTCTACTACACGATCCTGAGCGGCCTCGTGACCGCCGTCTACCTGCTGCTCGCGGCGCTCGGGACGCACGTCTTCAACCTCTCCGGCCTCGGCAGCTCGCCCGTCTTCTCGCTCACCTTCACGCTGGCGGCGCTCTTCTTCCTGCCCGCGTTCCGCGACCGGCTGCAGCGGGTCGTCGACCTCGTCTTCGGCCGCAAGACCTACGACGCCGAAGAGGTGCTCGCCGCGGCCAGCACCGCCCTCGGCTCGACGTTCGACCTGAACGTGATTCTCGGCGTGACCCTCGGCTTTCCAGTCTCGGTCCTCCATCTGGAGCACGCGGCCGTCTTCCTGCGGGCGCCGAACGGCTTCGAGGAGGCGATGCGCGAGCCGGCCGACGGGCCCGCCGAGCCCATGCAGCTCGCCGAGGACGCCCCGCTCGCGCGTCTTCTGGCAGCGCTGCCCCAGATCCTCGTGCGCGAGGCGCTGCCCCCTCAGACGATCGCCGACCGCGCGGCGACGCTCGTCTCGCTCGACACACTCGGCGGCGAGCTGATCGTGCCCCTCGCCTGCCAGGGCGTGCTGAGCGGCTTCATCGTCTGCGGGCCGAAGCGCGCCGGCACGTTGTTCGCCGCGGGGGATGCCTCCTTCCTCCGTACCTTCGCCAACCAGGCGGCCCTGTCGCTCCAGAATGCCCGCACGTTCCACGATCTCCGGCTCCTCAACCGCGACCTCGAGCGGCGGGTGAACGAGCGCACGCATCAGCTCGCCGCATCGAAGGATCGGCTCGCCGCATCGCTCGCCCAGCTCGAGTCGGCCTACCGGACGCTGCAGGCGAGCCAGGAGCAGCTCGTGTCGGCCGAGAAGATGGCCGCCTTCGGCCGCCTCGCGGCCGGCATCGCCCACGAGGTCAACACGCCCCTCGGGGCGGCCGTCAATGGGCTGAAGATCGCGCGCGACCTGGTGGCCGAGTGCGAAGCGGTTGCGCTCGACGACACCGCGTCGGCGGCGGAGCGCCAGGCCGTGCTCGGCGAGCTCGCGGGCGTGGTGGCGAACGTCGAGGACTGGACGCGGAAGGCGATCTCGTACATCCGCAGCATCAAGGCCCACAGCCGGACCGCCGGCGGCGCCGCCGCGCCGATCGATCTCCCACGGCTGCTCGAGCGTGACCTCCAGCCGCTGCTCATGCACCGTCTGCGCCTGGCCGGCGGCCAGCTCGAGTTCCGTCTCGCGCCCGACCTGCCCGACCTCTACGGCGACGCCAGCCGGCTCGGCCAGGTGCTGGCCAACCTCATCACCAACGCCATCGACGCCTGCGAGGGCCTGCCCCTCGCCCGCCAGCGGATCGTCGTCGAGGCGTCCGCGCCCGAGGGCCGCGAGGTCCTGCTCAACGTCCGCGACCTCGGAACGGGCATCATCCCGGCCGCCCGGGAGCGCATTTTCGACGAGTTCTTCACCACGAAGCCCCCCGGCAAGGGCACGGGGCTCGGGCTCTCCATCGCACGCGACATCATCACGGGCGAGTTCGGCGGCACGCTCGCCTGCACGGCGTCGGGGCCCGAGGGAACGACCTTCACGATGCGCCTCCCGCTCCGGGCCCCGGAGCCGGCGGCGCGGAGCGCGGCGTGAGCGGCCCATGGCGCGAATGACGTCGTCCGGGTGCGTGCGGGCGCTCGCCGTGGTTGCGGCAGCGGGGGGTTACGCGCTCGCGCTCCCGCCTTTCGACCACGCCGCGCTCGCGTGGCTGACACTCGTTCCGCTGCTTCTCATCGTGCGTACCGCCTCGCCGCGGCGCGCCTTTGCGTGGGGAGCGCTCTACGGCTTCACGGCGGCCTGGATGGCGACGTGGTGGCTCACCCAGGCCGTGGCGCGCTACTTCGCCGCCGGCATCCTGCCGGCGGCGCTCGCGATGTCGGCCGCGTACGGCCTCGCCGTGGCCGCGACCTTCGGCCTCTTCGCTGCGGGAGCAGCGCTCGTGGTCGCTCGCCGCGGCACGCTCTCGAGGCGCCTGGTCACCATCCCGGCCCTCTGGACGGCCGTCGAGGTCCTGCGCGCCCGCGTGCTCGGGCAGCCCTGGGCGCTGCTCGGCTACACGCAGCACGCGCACATCGGGCTCATCCAGGTCGCCGCCGTGACCGGCGTCTATGGCGTCTCCTTCCTGGTCGCGCTCGGCAACGTCGCGATCGCCGAGGCGCTGGTCGCCCTCCGCGAGGGCCGCGGCGGCCGCGAGGCGGGCGCCGCGCTCGCCGTCCCCGCGGCGCTGATCGGGGGCATCTGGCTCATCGGCACGGCGCGCGCGCTCGCCGGTCCCACGGGTGGCTTCGCTGCGCAACCCGTCGCCGTCGTGCAGACGGGCGTTCCGCCGGCGTTCCACTGGACGCGCGCCTACGCGGAGCAGCAGCTCATGGCGCACGTCCGCGCCACCGAGGCATTGCCGGCGGAACGCGGGCCGGCCTTGATCATCTGGCCGGAGAATGCGCTCACGCTCTACCTCGAGAACGAGCCCCTCGTCGCGCGGCAGCTCGCCCGGCTCGCCACCCGGCACCGGGCGGACCTGCTCTTCGGCGCGCCGCGCTACGCGGACGGCCACACGTTCAACAGCGCGAGCCTCCTTCGCGCCAGCGGCCAGAGCGGCGGCCATTACGACAAGCAACGCCTCGTGCTCTTCGCCGAGGCCGGACCGCTCGCCGCTCCCCCACCCGAGGCGGCGAACGAGAGCCCGCACGAATTCACCGCCGGCACGGCCCCGGGAGTCCTCCAGAGCTTCGTCCCCCTCGGCGTCTCGATCTGCCACGAGATCCTCTACCCGGACCTGATCGGCCGCGCAGTCCGCGCCGGTGCGTCGCTCCTGGTGAACATCTCCAACGACGGCTGGCTCGACGGCGGCTATGGCGCGGCAAGCCGGCAGCACTTCGCCATGGCGGTCTTCCGGGCCGTCGAGACGCGTCGGTATCTCGTTCGCGCCGCCACCACC
>Ga0209056_10002958_pt1 | contig 18218 bp, 16 predicted proteins | sample GraSoiAngelo_114_FD_185876 | JGI IMG/M metagenome (GOLD analysis project Ga0209056, IMG submission 185876) | Grasslands soil microbial communities from the Angelo Coastal Reserve, California, USA - 14_0903_13_40cm (SPAdes) (version 2) | ecosystem: Environmental > Terrestrial > Soil > Grasslands... | reverse complement strand
GTTTGCGTGCCTGTCCAGCGCTCCGGCACCGTTCCAGTCATAAGTCCCTGTCGCACTGAGAGAAGCGATTATGAATATTTTACGACGCCCTGCTTAACTTTTCCCGACGAAAGCAGTTGTCTTTATTATGAGACACTGCCGCCGTCGCGGACGCGTGACACGGGTTTTGTCGGTGATACCGTGCGCGAGATGGAAGCGGCTGCCGATTGGGCGTCATTGAGCGACGAGGAACTACTCGAGCGCCGGATTTCCAAGCTCGGGTTGGAGCTTGAGACGACGCCGCTCGAGCCGTTGATCCAGCAATTGTACTCGGAGCTTTCGGCCAAAGGCCTCGCGTTTCGTCCGCCCACGCACATCGGCGATGAATGGTTCGTGCCGATCGGTGTCCCGGCGATTTTCGTTCCGTTTTTTCTGGTGCACGATCGTCTCCGCGCGCTGGAGCGGTCGATGATGCTGGAGGTCGAAGGCGAAACGCCGGAGTGGTTTATGAAATTGATGCGGCACGAAGCCGGCCACGCTTACATGTATGCATACCGGTTGACGCGAAAAAAGAAATGGCAGGAGATGTTCGGGCAAACATCGGACGAAGAGACGCCGAGCTTTTATCGGCCGCGTCCGTTCAGTCGCAGTTACGTGATGCATCTGGACGATTGGTATGCGCAGGCGCACCCGGACGAAGATTTCGCGGAGACGTTTGCGATCTGGCTGACGCCGGATTTCGACTGGCGCAAGCGTTACGCGGGCTGGAAGGCGCTGCAAAAACTTGAATACGTCGACGAGCTGATGCGTTCGCTGGCCGGAAAACCGCCGGTGCACATGCCGAAATATCGCGAGGCCGATTACAATTTTCTCAACGTTAAGCTCAAGACCTATTACGCACGGAAACGAAAACTCTACGAAGAGATCTATCCCGGCTTCTACGATATCGATCTTCGGCAGTTGTTCGCCGCGCCGGCCGGGATCAAAGCGAGCAGTTATCTGCGCCAACGTCGCCGGCGATTGATGAACTCGGTAGCCCAATTTACGAACGAGAAAAAATTCCGGGTGAACAAACTGCTTACCCGATTGATCGACCGGAGCGACGAGCTCGGGCTCCGGGTGCAGAACGACGATCCGCAGCAGGATTTTCGCGTCGCCTCCTACATCACGACGCTGGTGATGAATTATCTTTTCACCGGCAAGTTCAAGCGCACCAAATAAGAACCTCGTGAAAAAGAAACTCAAAGTCCTGGTCCTGTTCGACGGCGTCCAGCCGACACCGATCGACGCCGACTTGAGCAAGGAAATGAAGACCGAGGAGTGGCAAACAGAGGCGAACGTGATGGCCGCGCTCGGTGAGCTCGGTCACACCGCCGAGCATCTCGCGATCTTCGACGAGGTCGATCTTGTTCGGCAAAAAATGGAAAGCTTCGCGCCGGACGTTCTTTTCAATCTGGTCGAGCAATTCAAAAACAATCCCGGGTTCGACCAGAACATCGTTTCGCTGCTCGAGATGCAAGGCGTGCCGTTCACTGGTTGCGGATCGACCGGGCTAACGCTTTGCAAACACAAAGGCATCTCCAAAAAAATCCTCGGCCACCACGGAATTCCGACGCCGAGTTTCGTGGTCATCCCGCGCGGGCAACGGATCGGCGGACCGCGGCAATTGAAGTTTCCAATCTTGGTGAAGCCAGTGAAAGACGAAGCGTCGTATGGAATTTCGCGAGCGTCGTTCGTCCAGAACGAGGAACAATTTCGCGAGCGGATTGCGTTTATTCACGAGAAACACAAGAGCGACGCGATCGCCGAGGAATACATCGACGGGCGAGAGCTTTACGTGAGCATCATGGGCAATACGCGCTTGCGAGTGTTGCCGATTCGCGAGCTGGTTTTCCGCGAAGTGCCGGCCAACGAACCGAAGATCGCTACTTACAAGGCGAAGTGGGACGAGGAATATCGGAAACGCTGGGGGTTGGACGGCCAGTTCGCGGAAGATCTCGATCCGGCGCTGGTCAAAGAGATCGAGCAGATGTGCAAAGATATTTATCGATTGCTCACGATCGACGGCTACGCGCGGATCGATCTGCGACTGACAGCGGACAACAAGATTTATTTCATCGAGGCGAACCCGAATCCGCATCTCGCGGCCGATGAAGACTTCGCCCAATCGGCGGCGAAAGCCGGCCTGAAGTATCCGCAGTTGATCCAGGCAATTATCCGGCTCGGGATGAGTCCGAGCCGGGCGGGCGCTTAGAACGTCGCCAAATCGGCGGCTTCAGTGCAGGATGCGGTTGCCGCCGCGAATGTCGAATTCCACCGGCACTTCAACCGGGCTGGGAGTTCCGGGTTTAAACTGCCATTGCAAAAGAGCTTTGGCGGCCAATTCGTTTAGGTCTTTGTAGCCACAGCTTTTTACGATTTTGACTTCATCTACCAGGCCGCTCTTCGCGTTTATTGTCAGGCGGAAACGACCTCTGCCTTTCGCGCCGTGCGTGACAAATCCGATCGGATATTCGGGTTCGATCTTTTTGATTAAACCGGGCGGCGATCCGGTTGTTACTTGCGGCTCCACGCCGTGGCGCTGCGCCTGTACGGACGAAAAGCCAGCTTGCAGCGCGATTAAGCTGATTACGGCAATCTTCAACGAATGACCGGTTAACATGCTCAAAGATTAGCTGGCGCGCTGGGCTTTGTCGCACAAATTGTAACTCGGCAAGAGTCGGCACCAAGATCTCCAGTCGGATTCGAATCTCTAAGAAAAGTCTCGCGCAACTTGGCCACGGCCGCGATTGTTAGTACAGTGCCAACCGGACCATCGCAGCCATGGAACCCACGACGTTTTTCGAGCATTATCGTATCGGCACCGGCGAAGCGGGCCGGGAAGTCAGTCGGACCGGGGCGGCGATCAATTACAAGGCGATCGACACCCGCTCCCATGAACCGGTTCGTTTGCAGCTGATTCCTCTGGCAACGATCGAACCGGAAAAACTTGCTCAGTTAAAAGAACGGGCGGAGACCGCGGAGAAGCTCGATCACGTGAACATCGCCAGGACTTTTGCGGTTGGCGTAGAACACGATTACTTCGCCATCGTCTCGGAACACTTCGAAGGCGAAACGGCCGATTCCTGGATTGTCGCCAATGGACCCATGCCGGCGGACGCGGCTTTGCGGGTCGGATTGCAAGTCGTGCGCGCAATTGGCGCCGCGGCGTTTTTCAATTTAACGCATCGCGCCATTCAACCGTCGAACCTCATGATTGTACCCGGGCAATCGCCCGATGGCAGTTGGCCGTTCGTGAAACTTTTGAATTTCGGTCTCGCCGGGCTCGAGCTGCATTCGGACAGCGCCGAAGCGCGCGAGCTGGCGCCGTCGATCTCGCCGCAGTTCGCCAGTCCGGAACAGCGAGCGAACGGCGAAATCGATTTCCGATCGGAAATGTATTCGCTCGGCGCGACGATGTGTTTTCTGCTCACTGGCGCAGCGCCGCTGGCGGTCAGCGGAATGAAAGCCCGCTTGCGGATCCAGCGTTTGCCGGAACTGCGGCGCGCGCCCAAACCGCTGCACAATTTGCTCGTCTACCTATTGCGCGAGAATCCGGAGAATCGCCCGCAAGATCCGGTCGCGCTCGAGAAGGAAATGCGCGATTGCCTGACGAAAATTGAACGACGCCAGGCTATCGGTCGCAAACTAGGAATTCCGTTGGCTGCGGTTACTCCAAGGAAGTCCAAACAGCCGAAAGAACCGGCAACGCCGCTCGCCCAAGTTTTGCGTGGAGTCGTGGCGTTCGCTGTTTTCATCCTGGCGGCGGCAGCGGCGGCCGAATTTTTCTTTCCGGATAAAATTCCGTTCTTTCATCGAAGCGGAAAAGTCGGCGTGCCGATCGGCGTTCCCGACGCCTCCAAGTTCGCGTCCGCACCAATTCGAGCGACAAACGCTGCGCCGGTTGCGGCGAGTCAACCGACATTGAATGCATCACCAGCTGTTGCGGCGACAAACGAAGCTTCGCCGCCTGTCGCTAAGCAAGGTCAATCAGCGAATGCGTCCCCTGCAAACTCGATCACAAATCCGACGCAGGTTTGGAATCAAATCGCTTCCGCTGGAAAAGCATCGGAGCCTGCGTCGCCGGCAGCAGAACGAACTGAACCAGCGTCAACGCCGGAAAATTCGGAGCAATCCTCATCGGAGCAATCAAGTGAGTCGACCGTGCGCAGCAAAAAGAAAACGATCGCATCGAATCGAGCATCCAGAAGCGAGCGAAGTAATCGCGCTTTGCCCTCCGAAGACGAGTATGGCCGAGGACCGACTTATCAGGGCAGACCGCACGTTGCCCGAGTAATCGGCCGGACGCCCGACGGTAGAATAGTTGTGCGTTTATCGTCGGGCCGGGTAGTGACTCTGCCGCGCTTAAACGACGACGATATTTACACTCCGCGCCCGCGCCGCCGCATCTTTGATGAACGGCCAGGCGACTTTGTGCCACCGTCGCAGCCGTTTTATCCGTCCGACTAGTTCCGAGCTCGCCACGGGACGAGTCCGTGTCGCCGCGGCGACCGGACCGGCCTGGCGGTTATCAGAAGCCGTTAAATCGCATCTCGGTCGTGGCGATGAAACCGAGTCGTTCGTAAAGAGCGCGCCCTTCGTCTGAAGCGTGGAGGACGACCGAATCGATCCCCTTCCTGCGCGTCCAATCGATAATCCTCTCTATTAAGAGGGCGGCCAGCCCGCACCTCCGCCACTTCGGCTCGGTGAAAACATTTTGGATGATCGCCTGCCGGCCTGAGACGATGTCAATCTTGCCGTTCGGGTTGGTTTGCGGATGCGGTGGCACTTCGCGCAGTTGCACCCCAGCGCCGGCGACAATCCGTCCGGGTTCATTTTCGAGACCGGCGAGCCAGCCGAAGTAATTTTCTCGCTCAAACATTTGCCGAAGCGCATCCCGAGATTGCATCCGAAAGGATTCAAAGAGATCTGGCGGAAGTTCGCCCATATCCTGAAACATTCGGGCGCGATGCCAGCTGATCACCTCGAGATCGGCAACGGTAGCGAGGCGAATCTGGAAATTGTCAGACACAAGCAAACGTTCAATGGTCCAAGCCGGACTGGCAATTAATTCGCCTTCGCAATGCAACGGCTACAATGCTGGAGTTTCAACGTTTCCTCATTCGATTCTTTTCGTCCGCAGCCGGATTTAGCATCATAATTTCACCATGCAGGACGCGCTGACCCCAATGATGCAGCAATATCAGCGACTACGGAAAAGCATCCCGGCGGACACGCTTCTGCTTTTTCGGCTGGGCGATTTTTACGAACTATTTTTCGAAGACGCGAAGGAAGCGTCGGTGTTGCTAAACGTCGCACTGACCAAGCGCAACGAAGTGCCGATGTGCGGTGTGCCGTATCACGCGGCGCCGGGTTACATCGCGAAGCTGATCAAAGCCGGCCGGCGCGTCGCGATCTGCGACCAGACGAGCGATCCCGCAGAGCGCGGGACGGGCAAAATCGTTTCGCGGGATATTACCCAAATCATCACCGCCGGGACGGTGAGCGAATTGAATTTGCTCGACGCCAAGCGCGCGAATTATCTGGGCGCGGTTTACGGGGACAACGAAGGCTTCGGCTTTGCCTATGCCGATCTGACAACGGGGGAATTTCGACTGACCCAACTGCACAATCGACAAGCATTGCTGGACGAGCTGGCGCGCGTGTCGCCGTCGGAGTTGCTAGTCAGCGCTGAACAAAAGGAATCATTAGGCCAGATCGATCACGCGATCGAGTACGACACCTACGCGTTCCTGCCAGAGCATGCGAGCTTCACCTTATGCGAGCATTTTCAGGTAAAATCGCTCGATGGTTTCGGCTGCGGGCAGATGCCGCAGGCGGTCGCAGCCGCGGGCGCAATCGTGCATTACCTGAAGCACCAGCTGCGGCGCAAAATCGATCATCTCAGTTCGCTGCGGTGCGATGCTCCGACCGATTACGTACTGCTCGACGCGGCGACGCAGACGAATCTCGAGTTGGTCGAATCCCGAAATAATCGGGACACGAGCTTGCTTGCAGTGCTCGATCGGACCGTAACACCGATGGGCGCGCGAAAATTGCGCTCCTGGATTTTGCAACCGTTGCGCGATCTGACCGAACTCGGATGCCGCCAGCAAATGATCGCCGATTTGTTGCAGGAGCCTGATCTTCTCGATTCGATTCGGGCGGAATTGAAATCGATCCGCGACGTCGAGCGGGCGGTTGGAAGATTGAGCCAGGCGTCAGGAAATGCGCGCGATTTGGTCGCGCTGAAAGCGTCGCTCGAACAAATCCCGAAATTGAAATCGGAAGTGCAGAAGTTACTCGACCGTCTGTCCTTCGGCGCGAATCGGGTGAAGGAAGCAGGCAACATCGAGTCGCTGCTGCAACGGCTGCAAAATGAAATTCAGGAAATGCCCGCGCTGGCTGAGAAATTGACCAAGGCGTTGGTTGATGATCCGCCGCTCGCTCTGAAAGAGGGCGGAATTTTCCGTGACGGCTACGATGTCGATCTGGACGAGCTTCGGAACGGTTCGCGCGAAGGCAAGAACTGGATCAGCCAACTTCAGGAGCGCGAGATCGCTGCGACCGGAATTAAGTCGCTCAAGGTCCGTTACAATTCCGTGTTTGGTTACTTCATCGAAGTAACTAAATCGAATCTGGGAAGCGTGCCCGCGGATTATGCGCGCAAACAGACGACCGTCGGCGGCGAACGTTTCATCACTCCGGAGTTGAAGGAGATGGAGGGCAAAATTCTCGGCGCCGACGAGCGGGCCCGAAATCTCGAGTACGAACTTTTCCAAAAGGTACGCGAAGAAACGCTACGCGAACTTGGACCGATTCAACAAACCGCGGAAGCGATTGCGATTCTCGATGTTCTTTGTGCGCTCGCGGAAACGGCGCGGCTTTTCAATTATTGCCGGCCAACGTTGGATGAATCGTTGCGGCTTGTGATCAAAGATGGCCGTCATCCGGTGCTGGATCAGAACCTGCTCGAAGAGAAATTTGTGCCTAATGACACGACGTTGGATGGCGAAAACATGCGATTGGCGATCGTGACCGGGCCAAATATGGCCGGGAAATCGACCTACATCCGCCAAGTTGCGTTGATCGTGTTGATGGCGCAGATCGGCAGTTTTGTCCCGGCTGCGATCGCGGAGATCGGATTGGTCGATCGAATTTTCACGCGCGTCGGCGCCAACGACGATCTGGCCCGCGGCCAGTCGACCTTCATGGTGGAGATGAACGAGACGTCGAACATCGTGAACAATGCGACCGAGCGAAGCCTGGTCATTTTGGATGAGATCGGCCGCGGGACATCGACATTCGACGGGCTGTCGATCGCCTGGAGCGTGGCGGAGTTTCTGCACGACAAGATCAAAGCGCGCACTTTGTTCGCAACGCACTATCACGAGCTGACAAAACTCGCGGCCGAACGCGAAGGCGTTTGCAATTTCAATGTGGCCGTCCGGGAGTGGAACGAGCAGATCATTTTTCTGCGCAAGATCGTGCCGGGCGGCGCGGACAAAAGTTACGGGATCCAGGTGGCGCGACTGGCCGGTTTGCCGAAGGAAATTTTGGATCGCGCGAAAGAAATTCTAGCGCACCTGGAGAACCCGAACGGCGCCGTCGGGCACGAAAAGAAAAAGCGACGATCGACAAAGAGCATGCCGCAATCACAGAAGCCGCAGCTGGATTTGTTATAATGAGAGATCCATCGACCACAAGCTCGGGATGACAGAAGATGGCCGTTAAAACCGAAAAAGAGCTCAACGAAGCGCAGCGCAGCCTTTGGTTGAAAGCGATGGCCGCGATCGAACTGCGCAATTTCGGCTACGCGATTTCGCTTTTGCAGGGAATCCTGAAGCAGGAGCCACAATTTCTAACCGGACGCCAATTGTTGCGCCGGGCCGAAGTCGCGAAACAAAAAGCGGGCAAAAAACGTTTTTTCAACATTTCGACCGCCCCGATCGCGATAATGAAAGCGCAGCGCCAGACCAAAAAAGCACCGGAGCGCGCAGTGGAAATGATCGAAAAGGTCTTGGAAGAGGAGCCATACAATCGGCAGGCCAATCTGACGTTGAAAGAAGCGGCGGTGGCGGCGGGCTGGCCGGAGATTGGGGTTTTCGCCCTGCGCACTTTGCTCGAAGAAAATCCGCGTGACCTGAAACTGCTGCACGAATTGGGTCAACTTTATCACCACACCGGTCAAAGCGAAGAGGAGGCCTTCGTTTACAATCTAATTAGCGAAATCGATCCGCTGGATTCGGTGGCGCTGCGACTCGGAAAGGACGCATCGGCGCGAGCATCGATGAGCACCGGCGGCTGGACCCAGGCGGAAAGTTATCGCGAATTAATCAAAGACAAGGATGTCGCCATTTCACTCGAACAGCAAAGCCGAATGCAATTAAGCGGCGAAGCGCTCGATCAGCAGATCGCGGAATTGCAAGCGCGGCAAAAGACCGAGCCGCAAAATGTCGATCTCGCCCGGCGATTGGGCGCGCTCTGCGAACAAAAGGACGACATCGAATCGGCGATCAAATGGTATCAGTGTGCGGTCGAGCTAACTGGGAGCAGCGACGCTGGCCTCATTCGAAAGCTGTCCAATTTGAAAATGCGCGGGGCGGAACGCGACATCGCCGCCCATGAGGAATTCCTGGCCGGGCACACCAAGAAAGACGCGGCCCATACGAAAAGAAGCGAAGAGCTGCAAGCGGCAAAGAAAAAGCGAGCCGGAATATTGATCGAAGAAGTGAAAAAGCGGTTGGAGCGTAATCCGACCGATCTCCAGTTGCGATTCGAACTCGGCGAGCACTTCGTCAACGCGCAGCGATTTCGCGAGGCCGTGCCGGAATTACAACGGGCGCGGCAAAATCCCAATGCGCGCTTGAAAGCGATGAATCTGCTTGGCGTTTGCTATTGCGAACTCGGCATGCTCGATCTGGCGATGAAACAATTCGAGGACGCGGCGCGGGAGATTGTGACAATGGACCCGATGAAAAAGGAAATCGTCTACAATCTCGGGATCGTTTACGAGAAGATGGGCGAGCGCGAGAAGTCGCTCAACTGCATGAAGCAAATCTATGAAGCGGACTATAGCTACAGAGACGTGGCCGAGCGGGTAGAAAGCTCATACCAACAGGACAAGGGCGGGAGTTGACCGAATCTTGCGAGCTCGAATAGCTGGCTTGCACGCACGTCCAAAGCTGTGTCAAGATGCGAACCTCTGATGCCGAATGGCGGTATCATAACCTGCAAACACTTATGAAAAAACATCTTATAATGTCACGAATCGCAATTGTCGCGCTGGGCGTCGGAGCGCTTTGCCTGGCTACGACCAGCAGCGCGCTTAATGCATATCCACCGCTAAGAACCGGCGCGAACGCGAACGCTCCAACAACCAGCCCGTCTCCGGCCAAGGGCGCAGCCAAGGCTGCCAGCAAACTGAGCGCGGCGGACAAAGCTTTCATGATGAACGCGGCCAAGGGCGGCATGATGGAAGTTGAATGGGGCAAGTTGGCGGCGCAGAACGGCCAGAACGCCGATGTGAAAAAATTCGGCAACCGGATGGTGACCGATCATTCCAAGGCGAACAGCGAGTTGATGGCGTTGGCGAAGGAGGAAGGGGTCTCACTTCCAGCCGCGAAATCGCCCGGCAAATGGAAATCGGACAAGGATTACATGGACACGATGGTAAAAGATCACCAGGCGGACCTGGCCGAGTTCCAAAAAGAAGCACAGAGCGGAACTGATCCAGACCTAAAGGCGTTCGCGGCCAAAGGCGCGAAAATGGTCAGTGCTCACCTCAAGCTCGCTCAGGAAACGCAAAGCAAACTGAAGTAAGTAACTTCGATTAGTTTTACGCGCGGCACGCCATCACGGCGTGCCGCGTCTTTTTTTGGCTTTGCATTCCCTTGGACAAACTTGAGGCTTTAACAGATGCGGAAGACAAAAATCATCTGCACGCTCGGCCCGGCTACGGAAAAAACCGAAACGATCCGGCAGCTGATTGCGCGCGGAGCGGATGTCTTTCGCTTGAACATGAGTCACGCGCCGCGGGAATGGGTGCGGGAGATTGTTCCGCGAATTCGCAAGCTCGCGGGTGAGTTGGGCCGTCCGGTCGGAATTTTGCTCGACACCCAAGGTCCAGCAATCCGGACGGGGCCGATGAAGACGCCGTTGGAACTCAAGAAGGGGGACGTGCTCGAATTGACCGTTCGCCATGCCAAGAAAACGCAAAAGAAATCGGTTGAGGTCAATTATGACAAATTCGCGAATGATGTCAGTGTCGGCGACACCATTCTAGTCGACAACGGCCTGATCAAGCTCACGGTCATCGAGAAGAAGAAAAATCGCGTTCTTTGTAAGGTCATCACTCCGTCGACACTCGGCTCGCGGCGACATATCAACTTACCGGGCGTCCACGTCAGCCTTCCAGCGCTTACAAAAAAGGACATTGCTGACGTTACACTCGGAGCGCAGCTCGGCGTCGACTTCGTTGCGCTCAGCTTTGTTCGAGAACCCGGCGATCTCACCGAGCTTCGCGATTTGCTTACCCGCAAAAAAAGCAAAGCCCAGGTGCTGGCCAAGATAGAGGATCAGGCCGCGGTCGAGTCGATCGACGACATTATTAAGATCGCGGACCTTGTCATGGTCGCCCGCGGCGATCTTGGCATCGAAGTGCCGATGGAAGAATTGCCGATCATTCAGCGACGAATCGTCAAAAGTTGTATTAGGCTGGGCAAACCGGTCGTGGTCGCCACCCATCTGCTTGAATCGATGATCACGAATCGGATTCCGACACGGGCCGAGATCACAGATGTGGCCAACGCGGTATTCGAACAAGCGGACGCGATCATGTTGAGCGGCGAAACCAGCATCGGGCATTATCCGGTCGAGTGTGTGGAGGTTTTGAATCGCGTGGCCGCGCGGACCGAGCGAAGCGGTGGCGCCGGTTATGCCGAATCGGCCATTCTGGAAGATGCACGACAAAAAACGGTCGCTTCCGCGGTTGTCCTCGCCAATTCCCTGGCTCGATCAAAGATCATCGTCTTCACGCGACACGGAAGAATGGCGCGCAATACTTCAAACCTGCGGCCGGAGCGCGCCATTATTTTTGCTTTCACGCCGAGCGAAGAAGTGCGGCGACAGTTGTCGATCTGCTGGGGCGTCTGTTCGGTGCGGATTGAATTCAGCGACGATCCGAATGTAACAATTGAGACCGCGCAGAAATATTTGCGCGATCAAAAACTGACTACGACGGGCGACAATCTGGTCGTGATCAGCGACGTGCGGGCACGGGATGCGTTGGTCGATTGCGTCCAGTTGCGCACAGCAAAATGACCCGAGCGCTCGATCGGGTCATCCCGAGCGAAGTCGAGGGATCTGGCAATAATTCCGAGGGAAAGCAAAAACGCGCGGATTTTCATCCGCGCGTTTTCAAATTGAGATGCCGATCTTGTCCGCCATTCGGACGGACTCGCCCCATGGCGAGCGTTATGCTTCGACCGGCAGCTCGACGTCGATCGGCTTCTCTTTTTTGCTCAACGCGCGACGCAGTTTCGAAAGCGCAATGTTTTGCAGCTGTCGAATGCGTTCGCGGGTCACGCCGAATTTCTTTCCGACTTCCTCGAGAGTCTTTGGCTTTCCGCCGTCGAGACCGAAGCGCTGGAAAATGATTTTCTTTTCGCGGTCGTCGAGGACGTCGAGGAGACCGCCGACTTCGTTACGCAGATTTTTGTCGCGCAACAGCTCGAACGGCGTTTGGGCGTCCTCGTCCCCGACGATTTCGCCGAACTCAGTCGAATCGTCGTCGCTGATTGGCGCATCGAGTGAAGCTGGACGGATCGACACCGTCTTGAGCTGCGAAACTTTTCCGGCAGCAATTCCGATCTCTTCGCCGAGCTCGTCGTCAGTCGGTTCACGGCCGAGTTCCTCGCTCATCTGCAACGAGACGCGGCGCATCTTGGAAATCTTGTCGACCAGATGGACCGGCAAACGAATCGTCTTCGACTGATTCGCCAGCGCGCGCTTGATCGATTGTTTGATCCACCATGCGGCGTAGGTGCTAAGCTTGCCGCCTTTGGCCGGATCGAAACGCTCGACCGCTTTCATTAAACCGATGTTTCCCTCCGAAATCAGGTCAAGCAGCGGCAGCCCAAGATTCGCATAATCGTGGGCAATCTTGACGACCAGACGCAGGTTAGAACGAATCATGAGCGCACGCGCCTCCCGATCGCCTCTCTTGATCTTGGCGGCGAGCTCAATCTCCTGCTGCGGCGTCAAAAGCGGGATTTGCCCGATCTCGCGCAGGTAAATCTTTATTCCGGTATCGCTATCTTCAGCGGCCATATAGCCTTTCTTCATGAAAAAATGGGGGTAGGGCCGGCAAGTTGCCGGCTTTTATGTTCGTGGCTGGCTCCTTAATCGGATTTCTTAACATCAGGAAAACTACTTAACAAGGTTAAATATTCCGAATTTTGACATTCCCCAAGTTGGGTTTGTTCAATATTTCTCAAAACATTTGCCAGGCTGCTTTTGCCAAGACAAAGGGGGCCCTGACGCCGGGGTATTTGCTCTTTTCGTCGTCATCATTTTCTGCAAGTCTTCTGTCCAGTTCGTTCCCTCCATGCTGGCAAAAATTTATTCGGCCGCGGTTTATGGCATCGACGCTTACGAGGTCGAAATCGAGGTCAACGCCGGCGCGGGTGATCCGAAGATGGTCATCGTCGGTTTGCCCGATGCCGCCGTGAAGGAAAGCAAAGATCGCGTCCGAACAGCGATTGCGAACAGCGCCTACAAATGGTCGCGCAAGCGCACCACGATCAACCTGGCGCCGGCCGACATTAAAAAGGAAGGGCCGAGCTTCGACCTTCCGATCGCGCTCGGAATGATTGCGGTCGCAGAAGGACTCAACACTTCGGCATTCGAAAAATTTAGTTTCGTCGGCGAACTCGCTTTAGACGGCAGCGTTCGTCCGGTCAAAGGCGTGCTCCCGGTCGCATTGGAAGCGCGACGCCGCGGCAAACAGGCTCTCTTTGTGCCGGAAGCAAACGCGCTCGAAGCCGCGATGGTGAACAAGATCGACATCTACGGCGTGCATAATTTGCGCGAGACATTCCAATTTCTTCAGGGCGAACTTCCGCTTCTTCCAACGCGCGGTGATCTCACCGGATTTTTTTCGACCCACCAAAGTTACGACGTCGATTTTGCAGACGTGAAAGGGCAGCGCCACGTCAAACGCGCAATTGAAGTGGCGGTCGCCGGCGGGCACAACATTCTCATGATTGGCCCGCCGGGTTCGGGGAAGTCGATGTTGTCGAAGCGGATCCCAACAATTATTCCGCCGATGTCGCTTGATGAAGCGATCGAGACCACCAAGATCCACAGCATTGCCGGATTTCTCGACGGCGAAAAATCTTTTGTCGCGAGGCGGCCGTTTCGCTCGCCGCATCACACCATCAGCGACATCGGCCTGCTCGGCGGCGGAGCGTTCCCGACTCCGGGTGAAGTGAGCCTTGCCCACAATGGCGTCCTTTTTCTCGATGAGCTGCCGGAGTTCAAACGATCCGCTCTGGAAGTAATGCGTCAGCCGCTCGAGGACGGAAAAGTAACGATCTCGCGCGCAGCCGGCAGCCTCACCTTTCCAAGCGAATTCATGCTGGTCGCGGCGATGAACCCCTGCCCTTGTGGATATTTCGGCGATCTCAAACGCGAATGCCGCTGTAGTCCGGTGCAAGTGCAGCGCTATCGCCAAAGAATTTCGGGGCCACTGCTCGACCGGATCGATTTGCACATTGAAGTGCCGGCGGTCGAGTATCGCGATGTCTCGAGCGAGCGTGTGGAAGAAAATTCCACTGCGATTCGCGAACGAATTGCTCACGGACGGCAGAAACAACACGAGCGCTTCGCCCGCGACGCGAAAACGAATTGCAACGCCCGGATGGCCACGCGACATTTGAAAACGCATTGCAAACTCAGCGCCGATTCGCAGGATCTCATCCGCGTCGCGATGACGGAACTGAACCTGAGCGCGCGCGCTTACGATCGCATCCTGAAGGTCTCACGCACGATCGCCGATTTGGCCGACAAGTCCGCCAATCGGACGGACTCGTCCCGTGGCGAGATCGACGTCGCACCGGAACACGTCAGCGAAGCCATTCAATATCGCACCTTCGATCGCACGCTCTGGATCTGAACCGCAGGCACCGGGCTTTGGACAGTTTGCGAAAAAGAATTTTGCAGGAATGTTGAATCCAGGTTTGAGGCCGGCTGCGTCTCATCAAAGGAACGTGAGGAAACGATGAAACCGAGCTGCGAACGAAACGCGGGACGGAGAGGCGGGAATCTTTGTCGAAGCCGAACTGACCCTCGGTTTCCTGTTACAGATTGTGATTTTCAAGTCTTCTCGCTCGATCGCTATTACGGCGGTTCAACCGGTAGTTCACAGCCGTCGTTCCTCAACATCAGTCGCGAATATTTCCGCTACGAAGCGCGGCGTAATTTTCTCGTGGAAGTCGCGTTCTTTCTCGCCATCGCCGCCATTCTCGCAGCGACATTCATCACCGGCGCGAGCGCGATCATTCATTTCCTTCATCTCCCCGCCGCTTGAGTCGGACACGACTGAGAAACATGCCAACCACTCGAGCGATTCTTTTCGTGTCGATCTCGATCACGGCCTGTGTGCTCCTGGGTTGTCGCCCAGCTGTCGACCGAACCGTGGAAGAAATGATCGACCACGTTTATCCGGTCGAGCCAACCGCGACTCTGAGCGTGAGTAATCGCGATGGCTCCATTCGAGTTTACGCGGCCGGGAGTGAGACGCGTAGTGTGCGAGTGGAAGCAGTCAAAAAAGCCTATAGCCCCGAGCGACTGAAAGCGATTTCGGTCCAGGTGTCAGCGCAACCGAGTTCGATTTCGATCGAAACGATCTATCCGCCCAATTCAGACGCAGGATTTTCCGACCGGTCCGGGACAGTCGATTACGTAATTGTTATCCCACACACAATCCGTATTTCGAAATTAGAGCTGACCAACGGTGAAATGCAGCTGGACGGAATACGCAGCGATGAGGCACGGGCACAACTGGGCAATGGCCGATTGTTCGCCCATAATTGTTTCGGCAATCTCAATCTCAGTCTCAAGACCGGCAATCTGGCAATCGTTTACGAGTGGTGGGAGGAACGTGAGTTCTCGATTCACGCCACCATCCAAGACGGCAATGCATTCGCTTACATTCCAACCGAGGCGGCATTTCACCTGATCGCACACACCGCCACCGGTAAAATTGCCAATGATTTTGCGGAGAAGGAGCAACGACGGACCGAACCAATTAACAAAATCGACATGTTGGTCGGTGGCGGCGGTAAAACGACCTTTCAGTTCGAGACCCAAGATGGCAACGTCAAGATTGCCGAACACAACCCATAACCAGATCGTCAACGGTGCCTTCGTTCGATATTGTTTCTGAAGTCGACGGACAGGAAATCGACAACGCGCTCAATCAGGCGCGGAAAGAGCTCACGACCCGGTTCGATCTTAAAGGCGCAAAGACTGATATTGTTCAAGAAAAGGACAAGATTGTCCTCACGGCCGATGATGCCGCCCATTTGAAGGCGCTCCGCGAAATCGTCGTCGGCAAGCTTTCCAAACGCGGGGTCGATCTGCGCAACGTGAAACAGGAAGAGCCAGTGCTTTCTTCAGTTGGCCACGCCCGGCAGGAACTAAAAATTCAACAAGGCTTGGAAGGCGACAAAGCCAAGGAGATTATCCAAGCAATCAAGGCGCAAAACTTCAAAGTGCAGAGCCAGTTGCAAGATCGACAAATTCGCGTCATTGGAAAAAAGAAGGACGAGCTCCAGACCGTGATTCAGTTCGTCCGCGGCCGCGATTTCGGCGTCACGACGAACTTCAAAAACTTTCGCGACTAAGGCCAACCGCGGATTACGCGGATGCCACGGATCAATTGTCACCCGCCTTGCACCGGAGGCATGATTGAGATTTCGTCACCGGATTTCAGTCTGTAATTCCGATCGACGAATTCGACACCGGCGCCGACCAGGAGACTCTTATCGCGCGCGCGTAGCGCCGGCACCTTGGTATAAATTTTCTCCAGCAATTCGGCCACCGGCGCTTTTTCGGGAAGATCGACATCCAGCTCCGGTGCCCCAACCAAATCCCGGAGCTGCGAATAAAACCTTACTCGAACTTTCATCGCTAATCACTTCGGCTGCGCCATCAGTTCTTTTCGCAAAACACCAATGCAAGGCAAATTGCGATACCGCTCGTCGTAGTCGAGTCCGTAGCCGACCACGAATTCGTCCGCGATCTCGAAGCCGAGATAATCGGCATCGACTTCTCGCGCGCGCTGCTTCCTTTTGCTTAAGAGGACACAAACGCGAATGCTCCGCGGATGCGCCGTCTCAAGTTTCTCGCGAATCGCGGCCAGCGTATGCCCGCTGTCGAGAATGTCATCGAGAATGAGAACATGTCGATCTTTCACGTCCGGAGGCGCGACTTGCTTAAAAATCACCTCTCCACTCGTCTCAGCTTTCCCGTGATAACTCGCGACGCTCAGGCAATCCAGGCGCAGCGGCAGCTGGATTCGCCGCATTAAATCGGCCATGAAAACGAGACTGCCGTTCAACACCGCGATGACCGTCAGGTCACGATCGCGATAATCATTCGAAATCTGGGCGGCGATTTCGTCGAGGCGACGCAGAATCGTCCGTTCATCAAAGAGAACGCGCTCAAGATCGCCTTGCACTGCTCAATACTAGGCCACCCCTTTGGCGAAAGATCAACGCGCGACTCCTCCGTCTTCAAATGCTAATTGTTGGCCATGCAGGTCCAGCACGAAAAATTCGAAGTGCGAACCAACGGCAAAGGCACCTATGAGATCACGAATGAGGTTCAGGAGAAGATCGACAAATCCGACGTGCGAAACGGGGTCGTGACGATTTTCGTTCAGCACACCAGTTGCAGCCTGACCATGATGGAGAACGCGGCTCCGGCGGCTCGGCGCGATGTGGAACGGTTTTTCGAGCAGCTGGTACCGGAAGACGCGGACTACGAGCACGATGACGAAGGCCCGGACGACATGCCATCGCACATTCGCATGGTCCTGACGCGCACAAGCGAAACGGTCCCAATCATCGATGGCAAAATACAGCTCGGCACCTGGCAGGGAATTTTTCTTTTCGAACACCGACGTGAATCCCACCAGCGAAAAGTGTCAGTCACAATGATCGGCCACTAAATCCTGTAGCCGACGTCGCTGACGCCGGCCCGGGGCTACCACATCGCGTAAATCGCGTCCACCAGGCGCAACGATTTTTCGTTCGGCAAAACCGATTGCTCCATCTGATTCATCACGTAGGCGAAACTGATCCCGTTTTCAGGATCCGCAAACGCATGACTGCCACCGGCGCCGGGATGGCCAAATGCCTCCATCGACTTTCCGAAAATGGAACGCTCGGAAACTTGATTGCTTAAAGCAGTCAAGTTTTCGCGCGGAGGGCGCGAGTCTTTCATGAAGCCGGCCGAAAATGCCGTCGGAATTTGGAACACGCGGTCGATTCCATCGGATAACGCCATTTTCATCCAAGTGATTGTTCTTTCGGAAAAAAACTCTCGACCGTCCATTCGTCCGCCATTTGCCAGGATCGCGTAAAATTTCGCGAGCGCGCTTGCACTGCCAATTCCACCAAACGAAACGATCGGCAGAGCGCGGATCTCCGGTTTGTTCATCGCGCTGATCGCGTTCAATCCAAAGGGCGAAGCAAAAACCTTGTGGGCAAAGGTTCCCTTAGTTGCTAGATCAGCATAAAAGTCCGAGCTCGCCACGGGACGAGTCCGTGTCGCCGCGGCGACCGGACCGGACTGGCGGTCTTTCGGCTCCGGTTGTTTGCCTGCTTTGGGAGCGTACATCGTCGCGACCCGCGCATTTTCCTTTTCGGGCAAACCGATCCAAAGATCGAGACCAAGCGGCTCGGCAAAAGTTTTTCGCCAGTACTCGGCTAGCTTTATTCCAGAGATTCGCCTGACAAGTTCGTCAACGAGAAAGCCGAATGTTCGCGCATGATATCCGTGCGCGGTTCCCGGTGGCCAGTTCGGCTCTTGCTTGGCCAAGGCATCGATGACCGCGGCATAATCAAGCAGAGCTACCTTTCGATCGAGCGCGGCCAACCCGGCCTGATGCGACAGCAATTGCCCCAGCGTGA
>Ga0209056_10002956_pt1 | contig 18228 bp, 14 predicted proteins | sample GraSoiAngelo_114_FD_185876 | JGI IMG/M metagenome (GOLD analysis project Ga0209056, IMG submission 185876) | Grasslands soil microbial communities from the Angelo Coastal Reserve, California, USA - 14_0903_13_40cm (SPAdes) (version 2) | ecosystem: Environmental > Terrestrial > Soil > Grasslands... | reverse complement strand
AGCAGGCCGAAGCCATTCTGTACAGCATCATTGTAGTGCCCATCGAGGCCAGCGCCGGACGTGATACCGGCGGTGAGCACGCGCTAATCCAGCTCTCGGAAGATACGGGTGGAAAATATTTCTACGCCAGCTCCATGCCGCAGTTGGACGAAGCCTTCCGCCAGATCAGCGACGAGCTGCGCACACAATACCTGCTGGCTTATTATCCGTCGCAAAAACTATCGGATTCCGACTTCCGGCGCATTGAGGTCCGTGTGAATGGAGTGCCGGCAGCGGGAAATTTCAAGGTGCGGCACCGTACGGGGTATTACACGTCGAAATCGCATTGACTAATCTTGCTGTCGATTAATATAAGGAAATGTCCAGACTCGGGGATGCGCATCGTAGCGGGACAGCCCTCAGACAGAAAAGGACATTTTCGCTTTCCGCGGACTCTATCAAGTACATAAAGCGTTTGGCCAAGAACCATAGGTCGGTCTCCGCCGCTCTGGATCATTTGATTCATGAGAGGATGATGGAATCTGAAAGAGAGCAGATTTCTGCAGGCATTCGCAGGTATTACGATTCCATTGACGATGCTGAGCGGGAGGAGAACCGGAGTTGGGGTGAATTCGCAGAATCTCAATTTTCACTCGAATAAATCCGACGCCTTTGCATCTCACAATACAGCGCGCCGTTGACGAGATAAATTCCCATGTGAAAGTCTTATTGGTTTGATCCTGAGGTTCTCTTTTTAGAAACACTTAGTTCTGGATGTGTGCGGCCGCTGGCTGTCACGGGAGCGTCGCGCTGTTATCGGGCTTTTTGTGCCGCCCAGGTTTCGAATTCTTTGCAGGGAAGGTAGCCCCAAACGAATGCTGCGCCACGCCGGCTGTGCCCGCTCCGCCATCCTGCATTTGATTTCGCTGGCTGGAGCCATCGCCCTCCTCGTTGCAATTCCGCCGTCCGCTCTTGCTCAGGAGTCTTCCACCGGCAATATTTCAGGAACCGTCACGGGCCCGCGAGGCGCCTCAATCAGCGGCGCTGACGTAACGATCACAAATAAGCTCACTGGTCAGGCCACTCATACCACGACCAGCCCGGCAGGGACCTACGCCGTTCGTGACCTCGCCCCGGGTGATTACGTCATACACGTCCAAGCCAAAGGATTCCAGCCTGCCGAGCTTCTGGTGCGAATTCAGAGCGGCGCCAGTGTCACTGGAGATGTCCGCTTGCAACGGCTCGCCGCACCTTCGGTTTCGCTGGTGGACACCACGAGTCCCGCTGTGCGCGGTTCGGAAACTTCGGAGCAGATGGAGCAGTTACCCACGAACCGAAATTTCCTTGAACTGGGCAATTTGCAACCCGGAGTTCAGGTTCTGGAGGGCGTTGCGCTTGCTCCTGCCAAGACGGGCGTCAGTTCGGTTTCTATGGTGGGGCGCAGTGGCCGCACCACACGCACGCAAGCCGACGGCGTAGATATAACGGACGAGGCGACTGGCGCAACCACGCAGAACATCCCGGTCGGCGGCGTTCAGGAACTACAGTTTTTTCAGTCCAGCGTTCCGCCGCCCTCGGCGCTGGGTGCAGCGGGAGTGGTCAACGTCGTCACGAAATCGGGCGGGAACGACTTTCATGGCCAGTTATTCGGGAATGCTCGCGATAAAGGCGCAGGCATCGCCAAGTTTCCTGGTGGACAGGCCAATCCATATTCCCGCGAGGTGTTCGGCGGCAATGTGGGCGGGCCAATCTCGAAAGACAAGTTGTTCTTCTTCCTCGGTGGAGAATATTTCAAGCAGGACCTCATAGCCCCTGTCGTATTCAACGCGCCCTTTACTGCCCTGGGTGGCGGTTATCATTCTCCATTTCGCGATACCGAACTGGACGGCAGGCTCGACTACAAGCTTTCGACTTCAGCTCGTCTGTTCTACCGCTTTAATTATGACAATCTCAACTCGGTGGATTCGTTTGGAGGCAGCAATTTCCAAGTTTTCAAGACCCGGAATCACGCTCCCACGCACGCGGTTGGCGTCGACTTCGGAAGCGGAGGCTCGACCCACAGCATCCGCTTCGGCTACATGCGTTTTTCAAATGGAGTTGCTGATGCGGTGAATGGTTCGGGAATTCCAAACGTTGCTCCGGGAATCAGTCTGAATTTTAGCGGCGGATCGGGATTTGCCAGCGGCCCAAGCCCACTAGCGCCGCGGCGCGCAATTCAGGGAAATAAAGAAGTTCGCTACGACGGCACCCGGATTCGGCGCTCGCACACTTTTCGATACGGTTTCGAGTTGAACAAGATTGATGATCTGGTGCTGGCAAATTTTTATGGCCTCGCGCCAGAGGTTGAATTGGATACGAGCGCACAATCTCTGCTTCTGGCTGCCAGCCAGCCCGGTGGCGTAGAAAATCCGCTCAACTATCGCGTGAATAGCATCATTCTGGGTAACGGCATCAGTTGTTTGACAGAAAAATCGGCTTTCGGATCTCCGTGCGGCGGCGTCAGCGATACTCGCACTCAAGTTTACGCGCAGGATAGTTGGAAGGTCCGCTCCAATCTCACGCTCACGTACGGGTTGCAATATGTCCGCGATACGGGGCGTTCAAATTCCGATCTGCCGGGCATTAGTGCGCTGAACACCCTGGGCAATATTCCTGGCCTGGGCAGCCGCGAGCGCCAGCCTAATTTGAATTTCGCGCCGCAAGTGGGCGTGGCTTGGGATCCGGGCAAGAGTGGCCGGACGGTCTTCCGCGCAGGAATTGGCTTGTATTACGACAACACCGTGTTCAGCAACGTGCTCTACGATCGTGTTGCCCGGCTGGCCAACGGGCAATTCAATGCGCAGTCAAATGATCCGTGTGCGGCGCATGGGCTCGTGATCGTGCCGGGCGCTCCGACGAACACCCTCGACGCCGCGCAAATCTGTGGCAATCCTGTAGGCAGCGTTGCTCCCGCTATTGCCAGTTTGCAGCAACAATTTCAGGCCGCCTACGCGGCGCTCAGCCCGAATTCGCCCAATGCTTCTGCCTTCACGCAAACATTGAGCAGCCAACAGGGCCTGCTCGCTCCTAACTTTCAAACCCCGCGCTCGGTGCAGATGAATCTTGGGTTTCAAAAGCAAATTCGGCAGGGAACTGTGTTCAGCCTGGATTATTTACGAAGTGTGGGGACGCATTATTTATTGGGATGGGATACGAATCACGTCGGGGATGCGGCACAGTTCCAAACAAATTGTCAGCCGCTAGCTCCGACGCCCGTCCCAGTAAATTGTTTAGCGGTGCTGAACGCAATCAACAGCACGATTGCCGCGAATACCCTGACGAACGGCATATGTCCTCAAGCGACCAGCGCCGGTTCCAGTTCACAGACCGCGGTGACCTGTTATCTAACCAATGTCCCCACCGCCAGCATTGTGGATTTTGCCACCCACGGCCTCGATTCGGGCGCGCAATTTCTTGGTGGATATCCGGCGGCTTTGTTTGGCCTCACACCGCCGGCGGCGGCAGTCTTTGGCGGGGTGAATCCCGCCGTGGGCCGAGTAGTCACTTTCTTTCCTGCCGGGCGCTCGCTCTACAGCGCACTGGAATTTTCAGTGCGCAGCCAGATTGGCAGCCCGTTTCGCGGCGCCGGAGGCACGAACCTCCAGTTGTCGTACACACATGCCAGCTTCCATAGCAATGTTCCGGCCGCTCAAGACCTGCTGCCGCTTGCTGCGGATTTTAACCATCCGACCGCGTTCTTTGGTTCATCGGAGCAGGATCGTAAACACCAATTCTCTATCGCGGCGTTCATGGATTTGCCGCGCGGGCTGCGGCTGGGCTTCATCGGGCGATTCGAATCTCCGCTGCCGCAAACACTTTATGTTCCGTCTTCCAACTTACCTGGCGAGATTTTTCGTTCTGACGTCACCGGCGATGGCGCATTCGGTGGACAGAGCCTAACCGGCAACAATTCCTATGGCGACATTCTGCCGGAAGGAAACATCGGCTCATTCGGGCACGCAATCACAGCGAGCAATTTGAATAGCACAATTCAGAATTTCAACAGCAGCTTCGCAGGCGGACTAACCCCGGCAGGACGCGATTTAGTCGCTGCCAGTTTGCTGAGGACGGACCAACTCCAGGCTCTGGGCGCGACCATTCCCAACATACCATCCGCGCCTCCGGGCAACGTCGGGTTAAGTTGGTTGCGCAGCTTCGATCTCACCCTGGCCTGGCCGCTCAAACTGGGTGAGCGATTCACCTTCGAACCTAGAGTTTCGGCATTCAACCTGTTCAATCTTGCCAATTTCGACGCGTCTGGAAACAAATTAGGGGGCATATTAAACGGCGGCGCAGGGGAAGTGAACGGCACGACCGCGGCCAATCGTTTCGCGACCCGCACCGGTCCCGGATCAGGCGTCTTCACCCTGGGAGCGCCTAGGCAGGTTGAGTTTGGGGTGAGGATTTCGTTTTAGTTGCGCTAACCGGAATCACTGGGCTGACGCTAGAGCTTTCTCGATCTTTGCTACCAGCGTGCGGGTTTGCTCAGCCATCGGACCCTGGGGATCAAGCCTCAGGTATTCCTTAAACTGGCTTAGTGCGCCATTAGTGTCGCCCTTCCGCAAAAGGACGTTTCCCAACAGGACGTGCGCTGGGGCGAAATCGGACCGGAGAGAGAGAGCCTTTTCTGTGTGCGACTGGGCATCTTCCCATCTCCCTGCAGCCCAATAAGTCTTGGCCAGCTCATATTCACCCTCAACGGCGTGGGGATTGATCTCCAGTCCGCGCTTTAGTTCCTTCTCGGCTGCCTCGAAATTCTTCTGACCATTGTAGGCAGCCCCAAGCCCGAGGTGGTTGCCGGCTGAGTTTGGGTCCACGTGAACGGCCTGGTCGAACGTCTTCTGTGCATCCTGCCAATTGCGTTGGCCGAGGTAAACCAGCCCCAGCACCATGTACGCTTGGGAAAAAGGCTTATAAAGCTCGATCGCTTTCCGCAGATGGGAAATACTACCCTTTGCGTCTCCGTTCTCCTTGAGCAGCTCCTGGCCTTTTTCAAATTCCTTCAACGCATTGGGAGGAACACCGGGAATTCCTGCCGCGGGCCCTTCGGGAGGCATAGTGCTGTCAACGACCCCAGGTATTTGCTTAAGTATGATCGTAACGTGGGCAGTAGGGCTGAATGTCATATCCACATGCTCAGACGCAGGCTCGAAGCCAGGGTACCGTACTGAAATCACGTAACGCCCAAGAGCTGGGGGGTGAAACATAGCCTTGCCCATTCCATCGGTTTGCCCCTGCGCTACAATCCCAGCACCTTCCCCCTCCAACATTACGCTTGCCCCTTGCGGCCCAGTCGAACTGCTCGGATAACGAACTTGCACCGAGATTTGTGTCCCGGCGAGATTCGGGTTGTGCGTTTGGCCAAATGTTATGGAACTAAGCGCCGCAAGGAAAAACATCGCGCTTGCGTGGGAGACCCTCATCACGCACCTCACGACAAAGAACGACCGACCAAGGCAGCCTCAAGTTAGTTAGACACCACTTTCCGAGGCGTAAAAATAAGAAAGCGGGGGGAGCTCCGAGCACCCCCGCTCGGAACAAAATAGCGCATTTTCTAAAACACGAACTTGACCATGAGGCGAGCATTGAACGGCGACTGAAAACCAGTACCCAAGCTGCGGGCATCGACCGCGCCGTTGGTAATGGTGGTTGGCTTCTGGAAGTCCGCGTTCGCCACCCCAAAGTCCAGATCTTTGTTCTGGTTTACAAAGAGCTGACGCCGAGAATTGGCGATGTTGAACATATCCAGGCCAATGTGAAAGCTGGTCCTCTCCGTGATCGGGTGGGCGTACTCAAGGTGTGCATCAACCGTTCCACTAAGGACGGTACGGCCGAGCGCTCCGCGCCCGCCTTGCGGCACTTCGCCGGCGTTTTCGTACACCGGGTGAGACAACAAAATATTGATCGGAGTACCGGTTTCAAACTGAACCCCTGTGCCTAGCGTCAAGCCTTTCAGTTTGGTGTGGTCAACGTAGTAGCTGAAGAAAGCATTCACAATGTGAAGACGATCAGTGTTGAGCGGCCCGATTTTGAATTGATCACCCAAGAGGTTGAACTCGCCAGGGGTGAAGTCGAACAGCGAGCTGATGCTGGGGTCCGTCTGACCGTTGTCATTTCGGAAGGCCCCTTCGAAGTTACCGAGAAGCCTCGCAATGCGCCAATTGGCGCGCAGCAGCCAGTTCTTGGAAAAGGACTTGTTGGCCTCGATCTCCACTGCCCAGTAAACACGCTTCGGATCAGTGAAGCCGTCGGGAATGCCGTCCGATCCCAAGCTGCCGGCCAGAGGTCCGCTCAGACCCAAAGGCCTCGCATCGAAGCAAGCAGCCCCTGGAGGGACTACGTTGCCGAGACTGTCTGTGACGGGATCCAGGAATATGGGTTGGCCCACGGTGGTTACGTCACCTAGCTGATCAGGCGGACATCCCGCAGCCGTTGCGGCTGCCGGTTCGCCTAATGGGTCGGAGTTGTACAAAATTTCAGTCGGGTTGATGAAGATGTCGGTGGCCTTGGTGACGTTAGTGATAGAGAACTGCTGAGGAATTCCAGCCAGTGCCGCTTCCGGAGAAATTCCACCCGTATCTTCCACGATCCGCTTAAGGTCTCGGTGCAAGTACTTGGCGCCTATGACAACCCCGGCGGGAAATTGGTGTTCCCCACCAACCACGAATTCATCAAGGTAGGACATCTTCGTGCCAGAGTGGATTGCTTCGCCGCTTTCTGTAGAAACGAACGCGGTCCTGTCAATCCCACCACTTGCACCGTTTAGGACATGGGCCGGATCGATAATGGGAGTTACCGTGCCGAACTGGTTAAGAACCACGTTGCGGTTGCCGGAGGAGTCGGTGGTGAAAGCCGGAGCAATACGCAGGCTGAACATATCCAATTCGTTGGTCAGCGAGCGCTCTGCCAAGTCCAGAGGAATGGCATAGGTGTAGCGTCCAAAATTAGCGTAAACCTTAGTCTTACGGTCTCCCCAAGGATCGACGCTTATACCTATTCGAGGCGACCAGTTGTCGGTGAACGTGTACCTGGAGTTCTGGCCAGTTAAAAGCTGCTGTTCCCAACGTGCGCCGAGGTTCAGTGTAACGTACTTATTGGGACTCCAGGAGTCGTTCACGTAGGCTGCGTGATAACGGCCGCTGGTGAGGAACGCTTTTTGGCCATTGGAGTTCAAGCCGAACTCGCTTCGCAGAGAGCGCAACAGCACCGGCGTGGGTGTGGGCGTCCCAGTAATGTCGGGAATGCTCATAAGCGGGCAGAGTGTGCAGGTCGATGGCGCCAGCAGAAGACGCCACTCGTAATAAGCCCGGTTTTGGGTTGGGTCGTTAGCAAAATCCAGGTAGAGCCCAGCCAAATCGGTGGTGTTGCCATCTGCGTTCAAGGCCGGAAGCGGCGCTGTGGGACCGCTGCTGGTGCGGATACCGTCGTACAACGGCCGCTCGAAACGATAGCCGATGGCGAAGGTGTGCTCCCCACCCGCATGGAAGATCTTCGTAGTGTCGATGTTTGCGCCGTAATTATCATCTCTGGTGTTCTCGAGGAAGCCCAAGCCTATTGGACTGAACAGCCCTTTCTGGAGGATACTTTCCGTCTGCGTCTCGTCACGAATCCGCTGGAAGTTTTGAAAGCCGCTCTCATCGAAGTGGTTGTGTGCCCATGTCGCTGAGGCATTGACCAACCAAGTGGGAGTCAACGCCCCGTTGTAGCGAACGACCGTGTTGCGGCTGCCGTACTCCTGTTTGCTGAAGCCGGTATTGTTGTCGGTTGTGGTGCGGCGCCAGGCACTGGTGTTGGTGTGCGCCGGATCTCCATAGACTGAACCCTCAAGTTGGTGCTTGTCATTCAAGCGGTAAGTCAGCTTCGCGGCGTAGTTATAGGTATAAACACGGTCCTTGATGTTACCCAGCGCTGATAAACCGTCAACGCTCGGAGCATGGACGAAACGGTCGTTGATGGTGGGGTTGAAAGAGCTGAAGAAGAACAGGTGGTCACGGAACCCGGGAACGTATCCGCCAAACTCGCCTGACAGGTCGTAATTAGCAGTGTGCTTCAGCGAGCCTAGACGGTTCAACAGGCCAAAATCGTCGGGGTTTAGGTAGTCCGCTTCCATCCCTTGTGGTTGGATGAACGCGCTGATTGCGCCATGGTAACTGCGACTGCCGGACTTGGTGACAATCTGAACGATGCCGCCGGTCGTCTTGCCGTATTGCGGCTCATAGCCTCCCGTTTTAACTTCGACCTCTTTCACGAACGACAGGTTGATGCCGGTACCAACAGATCCGTAAACCCGCGAAAAGATGCCTAGTCCGCCGAAGGCCGTATCGGTAATGTCGACGCCGTCAGCAACGTACAGGTTTTCAAGGCCAGACCCACCTGAGATGGATGGGTTCATCACGCCCGAGCCGCCGCCGCTGGCTACGCCAGGAGCGATATAGAAAAGTCCGCTGACATTACGCGCTACCGGCACTTTCTCATAGAAATCGTTGCTAAGGTTGCTGCCGCTTGCGGTTGAGGCGGTATCCACGGCGACGGCTGCCGCACTTACTTCGATCGTCTCGGTGACCGTACCCGTCTCCATCTTAATCCGGACGACCGTGCCCTGGTTGGTTAGGACCTGAATGTTCTTCAGTTCCGACTTCTTAAATCCCTCCTTTTCCGACTGTAGCGAGTACGTCCCAGGAACCAGCAACAGAAACTGGAACCCTCCTTGGGTATCTGAAGTCATTGCCCTTTGCCCAGTTGGGCCCGTGATCGTCACTTTCGCCCCAGGGATAAGGGCACCAGACGGGTCTAAGACTGACCCGAACAGATTTCCCTTTACTGCTGATTCTGCGGACACCTGACAAAAAGCGGGGCAAGCAAGTGAGAAAAGGACCACCAGGACCGTGAGAAACACGAAACAGTTCTTCGTCGTCATTACGCTTCCTCCGTTCCAAACTCAACGTTAAAGGTTTGGAGAGCATTGAATTGAGGGTGCGATGACTCGCGAACGCACCTCATCTAGCGGACACCCAGCAGGAATACGACCACTCTGTCACTGTGTCAACGACGCTGTCGGAATTGTATTGTAAATTACTGGTTATGTGCTGGTTACAAATGGAAACAGTCATGATCCAGGTGGGCGAAAGAGCTTACTTTCTACATAATTTAAGAGATGGTTATGTTTTGTTATACTTCGGTGATGGCTACGAGGAAGGTGAGGCCCCCAATGCTTGGCTCTTCCGCTCCAGTTCATCCGCTTTACGTGAGTCTCCCAGACGCCGGTAATAAGAGGCAAGTTTCAAATAAAGCGCTGCGCTTGGGCCCTTGACTTGGACGGCAACCTCCAGCACTTGAGCAGCTTTCTTAAGATCCTGTCCTTTTTCAAGGCTCTCAGCAATTTCAAGAATCGTGGGTTCTGTGGTTTCAGCATCAATCGAAATCCTCGGGTACAACTCTGCTACCCGGGCAAAGGACTTTTGGCGGAAGTAAAGGTCGACGAGTGCCCCCGAAGTCTTGTGGTTTGAACGGTCGCGCTCGAAGGACTTGCGTAGCCACGTCGCGGCGTTGTCATCGTCTCCGACGGCCAAGTAACAAAGAGCGCGATCATATTCTTCTTCGCCTGCTGGAAGCGTGGAACTATCTTGTGATGCATACCAAGTGTCAGCAGCAGGCGGGTCGGAAAGAACGCGGAAAGTGACTGAGGCATACGATTTCTGCTGACTTTCAGGATCAGAGACCGTAACAACAAGCCGGTAGTTTCCGGGAGGAGCGTCGGCTAATGGAATCTTCTTTCCGTTAACCAATGACCCCGTCGAATCGAACTGGATCCGCTCCACCTTGTCGTAAATCGTTTTGGAATCTCCTTGGAGACCAGGTCTACCATAGCTATATTCGATCAAGAGATTCTTTCCCGCATAGGTGGCTGGATTAGCAGGCGGAGCCCACATTTGATAGAAGACCTTCAAATCGCGACCAGGAGCCAGATCAAGTTGCCTGCCAATCAACGGGTTAAACTTAACTCCTGCAACTGTGAATGGTGCGGACGCGGACGCCTGGGGGCCAACCATTTCGGAGTCGCCAAAGCCCATGATAGGGCTTAGCTGAATATGGCCGGCTAACGGGTCGGGAACCTCGATCTCTCTCTGCACACGGAAAGCAGTATGCGCAAGAGCGTTGGACAGAACGAATTCGATCTTGTATTTTCCGGGCGTGATCGGCAATACGCCTTCGTAGGCCAGCGATTCGTGCTTGATCCTCTCGAATTGAGCCTCGCCTAAGTATTCAGAATGTTGCACTTTACGGCTAAATACCGGCTTGCCGTCAGCAGTTGATACGTGGGTGCTGACTTCGATTGAGTAGTAAAAGCGGCCGTCTTTCGCCTGACCGATGCCGAAATCTTCTGGCCGTTGTTGCCGAAGTACATAGTGGAGGTGCAGATTCCCATCTGCATCGCGCAAGGGGACGACAGATGCATCTACAAATTCCCCACTGAGAACTACCGAGTGCGTCACGCTCTCCAAGAGTTCTCGGCGACGGTCAATCTCTCTCTTGGTGAACTCATTGTTGGGGAGATTTCGCAAGGTGGCCAACATTACGTCCGAAAGCAAACTTGACCTTGCGGTATTCATGTCCACGGGCTCATCCGGAAGTAAGCTGAGTGTGGTCCTTGCCACCTCGTTGCCTGCTTGTTGTTGAATTACCTTCAAAGACTCTACACGACTTCCGGGGTCAGTTGTGACCAGTTTCTCCGGGCCATCAACATAAGGGCTGTATATCTTAAAATCGGCAGTCAAGTCGGCACGATAAAAGACTACATAAAAAAAAGGAGGCAATGCCTGATTGGCATTCTCATAAAACCAGATTTGCATCGGTCGCAGCTTGTTATAGCCGAGGTAAACCGCCTTTTGCTGCGGCTCCCCCAACTGAATGTAGACCCGTCCCATATCGGTTTTCCAGCCGGGAGTCCCGGTCTCACGACCAAAATATTGACTGGCGTACTCAATGCGACGGTAGTGCTCATCCTTGTAAGGGTTCGATGGCGCTCCAGGAGTGGGATTCCGCACTTCCCAGAAGCGCTCAATAAACTTGTCGCGGGCTGAATCATCAGGCAATTTGACGAAAGCATCTTTCTCATCCCTGCTAATAATGTAGACAGCGTCTTTCTCAAGCCACTCGCGATATCGTGGCGAGAGATGACGCTCGTTAGTAGCAGCAGTACCTAACGAAGTCCACAACACCACAGCCGAAAGAGCAAGGAATTTGAATCGTACAAGCAGACCTAATGTACGGCTTGGCGCCAGCGAAGAACGAAGGAAAAGGATCATCACCACTCAACATCTTCGTCGCCCAGTATAGCACCTGGAGCGCAATCCCTTGCTTCACTGCCCCAATTCTCCTCTCATCCGTTTCGACAGCTTCTCGATCCGCTTCAGCTTCTCGATCGTGTCCTTCGGCAGAATCCCGTGGTTTACCGATTCCATGTCGGGCTGAAGGGACTGCGATAATTCCAGCAATTCTTTGGCTTGGCGTTGTAGTTCCAGGGGATCCGCCCCAGTGCGTGGGCCTGACGTTTTGGGCTCGCCGTTTGCCGGAACCTGGCTGGCAGATTGCGGCGGGTGCGGCCAGTTGTTTCTCGCTTGCGGATTAGCAGACGAGCACAGGAGCACGGCCAAGAAAAGTGAAGCAAGAAATTTCACAGGACACCCCCGGCAGAAACTACCCACATTTTACGGCTGCGGAGCTTGGGGCCGGCTGAGTTATTAGCGCACCGGTGATTCAGCGGTAGTCTCTTCAGATGCGGATGCCGTCTTGAGACCAAAGGAAAGCACTGCGTTTGTCACCAGTCCTCAATCGGAGAAACTTCGTTAGAGCTGCGTTCGCCGCTGGCACTCTGGCCATAGCGACCGGAGTGCGATTCTTGAACCTAATCATCCAAGGCTGTTGCGGATTGACGTTCAGCTCACACGTTTACCCGAGGCTTGGGATGGTCTCACGATCGCGCAAATTAGCGACTTCCACTACGGCGAATTTTTTCGGCAAAAAACCCTGGCCAACTGACGTACACGACCCAAAGCTTTGGTCCGTCATTCTATCAAGATTGTTTGACAGCAAAGGACTTATTGGCTTTGTTTTGCAAAATGCTCAATCTCGCCCGGAAATGTCGACGCTGACCAGCGCCGGTACCGATTCCCCGTCCCTGCGCCTTTGCAGGCGTTCCAATTCGGCAATTGCATGATTCAGTTGCTTGTTGATCATAGCTTCATAGCGCAACAGCTTGTCCAATTCCTCTTTCAGCGGCAGGAAGAGATGATCGGTGATCGCGTCTATTTCCGGGCTTCAATTCCGCCAACTCCAGCTCTATCGAGTCTCTGTCTGATGACTGCTTAATCTCGTGACTATGCTCGGCCAGAGCTCGGACGATTTGACCGCTCTCACAACGCACAAGCCTGCGCAGACGCCAGGACCAGACTGCGATTTTCTCCACCCAAGGTTCCTCCAGAAAATCAAGCGGCTGGTAGTGCTCACGGAGCGCAGCATGGAAGTCCTGGTATTCAGTCGGATCCTCTTTCCCGTCGGGATGCGGGATCAGCAGGCACTTAGAGAAAAACCCGTGCTTCAGGGCGTTCTTCGCGATCATTCTCTTCCCTATGGCTGTTCGGGGCCCGGTGGACTTCGAGGCATTTCGGCGATTGGCTTCGATTTTTCTAGATGAGATCGGTGGTCTTTTGCTTAGCTCTCCAGTTGTTGCCTCTGGCCTTGAATTTTTTTGTTTGCCGTTTTTCCGTTATTGTTCCCAGACAGCCTGTCTGTAGTGACGGACGCTTGCAATGCTTATCTGTCGATTGACTATCTGTTCGTGATCATTCTTCACGACTCACCCCTGCTCCGAATTTTGGGTCATGCTCCGAGCGCGTTCGCTACCTTCAGTATTTCGCGGCATTCGATCGGGTCCTGGTTTTCATCCGGCTCGGCCGACTCGTCGCCACAAGTGCAGGTCGTACCATGCCTCAACTCGACCAGCGGCATTGGTTGCTCGGGAGTCGTTCGCAGCAAATGGGATTTCTGTTGCAGCAACGCTTTTCTCAGCCGGTTAAGGGCAGAGAAAAAGCCTCCCGGGAGAGTCCCTCGCGAGAGGCAGCGTGCGAAGCCGCGCTCCTCGGTTCGGCACACCAGTTCCAATGCCCAATCAATTTCCGCCTGCCACGCCGGATCCGCCTCTAGAGCCTCAGGCAAGTTGGCGGGTTGCGACTCAGAGACCTCAGGCGGTTCATTTCTAACGCAAGTCGGGCAAACGAAACTGACAGTTAGGATGATTGCTTCAGGCTGCCTGCTATCCGATTCGATGATCTGTTGGCAAAGTTGAAGTAAAGAGTTGATTCGACTCGCCTCTAATCCCAGCAATCTGCCGGCATCGCGGTATTGTTGATCACTAAAATGCGGCCGTAGTTGCCGCAAATGCATCAGCACCGTTCGATTCAATCTCCGCAGCCTTCGGTGCGTTCCTCTCAGCTTTTGCAACTGCTGCTCGCTGAAGCGAAACTTCTCCGGATTCATGTGCCGCAAGCGAGGCATGTTTTAAGGTTTCAATCCCGGGAACGAACTGCTTTATATAAATCTATGCTGGGTTTTGCTGCGACTCTAGATCACGTTCGTCCAGATCTCTCAGATCGAGAACGCCTCAGGTACTCTGTACGGTGGTGTGCGTGGGCGTGGCAATCAAAGCATAAAGTAATCAAGTTTTGCTCCGTGTCTTCTCCTGATTGGCTGCGGAATCTTTTGTGGTGGACTTCCAGGTTGGTCATTGCTCCGCAAGCCTGACACCTCCAGCCATCGCGGCGTAGAATCTGCCCCCGGAGCGCCTCATAAGCTTTCTCTTCCAGCCGTAGATATCCCTGTTTCGGTCGAATCTGACTCACGACGCCTTCTCTGTGAGATTTTCAAGAAAGGCAGCTCGTTGTTGTCCTGGGAGAAATTTGAAGAACCGGGACAGCGAATACAGCAGTACGTCCGGATTCCCATACTCCAGGTTTGCCCCTGCCAGGAAATCCGCGCAGATCATTTCCAGGCAATAGCCGCGCGATTTGTCGCTTCCCAGCATCAGAGCTGCCGTCCCGAGCGCCTGTTCGACAACTGGGATCTGGCTTTTGTAGAGCTTGAAATAAATGATTTCCCAAGGCTCGGTTTCTTTCCCGGTCAGCTCCTTTTCGACCTCGCGCCGGAACTGTTCTTTGGGCAGCACGCGCGCTTTGTGCAACCAAGTTGCACAATCGAAGCCCTGCCGATCCCTCCTCCTTGCGAGCTTTGCCAGTTCCAGCCCTTTAGTCCAGCCCACCCGCTTCAGTTCCCTTCTCACTTGCGGCGGCAGATGCTCATGAATCGACATCAAGTAATACGCCTTTCTTCTTGATTCCGGGAACCGCCGTTCCAGGAACTCATCAAACGATTTCAGGTTCTCCAGCCGCCAGTACTGGCCAGCCCGCACTTCGCAGAGATATCTTCCCAGTTCGACAAACCGGGTGTCTTTCTCTGCTTCTTTGCGCTGCTCCCAGGCCAAGATCTCATCAATTTTGGTGAGCACGAACTGGGCTCGCCGGCGGTTGAGTTTGGGCAGCATAGGCGGATTCCTAGTAATGAAGCTCGTCAAGCCAATCAAGCTGTTCTGCTCCTGGCCGCCGGATGAGCGCGGCCTCGACCAACTCCTGGCGTCCGAGACAAAGCCCGATATAAGGACAGCTGCTGCACGGGTTCTGGGGGAAACGGATGCCGCTGTGGGGCAGGAACTGGGCAGACTCGATCTGCCGGATGCTGGCTTCGACGAGCTCGCCGAATTCGCGGCGCTGCTCATCGGTGATTGTGGTGTGCAGGTATTGGATCTCGACCAGCCGCTTGCGAACGAAAACTATCTGGGCGACTTCGGAGATGCCGGTGATCCAGGAATAGCAGACCAGCTGTGGGTCAAGAGCTAACAATCCGCCTGGTTCTTCCGGGTAGCGGCTGGAAGAGGTCTTCCATTCGAGCAGACAGCCACAGTTGTCCAACCGTCCGATGGCGTCGATGTAGGCGACGAACTCATTTCCTCCCGAGAGCGGCCGGACAAATTTGATCTGCAGGTTGCGGCGTGGCTGGCGAATGCGGACGCGGTTCTCCTGGCAGAAGCGGTCAAGCAGCTGCAGGCCTTGCTGGAGCATGCGGTCCCAGGTATCGCCATGCGAGTAGTGCAGGTTCTGCTTCTGATAGACAGCCCATTCCTGAAACAGTACGCCTGCCGCGTCTTGGCGGAGGAAGTAGGCGGCCAGAGCCTGTTCAAAGGCACGGCCGAAGAGCATGGCGGAGCGGGTGTCCCTCTCCTGCCAGCCATCGAGGTAGCGGTGCCGATACCGGCGCGGGCAGGCGAGGTACTGGCTGATCTGGGTGTAGCTGTAGATCACGGAGCCACCTTCGAATCGGTGATCGCAGTGCCGAGTCCAGCCGAAAGCTCTTCCCATTGGCTGGCGGGAGCGAAGCCTTCGAAGTTGACTAGAGAAGTGCCGTGCACGACGGCATGGCTGATCTTCACCACGCCGCGGAGCCCCACCAGGGCTTTGTCGTCGATTTCGTCTTTTCCTAGCAGTTCGGAGTCATAGCCGAAATCGCGCAGGAACCAGGTGAGCTTCCACATGGCTTTCGGGGTGCAGTAGATCAGTCCCGTGATCGAGCGTCCTGCCAGCGACATGGCTTCAAGCACGGCAAAGCGGACGGAGTAATAAGGTTTGTGGGCGTGCCAGCGATACTGAGCTCGCTGCACCCGGACCAGGAACAGGCCATCGGGAACTTGATCGGCGCTTGATCGATTCGCCTCATTGAGACCGGGAATGCGGCGTCTCATGCTGCACCTTCCTGCGGTGGGCGGAGATAGCTGTTGAGTCGGCAGAGCAGGGCATTGCGGTCTTTTTCGGCCCAGTCGGCCAGATGGACGACAAAGTTTTCGACCTGCTCGCGGCCGGCTTCGCGCAGGGTCTTGGTGCCGCAGAAGTCGACGGCGTAGGACTTCACCAGGTTGGGATCGAGTTGATGTTGGCGGATGATCTGACAGAGCCGATCGCGCACCTTGGGACCGCCGTAGTTTCCGTTCGCAGGTTGCGACGGAAGCTTGCTCGCTTGCCGTTGCGATCGCGTGGGTTCAGCAACTGGGCCGATCTCCTCGGCGGAGCAGAGGCCGATCCCGTACGCCTTGCGCAACGCACGATTCACGGCTCGCGTTTCGGCCACACGCATTTCGGCACCGTACACGAGTGGAGAAACATTGGATGGATCGGCATCGCCGTATCCCACGAACCCTTTGCAGTGAGGTGATTTGTAGACTGTGGCTTTGAAAGCCCATCGCGAAGCGGCAGGCTCTGAGAATTCGATCGAGGGACAAATGTCAATACCCCGGCACCCATTCCGACGTGCCAACCGTATCAAGCCTGTGTGTGTGACGTACCAACCTCGGTCTAATAGCAGTAGATCGCCCTCTGCGAGTGAGAATTGGAACTCGTTCGTGTAAGTCCTGAGAGCTTGAAGAGCCACCGGACTCAATTCGGAGCCCCACTTCCGGCGGGCACATTTCAGATTGCTGCGAAATAGCGCATTAATCATTTCTGAGTCCTCTTATTGCTGCATACCGTGCCCATCCATTCTCATAGTTTCTAATACATTCTATGACAATCGCATGCATATTTGCAACTGCAATATTTAGCAAAACGCAAAGATTTTTCTTACAATCTCAGCAGAATGAAGAAGGACACGCCGCTAGCATTCAGAATCCCAAGTGAGCTCAAGAAGAACCTTCAGCAGATCGCGGACCGGGAAGCGCGGAGCATATCCCAGATTTGCGAAATACTGCTGACGATCGGTGCACTCGCTTACGAAAAGGAAGGGTCTAAATATCTGCATCGTTTTCTTGATCGTCAAAAGGAGAGTTGAGATTACCGTTCGGACCCCGGCGCCGAACAAAATACGCAATTCCGCTGAGAGGCTGATCGCATTTGGACCGGAATTGGCGCGAACTCTGGAGAGAATCAATTATTGAAAGCTTGAGATCCGGAGCTCTGTACAGTCCTAATAACAAGGCTGACCAGAAACTTTCGCTTAGTCAGCAGCCGCCTTCGGGCCAAAACGCCCGTGTACAATCCTTCTATGCCATTCCATGGAAAAGGAGCACCCGGCCAGAAGGGAAGGACTCCGCCTCCGGCCGAGACGTCTGAAGAGGCGGCCTACTTGAAGGCTCTGGGAGAAAAGCAGAAGCCGGTCAGCATCAAGCTGGCTGATGGAGAAGTGGTGCGCGGCTGGATTGAGTACTACGACAAAAATATGGTCCGGCTGACGCGCGAGGGGCAGCCCAATCTTTTTATCTTCAAACACGAAATTATGTACATCGCTGAAGACGCGCCTAGGAGAAAGTAGGTTCTGTTCGCGTCTTTGCGGATTCCTCTTCGAGCTTGCGGCTTAAGAGCGTTTGCGAAACAAAAAGTTTTTAACTGCGAAGGCCGCAAAGAGCGATTTCAAAAAGTCGCGAAGAAGGTCCTCGACGGTCGCAAAGAAACAGCGAGTTCGCCAAGAACTTCCGCGAGGGTCGCCAAGAAAACCCAATGCAGACTGACCACAACGATTTTGTTCCCGCGATCGCAGACATTGCCCGCGACGCGGGGGCGCTGCTCATGGATTACTTCCGCCGCCGTGTCTCGATCGAATACAAAGGCGAGGCGGATCTGGTCACCGAGGCCGACCGCAAATCAGAAATTCTGATTCGCGAGCGGATTCGAGCGCTCTGGCCTGGGCACGACATTCTCGGCGAGGAGCAGGGCTTTATTGACACTGGCAGCGAGTATCGCTGGTATGTCGATCCGCTGGATGGAACCACGAATTTCGCGCATGGCTTTCCGGTGTTCTGCGTCTCGATGGCGCTGGAGCACAAGGGGCAGATGGTCGCAGGAGTGATCTACGATCCCACTCGCGACGAACTTTTTGCCGCGGAAAAAGGAAGTGGTGCGTATTTGAACCAGCAGCGCATTCATGTTTCCAAAACCGACAATTTGGCGGAGTGCCTGGTGGCCACCGGGTTCCCCAGCCATAAGCGGCACAAGAATCCGAATATTTTCTTCTATCATCAGATCACTTTGCGCACGCATGGAGTGCGGCGCGCCGGATCGGCTGCACTTGACCTGTGCTGTGTCGCCTGCGGGCGTTTCGACGGGTTCTGGGAATTCA
>Ga0209056_10002955_pt1 | contig 18231 bp, 9 predicted proteins | sample GraSoiAngelo_114_FD_185876 | JGI IMG/M metagenome (GOLD analysis project Ga0209056, IMG submission 185876) | Grasslands soil microbial communities from the Angelo Coastal Reserve, California, USA - 14_0903_13_40cm (SPAdes) (version 2) | ecosystem: Environmental > Terrestrial > Soil > Grasslands ... | reverse complement strand
CCCGCCTTTGCTCAAGCCGTTCTGGACGAAGCCGACCTTGTGGTCGGCGGTGTAAAAGGAGCACTTCTAACGGTGAAGAACGGTGACGCTGTTGCGAATGCTGGGATCGACCGAAAGAACGCGCCGGAAGGAGCGGTTGTGCTCTGGCCCCGCAACGCAGATCTGTCTGCAAAGAAGATCCGTCAGTCGATTCGGCGAAAATCGGGCAAAAATGTGGGAGTGGTTATTGTCGATAGTCGAGTAAGCCCGATGAGGCTGGGGACGACGGGCTTTGCGATCGGCTGTGCAGGTTTCGAACCAGTCGAAGACCTCAGAGGAGGCGTCGACCTTTTCGGCAGACGAATCGAGATCACGTTCCGAGCGATTGCCGATGGAGTAGCAGCATCTGCTCAGCTTGTGATGGGCGAGGCGTCGGACCAGATTCCCTTCGCGATAGTTCGCGATGCCCCCGTTAGCTTCAGCAATGGGCACGGTATTCGTTTAGCGAAGCTGGCGTGGAATCGATGCCTCTACATGAGCCAGATCCCAAGCGCCAACGATTGAGTTTGAACCGTGGCCTAGTTTTGCATTCGATAACTGCCGACTCCCAAGAGGGCGGTTTCGCGGAAATCCCTCAAACGCTGAAAGTACTCTCACGTCGCGAGAAAAAAATTCCTACCCCCCTTTTTTCTAGAGGGCTCTCGCCAGCTGAAGCTCAAACGGGCGTGTCTTCTGATTTACGGGCTTGGAATAGGCTGGTCGACTGTTTTTCCAGGGTGGAAATTGAGCCTATGGCTCTTCGTGAAAACCTCGTGATCTAGAAACGCCTGCCCAGATTTGCGATCTAAGCCTATTCTGGGATTCTCCGGTTTTAAACGGTACAGTCTGCGGATTTCCTTCCCTGAAGAACCCTGGAAGAAGGAAGAAATTCGCTGTTTCCTAGTTCCCCCAGAGTCGAGTCTTGTGTCGCGAGAAGCAACTACTTTTGACATTTTCTGACGAGGGGTCTCGCCAGTTGAACCTGATATGGGCGAGTCTCACACTTCAGGCCTAGAATGGATAGATCCGACGTTTTCGAGATCACGGATTAAGCGTAGAGATCAGCGTGAAAAAGTCGCGATCTCAAATCGCCTGCCCCGATTCAGGATCAGGGCTTGTTCTGCGCTTGTCAGGTTTGAAGCGGAACAATTTGTATATTCCTGTCTTCCAAAGAGCCAAGGCAGAGAAAACATTATTCTCTGTTAATTCCCTCCTAATCGCGGGTTCTGTAAGTCTCACTATTAGGGCTTAGAATGGGCCAGTCCGGTATGGCAGGAAGCGCGGGTCCTTAGCAAGGAATCCACGCGAAAACTGCATGAGCCCGATAGATTCCAGATCATGATTCATTCTGCGCATATTCGTTTTTGCTTTCGAAAACCCGAGACCGGGACTCCCACCCTTCGCGCATTGCAGATAGGGGGAGGTTGGTTCCCTGATTGGGGTCGGCCCTCAACTCAGGTTCAGCCCCTCTAACAGGCTGAGTTCAGACTCCCGAAGGAGCTTTCAACCCTCGCAACTCCTCCCCTATCGTAGACATCTTTCTCAGGACAAGGTTGCGCCTGTAAAGTCTTAATAATCGGTTACAGACACTTTTTGCGCTCCTGATAATCGGACGGAAATCACTGTTCTAGATTGGCGGACCTATTTTCCCATTTCCAAAACCCAGGGAATCTGCAAAATTGTTAAATATGAAATTTTAGCCAAAGGGTCTGTGCCAAGATCAAGAACAGGGATTTTGACCGTAGTTACTCTATTCTTCGGATTTGGACTCGTCATTAACGCTGTGCCCGTGGCCCGCGCTGACTTTTCGTTGTCAGCGACACTCCGGGATCCAAACCCAGCCGCCAGCGAGAATCTTGGTAGTGCTGTTGCGATTTCTTTAGATGGGGATAGTGTGCTCATAGGCGCTCCCGGGGCCACGGTATCAGGGCTAAGCAATGCTGGCAAAGCATTTCTGTTCGATTCTTCAGGAAATTTGCTCCAGACTTTTCAGGACCCTAGCCCGGTCGAGGGGGAGCACTTCGGCTCTTCCGTGGCGATCTCTGGTCGAGGTACTAGTATCCTAGTGGGCGCTCCGGACGTACCAAACTTCCCCCACCCTGGATTCGCGTTTCTCTTTGACTCATCTGGGAATCTAATTCAAACATTCAAAGACCCTATTCCGCAGAAGGCCCACTTCGCTGTGTCTGTTGCTATCTCTAATAACGGAAGAAATATTCTGGTAGGAGCTCCTGGCTTCGGAGACTTTCGGGGCGAAGCATTTCTATTAGATTCTTCTGGCAACCTTCTCCAGACATTCGAGCCGGGCAACCGTGCGGGGCCTATAGATTTCGGCCGCTCGGTCTCCCTGTCAGCGTACACCAGTAACGTTCTGGTGGGAGCTCCGTCTGACTTTGGACCGTCGGGGACCATGATAGGCAGTGTTTTTCTATTCGATTCTGGGGGAAACATGCTTCAGAACCTCCATGATCCCACTCCGCAAGAGGGCGAACAATTCGGCAGCTCCGTCTTTATCTCCGCAGAATCACGCACTATCAGTGTAGGAGCCCCGCTTGCTACTAGCGGTTCGACGGGAGACGCAGGGAAGGCCTTTCTCTTCGACTCCGATGGAGACCTGTTGCAGACATTCCGCGGGGGTATCGAGGGTGGCCGGTTGGGAACCTCAGTCTCACTGTCGGGAGACGGGTCCGCTGTCCTAATAGGGGAGACCGGACGGCACGACTTTGGTCACGCGTACCTTTTCGACTCATCCGGGAACCTGCTTCAGACCGTTAGCGGGCGTAACTTCCCGGATTCATTCGGATTCTCCGTGGCCATTTCTGGGCACCATACCCCGACGCAGATGGACGCGTACCAACACAACCATGCACAAAACAGCTTCGTCGTCGGAGCCCCCTACGCGAATGTCCCTGACTCTTCCGGAGTGATCGGAGAGGGACTGGCCTTCTTCTACACAGGGCCATAAGCCATGGGAACCACTTTCCAAGAACTGCGGCCTCCCGCCATGTGCCAGAGCGACATTTACTGGACTTCTAAATGCAGCAGTACGTAGGTCTGACCAGGGAAGGATGTTCTAAAGGGGTTTGAACTCGCGTTTGGTCCCCCGACCGAGATTTGAACTGGAGTCACCGGATACCCTTGAGAGCACTCAGAAGAGTTTGAACATGTATTTGCTCGGGCTCCTTATGTCAATCCTGGTGCCAAGCAGAGAACCGTCTTCCTTTCAACACCTATCCTAACCGTCGACTAGGTAGCTCTATTTCCTGATGGAGAGACCGAGTGGTGGATAGAGGCAAAAGGGCTATAGACTTCTTCGAAGGAGAAGATTGTGGAAAGACCAATTATCGAGTATTTTGAATCAAATTGCGTTTGTGATTGCCGCGGCTCAAATGACGTTGGGCGTCGACTGTCTCCAGATACCCCTTTCTACAATTTGGCTGAATCGAGGAAGGCGGGTCTTGTCAATGATAACTAGGAATGGCAAGACTTAAGAATCATTCACGCGGCAAACCTTCCCCCCGCTACAGCTGGTGTCGCTCTGGGTGGGATAGTTTAGAATCCGTATAGTCCTGCCTTTTCTAATTCTTACGGTTCTCTTAGTGTCTGATGTCCGCATACCAGTTGCGCAGGGCGAGATTCTGCAAGCCCATGCGATGCGTGGCCGAGTTGCCATTTTCTCCGACGACGTCGAACCTCGGTTATCACAAATGGCTGATGGCCTCTTCCACCTAGTCAGACTGGTACACCGGAATACGGAAAGAATTCATGTGGCCAGTCTGGCTCAGCTGGCAGACCAGCTAGACAACGAATTCTTCCTTAATATCTACGTCTTCCGAGGAACCCTCAGTGGTCTCAAGATCGACTCAGAGACCGCGACGTGGGCGGACGTCGCACAGCTTCTCGACGATCACCGAAGCGAAACAGAGTTTGGACCGCAGCAGCATCTCTTGGCCACTGGCGACGGTAATCTTCTGGCACCTCTCCTAGACAACTACACCGGTTTCCACGTTGAGAAGAGTCCTGTGATCGACCTCAGGCTGAGCTTCTTCTACTATCTCTGGATAGTATCAGATGTTTTCTCAGACAAGAACCATCCCCGAACCAGCGAGTTCAGAACAGCGGGCGACGCGCTCAGAAAGGCCGCGGTCTCCTACCTCGCCCAGGACTTTAACGACTTAGTGGCCGGGATTGTCGAGCCTTCGGAACCGTTAGGAGAAAGACCAGCGAGACCACCCGATGATACCTTTGCAGATACGCAGATCAAACAAGTCTACCCCACACCCAATACGCCAAGGTCCCAGCTTCCAATACTGACCCTTGGGCCAGGTGTAACAAAACAGACCGGATCTTCCTTGGGAGAGGCGTCAACAACAGTGGGATACTACAGTAGTGTACCCACGATGGCCTATAGCCAAGCAATTCCCGTAGCCCAAGCATCACAGTCACCAGAATGCTGGACGCAGCCCTCTGGCTGCCTGTTTGTCTCAGTCGGCGATTCTCTCGCCTCCGGGGAGGGAAATCCCGATGTTTTCGGAGGATTTCTTTCAGAACCAACCTGGGAGGACAAGCGTTGCCACCGCTCTGCCAGGGCTGGACCAGCCCTCGCAGCGGACTTGGTCCAAACCGTTCTAAACGTGCCTGTTACATTCATCCACCTCGCCTGCTCTGGCGCTGGAATCGAGGAAGGACTACTGAAGGAGTACGAAGGAATAGATCCTGCAGACCCCTTCAATCCCCTGCCACCTCAGCTTGACGAAGCAAGCAGAATCGTGGGAAATCGCATAATCGACGGGCTCCTAATATCTGCCGGAGCCAACGACATTCATTTCGGCGATATAGTACAGGATTGTATTCTACTGCCGCAGTGCGGCAACGACACGAAGGTCGTGAACAGACTTTCCGACGACCTTGACAACCTCGGCCCCCTCTATAAAGAGTTGAGCCAGCGCATCAATTTGGAGTTTCCGCTTCTGAATCCGTCCAAAGTCTTCATTACACAGTACCCCGACCCGATGGGAGACGACAAGGGAGAGCCATGCAACGCCTTAGGGGGACTGATAACACCAGTCGAGTCGAAGTGGGCCCGTGAGAACGTCATTACAAAACTAAACCAAGCCGTTAGCGAAGCAGCTAAGGCCTATGGCTGGACACTCGTCGGAGGATTTGCGGACGACTTCCATACTCACGGGTATTGTGCCAAAGGCACCTACGTGCGTCATCTCATAGAGTCGTTTCTTTTCCAGCACAATCACCAAGGCATATTTCATCCGAACGTTCTAGGCCACTGCGTCTACCGAGACCATCTCTTCGAAGCCATTACAGGTCGAGCTGTACCACCGTTGAATTCCCCCTGTCTCGAGGCTTCAGACCTCTCCTCTGCGAGCGGACTTCCCTTCATCAAGATCCCTGAAAAGTCGGGGCTAGAGGGCGCGCCGGGCAAGGTTGTAGACACTCTGCTCAAGTTCATTCTCAGCAAGGCCCTGACCGTAGTGGGACTCCGGCTCAACTTCCTCCCTCGGATTGAGGACGGCCTGATGAGCATCCTTGCGGAAGCTATCCAAAACATCTCCAACGACCCAACTATTTTCGGAATTTACTTGGCGTCAATCTATGCCGCGCTCGGCCAGACGCCCAGCAACTATGACGAGAGAAATCTCTTCACAAAGGCCGCGAGATTCATAGAGGACGCAGTAAACAGGAAAGCTTTCCATCTTGTAGACCAGCTGAACGACCAGCTCCAAGACGCGCTACATCTGAAATTCAACATTACAGACCTGCCTATCGGGTTCGGAGATTTCAGCCTCTTCAAGTTCAACCTCAGGTTCGAAGTCGCCCCCAGCCTGGGACTGGACAAAGCCCCGTTGGTCCGGCTGGTCAACCGGACCCTCTACCAGCTCGTTCCCGGAACTCGCAGGGAATATTTTGTCCTTACGGGGCGGGACATACTCTCAGCCTTCCAGATCATACCAGTCTTGACTTTGGAACTTGGAATCTCCTCCTTCGGGAGCGACAAGAACGGGCTCGTTAGCTCGCTTCTCGAGAATCTGGGCGTCGACCTCAAGTTTGGCGGAAGTGCCAGAATCGTCGTACAACTATTCAAGGTCCAAACTGCCCCTAGCCTCAAATCCCTGGTGCCGGAAGAGATTCTCAAACTCAAAGAACTGGTATTCAAGTTCGCACTAGAAGTCAGCAAGAGGTTCAACATATTGGATTTCCTCACGGCCGGTGCGGGCGGGGAGGTGCTATCCTCAGCTGCCAGCTACATAGGCCTGGACCACTTCTACGTCACTATATTCTTCAGAATAGCCGTCGAAATTGCGAATAGAGCAACCGACGCGGCCAAGGCGGCTGTCTCCAAGTTCACACTCGACATAACACTTGGAATGTCCGCGAACTTGGAAGTTGCAATAGTCAGGATTATCGGCGCCATGGAAGTTACCTGGAGGTTTCTTCAGGACAGACTGTCCGCGAAACCCCTGGAGATCTTTCTAATCATGCATCTCTGGTTCTCAGTCACGGTCGACCTCTACTTTGACAACTGGAACTTGTCAAAGCACTGGTGGCCCCTGTGCGACCTCTCAGCTTGCGATAGTCAGCATGCAATCCTCATCTCCGGCTCACCAGGGTCCCAGACGTACCGACAGAATGCTCTAGGGCTGGACTCGGATAACGATGGCCTATCAGACGACGCCGAGCACGCTCTCGGCCTAAATGTGAATAACAATGACACAGACCACGACGGGTTGACCGACGGGTACGAGGTCAACGTCTCTCACACAGACCCGCTCAACCCCGACACTGATGGAGACGGACTAGCAGATGGGGAGGAAGTGAACATCTACCACACGGACCCGCTGAGCGTCGACACAGACCTGGACGGTCTAACAGACTACGAAGAAGTCAACACCTATGGCACATCACCAACACTGGCCGATACCGACAAGGATGGGCTTTCCGACTGGTTTGAGATCAACACCGAGTACAACCTAACGGGAACATTTGTTACGGTCTCGGTGCCCTTCGTAATGATCGGTGTCTGCCGGTGCCTTAGTTATACGCTGCACACCGATCCGCTCAACCCGGACACCGACGGTGACGGACTACTTGACGGGGAGGAGGGAGTGGGCCACGGGCCATACTTCGGCGACCCGGCTAAGCACGGGAACGACACCCGAGTGTTCAACTTCGGCTACACTCATCCTCTCGCCTACGATACGGACGGCGACTCATACCAGCAGTATGCGAACGGCACCAGGACCCCGCTCAACCTGTTCTACAGAGATATGAATGATGGGGCCGAGGTCCACGGAATCCAGGTGAACTTGGTTAACGCCACCACCGGCGCGACTTATTCGGTTGTCATTCACACCAACCCAGTAAGACCGGACACCGACAACGACACGGCAGGGGGTTCGATTCTGAACAGTGACGGGCGGGAGCTGAGCCTTACGCCGCCCACGGACCCGACCAACAACGATTCGGACCATGATGGGCTGCTAGATGGCCAGGAAGGAACGTCTCAGCAGAACTCGTCCCATACGGACCCGAGCAACCCTGACACAGATGGTGACGGCCTGCCTGACGGGCTGGAGGTAAAGCTGGGAACCAACCCGCTAAACCCTGATACCGATGGAGACGGAATAACCGATGGTGATGAGGTCTTCAAGTATCACACAAACCCACTACTCAACGATACAGATGGAGACACTCTCTCGGATGGAGAGGAAGTCTTTCAATTCTACTCGGATCCTCTCAATCCCGACTCTGACAACGATACTATAATTGACGGATACGAGGCACACATCTACGGCACCAGTCCCGTCAACCCTGATACTGATGGAGATGGCCTCCCAGACAGTGTCGAAATCTTCCAGTTCGGAACAAGCCCGTTAAGTCCTGATACGGACCATGACGGTCTGTCAGACCTTGAAGAGGTGAGAATATACCACACAGATCCCCTCAAATGGGACACGGACAACGACTCGATAACGACGCCTGACCAGACTGGGAATATGACGCTCAGGCTGAGCGATTTTGACGAAGTACACGGTGTCACCGTCAGCGGCCACACATACTACACAGATCCCCTCTCCTCCGACACAGACAGGGACGGGCTGACAGACGCCCAGGAAATCTTACTGGCAAGGGGAACCGGGAACATCGCCCCAGTCGCGTTAGACCCAACCAGCAACGATACAGATCATGACGGTTTGAGTGATGGCACCGAACTGGCAATCCGCACAATCAACACGATCACCTTTCCCTACACCGCGGAGGTTGTCGAGTATCCACTCAACACTTCTCCGGTGAACAACGACACCGACCACGATGGTCTCACCGACGGAGAAGAAGTACTGACCTACCATACCAATCCAAACGCCACTGACACTGACCATGACCAGCTGAGCGATTATCAAGAGGTCCAGGGCATCACGGTCAACGGTCGCATATACCATACGAACCCTGCCAATAACGATACTGACGGTGACGGGCTGCCTGATAATGTAGAACTCTTTGGCCTACCACCGCTCCCCAACGGCGAGACTACGGACCCGACGCTGAGCGATACGGACAGCGACGGGCTACCCGACGGGGCTGAGATCTTCCACCATACAGACCCGCTAAACCCAGACAGTGACGGCAACGGGGTGAAAGATGGTGCTCAGTTCGACACCGACAACGATGGACTCAGCGACGGAGAAGAGTTCTACAACTACACCACGAACCACGCGGTAATCGTATCATCTTCGCCACCCAGCGTAACCTCCAGCCTCACAGCAGCGGGAGTGCCGGTTCTCGCCCCACCAGCGACCTCTACAGTGCTAAATCTCACAGCGCTTGAAGGTCACCCAGTCTATCTTGTCATAGGCGGCTTCAACAACCCTGACTCTGATGGTGATGGGTTGAGCGACGGAGTCGAGGTCCATGTCTACCATACAAGTCCGACGAACGGAGACACAGACGGAGATGGATACTCGGACGGGGTGGAGGTGAAGATGGGGACCAATCCGCTCGACCCAAGCTCGAATCCGGGAAACACACCACCTCTACCTACACCTTCACGTCCGCCTAACCAGTACCCATGGCTTCTGCTCGGAGTTGCCTTGGGATTGGCCGCAGGGTCCCTGACGACGGTTCTGGCAATACGCCGCAGAACCCGAGGACGCGAGAGGTCTCAGACTCCAAAAACACCTAGCCAACCTGAACACTCAAAGAAGAGAGGGGGAGGAGAAGGATGAGGAGATCAGGAAGGATACTCTCTGCAGCCTGCCTGATCTTTCTGGCCCTGGCATCTTCGGACAATTTGATCAACGCGTTTCACGTCCGCGAACCACTAAGGGGTGACACCCCATTATCTCAAGACAAAGGCCTTAGCAAGACCCAGCCAGGCGGCTACTTGGGAGAACAGGGACTGCAGCCTGCAGGCTCGGACCGAGAAATCCTGTCTCAGCTTGCACAGCAGTCTCTGGGAGCAAACGGTAGTTACCAGCTGATCTGGGAGCCTAACAAGGTCCAAGGCTCAATCCATACTGTAGCCGTCCGCGGAAGTATTGTAGCGATAGGAGCAGGGTTCCTCTACGACAATGAGATACACATCTACCGGTGGAATGTTTCCATCCCCGGCCCTGCGGGCTTGACCCATGCCTTCGACATTGGAGACGGACTCCTGCACGGCGATGTTCTCTCCATAACATTCGGCGACACTGACAGAGACGGTTTCCTGGAAATCATCGCAGGGACCGCTGACGGAGGAATTTATGTCTTCGAACAAGAGAACAGGACCTTCACGAGCCCGAGCTATTACCAGTTCCAGCTAGTCTGGAGCACGAACGTGGGGAAGAGGGTGACCTCCGTTGCCGTCGACGATCTGGACAGCGACGGACTAAGCGACATAGTCGTCGGCTCCTGGACGGGCAAAGTATACGTGTACGAGTATAGAGCACGACTCGGCACACCTGGCATCCCGGACCACCAACACTACTACGAACTCATGTGGGACAGCAACGCCACTATAGCGGGGCTGGTCACCGCTGTCGCGACGGGTGACACTGACAATGACGGCTTTAGAGAGATCATTGCCGGAGCATCAGACCAAAGGGTCTACATATTCGAGAATGCGAATGCAACCACCCCCGGCCCTACTTTCCCGCACGCCGACAACTCATTCGTCCAGGTATGGAACAGCGGAGACCAAATCCCTGGCCTGATCCAGGCCCTTACAGTCAGCAACTTTCTCGACCAGGACAACTACGGGGAAATTGCTGTAACAAGCCCCGGCCATGGAGCATACGTGTTCGACTACCAGCCAAGTACCGGCGGGTACTCGCTGAGCAAGCTCATGCGACCTCTGGAGAGCTGGGAACAAGACCCCCCGTTTCCGATAGACCGTTACATCGACTTGAAAACCTCAGGCGATAACTCTACTGGAGTCGTAGAGCCATGGGAAGGAACGGGACCGTGTGGACAAGGGTCGTCATGTTGTAAATATGCGCTGTCGAACTCTACTTTTTGCCAGCTGGGGGTAAATGCTACGGCCATTGCCGGTGTTCCCGATGTTTTCTTGCCTAGGAACGAATTTCCCTACTCTTTCCCCTTTGGTGCAACCCTACTCAACGCCACTAGAACCACTAGTGGCTTGGCCAGAGTCACGTTGGATTTCGGAAAGGACGAAGAAGTGACAGGAGGAGGGGACAGTAGGACTGATTTGACCATCTATGGTCTGGAGATTGAACCTCACAATACCACCCTGGACAATCTCCGCGTCTATTTCTCCCGAGACGGAACGAATTTCACGCAGGTTAGAAACGGGCTTCAAATCACAAAGGTCGAAACCCCATGCAACGTCCGTACGCTTCAATGTTTCCGACGTTTCAATGTCACGATAGACGTAGACCCAACGACTTCTCAACTCGGCTGGGAGTGGTTCCGCTACGTCAAACTGACGACCGTCTCTGAGTTCTACGTGGACGCGATCATAGGAAGCACACTGTACAGGCCTGTAACAGACGCGGTCTCGGCTAGCATCACCTTCGATCCGACCTTGGGAAGGGTATTGCTGATAGGAACAGCCCAGGGCACATTGAAGGCCTTCGCCTCGGATGGAACCCTCTACAATCAAGTCTGGGACAGCTACGGGAGGATTCCCCTATGCCAGCCCGGCACGGGCATTTTGGCCGTCAAGTGCCAGTATCGGACCAGATTTTCCCTGGATACCAACATATGGTCGATAGCTGTTGCACGCAACTTCTTCGTCCTTGGTACGAACTCGAAAATTAACTTCGTCGAAATCGACCCTGCCACGTTGGAAGCCAAGGTTGACTGGGACACCGGTAGCGTTCTGGACAAGTGGTCTATGAGCGTTACACTGGCAGACACGGACGGAGACGGGCAGAACGAGGTCATAGTAGGGTCGTTCGACAACAACATCTACATCTTCCACCACGTCTTTCGTAACACATACAGCAGGGCGTGGAGATCGCCCGACCTAGTCCACAACCAGACGATCTGGGACCATGTCAGCCGAGTCATGGTTGCAGACTATGATAGCGATGGCAAACAAGAGCTACTGGCCGCGAATGACAACCAGACCTATCCGATAGTATACGTTTTCAGGCCCGACCCTGCCGCGGGTCCAAGCCAGTTCAGCCTATCAGAAACAGAGACACTCTATCTGCCGAAAGACTCAGGCCCTATTACGGGAATGGACCTCGGAAACGACTTGAACCAAGATGGGGCGAAGGAGGTGGTGGTAGCGGCCGCTCGCAGTATCGCCCTATTTGAAAGGGTAGGTGGGAACACTATCAAATCAAGCCTCCCGGCATTACTCTTCTCGAGCCGGATACTTGCAGTGGTTACAGGCGACCCCGACGGAGACGGAAGAGGCGATATAATTGTCGGAGGCTGGTACACTCTCCTCCTAAATATTTCTCTAGCTGCGACGAAAAGCATGTTTTTGGTTGACTGGGAATACAATTCTTCCATCCGAGATTTCTCTCCCGTCTGGTCCCCAGAGTCAGCCCACCTGTCAAGACCGCCCAGCTCGATATCGATAGCAATCTCCGACCAAGACAGGAATGGAAAAGACGAAATAATCGTGGGCGACGATTTCGGAATAAACATCTACGAGAACACGGGCGACAACACGTACGCGACGAAGCAGATCATAACAAGCAGCGCCATCTACCCCTACTATTCCCCAAGACAACTCGTCAACCTACCCGACAACTACGCTCCAGGACCAGTCAACACATACGAAGGCTGGCTACGGAGCTCCGCCCCGATAGTACAGCTCTCGAACAAGAGCTACGTAGCAATTTACACGGGCATTGACGCTACCCTCGTCGGTTTTAGGAACCAGAGCAGGATATTCTACAAAACCAGCCAAGACGGTTTGACCTGGTCCTCTCCGAGAAGACTAACAAACGACACCCAATACACTCAAGACAACCAATACACCCGCCTCGGTTGTGGGAACTTCGGATCTGTCTACTATGAGCGGAACCCCGCTGCCGCAGTCATCGGAAACTCAGTTTACGTGACCTATGAAGCAGAGACAGCCTCCGGTGAGACTGTTTTTTTCCCTTCCCCTTGTGTCTATGTGACAAGGCTTGGGACATCATTGCCGACTCTTGACCTTTCCCGAGTAGCTACAGGCGCCATTTCGCCATCCATTTTCGTTAACTCCACTGATCTGGCGCAACCCAGCCCGAGTCTAGAGCTGACCTACCTGAATTATACGCGTTCCGGAATCGGGGCGAAGATGCTTTTCCTCAACCAGTCTGAATGGGCCACAACGGTGGTCGGGTCCACATCCTATTCCTATCCCCGCTGGATAAACGCGCTGGGGCCCCAGAGTACCGCGATCGGCATATCTTTCCAGGCCTTCTCCGAGAAGACAGCTTCTCTCCAGGACGGAACTCTCGCGGCAGTATTCGATGGGTACAACAACACCTCGGGAAGACATAATGTCAACATTTGGGTGATGACGCTAGGCCAGCCGGCCTCTGGACACCCAGGCGCCGCGAGCTGGAGCAAGCCGCGGTGGTTGTCAGCCCTAACCTTCAACCAGACCCCACCATCCTCCGCACCCCCAGTCTCGATTGGAGTAGTGCTGGCGACCAGGGGAGAACTGGCTCCATCCATCTCTGTTCTCAAGGGAAACGTGTTCGCACTGGTTTATCAAGAAGGAGAATTCGTTCTCGGGACTGACTCGATAATCGATTCATCATTGTACATCACAGTGAGCACTGATAGTGGGGTGACCTGGACTGAGCCGCAGTTGCTACCAACTGGGTCCAGGCCCTATGCCCCCGCGGTCGCGGGACTCGTAGACGGTGGTTACTTGGTTTCCTACCATACCTCTCTAAACGGCGTCTCTCCCATGTCTCCAAAGCTCTTCTTAGCATCAAACCCTCTGGACGGCTGGTGGCGATACACGATAGGTCCTGTGCAAGCTCTAGCCCTCGGAGACACTAATGGAAACCGGGTAAACGAGATTATCGCTGGCAGTAGTAACCGAGTATACGTGCTGGAGCTTACAGACGCCGGCAACGGGGACCTCCTCTACAAAGAAAGTTGGACAAGTCAAAGACTGGCCGGCAACATCACCGACATAGCCATTGGAGACATCAACAGTGACGGTACTCCAGAGATCGTCGTGACGGCAAGGTCGGGGAACCTGTACGCTTTCGAATGGGTTGTGCCATGACTTCGTACACTGGTCGTGCTCGATACGACGAGAGGATTGCGCATGATAGACATCAATAGTGTTCTGGATAACAACGAACAGGTTTTATGGAGAGGAGTGCCAAGCCACTGGCCATTCGTTCTCAGCTCGTTCGCACTGACCTTCTTCGGGATAGCCTGGACCGGCGTGGTTTTCATATTCTACTTCCTCTCACAATCCCTTGTAATTTTCTACTTACCACATTTCTGGATTGGCATTCTCTTAATCATTGGAGGTCCTCTGTACAGTCTGCTCGTTTGGAGATACACGCAGTATGCCATAACGACGAAACGTGTCATTCTGGAGTCAGGGGTTATTGGCAGAGACTTTAGAACGGTTGATTTCGACCAACTGGCAAACGTTGAGGTAAATGTCGGGCTTGTAGACAGACTCTTCGGCACAGGAAGTATCCTGATGTACACGGCTGGCGGTGCATGGGAGCAGCCCTATTCTCGGAGAGGGGGAAGTGTTACGGCACCTTCTTTTTCTCACATCAAGAACCCATACAACGTGTTCAAGTTCTTCAAGAAAGTCTCGTTCGACGTCAAGACAGATGAGCTATATCCCAACAAATACAGGCCCGACGTGAATCCAGGTTATGATACAAAATACACAGGTGACACGGAGCCGGGCTAGCTCTTCAACCTACCCAACCGCGCTATCGTGCCTGCTCGGCCAAGCGCAGAACCATGGTCTTCGCAGCCACCAGCGATAGAAGCCGCTTCCTTCCCGTCCGCACTCAACGCGTGAACCTCTCCTCAGATAGACTGAATTTATGATTTTTCCGGACATTTCAATCTCAGCACGCCAGATATTGCGTCTCGGCTTGGGATCCTAAACCGCCAGTGACAGGCGTCACAGCATCGAAAGAATCACGTCATGGACGCGTAGGACGAAACCGGGCCGTTATGGTACCCGGCCCGTCTATTGTGGCCGTAGTTGACGTTGAGGAGGGATTTGCTATCCTTATCATGGATGTGTTCGGGGACCACGCCGCGAATGCGTAGCCTGTGGCGGGAAGAGCGGTTATTGTGATGGTTGACCCCGCGTTCTGCCAGCCTGACGTTGGTGAAGTTGAACCTGCTCCGGATGTACTGACTACAAAGGTGACAAGATACTGATGGAAGTATTCGACGAAGATGGGCAGACCGTTCACAACGCCATGGTCCGTCGTGGCGAACCATCTAACAGATGACGTTGAGCCTGACAGCACAGGATTCACCGACCATGTACCGCACGAACTGCCGGTGCGCAAGCTGTGCCAGCATCAAACCAGTACGAGACGGGAGTTGTGGATAGTCCGTTGGACACAGCATTCCCAAGATAGATACTCGTCAGGGTCGGAGCAGAAGGCGCACTAGTCCCGTCCGAGACAAGATACGAAGCTTTCACGAAGAACTGGTGGTAATACGTAACGACGAACGCCAACACCCCAGAGACCGTTCCGGACAGGGAAGATGGACCCGGACATATTTCCACGCAAATTGGAGTACCCGATGACTCCCACCTCTCTGTGGAAGTAGAGCCCACCGGCGGGTTCGGAGCGATCGCCCAGCTCTGTCCAGCGTCCAGAAAATACGCGCCCCCCAGTCCAAACAGCTTCACGGGGGCAGAAAAGGGAAGCCCGAACTGTGTCGAGGTCACGGTTGGAGCTGTGGGACTGCCTCCTCCGAATACTGCGTACCTTCCCAAGAAGGCAAATTGGTGGAAAAAGGTGAGATCGACGGTCACTGAGGATGTTATGGTGCCAAAGGCGGATGTCGGCGTTGCCCAGTGTTCAAGCAAGTTGTTTCCGACCAACAGTGGATTTACGTAGCTATATGATGATGCATTGTCCGCCCAGACTGTGGCTGGCAGATTTATCGAGTCACAGCAGACCCCGAGAGACGTGATGCTGACAGATGGGGTCGGTGGTGTTCCTCCACCCACGATAGTGTAGTCGAAGCTGACTAAGTATTGATGGTAGAGACTTATGTCTGTAATGGAATCTATACTGTTGACAGGGAGAGTAGTTTCGCATGGGGTTGTTGGGTCGAGCGGACAAGGGCCACCGGTTACCCACCTCTCGCCTGAGGAGCCACAGATACGACATAAGAGCCGTCATGGACGATGCGCGTAGCAAGCAGGCTGCAATACTCGGATTCTCAGAGGGGGGGTCGATGGCTTGTCTATTTGCCGCTACCTACCCGCAACGAACGAGAGCCCTTATCCCGTGGGGCGTCCAAGCCCGCTGGATTAGAACAGACGATTATCCTTTGGGAATAACCAAAGAAGAAAGCGACAAGCAAATCAACGAACTCGCTGAGAACGGTGTTACCATCGACTACCTGACTGGATGGAGCGCGGGCATCCCAAAGGACACTGATACAGCGACACTTGAATGGCTCTTTCGATATTTCCACGCGGGGGCTAGTCCTTCATCACTCGTCGCCCTCGAAGAGACGGGGGCCCAAATCGATATTCGCGGGATCCTACCAACGATAAGAGTGCCAACCCTGGTAATGAACAGAACCCGAGACCCAGTCGCTAATCTCGCTGCGGCCCGAGATCTGGCAACAAAGATTCCCGGTGCACGATTCGTTGAATTCCCAGGCGATACTCACTCGATGATCGGGATCGCAGAAAAGGTCGCTGCGGAAATGGAGGAGTTTTTGACAGGTGTCAAGACGCAGGCTCCTCATAATCGCGTATTGGCCACGATTCTCTTCGTTGATATTGTAGATTCTACCGGGCGTCTGTCGAAAATGGGCAGCGTTCGGTGGCGAGAACTGTTGGAGAGACACGATGACTTGGTCCGCAAGGAGCTTCATGAGTTCCAAGGTAAGGAGGTCAAGACGACCGGAGACGGATTCTTGGCAACGTTTGACGGACCCACCCGTGCAATTCAATGCGCGCGTTCGATTCGCGATTCCGTTCGCGAGATTGGTATTGAAATCCGAGCAGGCATCCATACGGGTGAGTGCGAATTGCTGGATGATGATGTCGGAGGTATAGCTGTTCATACCGCTTCGAGGGTGGCTTCGAAGGCCAAGGCGAACGAGGTCTTAGTCTCCAACACGGTGAGGGATCTCGTCGCGGGCGCAAGTCTAGGATTCGAAGATGCCGGAACGCACACACTCAAAGGGGTCGATGGAAAATGGCATCTCTTTAGGGTCCTGTAAAGAGCGATAAGTCCAGTCTGGCTCGCCACGCGTCCGACACCTCTCTCATTCTCTGGCCCAAATCTGATAAGCTGCGTGAAAAAGGGGAAGCGGTAAACTAACCCGTACGGGCCAAATCCCACCGGTCCGCATTCGTAAGAGCGCATGTACTCGCCCCCATGGGCCCCTCGCGTGAAGGCAGGAGATGAACGAGTTCAGAGTCCAGAAGGGAGTTTAGATCTGCAGCCTCGGGCGTGGGATCAAATGCAAGTTCAAACCCCCTTCATAACATAAGAACAGGCGCGTCAACTATTTCAGACCTGGATCAAAGAGTGCAGGGAAAGGGTCAATTGACCTATCTTTCCAACGGAGGGATTTGCTAATGGAGATCGCCCCAAGGACTAGAAACTCTTGGAAGAAGCGCGTTGCAACTTTCGTCGGTGGTGACACTGGTATTTGGAGGGTCACCAACACGAAGGCTGTCGCAGGGCCCCCGCTGAAAAGGGTTGACAGAATTGAGGTAGTTGAAGGCAACTTGGCAGCACTGCCCAGTGGGGGCAAGTGGCTGATACGCGGAGTCACAAGCAATGATCGCTATACAACGCGGAAGGAGCATGAAATGCTCTTGTCCCGCCAGCCTGCGCTAGGACGGCCAGAAGCCACCCATGCCGCTCTTATTCCGATCACGAAGTCGGAGTCTTGGTGGCAACTCAGCCAAAGTGAGAGGCGGGGGATATTCGAAACCCGATCTGGACACATCAGGGTCGGCTTGAAATACCTCCCAGCAATCGCTCGTCGCCTGTACCACTGTCGCGATCTCGGCGAGCCCTTCGATTTCCTTACTTGGTTCGAATATGCTCCAGCGAATGTCGACGCGTTTGAGGAACTCGTGAGTATCCTCCGACAGTCCGAGGAGTGGAGGTACGTCGAACGAGAGATCGATATTCGACTCGCGCGAGAAATCTCCACTTAGCAAGGTTTCGGCGGCAAGTACGTGCGGTTGGCTTGACGGTACGAATTCGCTTGATGGCATTCCGACAAGTCCATTATTGCGATCAAAGGGGATTGGTCGCTTTGCCAGGACAAATCCACGTTTGAGACAGCTGCCAACCTACGCAGTCCCCAATTACGCGTTACACATGCTGGCGAAGATGAACGGACACTCGCAGGCGGAGACTAATAGAAAGAACGAGAGGAGAAGAATTGACGGACGCAAAAACAAACAGACCGAATAGGCCGAACAAAAGATCGAACAAAACCGCCGAACATAAACGAACACCACCGAACATCTACATGAGATTAAAATCGTGTCTAGTGGTCAGATCCTAGCTTTTTGGAGGTAAGGCC
>Ga0209056_10002954_pt1 | contig 18234 bp, 32 predicted proteins | sample GraSoiAngelo_114_FD_185876 | JGI IMG/M metagenome (GOLD analysis project Ga0209056, IMG submission 185876) | Grasslands soil microbial communities from the Angelo Coastal Reserve, California, USA - 14_0903_13_40cm (SPAdes) (version 2) | ecosystem: Environmental > Terrestrial > Soil > Grasslands... | reverse complement strand
CTGCCCTGGGGCAGCGTATCAGGGCGCTCCTATCGTCCGCGGCGGGTGGAGCTCACGCCAGCTTCGGCCCCCACGCGTACGTTTTGGCTTTCGGCAATGGGCTTGAAGGTTTCGCCGTTGATAAACAAAAGAATGTAGTTGTGGACTGGACCGGGAAACCCGGTCATATGGAACCACGAATCGTTCTTGCGCCGCGAAAGAGTGGTTACCAAATAGGGCGACGGTTTGACCGCAGAAAGCAAAAGCCCGGCTCATACTGACACCGGGGCTTGATTGAACCGATTTTTTAGCGATTCGCGCACAGCGCCGACATGCTTATTTGTTCACACCCTCAGCAAAAGCAGTGAGATCTCGCGAGCCTAGGCCATCGCACTGGCCGTTAACATCTGCAAACTCGAGCCCGAATTGAACGCCCGTGGCGTCGTGCGCGAAGAACGCGAACACCAGTTCAGAGGTCTGACGCGCGTCTGTCGTTTTCGCGAAGTAGCAAACGTCGCCTGTGCTTGAGACGATCACAGAATCGAAATGAATCGTTTGCTCCGGTGTGGTCTCGTAAATTGCACGCAATATCCTAGCACCTCGAGCAGCCCTCTTCTCGAGTTCCGGTTGGTGCCGCGCCTTCGAGACTGTGTCTGCGATGATGTGCGCTCGCTCCCTGCAGGAACGCAGGAATTCCGGCGAAAACCACAAAGACGAGCACCGAGTAGAGTGTGTACTTCATGACCGTGCCTTCGTTCCGAAGAGACAGTCGAGCCAGCTTGATACAACCCCGAAGTTCATCAAGGGGGCCTCGTGGTGCTTGTGATGATGTGCTGCGCCCCAGGGCACCCACTGCCCGAGATGGATTCGGCGGTGTAGAATCTCAAGAAACAGAAAGAAGGACACGAATACGACCATACTTGGAGCAAGCCAATGCACGCCGAAAACTAGGTCGATCAACAGTAACGGTGCCCCGTTAGCGGCGAAGAGAATGGCTACGTATACGACGTTTCCGCCAAAGTCCAGGTGTTCCGCGCAAGACGTAGAAGTGCAGTCTTCGACGGTCTGATAGGTTGCGTGATGAATGTGGTGCTTTTGTTGGAAAATTGTCCCCGGGCGATGTTGCAGGGCGCGATGATACCAGTATTCGAACCACAGGCACCAGATAAGTGCGCCGACAAATACAATCGGATTGTGGCTCGACCTGGGGAGAGCAATCAAAGCAGGCACAGCAAATAAAAGTGCGACGATAGCGTTGCGAAGGTTCATGAATGCTCCGCGTTCATGTAGATGGGGCGACCCGCTTTGAGCCACCGCGTGGCCGACCGGTCCTTCAGAAGTTGTCCTGCGGAAGTTTGCTAGGAGTTGGTAGCTCCGAGCGATAGTACGGAAGTACTTTGGAAACAGTCTGGCAAATCAGAGTCCGTTGCTTGATACGGCGCCGGTTTCACGTCAGACTTCAGCGTGACATTGTACCTGTGTCTGGCGAATTGTTACGGAGGCCGATTTCCCCGGTAATCGGGCAGTTAAAGTGGGCTGGGTCTGACATTTCGGAACGGCTACAGTTGGGCTAGGGGTGGGCGTGACGGCCGATAACCACGAGAAAACAATCAACGGCGGTGACAAAACAGCAGAAGAATTTCAGTTAATTTTAAGACGAACCGTCTGCGCGAGTTTTCGTTGGTGTTCGTCAAAGCTGTAAAGGTAGTCGACACCCAGTCCGAGTGCCGCAGCGACGTGCAGAATATCGGCCGTGCGCGTGCCAAGCCTGGCCGTAGTTTGCCGGGACAGCTGCCGAGCACGCTCGAAGATTGGATCGGGCAGTCCTCGGAGTTGGAAGAGGCCATCCCGCAGATCCTTTTCAAAATCAGTTAATGATGATTGTGCCTGGGCGGCCGTCACTTCCTTTCGAAACACGCGAAGTCCGAAGGCGTTGAGAACCTCGAGTTCGCCAAGAATGGTCACGAATCTTTCCCCCGTGGAAGCTTTCACAGCGCGCGCCGCCGCCGCGGAGTTGGCATCAGGGCTGTATAACGAAACGAGAAAGCTCGCGTCAGCGTAGATCTTCAATAGCGGCTCCGATCCTGAGCCATCAGCTCAGCACCGCTGACCTGTAACGACTTCTCGCCATAGATGGAACGTAGCCGCGCCAGAAAGTCCGGCATTTGCGTCACACCTCGCACACTTTCGGGGATCAAGCGGGCAATTACGCGCCGCCGCTTCGTAATCTGAATCTCTTCGCCTTCATGCAAAAGGCGCTCTATCTTCTTGAAGTTATAACGGAGATCTCGAACCGAGGCTTTTCTCATGTGATTCATCGTAGCATCACATCCGTGGAGTTTGCAAGTTCTCCGGGCCGAAGATGTCCCAGGATTGTCCGGACTGCTGAGCCCGCTTCGCGAACCCATCTGTGCCGGCATGGTCTCAGGCTCTCCTATTTGTTTAGGTCGTCGAGCTTTGACGGAACGGCCATCTCAAAAAATCGCGAATCACGAGCCTCCGCCGACGGCCCTATTTGTGGAAAGCCTATCCTGCTCCGTTAAAGTGCCACAGCGTTGGCAGAGGAACGAGCGTTTCCAGTGGGCATATCGATCGAGGGCGGCCAACGATATATTTCCCGCACGAGGCATGAACCTGTCGCGTTTCCTAGGACGATCCCGCTTCCAGGGCGGCTGCTTGCGCCTGTAAAGGTGTGGCCCAGAATGGACCGCCAAAATGGCCCAGTCTCTCGCCGCCGCTAACAAGCCCCACTATCGTCCAAGCGCTTTCTAACCTAACAGGTGGACACCGACCTTCTTCGCGGTTTTGCGCAAGTCCTCGTCAAGCGTCGCCAACGGCAGATTGCGCCTAAGGGCCAAGTCTAGGTAGATCGCGTCATAGCTGGTCAACCGATGTGTGCGGCACAGGGCGAGCAGATATGTAAAGGCGCGATCGGGAGCTTCATCGTCCCGTTCGATCCCGAGCTTACCCAGGTCGGCGATAAAAGCATCTGACTGTGCCGGCGTGATCCGCCCGTTGCGCTCCGCCATCACCAGCACGTTCGTGATTTCGATGAACCACCAAGCCGGCACGAGTGCCGGCTCGGTGGCCAGCCGATTCAGCAGATCTGCGGTTTTCGGCGTCGCTTCGTCATGGAACAGCCAGGCCATGGCCATGGAACAATCAACGACGAACGCTGGGGTCATCGGCGGCCTTCGCTAATGAGGTCCTTGATTTTCAGTCTGCCCAAGGAAAGACCACTAGCGAGTTTCTGAATTCTCTTGATGGCAGAGGCACGCTCGTCTGTAGTTGCTTCCCTTTTTATAGGTACCAGCTTGGCCACAGGCGCGCCGTGCTTGGTGATGGTGATTTCCTCACCGGCTTCCACCTTTTCCAATAGTTCGGATAAGTGCGTCTTTGCCTCGTAAGCACCAACCGTATTGCCCTGCTGGCCGGTCACAAACACCTCCCTAGCGACTAGTCTAAGACCAGTCTAAAGCCTGGCGTCCCGGAAGTCAAACCGAAGCGAATACAGGGAATACAGGGGGAAGGGGATCACCGTGCGGTCACACTCTCTTAGACGTATTATCAGTCACAACTGTTTACGTCATTGTGTACGTACCATAGTCATGTTATCATGACCATGTACCGAGATTCCGAGGTGATCCTGTGAAACAGATGGGAGCTGGAGAGTTTAAGGCAGAATGTCTAGCGATTATGGACCACGTCTCCAAAACTGGCGAGTCGGTCTTGATTACCAAACGCGGCAAGCCCGTGGCCAAACTAGTGCCTGCGAAAAAACAGGGGGACGACATCTTCGGCTATATGGCGGGAAAAGCAAAAATCGTCGGCGACATCGTTGGGCCGGTCACCCCACTTGAGGATTGGGAGTCGAAATGATACTTCTCGACACTCACGTCCTCGTCTGGATGGCGAGTGAGCCGAAGCAGCTGTCCAGGCGCGCCCGTGAGGCCATCCGCGAGGCTCGGGAGAGGACAGGAGTTGCCATCGCAACCATCACGCTTTGGGAACTGGCATGGCTGGCCGAAAACGGTCGCATCCAGATTTCGGCCAGCGTGGAATCGTTCGTTCGCGAAACGGTCGCGCGGGTCATTTTGAAACCCATGACCCCCGAGATTGCTGCTCTCGCGGTCCGTTTGCGAGCCGCTTTTCCCAAAGATCCGGCGGACCGCCTGATCACTTCTACGGCCATGATAGAAGGCGCGCCGCTGGTCACAGCGGATGCACGAATCCGTCAAGCCAAGGTCGTGCAGACTATCTGGTAGGTCCGGAATTTTCGGCAGCTGTTGCGTGCTTTGTACGAAGCACTGTCGGCGGCGAATCGGTTCCCGCTGAGCCCAGCGATTATTTCCATCTCTTTGTGGAAAGCCTATTCCTGCTCCGTTAAAGTGCCACAGCGTTGCCAGAGGAACGAGCGTTCCCACTGGGAGTACAGGCGCTTGTAGGCGGACCGATTGTGCCTCCAGAAGAGAACCAGCAGCAATAAGAACGTGACGGCAGATAATCCCGACCACAGAACCAACGGAGGCGACAAGACAGCAGCAGAATTTTTAGTGATGGTGATGATCGTGGGCTTGCGCCGGTAGCGCTCTTCCATGAGTTTGAAGAAAAGATTCGTCTGCTCGGGACGCAGATTGAGGTACCCAAGTTCGTCGACCACGATCAGATCGAGACGAGCCCAGCGCCGCAAGAGTTTGCGCGAAGCCCGATCGGCGATGGAAGGACATTTCATCGAACAGATCCTGAGCTTTGATGAACAGACCCCGATAGCCATTCTCGACGGCCTTGAGTAATAGTCCCGAGGCTAATCCTGTTTTGCCCACGCCCGTTTTGCCGATGAGCACCAAATTGACGGCCTTGGGGATGAACTCCAGTTCGGCCAGCTCGAGGATTTGGCGGCGGGAAACGCCGGGTTGCTGCTTGAAGGGGAAGGACTCCAGAGTCCAAGCCTCCGGCAGGCTGGCCGCTTTGACGCGTGCTCGCAGCCGCCTCTCCTGTTGATCGAGCCACTCCGCGCGAAGCAGCCAGGGCCAGCAGCTCGCTGTAGGAAGGCGAGGCCTTCCGGGCGGCTACGAGTTCCCCCTCCACCATCTCCGCTATCTTGCGCAGTCGGAGGTTCTTCAAGAGTTGGGGAATCTCCTCATTCATCATCGTCTCCGCGGGGGTTGATCTGAAAGTGTTCCCGAGCGAGCTTGCGGAGGATCAACTTCTCGACCCGCTCCAGATCAAACAGGCCGTAATGCCGGGCCGTCTCCAGGGCTTCCAGTAACACCGGGCGCGGATAGTCGTTCAGCATCTCGAGCAAGCGTCGCAGCCGCGGCGTAAGGTAATGTCCGGGATAGTGTTTCTTGAGCGCCTGGAGGTATTCGGCAATTTCCGGAAGCCTTTCCAGAAGGGTCTTTTCGAGCGGGGCGGAATCCACACGCGGGGGCGCCTGGCCGCGCTTGTAAACATGTTCTGGCAAGCGGTATTTGCGGCCCGTGGGCTCGAGCACGCGTCGATGGACAGCAACCAGCCGCGGCCCTCGATAGGTTTCTATGTGCTCTTTGGTCTGCCGCACTTCGACGCGGCGTCCGATGAGGTCGTTGGGTACGGAATAGCGGTTGTTGTCGATCGAGACGTAGCCTTGCACGTCCACCAGGCGATGGTGGAGTAGATAGACCGGCGGTACCCAGAGGGGCAGGGGCCTCAGGCCTGCAACGCGCCCGGATCGGGCGTTCGCGGCATAACGTAGAGGATGTCGTCTCATGCGTGCCGCGAGAAGCCGTCGCCTTTCAGGCGACGGAGTGATCACTTTGACGACCGCCTCGGCTCCTCCCGGCATTCCTCGCCGCAGTAGCGCGCCATCGGACTCGTCGGTCGACGTCGCTTTTCGCATCCCTTCAACAACCACCCTCGGCTTCGCGGCTGTCCTGATCGCTGCCCACTCTGTTGCCCTTGGTGTTGGAGTTGCTTTCTCGGGCGAGTTGACGGATCTTGACTGGGGCTCATCGGAGGGCTCGCTCCCGGAAAGCTCAAATCTCGGAGGAGACCGCACTCCTTTCCGAGGCACCTTCATCGGGCCTTAAGAGGATTCAAGAACTCACCGCAAGAGAAAACTTCGCCGCGTGCGTCGTGCGGGCTCTGGCGTTCATGCCTCGCAGCACTTCTTATACTTCTTGCCGCTGCCGCAAGGGCAGGGATCGTTGCGACCAATTTTGGACTTCGGCGAATGAACTGTCTGCTTTTTCAAGCTGCGACGACACAGCCGCCTCAGCAGTGACTGACGCTTGGCCAGGAGCGAATCTAGGTCGGCGCGGGCTTTTTTCAGCGATTCCAGCAAAGTCTGTTCGGAATACCGAGGGTCACCTTCTGGCTCGAGCGGAGTGAATTCGCCATCCAGATATTGGTAAGAGACCGACAGTGTCGGCCGGAGGGGCCCCTGTCCCATTTTCTCGGGAAGCCGAAAGAACAAGAGAACGGCTTCCTGGCACGGGCATTTCGGATTGCAGCAGTATTGGTCGTCGACCAGCCAAGTTTCCTGGTCATGCGTAAACTCAATCCGCTTGGCAAACGGAAAAACGTCGAAATATGCGACCATGGCGCCGGTCGGCGCGTCGGGTGGAAACGAGACCTCGACCTGCTCCAGGTCCGAGTGTTCGGTCCAATACTGTTTGAGTCCCGAGTAGATGCGTCTCAGCTGATCCCATTCTTCTTGGCCACATTCCGCTGCGACCGCGTTCGCCAGAGCGCCGGTAGTCGGATTGGCCTTTAGTTCCTCCAAATTGGCAATCTGCCGTCGTTCAAGATCCATCTCCAGGTACACGGGCGTAGTAGGTCCCTCCTCGGCCATCTCAGTGAAGCACTTGAGGGTGACGTGCTCGCAGTCGCAAGTAGGGTCCTGGCAAACGACGGCTTCGAAACTATAGCGGCGACCCGCAAGCTCGCCTTGCTGTATGACCAGTTCACCTCTGTCAGTCGGGGTTGTCTCTAACATGGAGGACATTATACTGAGACTAGCGCTCTCTCCCTCGTCCGCCATCTATCGCTGACAAGTTGATCGGCTCCGAACGGTCGAATTCCTCAACGCACGTGTGGCTGTCCCCATAAGCGACGCTGATCAGGCCGGCCTGTGCTGAGTTTCTCATGGCAGACGGCGCGGTTGAAGACGCAGCGGTTCGACTTCAAAAATACTGCCGGGGTTAGAGTTGGCCGGGCGCGAGGCAGTGCTCGAGAGACTCGATGAGATCCTTTAAAAGGGGAGTGATATAACTTGGCGCTCTCTTCTCCCAAGAGCAGCGAGGAAGAAAAGATTCCATGCTTGATCGAATTCCGGCTCACGTTTGTTTCCCTGTTAGAGACCGTGGGCCAGTGGCCCCGTGTACCACAGCTGGAACAATCTCCTGATCGTTGGCGGGCGGTTTTGTCCCGCCGTAGCAGCAGCCAAGTGGGCCTAAAGGCGATATTTAACTACGCCGAAGAATGAGCCTACGGCAAAGATCATTCAGGCGTCACACAAGGAACTACCTGGCGACTATGGCGGCGGTAGACCCGGAAATCCTGGTCGGTCGTCAGAATGACGGGATCAGCAAGCGTTTCGGTCATGCGAACCAGGCATGCGTCGGCGAGGCTCATCGGAACGTCCGAGTACTTCTCGATCAATCTCACAACGGGCTCCACGCTGTCGGCAAGTTCGAAGGCGACCAACAGAGCACGGCGGCGAAGCAGTGCGCCGAGATTGGGTGCGCCGCGTCCTCCGAGAAGGTGGAAGGACTCCGATAGAACGGCTTCACACGTGGACCAAGGTGGAGGAAATTCGGAGGCTTGGGTCACAGCCCATTCGTGGTGATTGTCGCGGCTGCTAAGTAGCGCCACCACAAATCCAGCATCAACGAGGACGTCTCTGGCCATAACCCATGTCTTGCAAGTACTCCTTCTTGCGGGCAGTGAGGTCGGTCGGTAGGCCATCCACGGAGCCAATGAGATCGGCGATGGCATTGAGGGACGTAGCGCGCCGCCGCTTGCGGGGAGCACGCTCGAGCCTTTCGCGTACCACATCGGACTTCGAGATCTTGCGCCCGCGCGATTCCGCCTCGATGTCTGCCACCAAGGGCTCGGGCAATCGTACGGTGAGAGTCTTCATGAATTCAGTGTATTACATATCCGCCAGCTCTGCAAGACAAGCAGCCGAACCAGCGTCACTCCTGACAAGCTCGTCATGACAAAGAATCGCGGACCTCGAACCTCGAGTCTGCAGGACCGGCTGGCCCAACAGGATCCGTTGCAGGCGTTTGAGGTGGGCGGAACGGTTCAAGTCGCGAAAGGCTAAATGCCCAGATTCAAAAGACTTGCTGGAGTTCGTTTTGCAATTTGGTCTCGTGGAACCGCTGACTGAAGCCGATCCTCCTCTGGGTTTTCGACACCTGCAACATTGTTATATGTACAGAGGTCTTAGCAAACAGCCACGCTGAAAAGCGTGTCTTCATAGGTCCCACAAAAATAAGCGCTTACACGAGGGAGAATCCAAAATAATTTCTTGTGGGTTTTCGGCCGGGCCGTTTTCTGATTCAAGAGCAGGCGGCACATTTCGGCTCTTGAGTTGCAGTTCCAAGGTTACGGGCTGCATGTGGTTGAGGTCCTCGCATAGGTGCCGGGCAGCATAGTCGATTTCGCGATTCGTAGATCCGCTACCATGTCCAGTAGGACCCACAAGAAATTTTCTTAAAACGCGCGAGAAGGTGGCTGTTTGCTAAGACCTCTGATGTATCGTTGTGGCTCAACTCGCCCATTCTTTACAGACACCCTCAATCCCTTGCCTTGTCACGGGTCCGTCTGTCGCGCTCGCCGTAGCTCAATTAGCTATCGCTCCTATCGTTTTGGCAACAATGCCTCGGATCTCCTCAAACAGGCGATATTGGCGATTGAGTTGAAAATACTTCTGGCGACCACTCACTTCGGAGACGAAGAGTCCTTCTCGTTCCAGGCGCCGAAGCTCTTTCGAAGATTGGACGGATCGATGCCCAGGCGTTCCGCCAAGTCCCGTACGTGGTAGCTGCTGATTTCGTAGCGCTAAAATTCCTGCTCCGTTAAAGTGCCACAGCGTTGGCAGAGCAACGAGCGTTCCCACTGGGAATACCGACGCTTGTAGGTGGACTGATTGTGCCTCCAGAACAGAACCAGCAACAGCAGGAACGTGGCGGCAGACAGCAACGCGAGTCAACGGAGGCGACAAAACAGCGGCAGAATTTTTAGTAATGGTGTGTATGTAGAAGACGATCCAGCCGGCCGAGAAAAACTAGCACGCACCAGAGAATCAGCTTTCGGTGCGACCACTCGCTGAACCAGCTCGAACGCCTCCGGCAGAAGTTACTCATGCACTCCTACCTGCATTCAACGTTCACTACGTTCACGACCGCAACTTTCTCGGTCGACAGTGGAACGGGATTTGGGCGCCGTTTGCTGAGATCGAATAGGTTCTCAGGCCCTGAGAAAAGCACTCACGTCGATTCCCGCCTCGCGGAGAATCGCCCGCAATGTCCCTTCCGCCATGTCACCTGGTGAGGGACCGTCACTTTCCTTCCAGTCTCTGAGTGACGCCAAACCTCGTGGCTACCTGGCCCTTGGCGGTCAAACTGGAAACCAAACGAGCGTAATCGGCGGACGACTTCGCGATACGAAAACCCTGCTAGGCGTCCCATCAGGTCACGGAGACAGGGACACGGAATTCTCGATTTGGACGATGCTTGTTGCGAAATACGCGTGGCAATGCATCGCCGTGCTCTAGGCAAGATTCAACAATTTTTCGCGCAAGTCCTTGGGCAATCTCAACGGTCTCGGCAACGCTGCGGCCCTCAGCTACTAAGCCCGGGACATCCCGGCTTGTTCCCAGATAGCGACCACCCTTGAGGCGCTCCACACGAACGCGGATTGCTACTTCCTCAACTTCTGTGAGATGCTCCTGCCTTTTCATGGTGATCCCTTCTGTGGGGCATTATATCAGGCTTGCAGTTTTCTGCTTGACGCGGCCCGAATGACCGGCGGCCGAAAGCTTTCGGTGGAGATTGTGCGTTAACGCTGCAATTTTCAGCCTTGCTCGGATTTCCGGTTTGAACACAAATTGCCATGCAATTCCTGGATTGCAGGAAGCACTGCTTACAAATCTTGAGGACACAAGCCCAATTTTCCCGCAAATTTGTACGAAGAGTGAAACTCACGCCCTATTTGAGTTTTCTCTTTCAACTTCTGTTGAGGCAAGGCGTTATTCGCATCGCCGCAGCGACGTTCGCGCACCATGGTGAAACCATCTCCGCGGGCGATCCCGCCAGAAACAACTTAATCAGTCAGACTAGGTCGCCGGCTACCTGACCACCTTGAAGGCATTCTTCCAGTTCGCGCCGGTCAATCTAGATTAAGTCGGGTAACTCCTCACGCGAGATCAACAGACGGATCGACCGGGCCTGCCCGGGCGTTCGCTCGATGAGGCCGCGCGTTTCGAGTGTCAGGATCATCTGATGCACGGAGGGAGGAGAGACTCGGAAGTACTGCTGCATTTCGGCCTCCGCTGGCGGACGTCCGTGGACTTTGCTGTAGTAATAAATGAAAGCCAAATACTGACCCTGTTTGTCCGTGTAAGCTTTCTTCATAGCCACCGCAGAATAAGCCAGAACTCCAACCGGTTTTCAAGAGGTATTTGCGGAGGGAGGTTTCCACTGACCGGGAAGTAGTTCAGAGGTCTTAGCAAACAGCCACCTTCTCGCGCGTTTTAAGAAAATTTCTTGTGGGTCCTACTGGACATGGTAGCGGATCTACGAATCGCGAAATCGACTATGCTGCCCGGCACCTATGCGAGGACCTCAACCACATGCAGCCCGTAACCTTGGAACTGCAACTCAAGAGCCGAAATGTGCCGCCTGCTCTTGAATCAGAAAACGGCCCGGCCGAAAACCCACAAGAAATTATTTTGGATTCTCCCTCGTGTAAGCGCTTATTTTTGTGGGACCTATGAAGACACCCTTTTCAGCGTGGCTGTTTGCTAAGACCTCTGTAGTTCGCGAATCTCGGTGATCTTGCGGACGCGTATGCCCGTTGACATACGTATGGCACATAGAGTATGGTTTGACATATGCGAACCACGGTCCGCCTAGATCCCGCGCTCATGGCAAAAGCGAAGAAAGAGAGCGCTCGTACGGGCGAGACGTTTACGGCAATGATTGAACGCGGACTTCGTCTGGTCCTTGCCCGGCCGCGGCAGAGCCGGCGTAGGACGATCATTCGCATTCCAGTATCACGGGCAGCGGGTGGCCTGCGTGCCGGAGTGAATCTGGATGACTCGGCCGCTCTCCTGGACATTATGGAAAAGCGCGGGTGATTCTCCCTGATGTCAACGTGTTGCTGTACGCCTTTCGCCGGGATTCGCCCCGTCATGCTGAGTACCGCCGGTGGCTGGAAGCGCTGGTCAACGCCCAGGCAGCCTATGGTATCGCCCCCCAGGTGCTTGCTTCTGTGATTCGCATCAGCACCCATGCGCGCATCTACACTCAGCCCAGCACGCTCGACGAGGCGATCGAGTTCTGTCGCATCTTGCTAACGCCGGATACCTGTACGGTCGTAGACCCGGGCGACCGCCACTGGGAGATTTTCGTAGACCTCTGTGCCAAGTCTGCGGCCACCGGAAATCTCATCCAGGACGCCTGGTTCGCTGCTCTCGCCATTGAGTCTGGATGCGAGTGGGTGACGAGAGATCGTGACTATAGTAGATTCCCGGGGCTCAGATGGCGGACACCATTTTAGGCGAGCCGACTCTCAATCGTCTGGCTGAAGACGTTGGGGCGATGATAGTCCGGAGTTTGCGGCGAGTACATCCGTGGCGGGAGAAACGTGGGTTGCTAATTTCGTAGCGCTAAAATTCCTGCTCCGTTAAAGTGCCACAGCGTTGGCAGAGGAACGAGTGTTCCCACTGAGAATACCGGCGCTTGTAGGTGGTCTGATTGTGCCTCCAGACGAGAACCAGCAGCAATAAGAACGTGACGGCAGATAATCCCGACCAAAGAACCAACGGAGGCGACAACACAGCAGCAGAATTTCTAGTAATGGCGTTTATGTAAAAGACGATCCAGCCGATCGAGAGAAACACCACCCACCCACCAGAGAGTCAGCTTGCGATACGACCACTTCACTGGAGGAGTAAAGCTGCTTCGACAGAACGGACTGATGAAATCCGCGGGTGGTCGCCTTTCCGATTACCAAATCCGGGCGACGGCCGCCAACCGCTACAGCAGTCGAGTGTCTTCGCTTGGGCCAGTGCTCAGTTAAATTGACCGCGGCGTTGTGAATGGAACACATGTGGCCAATGTGGCCTTGTAGCACAATTCTAACATCTGTGCTACATTAAACTGGATGAAAACATATGTGCACGCGCGGCTCGATCCTGGGGACCGTGCTCGACTCGATGAGCTCAAGCAGGTGACCGGAGAGACAGAGACGGCCCTTGTGAAGAAAGGTCTGCGCCTCGTTCACGAACGCGAGGTCCAGGCCCGACGGAAGCGGACGGCCTTGGAGGTTGCAGGGAAGCTTGTGGGCAAGTATCGTGGACCGTCGGATCTCTCGACCAACAAAAAGTATCTCGATGATCTGGGCCGATGAATCACGCCGGCGCATTGCTGGATACAGGTCCGTTGGTGGCGTTGCTCTCGCGTACGGATGCGAATCACGAGCGTGCCAAAACCCTGTTCCGCTCGTATGCGCCGCCGTTCCGGACATGTGAAGCAGTGCTTGTCGAAACCTCCCACCTGCTCTCCAAGGACGATCCCGCCGGGCCGGCGGACATCGTCAGGCTCGGCGCCGCGGGACTGTTCGAAGTCGTCCTTCGAGTTAACGAGCACTGGGCGGCAATTGAGCGGACGCTGCGAAAGTACGTAGACCTACCGGCGGCGCTCGCGGATGCCTGCCTGATTCGCTGTGCCGAGATCCATGACGAACCGCGGATTCTGACGTTCGACGAGGATTTCCAAGTGTATCGCTGGAGCGGGAGAAAGCGATTCGAGATGCTGCATTGAGCGGCTCATGCAGACGGCGGATTTCCCATTAGGGTGCCAACGTCAGGTCAGAGGCCAGCCATCCGTTGCACTGGCAGAGCCCTCGCGAGCTCTCCGTGCGGCCCGAAGTCGCTCAAGCTCTTCGATCACCCTGTAATAGCGCGCGACTCGTCAGAGGGGAAAGCAGCAGAGTATGTCGGAAGCAGCCCCCAGCAGAGTATTCCCGGAAGTCTTCAAGGCCAACAATCACGCAGGTCGGCGCTTAACTGCCAAAATCTTCTCGAGTGTTTGGATAGTGATCTGTTTGTAGCCGCCTTCGACGCGAACGACCATTTGATTCTTATCGCCAACAGGCATTTTCAACTCCATAGGGTCGTGCTTCTCCACGACAGGGCCAGAGGCGCGGACGCGGGCATTCAGCAGGCTCTTGAGCCGCTGATTGCCATCGGCGGGAAAGTAGAGACCGCCGTCGTCGGCCGCAATCGCCAGTGGCACGCCACGGGCCAGGCAGGCCGCCCCGCAATCCTTGTGAGATGCGGCTGTGGCCGCCGGAGCATGCAACATGAAACAGGCCGCATCGACGACTTTCCCGGTCACCGTGACAATATTCGGTGGATCGCCGGCTTGGCGGGGTTGTGGGGAAGCGCCAGCACTAGGCCGGGGCCACCCGCTGGGACGGAATATTGCATCGATCAGCGACGCTCGTGGAATTGTCAAACGGCTCCGCCCGAAGGCGGCAATATCCCGTTCTTGCTGGTCTTCGTCGTTGTCCGGCTTCGAGATGCTTGGACACGGGGCCGGCGCCATTAGGCCCATGTAAGTCAGGCAGCGGTTGTCCTCAAAGACATTGGCGCCTGGAGGCGACATGTCTCGAATATCTGCACCGACCGAGGCACCGAACGTGGTCGAAACCTGGATGGGAGGATTACCGGAAATGATATTCCGTTGTATCGTGTTGTCGCTAGCGCTCGAAACGACCCGGACTCCGTTCGTGTTTCCCCCAATGGTATTCCTTTCTATCAGGTTGCCGCTGCTGTCACCCACTAGGCCGACGCCAAAAGAGTTGCTGAGCGCGTTATTCGTAGGCGTCACAGAACCATTGCCGCTGTAAACGTTCAACCGAACTCGGTTGTTGTGGCTGTTGACTAGTCAAGTCCCTCCGCACGCAGTGCCGGCAAAACCGAAGTTTCTGACCGAAACGTTATGTGTAATGTCGCTGTTAGTTGCGCCAGAAAGAAGAATTCCGCTGAAACAATTGTCAGCAGCAGTAACGCGCTCGACTCGCACTTGGCTACTCCCAAGTGACAGCAATATTCCCATCCGCGCAAAGTTCCGCACCAAGCCAGGCCCCAAAATTGCCACGTTGCTCTGGCCAGCAGTCGTGATTCCATCCTCGGGAACGAAAGGCGTAGGAAAACCGGTGCAGTTATTGGGCGGACTGGCGCGTCCCTTTAAGGTGAAGCCGTTGAGCCGGAGTGTGATACCGGGCGCTCCAAACTTGATACAAGGTGCGCCCGCGACGTCGCAAGTCACGTCCCCTACTAGCTTGCTGTCCTCGAAGATGGTGAGCGTGGTGGAAATGGTATCGCTGATATCCGTGGCCTGCGTACGCGCTCCACAAACCAGGAGCCCAAGTACAAAGAAAACAGAAATGGTTATTTGCCTAGAGAGGAAGTGACTCATAGGACCTCCAAAACGCCGTAATTAAGGTCGCTACGGGGACAGGTCGACTACAGCGTGGAATGGACGTAAGCGTAAGCCCGAGAATTGGGCCTGTCAAGCAGGAACTTCGAGCAGGAACTTCGAGGAACTTCAATGTGTGCCCGCACTCTTGGGATACCGATCCTGCCTACATACGTGGGCATCCTATCCCGCCAGCTCGAAGGATGAGTGTCTGAGAAACCGAACGGGCATCAATCTGGCAACATGGGGGACAAGACTGCGGACCGATACAACATAGTATCTGCCTGACGGCGTCATGCTGAGGAGGACCGATGATGGCTCACCCTGCACTCGGCGGTACCACGGGATGTGAATATCTCCGATTTTGGAAAGGTTGAGCACGCCGTTCTCGAATGAGAAAGAGCCCTTGGTGAATCGGGCAGACTGTCGCTGTGATTTGTTCTTGAACTTCGGTTGCTTTACTTTGTCGGCTCGCTTGCCCGTGATGGAGTCAACCCAGTTCTTGTATGCGGTATCCAGAGAGACCAGTCTAAAGCCTGGCGTCCCGGAAGTCAGGACCGAAGCGAAACGCGGCAGACTGCTCACCCCGGATATCGTAATACGCTATACGGGTGATAAAGAGCTTCCGGCACAACGGTGTCGAGCACTCCAAGGTTGGCTCCACGGTTCCCAAGCTCGATCCGATCAGGCCATAGGTTTCTTTGGCCAGGCGCACGACAACATTGCTGTTGGACAGCCCTCGCTCGACGACGGCTTCACTGACGCCCTGGGTTCGCGCGATGCGGAACAGGTCCTCCCTCTGCATCACCGGGCCGCGCTCCTGTAAAATGCAGCGGATCCGGGCTTCATGGGAGTCCTCAGGTGCTTGGGGAAGGTTTTTGCCCTGCAACAACAATTTCTCCCTCGACGTGGCACCAGGGCAGCAGCCCGCACAAGGACCGGAAAACCTCCACGGGGAGGTCAACGCCATCCATGTGGCGATCGCGCAGCACGCCGGCGCGGGCAACCTCGATGTTCACCTGCGGAACGGCGCGCAGGACTTTTGCGAGGCGCTTCTCGAGGGGATTTCGCGCTGTGGGCAGCCAGAACCACTCGTGCTGGTCGTCCAGCCAGTGAAGGTCTTGGAGAAGGGAACAACATAGATCGGCGAAGCCGGCGGATGCCTCGACAGGCAGTCCCGCCATCACATAAGCCTTATTCGTAACTCCGAAGTGGCTTATTCCTCTGCGGGCCTCGACATGAAAATTCCGGATGGCCTCCAGGTCGGTCGTTTTCGCTACGAACCGAACGCCATTCCACTGGTGAACCGCCCAGCCCGGATTGATATCGAACCAACAAGCCGTGGCCCACAGAGACTCGAGTCGAAAAGGGGTGCGCATGATTCCTTCATGGACGAGCGCCGCCTCAAGCTCGTTCGCCATAGCGGGCGCACGTCTCGCGATGAACCGTATGGCGCGGTGGAGGAGGACAGCTTTCTCACCCGCAAACCTCGATATCCACGCTCTCACGATCTGCCGGACGCGCTCGCGGGTGAGCCCGAACTCGCGTGCCGCGGCTTCGCATGTCGTCCCTGTGCCACCATCCCACCCGAGGAGTTTGCGAATGATCGGCAAATGCCGTTCGCGTCCCTTCTCGCGAACTGAAAACTCGAGTTCCTCTTCGAGATAAGCCGCGGTGGACCTCTGCGAGCGGGCCAAAGCGGCGCTCAGGGTCCGGCCCAGGGCAGGGAGGGCGCTCTCGATGTCCCCACGAAAGGCCGAGCGGAAGCTCTGCAGATAGGCTGTTACAAAGGAGGGCGGCGGTGTGCCGAGAAACAGTCGGAAGCAGGCCAGTTGCGCAGGCAGTTTCCGCCAGGCTCTCGAATCCGACGGAAATGCTTCTTGGATTTCCGACGGGCTTCGGATCAGTAGATCGTGCACATCGTCGACTCCCGCCCGCCGAAGGATCCTCGTGGTTTTCGTTGGTATGCCAAGAGCTTCAAAGGAAAGCAGAGCCGCAAGAGGGAACCAGCCCGGTTCGATATGGATTTCTGGAGGAGGCAGGCCGCCTTCGCATTGGAAGATGGCGAGCTTCTCTCGGATCTCTCGCAAGGAATTGCGGCCCAGGTTCTTGATGTGCAGGAGATCGTACTCGCTTTGCCGCAGGAGATCGCGTATCGTCCGGATCCCGGCGTTCGATAGACAGTTGTTCGATCGTGCGTTGAGTTCGAGAACCTCCACGCTTTGATCGAGCATGCAGTCCGGCGTGGCTTCTCCTGGTGGCCACCATGCGTGAGCTAGCATGCCGAGATTTGAGCTTACAAGCAGCCGCTCGATTTCCGAAACATCTCGTCCCAGAAACGAAGGCTCTCGGCCATGGACCCTGTCGAGCGATTCGATGCCGACTTCGCCGAGCACGCTCGCCAGTTTCGGAGGGGTCTTGCGGAAATCGGGAGGCCTTTCCCAAATAACGAATCGGCTGACTGTCGGCATCGGATCCTTCAGAACGGTTAAGAATCAAGAAGTTTCCGGGACGAGAGCTCGCAAAGGCCGCGGCAACCACACATGAGCTGTTTCAACCTACCACGCGACCAAAAGCAATATCGACGAGTTCGTTCAACGTGTTCATTAAACTTGAGAGTCGGGCGGAGAGGCAAGTCATCGAAACTCGCGCCCACAACTTCGCAACCCGTTCCGCTCTGGGACTCACAGATCCGCATGCGCTGATGATGATTATAACAAAATGGAATCCGCCAGATCGCGAGTTTCGACGCAGGATTTGACATGTTCCCCGGTAAGAGCATAGGTGGGGCCCACAGCGACCGAATTATAATGCAGTTGGGTTGAAAGCGGGAGCCAATGCGCACGTCGTAGTTGGCGCATTCCGAGCCTGTACGGACTCTATTCCTTGTGGATTTGGATGTGCCCGCTCGTGATGAATCCCCCGTTGCTGTAGGACAAATTCGGTCCGGTGACGCTGATGAAAAACGTGTCCTGGCCCGCACCAGGCTCACCATTGTCACAAGCATTCACGGAGTACTTGTAGCCCAGTTTCTGGTTCACCTTGGCGTCGCCCTTGAACGTCCCGCAGTTGCCTTGGAAAGTGACCGACGGCACACTCGTGTTCGCGCTGTGCACATCAATGCTCCCACCCGTAGCGCCATCATCGTGGTAGGAAAGTGACGCGTTAGGCTTATCGTTCTGGGCGACAAATCCGAAGTTGGCGGTCTGACCAGGCGTTTGAGAAGCAATCTGGCCACCCCCAGTGATCTTCTTTGCCCCTGGCTGCGGTGGCGGAGGGCTACCTGCGCAACTTCGAGTCGTGACCACCGAACCCGCTGTCGCCATAAGCTAGTGCGTGAAATTCGCCCGAATCTTCCGGCGGCTCGTCGGGTTATCAGGACCGTTGTCCGGGCCGACCTCCGTGTTAACAAGATGATCATCAGAGAATGCAACATTGGCGAAGTGCTGTGGGTCGAAGGCGACCTGGAAAAGGTCCGCGAGACTACGGTCCGCTCCGCCACCGAGGCCTCCCGTTGAAATCGTGCCGCGATGGATAACGTGATCGCTGATCACACTCT
>Ga0209056_10002953_pt1 | contig 18235 bp, 15 predicted proteins | sample GraSoiAngelo_114_FD_185876 | JGI IMG/M metagenome (GOLD analysis project Ga0209056, IMG submission 185876) | Grasslands soil microbial communities from the Angelo Coastal Reserve, California, USA - 14_0903_13_40cm (SPAdes) (version 2) | ecosystem: Environmental > Terrestrial > Soil > Grasslands... | reverse complement strand
CGTTCCCAAGGGAAGTCCAAATTGGATTTGACATCGGCAAGAACCGAGCTGCTTCGGCGAGACGCTGAGTGGGCAGCTGTTTCCTCGAAGGGTCGCGACATCGAACGCATTCTGTCGTATTGGACCGACGACGCGATCGTCTTGCCCCCGGGGCTCCCAACGATCTCCGGTAAGCCGGCGTTGCGCGAGTATGTGGAGTCCAGTTGGAAAATCCCTGGGTTCCGGATCACATGGACCTCCACGGACGTCAGGTTCTCGCCGGACGGCAACCTCGCATACATGCTCGGCCGCAACGAGGTAGCGATGGACGGCTCGGACGGCATGCCCGTCACGATGAAGGGCCGCGGGATTACGATTTGGCGACGGGACCCTGATGGCGAAATGCGTTGTGTTGTCGATATCTGGAACGCAGAGCATCCGACCTGATTCGATCGTAGGACTCTCACCGTGCCGTCCACTCGGGCCGAACGCGGGCCTCTAAACGCTCTTCCGGCGCTGACAGTCGGTGTGGCGTTTGTCAGCGGTGACTCAAGGCCGCCCGCACTCCGAATGTCGCAAGAAATCCACCGATCATCATGACGAGGAGCGGGAGCACGATCAGGTCACTTATAGGCCTCGCCAACCCGTACGTCCCGACGGCCCCTGCAAGAAGGAGTAGCGCACCGCAGACAAGGGCTCGGAGCCACAACGGGTTGATGAGTCCAAGATCCGGCATACGACGACAGCATGGGATTCAGACTAGAAGATCTGATCCGTCGGGTTGAACGCGCAGGAATGGCATTACGGGACGGGATTCGCCTTCATTTGAACGAATAGCTTCTCGATTTCATCGGCCGTATTTCGGACGGCATCGCCCTGTTGCCACCACTTCCGCACAAAGAACATCGCGACGGCTGTCCACCTTGGATCCACTAGGCTTGTAGCCTCCCGCGATGTCCGCTCATAGACGAGCACAACGGCCGATCGGCTGCCCAGAAATTGCCGAACGCGCTCCAATTCCGACCGTTGCCACCCGCCACCCTTTCGCGAACTCACGAAGGCGAGTCGCTTCGCTCGCCGGAAGACCCGGAGCGCCGAGGGCCACTCCTCCAGGGTCGGCATGAGGACGGTACCGTCGTCCGCAAAGACGAGACGGAAGGACAGGAAATTCTGCGATACGGTGAGGAGGAGACCGCTGTCCAAGACGAGCAGCAGGCCCCTCTTTTTCGTCCCCCACGGAACGTAGTCTGCTTCGCGCAGCCGAACCGATAGATGTTGGACGAAATCGAGGACGCGGGGGTTCACACGGTAGGCCACGTACCAAATGGTACACCCCACGGCGACGTTTGCGACGACCAAATACGCGTAAATCCAGGATATCGGGAGGGATCTGAATACAAAGTCAACATAGAAGCGCGCGAAGCCGACCGCTTCGCTGGCGGCAAGGAGCAGGGTAAACAGCCACAGTCCTCTTCGCAAGCCCGCTTTCACCTTGCCGAGCGAGTCCTCAATCATCCCCGACCGCCCCTCGCACCTGCATGCTCGGACAACCTTATCGAACTGCCCACTCGACCATCGCGAAGCGGGGACAATTATCTCTGGTTGCGACCTCCCTGCTATCCTCATCAGCGTCGCGGCGGACTATTTCCCGAAAACGGAAGCAGCGAGGCTCCCTCTCGGTTCGTTAGTCGAGGACCGTCGGTGAACCGACTGTCATCAGATCACATTGCGAGAGACGGCAAACAAAGACGATGCCCGCTCACAGCGACTCGCCACATCGAAGACCTCCCCGTCGGTATCCAAAGGCCGGCGGTCCTTCGTCGCCCAATCCGCGCGACGGGGATTCGAACTCGGGCCACTGCTGTATCACCGCTCCGCCTCGCAACATGTCTTGCGCGGGCCACGCCGGCCTTCCTGCGCCTGACCCCGGCGATGCCTGCTGTGCCACGAAGGAACGGCAGAAATATGGGGCCGGTAGGTCCTACTGGTGACGAGATGGCGGCATCGGACGCGCGGGCGCGAAGGTTCGTCAGAATTCTCGTTGCCGTCGGCGTCTCCGGCCTCTCCGTCGAACTGGCTTTCGTGGCGTTCGTGCTCCGTACCGGGGCCTGGGGGACGACAACCTCGGACCGCTTGTTGTCGGAAATTGCTCTTGACGCGGTCCTTTACGGATCGTTGTTCGGCTTGGCGATCTTCGCACGTCTCGCGCCTTCGATCGGGTTTCCGCCCCCGCGCTTCTATCCCGACTGGTGGAGCCACCGGATGAGTGCAAAGTTGTTCCGAATTCTTCCGGCGCTCCTCGCACCTCCTGTCATCCTCCAGGCGACATTCCTCGCGCTCGGTTTGTCTACCATATTGGAGACGGCGTGGGGACTGCTCCACTGGTACCCGATATACGGCATCTTGATCGCGAGTCTCGTCGATGCTCAAACGGTCTTCCAGTGGAGGACGGTCTCTGGCCAAGGCACGTGACGCGAGTACGGGGCGCGGTTGCAGGCTTGCCCAAGGTTGTACCAATCGAGCCGCTCGAAGAGCCAGCGTGTCGACGACAATCGGTAGGCCGACTGTCGTCGTCCGGATGAAGCGAGTTTCCCACTGGGAGGGCTGGTTAAAGATGCACCCGCTCGGCGTTCCCTTGCGGCCAAAGCACGCCAGGGGTCGCTAGCTGTCCTGACGCACGACAGGAGTCAGCGAGCACCGCCCTGACGGAGCCGGTATCGCTGAATCTTTCCGGTGGCCGTCTTCGGAAGCGAGGGAACGAAGTCGATCCACCAAGGCTTCTTGTACGGTGCGATGCGGTTCCGGACGAATTCCTTCAATTCCTCCGCGAGCTCTTGCGACGCGTCCTTCGGATCCTTCAGAACGACGTATGCCTTTGGTTTCACGAGTTTTTCCGCGTCCTGCTGACCCACGACGGCGGCCTCGAGAACCGCTTCGTGCGCGATGAGCGTATTCTCCACTTCGACGGGCGAGACCCAGATGCCACCAACTTTCAGCATGTCGTCGCTTCGACCGCAGTACCAGAAGTCGCCGTCCTCGTCTTGGTAGTATTTGTCACCTGTCTGGATCCACGGCCCGAAGAGCGTCTCCTTCGTCTTCTCGTCGCGATTCCAATAGTACGCCATCGTCGAGTCCCCCTTGACGCGAAGATTTCCGATCTCCCCGCGCGGCACGGGCCTGCCGCCCTCATCGACGATAATGGCCTCATATCCGGGGACCGGCGTGCCGGAGGATCCCGGCTTCACATGCCCCGGACGATTTGAGAGGAAAATATGGAGGATTTCCGTAGTCCCAATCCCGTCGAGAATCTCGACACCGAACCGATTGACCCAGCGCCGATACACATCGGCGGGCAAGGCTTCGCCCGCGGAGACGCATAGCCGCAACGAAGAGAGGTCGAATCGATCCTCCGCGTCCTGCATCTGGAGCATGGACGCGTAGAGTGTTGGAACGCCAAAGAAGAGGGTGGGCCGGTACCGGTCAACGACTTGGAACACCGCCTCCGCCGTGGGCCGCCCGGAATAGAGGACCGCCTCCGCGCCGACGCGCATCGGGAAATACATGTTGTTGCCGAGGCCATACGCGAAGAACAACTTCGCCGCCGAGAAAGTCCGATCCCGCTCCGTGATGCCAAGCACATGCAACCCGTAGGTGTCCGAACACACGACCATGTCGTGCTGGAGGTGGACCGCCGCTTTCGGGAATCCCGTCGACCCCGAAGAGTATAGCCAGAAGGCCACGTCGTCTTTCGACGTGTCCGCGGCCTCGAGGCTCCTCGGGGCCCTCGATACCCATGACTCGAACTGAAGATGCGGACCCTTCGCCTGCCCCACCACAACCACGTGTTTCAAGTGCTTCGCTTGAACAAGGGCCGGGCCCGCTTCGAGAAGCAGGGGTTCGGAGACGATTGCGACCTTCGCGCGACTGTCGTCGAGGAAAAAACGGTAGTCGGCCGCACGCATGAGGGTGTTCACGGGCACAGGCACCGCACCCAGCTTCATCGCGCCGAAGAAGGAGGCGACGAATTCCGGGCCATCCAGGAGAATCAGGAGGACCCGATCCTCCATCTGAACGCCGAGATCGAGGAGGGCGTTGCCGACTCGGTTCACGGATTCGAAGATTTCCCCATAGGTGACGACGCGGTCTTCGTGATACAAGGCGGGTCGGCCTGCACGGCCTTCCACCATGTGACGATCGACGAAGAAGGCCGCTGCGTTGAACCGATCGGGAATCGAGGCGGGTGGCTCTCCCATGACCACGACGGTGGTGAATGGGCGGCAGGGCCGCAAGAAGATTGTGGAGGCAGAAACGGGAAGAATCCATAGGGGCTGGCTAGGTTCAGTGGCTGTATCCGACGGAAGCCGGAGCATGTCGGACCCACTCCGCACGGTGCTCGTGCGTCGACCGGACGCGTCATTCGGCCGGGCCGAGAAGGAGGCGCCAATTCTGCCAAACGTTGAATACGCAGAGGCCCGTTCCAACGGATGGGACTTCGTGACGAAGAAACCGGGCATCGACGGCGTTGACGCCGTGCTCGAGCGATTCGCAGGACAGCAATACATTGCCGACCCGTCGATCGGCATGGCCGTCTACCTCTCGATCCGCATGGGCAAGCCCCTGCTCGTCGAAGGAGAACCCGGATGCGGCAAGACGGAGATCGCCCGCACCCTGGCGGCCGCCCTCGAGACGGAACTGATTCGCCTCCAGTGCTACGAAGGGCTCGACGCGGACGCGACGTTGTACGAATGGAACCATCCGAAGCAGCTGATCACGATCCGAATCGAGGAGGCCCGGAAGGACCCGAAGGCTCTGGAGCGGGAAATCTTCAGCGAGGAATTTCTCCTGAAACGCCCGCTCCTCCAGGCCCTGACCCACGACGGGCCGCAGGCACCCGTCCTTCTGATCGACGAGATCGACCGGGCCGACGAAGAGTTCGAGGGCCTGCTCCTCGAGTTCCTGTCCGATTTCCAAATCACGATCCCTGAGATGGGGACGATTCGCGCGAAGCGAGTACCTCACGTCGTCATTACCTCGAATCGTACCCGCGAGCTCTCCGACGCACTGAAACGCCGGTGCCTCTACCTCTACATCGGCTATCCGAGCCGGGAGAAGGAAGTCGCCATCCTCCGCGTGAAAGTGCCGGGTCTCGGGGAGCAGTTCGCCGAGGAAATCGCGGGATTCGTCCAGCGCGTGCGCGCGGAGGACGATTTCGTGAAACGGCCGGGAATCTCGGAGACCCTGGACTGGGCGTCCGCCCTGATGGCGCTCGGCACCACAAAGTTGGATCGGGACATCGTGGAGCAGACCCTTGGCCTCGTCGTGAAGGACGCGCAGGATCTGCAGACCATGCAGGCCGGTCGGCTCGATACCCTGATGGGATCTCCGTGAGGCCCGAGAACCGGAGCGATCCCTCATTCGTTCCGCGGCTCGCGGGGTTCATCGCGTTCCTCCGAGTCCGGGGGTTTGCCGTGGGCATCGGGTCGGCCCTCGACTGCGCCCACGCCTTGCGGCAAATCTCGATCCTCGACCGTGACACGTTCCTCGCGGCATGCATCGTGACCCTCGCCAAGTCTCCGGAGGACGTGCCCCGACTCATCGAATCGTTCGATCTCTACTGGTCCACGTACATCGAACCGGCGGATTCGAAGACGCGTCTCGCGGTATCGGCCCCGCCGAGTCCGCCCCCGGACGGGGTGGTCTCGACCGGCGAGAACGCGCCTGGGTTTCGAATTGCCGTCGACCGCGCCGGCGTGGTCCGCGTCGGCCTCTACAGCCCGGATGCTCCCTCTTCGGGTCATGACCTGCGACTCCTTGACCGAAAGCGAGTCGTTGCGATCCGAGCGGGCGTCCGTCGGCTCCGAAGGGAAGCGGCCACACGGCCTGGTCGTCGTCAAGCACCCGCTCGCCGAGGTTCGATCGATTTTCCCGCGACGGCCCGACACAGCCTCCGACAGGGCGGCGAATGGGTCGAGTTCCGATTCCGGAAACCCCGGAAGCGCCGGGCGGAACTCGTAATCCTATGGGACGTCAGCGGCTCGATGCGGGATCATGAGGCGGTGCTCTTCGCCCTCGTCCACGCGCTCCACCGCGTTGTCCGGCGAACGAAGGTGTTCGCGTTCGGCACGCAACTCGACGAGGTTTCAGGCCTCCTGCGGGGGCAGAGTTACTTCCACGCGGCCCGGGCGGCCTCGGGACACCTCCGACCCATGGGAGGAGGAACTCGGATCGGATCCTGCCTGGAGGATTTCCTCCGACGATACGGGCGGCTCCTGCACGAAGGGACGACCCTCGTCGTCCTGAGCGACGGCTGGGACCTCGGCGAGACGGTCCGGCTGTCGAGCGCCCTCCAACGCCTCCACCATCTGTGCCATCTCGTCGTGTGGGTGAACCCGTATGCCGACGACCCCCGATTCGAGCCCGCGACGGCGGGGATGCGCGAGGCCATGCCTCACGTGGACCTGCTCCTAGGGCCGAGAGACTTCGAAACTCGGACCGGATTCGCGCCGGAACGTCTCGCCGCCCGACGGCCTCAGACCCGCGTGGGCTATCGGGGAAAAGCCTTTATCGCCGCCTCGCAATGACGCCGCGCTATTCTATAGCACAGGAGGTTTGGGGAGTGATTCCACCGCGCTTCGAGTACTTCGCACCCTCGTCCATCGATGAAGCCGTCCAGATTCTCGACCGCTTTGGCGGCGAGGCGAAGGTCCTCGCGGGGGGGCAGAGTCTCCTTCCCGTGATGAAACTCCGCCTCGCGGAGCCGCGGGCTCTCGTCGACATCAATCGCATCCCGGACCTCGCGCACATCCGAGAGGACGCGAAGTCCCTGCGGATCGGGGCAACGACCCGGACGAATGACCTGAACGATTCCGAACTCATTCACGCTCGCTATCCCATCCTCTCCGATGCAGCCTACGAAATCGCGGATCCCCTCGTGCGGAACATGGGGACGGTCGGCGGGAACGTCTCCCATGGAGATCCGGCGAACGATCTCCCCGCCTGCATGCTCGCCTTGGGGGCCCACTTCGTTGTCCGCAGCCCGACCGGAACGCGGACGATCCCAGCCAAAGAATTCTACCAGGACACCTTCGTCACCGCGCTCGAGTCGAATGAACTCCTCCTGGAAATCCAGATTCCGAAGGCGAGGCCGGGCCAGGGCAATGCGTATGTGAAGCTCGAGAAGCGAATCGGCGACTTCCCGATCGTCGGGGTCGCCGCGAACCTCGTGCTCACGACGAAAGGGACCATCGAATCCGCGGGCCTCGCGCTCACGGCGGTCGGCCCGACCGCGCTCAAGGCGACGGAAGCGGAGCGGCATCTCGTCGGCAAGGCGCCGGAGGATGCTGCCTTCCAGAGAGCCGCGGAATTCGCGCAGGAGATCACGAGCCCGGTTTCGGACCTGCGGGGTCCCGCCGAATACAAGCGGGCGATGGTCCGCGTCCTTGCTCTCAGGGCCTTGCATCGGGCCTCGGCTCGGGCACACGGGGGTGCATGAGTTGGTCCTCGCCGAGATGCCGAGTGCCGGCGACGAGGAAACCGGACCCTTCGTGAACGTCCACGTCACCGTGAACGGCGCCCCTCGGTCCGCAACCGTGGAGACGCGCACCCTACTGGTCCATTTCCTCCGAGAGAACCTCAGCCTCACCGGAACGCATATTGGCTGCGATACGACGAACTGCGGAGCTTGCACGATCCTGCTCGATGGCAAGGCGGTGAAATCCTGCACGATCCTCGCAGTGCAAGCAGACGGTCGAGAACTGCGGACGGTCGAAGGCCTCGAGACCGATGGCAAGCTCCATCCGATTCAAGAGGGCTTCATCGAAGAGCATGGCCTCCAGTGCGGCTTCTGCACGCCCGGAATGATGATGTGCTCCGTCGCGCTGCTCCAGAAAAATCCGCATCCAACGGAGGAACAGATCCGCCGCGCGATCTCCGGGAACTTGTGCCGATGCACGGGCTACGTGAATATCGTGAAGGCGATCCAACACGCCGCGAACAAGATGGCCGGCCCTTCGGGAGGCGGACGACCATGACCGTGCACGGCGGCGTCGGCCAATCCATAAAGCGGAAGGAGGACGCCCGCTTCGTCCGGGGCAAAGGGAATTACGTCGACGACGTGAAGCTCCCCGGGATGCTCTATCTGGACATCGTCCGGAGTCCGTACGCGCACGCACGCATCCGGTCCATCAACATCGAGAAGGCGTTGAAGGTCCCGGGCGTCCTCGCGGTGATCCGCGGGAAGGACCTCGAGGCGGCGAACCTCGCATGGATGCCGACCCTCATGTCCGACAAGCAGATGGTGCTGCCCGTCGAGCGGGTTATGTACCAGTCGCAGGAAGTCGCCGCGGTCGTCGCGGACAGCCGATATGCGGCCGCGGACGGTGTCGTCGCCGTCGAGGTAGACTACGAGCCGCTCCCGGTTGTCGTCGACCCGATGAAGGCCCTCGAGCCCGGTGCTCCGATTCTCCGGCCGGATCGGAAGGAGCAGACGAATCGGATCTGGCACTGGGAGGTCGGGGACCGAGAAGGTACGGACAAGGCCCTGAAAGAATCCGATGTCGTTGTCAAAGAGAACCTCTACATCCCGCGGATCCACGTGTCCTCGATCGAGACGTGCGGCTGCGTCGCGTCCTTCGACGCGATGGGGAAGCTCACCGTGTGGATGACGACCCAGGCGCCCCACGCGATCCGAACCGTGTTCGCCCTCGTCGCGGGATTGCCCGAGCAGAAGATCCGCATCATCTCCCCGGACATCGGCGGCGGATTCGGGGGCAAGGTCCCCGTCTATCCCGGTTACGTCCTCGCGGTCGTCGCGGCCCTAAAGACCGGGCATCCAGTGAAGTGGATCGAGGACCGTTCGGAGAACATTCAGGCGGACTCGTTCGCCCGAGATTACCACATCTCCGCGGAAATCGGTGCGACGAGGGACGGCAAGTTGACCGCCCTCCGCGTGAAGACGATCGCGGACCACGGATACACGGATGCCGCGGCGAATCCGTCCAAGTTCCCCGCCGGCCTGTTCCACATCGTCACCGGATCGTATCCGTTCGAGAAGGCGCACGTCGAAGTCGACGGCGTCTACACGAACAAGCCGCCCGGCGGGATCGCATACCGGTGCTCGTTCCGAGTCACGGAGGCCGCGTTCACGATCGAGCGGATCGTGGACTCCCTCGCGCGCAAGCTCGGCATGGACCCTGCCGAGTTCCGCATGAAGAACTTCATCCCGCCAGAGGCGTTCCCGTTCAAGTCGGCCCTCGGCTGGGAGTACGACAGCGGCAATTATCAGGGCGCCCTCCGAAAAGCGATGGACATCGTCGACTACGACGCCCTGCGGAAGGAGCAGGCAGAGAAGCGGAAGCGCGGCGAGCTCATGGGGATCGGAATCTCGAGCTTCACAGAGATCGTCGGCGCGGGACCCTCCCATACGTTCGACATCCTCGGGCTGAAGATGTTCGATTCCTGCGAGATCCGCATCCATCCAACGGGCAAGGCGATCGCCCGCTTCGGCACGAAGTCTCAAGGACAAGGGCACGAGACGACGTATGCTCAGATCCTCGCCGAGGAACTCGGGATCTCTTCCGAGGACATCGCGATCGAGGAAGGAGACACCGACACCGCGCCCTACGGCCTCGGCACGTACGCGAGCCGGAGCACTCCGACCGCGGGCGCTGCCGCCTCGATCGCGGCGCGCAAGATCCGCGACAAGGCGCAGAAGATCGCTGCACACCTGCTCGAGGTGAGCCCGGACGACCTGGAGTGGAAGGATCACAAATTCCAGGTGAAAGGGGTACCTGATAAGGCGAAGACGATGGCTGAGATCGCCTTCGCGGCGTACACGAACCATCCACCCGGGATGGAGGCAGGTCTGGAAGCGGTCGACTACTACGACCCACCGAACTTGACGTACCCGTTCGGTAGCTACATCTGCGTCGTCGACATCGACAAAGAGACCGGCGAGGTCAAGATTCGGCGGTTCGTCGCGGTAGACGACTGCGGCACGATCATCAATCCAATGATCGTCGAGGGACAGATTCATGGAGGTCTGACGATGGGCTTGGCGCCCGCGCTCCTCGAGGAGATCCACTATGATGAGAACGGGAACATGCTCGGCGGATCGTTCATGGACTACCTGCTTCCCACCGCTGTCGAGACGCCGAAGTGGGAGACTGCGAAGACGACGACGCCTTCGCCCCACCATCCAATCGGGGCAAAGGGGGTCGGAGAATCCGCGACGGTGGGCGCACCGGCCGCGATCGTGAATGCGGTCGTGGACGCCCTGGCCCATCTGGGCGTGACGCACATCGACATCCCGATCACGCCGTGGAAGGTGTGGAAGATCCTTCACGAGAAGCGTGCCGCATAAGCCGCGGGGAGGATCGCCGTGCACTTCGAGGGCACCTTCACCGTCCGAGCCTCGAGCACACGGGTCTGGTCGTTCTTCCTGAGTCCGCAGGAATTCTCCTCAGCCATCGATGATCCCCACACGATTGAGGTGGTCGATGCCGATCACTTCCGGGGGACGATCAAGGCGGGCGTCGCCTTCATCCGTGGCACGTTCACATGGTCCGCGACTGTGAAAGAGCGGGTTCCCCCAGAAAGGGCTCAGATGGCCGTCCACGGGTCCGGCATGGGGAGCGCCTTCGACATCGTCGCGACCCTGAGCGTCTCGGAATCAGCGGGTCTGACGACGGTGAAATGGGCTGCGGACGTCCAGATGAGCGGCACGATCGCGACAACGGGCGCGCGCCTCCTGCAGGGGACGACCGAGAAGAAGACAAACGCGTTCTTCGAGAACGCCCGGAAGATGCTCGAGGTTGCTTAGCGGAGGTAATGTATACCTTGACGAAGGCGCCGCCTTCGCCCTCCTGATGCGTCATCTCGATACTTGGGCCTCCCGTCCGCGTGCAGCCAGGGGAAATATTCAGTGCTTCACCGGGCCACGCGATGGGTCGTCGACCATGGCAGTTGCAATCGGGACTCAATCGACTAAGCGAGGAATAGATTGGGCGACTTCACGAACCGCGCGCGACAACCCTCGGAGCAGAACAAGTACGTCCGGCCGGCATGCATGACCCGGATCGGCGAATCAGATTCCACATCCATCCCGCATACGACGTCTTTCTCCATCGCAAACGGGCGGGCCGTTGAGACGGCGTCGGAAACGGTGAGCTCGCGAGGCCCGGAGGTCCGCCGGACTTGAGTAATCTGCGCGAGGATGCTCAGCGCGATTTCCTCCGGGGTCTCGGCCGAGAAGTCGAGGCCGGCGGGACTTTGGATGCGAGCCTGGGCCGCGGAGTCAACTCCGGAGTCGCCGAGACCCGCAAGGACGGCTGCCGCGCGGCGACGGCTCGCGACGAGTCCAAGGTAAGCGATGCGGGATCTCGTAAGTTGCGCCAACGCCGCCTCGTCGTACTTGCCCATCGTTGCGACAACCGCATACGTCTCCGGGGTCAGGAGGTCTGGGATCCGTTCGAGCTCCTGGACGATCTGGTCCGCCCCCGGAAACTCGGACTCCTTCGCCCCGGGAGCCACCACGACAATCCGATAGTCGAGCACGCGTCCGAGGGCTCGCAGGGCCGCCGCGACGGGGGAATCGCCGACAACGAGCAACTGAGGCTTCGGGATTTGAGGTTCCACGTAGATGTCCATTGTGCCACCACTCTCGCATTCCATCACGTATTCGACGACGCCTTCTTCCGGTGGGGAGCTCCCCGCGTTCGGAGTGAGCCGCATAAGCCGAGGTCGGCCGTCGCGGAGGGCCCGGAGCGCTTCCGCCACGAGAACGGACTGCGCGCAGCTCCCTCCAAGCCACCCGATCAACTCCCGGTTCGCGCGGACGATGGCCTTGAACCCAGGCCGCCCGGAGGAGGGCCGTTCGACCCGGACGACCGTCGCAAGGACGAACGGCTCGTTCCGCGCCCGCAGATCCCCCGCGACCCGGAAGATGTCGACCCGCAGCGAGTCTCCCGAAGGAGCGACATTGCCGCGAGGTCGTTCCGTCATCGTGACGAGCCCCGCGATTGGTCGGCCCGTCCGGAAGACCTCATCTGCGCGGGCGATCTGCTCCGGCGTGTCAAGATCCACCAGTATGCCCGGATCATCGACGGGCACTTCGAGGATGCCTTGCGTGTGTCGGCCGAAGATGGCGCGGCACCCTTGGTCTCCCGTGATCGATTGTACTTCCTCCGAGAGGGATCGATCCAGGAGGACAGGATTGCCTCGTCTCCCTTCGTATGTGGGGATTAGGATTCTCGCGTTCGAACCGTTCCGCCGCGCAATCAGCGCGTCAAGTGTCGCCGAGGCAACGAACGGTTGGTCGCCGAGGACGATCAAGAAGCCGTCCGAACGCGCGTCGGCCGCCCGGACGCCGGCTCGGATCGATGAGCTCATCCCTTCCGAGTATGCGGGGTTCACGACCGACCGGGCCCCGTTGAACGAGACTTCGCTCCGGATGCGGTCGGCTTCGTGACCGAGGACCACGACGATGTCGTCGACCTGGGCACCCCGAACCGCTTCCAGGACGTGTTCCAGAAGGGACCGGCCGCCGACCGTGAGGAGAGACTTGGGAGAACCCATTCGGGACGACGTCCCCGCCGCGAGCACGATCGCCGAGATCATGGAATCTCTCGCCCCCGACTTCCGCGTCGCCTCTGGCGGGATCGACGCGGCGCGGTCTCCTCCGACGACGACCTGCGGGCCGCGCTAAATAGTTTTGCGGGATTCCCGATCAGGCGTCGAGTCACTTCTTCTGGAGGACCCGCCACACCTTTTCAGGGGTGATCGGCATGTCAATGTGGTCGACCCCGACCGCATCACAGACGGCATTGACGTACGCCTGCGAGGAGGCGATCGTCCCCGTCTCCCCCACGCCCTTCACCCCGAGCGGGTTGTGCGGCGACGGCGTGACCGTGGAATCCGTCTCGATCCGCGGCGCCTCGAGGGCGGTCGGCACGAGATACTCGATCAAGCTGTTCGTGAGGAGGTTTCCGTTCTCGTCGTACACGGACTGCTCGAGCATCGCCTGTGCCAACCCCTGCAGGACTCCTCCGTGGACCTGTCCTTCGACGATCATCGGATTGATTTGGTTGCCTACGTCATCGACGGCGACGTAGCGACGAATCTTCACTTGGCCCGTCTCCCGGTCCACATCGACGACGCAGATGTGGCAACCGAACGGGAACACGAAGTTCGTCGGATCGTAGAAGGTCGTTGCATCGAGGACGGGCTCGACTCCTTTCGGCATGTTCCCCGCCATGTAGGCGGCCCACGCAATTTCCTGGATCGTCTTCGCGGCCTTCGGCGAGCCCTTCACGACGAATTTCCCGTCCGTGAATTCGAGGTCTTCTTCCCGAGCCTCGAGGAGATGGGCCGCAATCTTTCGCGCCTTGTCCTTCACCTTGCGGGCGGACAACGCTATCGAGCCGCCCTCCACCGCAGTCGTACGGCTCCCATACGTGCCCTGGCCGTACGGCGTGAGCTTCGTGTCGCCGTGGACGACATCGACATCCACCACCGGCAGTCCAAGCTCCTCGCCGACGATCTGAGCGAACGTGGTCTCCTCGCCCTGACCGTGCGGGTGGCCTCCCGTGTAGACGGTCGCCTTTCCCGTGGGATGGAGCCGCACCGTGGAGGCCCCCCAAAGTCCGCCGGCGAACCCGGTCGATGTGACGACCGCGGAAGGACCGAGCCCGCAGATCTCCACGTACGTCGAGAGGCCGATCCCCATCAGCTTCCCCTTTCGGCGGCCCTCGGCCTGCTCTTTCCGCAGCTTCTCATAGCCGACCTTGTCCAGGGCCTTCTCGAGCGTCCCTGCATAGTTCCCGCTATCGTAGGTGAGGCCCATCGCGGTCGCATACGGGAATTTGTCCGCGGGAATGAAGTTCTTCCGCCGGATGTCCGCGGGATCCTTCTTCAGCTTCCTCGCGAGGATGTCGACGATTCGCTCGAGGAGGAACAGGGCTTCCGGCCGACCCGCTCCGCGATACGCGTCGACGGGCGTCGTGTTCGTGAAGACCCCAGTCACCTCGACACGTCCCGCTTGGATCGCGTAGCATCCGCCGACCATGAAGCCGAAGAGGATCGTCGGGATGCCTGGGGCAGCGGTCGATAGGTACGCCCCGAGGTTCGCGAGAACGCGAGCCCGAATCCCGAGGATCGTCCCGTCTTTCTTCGCGGCGAGGTCGACGTATTGTACGTGGTCGCGTCCGTGAGTCGTCGCGACGTAGTTCTCCATCCGGTCTTCGACCCACTTCACCGGCCGCCCGAGTCGCATGGCGAGATGGCACACGATCGCTTCCCACGGATAGACGGGGATCTTGCTGCCGAACCCCCCGCCGACGTCTGGGGCGATGACGTGGATCAGATGCTCCGGATACTTCAGTACGATCGAGAGGACGAGACGGTGAACGAACGGATTCTGCGACGTGACGTGGAGCGTGAGCTCCCGAGTCCCGGGTTCGAATTGGGCAATCGCGGCCCGCGGCTCCATCGCGGTCGGTTGCAGCCGTTGGTTCACGAACCGTTGGCTCACGACGACATCGGCCTCCTTGAAGGCCTTGTCCACGTCCCCGCCCGCCAACGTCCACTTGAAGGCGACATTGTCGGGCGCGTCTCCGTGGATCGGCGCCCCTCCCTTCTTCGTCGCGGTTTCGACGTCCGTGACCACGGGCAACGAATCGTATTCGACTTCGACGAGGTCAAGAGCGTTTTCGGCGATGAACGGACTCTCGGCGACGACGACCGCGACCGCTTCTCCCGCGTACCGAACGACCTCCCGAGCCAGGGGTGGATACGCGGGCGTCTTCAGGTTCGCGTTCGGGATCGCCCAGGCCGTAATGATGTCGCCGACCTGGTCCTTCAAGTCCTGTGCGGTCAGGACGTCGAGGACTCCGGGAAGGCGTCGTGCCTTCGCCGTATTGATTGACCCGATTCGTGCGTGCGCATAGGGGCTTCGAACGAACTTTGCGAAGACGGTCCCCGGCGGGAGCATGTCCGCCACGAAATTCCCTCGGCCCGTGAGGAACCGATCATCTTCCTTGCGGAGGACGGACTCGCCGAACACCTTCGTCGTTTGGGCCATGATCTCACCCCTTCCTGGGACGCATCATTTCGCCCGCGGCCGCGACCGAGTCGACGATACCCTGGTACCCGGTGCACCGGCAGATATTCCCCGAGATCGCGGTCCGGATCCGGTCCTCCGAGGGTGCGTTTTCCACCCGGAGGAGCTCCAGCGCCGCGAGCACGACCCCGGGAGTGCAAAACCCGCACTGCAGGCCGTGGTGGGCCTTGAACGCCTCCTGAATCGGATGGAGCCGACCGTGCTCGGAGAGACCCTCGATCGTGGTAATCTCGCGGCCGTCGGCTTGGACCGCGAGCATGGTGCACGACTTGACGGCGCGGCCGTCCAGGAGGACGGTGCACGCGCCGCAATGACTCGTATCACAACCGACATGGGTGCCCGTCAGCCGGAGATCGTCCCGAATGAAATCGACGAGCAATACGCGCGGCTCGACGGCACGCGTGAACTTCCGGCCGTTCACCGCGACCGTGATCATGTGACTGCCGTTCTCGGGGCGAACGCTCTTGCGCTTCGGACTTGCCTTCTTTCTCTTCGTGGCCATCCAAATCACCTCCCCGCTCGCGCCGTCGCGGTTTCCAGCGCGCGTCGAGTGAACACCTCGATCATCGCCCGCTTGTACTCCTCGCTCCCGCGGAGATCCGACGTTGGATGCGCCTCCTCGGATGCCATCTTCGCGGCGTCCGCGAACGCCGTGGGCCCCGCCTTTCTCCCGACGAGTGCCTTCTCCGCTCCCGGAGCGCGAATCGGCCTCGGCCCGACCGATGCAAGAGCGATTCGGGCCCCCGCCACATTCCGCTTCGCATCTAGGCCGAGCTGGACCGCAACCCCGATTGTCGCAAAGTCTCCGGTCTTCCGTTTGAGCTTCAGGTACGCTCCGCCGTCTCCGGCTTTCGATTTCGGAATGCGGATCTCGGTGAGGAGCTCCGACGACCGGAGCGCGGTCGTGAAGGGATCCTTGAAGAACCGATCGATTGGAATCGTCCGAGCGCCGTTCGGGCCTCTTGCGGTGAGCTCTGCCTTGAACGCCAAGAGCGCCGTCCCCCAATCCGAGGCGGGATCCGCGTGAGCGAGCGCTCCGCCGATCGTGCCGAGGTTGCGCACCTGCGGGTCACCGAGGACGCTAGCGACGTCTGAGAAAATCGGATACTTTTCTCGGATGAGTTTCGACTGCTCGAAATCACGATGCCGGCTCAATGCGCCGATTCGTAATTGGTCGCCGCGTTCCTCGATGAACGCGAGACCGGGCACATCATTGATGTCGACGAGTACTCGCGGGTTCGCGAGCCGCAGCTTGAGGACCGGAATGAGGCTCTGACCGCCCGCAAGGACTTTCGCTCGATTCCCGTTCTCGCTGAGAACTTGAATTGCCCTCGCCAAGGTCTGAGGTCGGACATAATCGAAAGAATGGGGTTGCATCGCCCTCCCAGCCGTGCCACGAATCAGCACGCGTTTCTTTAAAGCTTCCGCCGCAGGCGTTACGTGACTTCAGGGAGAGGAATCACCAGGCTTACGGGACGACTCGTCGGCGTCCGGCTTGTGGGGAACGTCCCGACCATACTTCGTCGCGAGGACATCGGCCATGATCGCCAGGGCCAGCTCCGGAGGCGTCCGGGCGCCAATGTCTAAGCCGATTGGGGCATGCAGTCTCGACAGGAAGTCTTGCGGGACCGCTCGCCGCCCAAGCTCTTCCATATCCTTCCTCAATCGCCGTCGACTCGCCAACAATCCGACGAACCGCGCGTTCGTCTTCGAGAGCGATTCGAGGATGTCTACGTCTCGTTCGCCTTTTGTCAGAACGACAACTGAGTCCCGATTCCCGATGGAGAAGGTCTTTGGGTCGATGACGGCGGATTTCACGATCGTGTCCGGTGCCTCACGTAGGTCCGGCATCGGGTCCACCACGACGACCTCGAACCCCAAGGCCTTCGCCTGGTGCACGAGGGCGTCCTCGATGTCGTCGCGGCCGCCTTGGCCAACGAGGATCACGCGTTCCGTCGGAAGCATCGGCTCCACGAAGACCTCCAGGGTGCCTCCACAGTCCGTCTCCACGTAGATTTCGTCCTCGCTCGATTCCCGCATCGTGCCCGCGACCGCCTTCGCCGCGTCGACGAGGTGTACGCGGACCACGCGCGGGCCTCCGTCCCTCAGCGCGCGGAGGGCCACTTCGCAAATCGGACCTTCGGGGCACCCTCCCCCCAGGGTTCCGCGGACCACTTCACCCCGGCTCGAAATCAAGATCTTGAAACCCGGCTTGGCGAGCGTTGACCCCTCCGTCTTCGTCACGGTCGCAACCGCGAACGCCTCCCGTCGCGACGCGAGCTCGTTCAGACGCTCTGTGTATTCCGGCGTCTTCACGGAAAGGGGAGCACCGCCGGGCGCAATCTACCTTTCGCCAGATTCCACGGGACGGAGACGAGAAGATAGCCGTCACTGCTTCGGAAGCTTCTGTATCGGCCTGGAGCGAATCTCCCGACATGTTTCGACCAGGATTGATCGCGGCCGAGCGCCGTGATCGTGTGAGAATGAGATCGCACCAAGGTCGCGGCACCCGCGAGACGACCTACGCGCTTCGCGCGATATGGGCACGAAACCCGCGCGGTGCCCAGTCGAGCCCCCACCATCCAATCGACCGTTTCCGCCTGGACCAGGTCGCCCCACTCCATGGCATCGTGGACACTCGGTGGTCCTCTTGTCACCGACCCGGGACAACGTGATGTCAGGCTGCAATCGCGACGAAGTTATTCGTCCGCATTTGTTTCCAACAACAAAGTCAAGACGCTCGGCCGGAACCAGGCGCGGCCAAGGTCCGGTGCGGAGTGCCTCGCGTCGAAAGCAACCTTGCGCCGGAGAGTTATCCCCCAATTGAAAATGACTAACTAGTAATTAGTTAATGAATGCATGGATCGGGCTACTCAATTGAATTGAACCGGAAGTTAAGTGGGTCCGTCCGGATTTGAACCGGAGTCGCCAGCACCCCAAGCTGGTAGGATTTCTTGTGAGCGGGAAGACCGGACGGTCCCCGCGCTCAAACCAAGCTACCCCACGGACCCGCCGGAAACTCTCGAATGACTGAGGGCCTAAAAACCCTTCCCCGCGGAATCGGTCGGCGAGAGACCGTTCATCCGAACGGCAAGACTTCGTCGATGAGCTCCGCATGGGAGAGGATCATGCGTCGGCAGC
>Ga0209056_10002952_pt1 | contig 18236 bp, 22 predicted proteins | sample GraSoiAngelo_114_FD_185876 | JGI IMG/M metagenome (GOLD analysis project Ga0209056, IMG submission 185876) | Grasslands soil microbial communities from the Angelo Coastal Reserve, California, USA - 14_0903_13_40cm (SPAdes) (version 2) | ecosystem: Environmental > Terrestrial > Soil > Grasslands... | reverse complement strand
GCGTTCGTCAAACACGTGCCGTACGTGAAGGGATTGATGCGGCTCGCGGTCGCGCCGGCACCCGCCTACACCCAACAGGCGGCGATGGACGAGGTGGTGGCCACACTACGCTCCCTTCGCGGGCTCAAGCCGGGGCAGGAGAACAACTTCTCGATCGTCACGCAAGACAAGCTGCTGGACTCCTGGAACAAGGTCAGCGGCATGTTCTTCCTCGTGATGCTCGTGCTCTCGTCCATCGGTCTCATCGTGGGGGGCGTCGGCGTGGTCGCGATCATGATGATCTCCGTGACCGAGCGCACCCGGGAGATCGGCGTCCGCAAGGCGCTCGGCGCGACGCGGCGCGCGATTCTGTGGCAGTTCCTGGTCGAGGCCTCGACCCTGACCCTCGTCGGGGGCGCGGTCGGGATGCTCGTGGGCGGCGTGCTCGCGTTCGCCGTCGCCAGCCTCACGCCCATACCGGCCCACGTCCCGCTGTGGTCCATTGTCGCCGCACTGGCCGCGTCGGCCCTCACTGGCGTCGGGTTCGGACTGTATCCGGCCAGCCGCGCGGCGCGACTCGATCCGGTCGAGGCGCTGAGGTACGAATAACCGGTGAACGGCCCGGGGAGTGGCCGGGGAAGGGTGGTGTCGGGCCCCTTCCCCGGCCTCATCACCGGCCTCTTCCCGTTAGTTTCCCCGCCGTGCCCCTTTCCGAAGCGATCCTCCAGGCCCTCCAAACCGCGTGGAGCCACAAGCTCCGCTCGTTCTTCACGCTGCTCGGGATCATCGTGTCGGTCGGGTTCCTTGTCGCGGTAGTGGCCGTGATCCAGGGCATGAACGCCTACGTGCGCGAGCGCATCGCGGGCGCGATCGTCGGGGTCAACGCCTTTCAGATCCGTCGGGACCCGATCCAGGTCGGGTTCATCGACGACGAAGCATGGAAGAAGATCCAGCGGCGGCCTATCATCGCGCCCGAGGACGTCGCCTACGTGGAGCGCGCCGTGCCCGACGCGCAGGCGATCTCGCTCCAGTCCGGCTGGCCGACGCCGATGGCGGACGTGCAGTGGCGCAACCGTACCGTGGGCGACGTCCTCGTCTTCGGTGTCACCCCGCCGTTCGTGGTGGTGCAGGACTACGCCTTCGCGGCCGGGGCACCGTTCACCGACGTTGACCAGCGGCAGCGGAGGCTGGTCGCGGTGCTCGGCTTCGACGTAGCGGACAAGCTGTTCGGCGCCCCGGAGCTCGCCATCGGCAGCGCGATTCGGGTCCGCGGCGCGCAGCTCACCATCAAGGGCGTCATCGCGAAGAAGGGCACGGTGCTGGGGCAGTCCTGGGACGGGTTCGTCATGCTGCCGCTCACCACCTTCGAGGCCCTGTATGGACGGCGCCAGACGACCGTGATCTCCGTCAAGATGCCGGCGGCGGCGGGCGTGGCGGACGGCATGATGCGCGCCGAGGAAGCGATGCGCATCGCGCACCGGCTCCGGCCAGGGGAGGAAGACGACTTTACCGTCGATACCGGCGAGGGGCTGATCGCGTTTTGGGGCAAGCTCACTCGCGTCATCTTCACGGTCGTGCCTGCCGTGGTGGCGATCGGGATCGTCGTGGGCGGCATCGTGATCATGAACATCATGCTGATGAGCGTCACCGAGCGCACCCGGGAGATCGGGATCCTCAAGTCGCTCGGCGCGTCGCGGCGCGACATCCGACGCCAGTTCCTCGCGGAGTCGGCCATCCTCTCGCTGCTCGGCGGCATCGCGGGTCTCCTCGCCGGCAGCGCCCTGGCCGCGCTCGTCCAAGTCGCGTCCCCCCTGCCCGCCCGCGTGACAGGGTGGTCGGTCGCCGTGGCGCTCGGCCTCGGCATCAGCGTGGGCATCGTGTTCGGCGTCTACCCCGCGCACCGGGCGGCACGCCTCAATCCGATCGAGGCGTTGCGCGCCGAATAACATGGCCCTCCACTCCGTTCGCGAAGGCTGGCTGATCGCGGTCGACCAGCTCCGGGCCAACAAGCTGCGCTCGGGGCTCACCATCCTCGGCGTGGTCATCGGGATCGCTACGGTCATGGCCATGGCGTCGATCGTGGCGGGGTTCCGGGAGCAGATCGTCAACACGCTCGAGGTCGTCGGGCCCACCACGTTTCGCATCCTGCGGTTCTTCTCGTCCACGCCGCTCAATCCGGACGCGCTGCCGCGCGAGGTGCGGATCCGGCCCGCCCTGACACCCCAGGAAGCCGAGGCGATCGCCCGCCTGCCCGAGATCCATTACGCGGCGATCTGGACGCAGCTGTTCCACCGCTTCGAGTACGCCGGCAACCGCACGCAGGTCCTGGGCGTGTTCGGCGCCGACGATCGATACATGGAGATCCTGGGCGGCGGGCTGGTCACGGGCCGTGTCTTTACGACGGCCGAGCTGCGGAGCGGGGCGCCGGTGGCGGTCATCGAGCAACGAACCGTGGACCGGCTGTTCGGGGCCCACGACCCGATCGGGGAGGTCGTCCGCATCGGCGGCCGCCCGTTCCGTGTGATCGGGGTGTGGCAGCGACCCACCAACATCTTCGAGGTGCCGGGCGCGCCGGAGATCGCGGGAATCGTGCCGTTCGAGGCAGCCCACCAGCGTTTCCCGATCGACCGGGTGAACGGCCTTATCATCCTGGTGAAGCCGCGACCCGAGGTGAGCGTCGCGCGCGCGATGGACGCCGCCACGCTGCAGCTGCGGCGTCTGCGGGGGCTGCGGGTGGGTGAGGCCAACAGCTTCGATCTGCTGACGTCCGACCAGGTGCTCGGCATTTTCGACAGCCTGACGTTCGCGTTCTTTTTCGTGATGCTCGTGCTGTCGAGTATCGCGCTCCTGGTGGGAGGGATCGGGGTGATGGCGATCATGATGGTGTCGGTGACCAGCCGGACGCGCGAGATCGGCTTGCGCAAGGCGATGGGCGCGACGCGTCGCGACGTCCTCTGGCAATTCCTGGTGGAGGCGGCGACGCTGACCTTGATGGGCGGCATTCTCGGTATCATCCTGGGGATCGGCACCGGAGAGCTCCTCAAGCGTCTACTCGACTTCAACACCACCGTGCCGGTGTGGAGTGCGGCGATCGCGACGATCGTGTCGATCACGGTGGGGCTCGTCTTCGGGATCGCGCCGGCGGCGAGAGCCGCCAGGCTGGATCCGGTGGAAGCGTTGAGATACGAATGAACACCAATGCGGAGTGCGGAATGCGGAATGCGGAATTGACGCGGACAGTCCGATCCGCACGGCTGGCCACGGAGTGCGACGCTCGCTCGGTTCATTCCGCACTCCGCATTCCGCATTCCGCATTCGGACTCGCGGCGTGACCTCCCAACGCGTCGACCTCCTGGCAATCGCCGCCCACCGCGACGATGTGGAACTGACCTGCGGCGGCACGCTCGCCAAGGCCGTGCGGGCGGGCCATCGCGTCGGGATCATCGACTTGACCCAAGGAGAGACCGGCACGCGCGGCGACGCCACCACGCGCGCCGCCGAGGCCGAGCGCGCAACCCGGGCGCTCGGCGTGCACGTGCGGCTCAACGCCGGGCTCCCCGACGCCCACCTCCAGAACGATGAGCCGTCGCGCGCGAAGCTCATCGAGCTGATCCGCGCCACGCGGCCCCGGGTCGTGATTCTCCCGTTCCCCGTCGGGCGCCATCCCGACCACCGCATCGCGTCGGAGCTGGGACGCGACGCGTGCTACCTGGCCGGGCTCGCCAAGTATGGGGGCGCCGGGGGGAGCGCCGCGCACCGGCCGTTCAAGGTCCTCTACGCCCTCGCCTACCGCGAAGATCCGGTGAAGCCGTCGTTCGTCGTGGACATCTCCGATACCTTCGACACCAAGATGGAGGCCATCCGCTGCTACGCGTCGCAGTTCGATGGCGCTAAGGCGGCGGGGGAGATCCATCCCACGGGACAGGACCTCTACGAGCTGATCCGCATTCAGTCGGCGCACTACGGCTCGCTGATTCGCTCGGCCTACGGCGAGCCGTTCTTCTGCCACGAGACGCTGGCCGTCGACGACGTGCTCCAGCTTGGCGTGCAGTCCCTCTAGCTTCTAGATTTCCCCGCATGCCCAAGCGCCTCGTCTACCTCGACAACGCGGCCACCACGCCGGTACGCCCGGAGGTGCTCGAGGCGATGTTGCCCTATCTGGGGCCGGACGCCTTCGGGAACCCATCCTCGCCGCACCGCTTCGGGCGCGCGGCGCGGGCCGGCGTGGAGGAGGCGAAGCGCAGGATCGCCGCGGCGCTCGGCGCGGATCCGGGCCAGGTGATCTTCACGTCCGGCGGCACTGAGGCCGACAACCTGGCGGTGATCGGGTGCGCGCTGGCCGCGCGCGAGCGTGGGGGCCCGTTCCGGGTCGCGGTGTCGGCAATCGAGCACAAGGCAGTTCTGGCGGCGGCTCACGCGGTGGCTCGGCTCGGGGGCGAGGAAATCATCCTGCCGGTGAACGGTCAGGGCGAGGTTGGGGAGGACGCTCTGAGCGAGGCGCTCGCGCGCGGCGTGGCAGTGGTGAGCGTGATGTGGGTGAACAACGAGATCGGCGTGGTCCAGCCGGTCGCCCGGCTCGCGGCGCGATGTCGCGAGGCCGGCGTCCCGTTCCACGTCGACGGGGTGCAGGCCTTCGGCAAGATCCCCGTCTCGTTGTCCGACGTCGCATGCACCCTCTTCACCGTCTCCGGCCACAAGGTCGGCGCGCCCAAGGGCATCGGGGCACTGGTGCTGCGGGATCGTCACGTCATCGAGGCAATCATCCACGGCGGCGGCCAGCAGTTCGGCATCCGCCCGGGCACCGAGAACGTGCCGGGGATCGTGGGGCTCGGGGCAGCGGTGGAGCTCGCGGCCCGCGAGCAGGCGGCGTTCGCGGCCCGCGTGGCGGCCCTGCGCGACGAGCTCGAGCGCCGACTGCTCGCCGTCGTGCCCGACGCGGTGATCAACGCCGCTCAGGGCCGCCGGGCCCCGCACGTGACGAGCGTGTCGATCCCCGGTACGGACAGCGAGGCGCTCCTGATGCACCTCGACCTCGCCGGGATCGCCTGCTCTTCCGGTTCCGCCTGCTCGACCGGCGCGGTCGAGCCGTCGCACGTCCTGACGGCGATGGGCGTGCCGCGGGACCTGGGCGTCGCGGCGCTGCGGTTCTCGTTCGGCAAGGAGAACACGCTGGACGACATCGAGACGGTCATCGGTGCCCTGCCGAAGATTGTCGAGAAAGTCAGGGCTCTGTCCGCCGTCTTGCATCGGTGAGCGAGCGCGTCCTCGTCGCCATGTCCGGCGGGGTGGATTCCTCCGTCGCCGCGGCGCTCCTCGTCGAGCAGGGTTACGACGTGGTCGGCGCCACCATGAAGCTGTTCTGCTACGGCGACTCCGTCCCCGACCGTCCGTGCTGCTCCCTCGATTCGATCACCGACGCCCGGCTCGTGGCGCACAAGCTCGGGATCCCGCACTACGTCCTGAATTTCGAAGATCGCTTCGGCCGCGACGTGATCGCCAACTTCGTCGCCGAGTACGCGAGCGGCCGCACGCCCATCCCGTGCGTGCGCTGCAACTCGTTCACCAAGTTCCGCGACTTCCTGTACCACGCGGACGCGCTCGACTGCGCGTACGTGGCCACCGGCCATTACGCGATCGCGCACGATGGCGCGCTGTTCCGCGGGCGCGATCCCCGGAAAGACCAGTCCTACTTCCTCTGGGGCATCGACCGGAGCGTGGTGGCGCGGATGTTGACGCCCGTCGGCGACCTGACCAAGCGCGAGACGAGAGCCATCGCCCGGAGGCTCGGTCTCGTCACCGCCGAGAAGGTCGAGTCGGTGGAGATCTGCTTCGTCCCGGATGATGACTATGTGGGCGTGCTCGAGCGTCATCTGCCCGCCGACGCGCCGGCGCTCACGCCGGGGCCGCTGGTGACGGCCGGCGGCGACGTGGTGGGGGAGCACGCGGGCTTCGCGCGCTATACCATCGGGCAGCGTCGCGGCCTCCCCGGCGGGTTCCGCGAGCCGATGTACGTGGTCGCGATCCGCCCGGAGACGCGCGAAGTCGTGATCGGCTCGGGGGACGAGCTGTTCGGCCACACCGTGACGCTCGCGGAGCTCAACTGGCTCGCCGATGCGCTGGCGCCGGGGGATGCGGTTCTGGTACAGTGCCGCTACCGCGCCCCGGCCGTCCCCGGCCGGGTGCGGGAGCAGGTGGGCGGCGCGATCACCCTCGACCTCACCCAGCCGGTGCGGGCCATCACGCCAGGACAGTCGGGCGCCCTGTACGACGCGGACGGCCGCCTGCTCGGCGGCGGCGTCATCGCCTAACTCGCGGGCCCTCAAGCCTCTTCTCTCTCCGCAGCACCCCGAGCCGAGAACCGTGCGCCCCGTCACGGCCCCATCGCGGCGGTTCGGGGTACGTTTCAATCTGTACCGGGTGCGCCCGCCCGGCAGCCAAGCGCCCTCACCCCGGAGGAGTCGCATGCCAGCACGTCACCGCTCTCTTCTACCGTACCTCGCGGTCGCCACCGCGCTGCTCGCTGCCGCTTGCGGCGACAACCCGCTTCAACCGAAGAAACCGGCCGACCCGCTCGCGACCGCCGCCAACATCCAGGCGCTGGGTACGAGCTTCACCTCCCTGCCGTTCCAGAGCTTTTCGTTCGCCACGACGTATGTGCCGACTGCCGCGAGCCCGATGGCGGCCCTGCGGCCGCTGCTGCGCGCCGCCCAGCCGACGCTCGTGACCCGCCGCGCTCTCTCGCTGGCCGAGAGCCGGCTCGCCGCCACGGCGCTGCGCGCTGCGCTCGTGCCATCGAGCGGTGCCATCGCCGCCTCGATCTTTCCGCCCGCGGTCGTGTTGGGCACGACGTATACGTGGAACGCGACGACGTTCCAGTACGAGGCAAACGACCCGGCGGTCGTGCCCGGCGCGCCATCGAACGGCGTGCGGTTCATCCTGTACGCGCTCGACCTGGCAGGCCAACCGATCGCGACGCAGCCGATCGGCTACGCCGACCTCATGGACGAGAGCAGTGGCAATACCCAGACGCTGCACGTCCTCGTGGTGGGCACGACGACCGATCCGCCGGTCACCTACCTCGATTACGCCGTCAGTGTCACGGTGGGGACCGGCACCGCCAGCGCAGCCGTGGTCGGCTTCATCACGGATGGGATCGAGCGGTTGGACTTCAACGCCGCCATCGACGAGACCAGTGGCAGCGCCACCTTCGACATCCGATTCGATGTGAATGCAGCGGACGCGCACGTCCGCCTGAGAATGACTCTCACGGCGCCCGACCAGAACACCTTGCGGCTCGCCATCAACTTCCGCCTGCAGTTCGGCTCGGAAGTCGTGACCGTGACGGGCACCCAGACCTTGGACCTGACCACCCTCAGCGAATCGGCGACCCTTACCGTCCTGGTCGACGGCGGCATCTACGCCACGATCACGGAGACGGATGGCTCGATAGACTTCGCGGGCGGCGGCGGTCAGGAGCTCACGGCAGACGATCTCACCGCCTTGGGCGCGATCTTCGACGCGATCGCGACGACGTTCCAGCAATTCGATGCGTTGTTCGCCCCGGCGGGCTCTCTGGGCGCCTGACCGGGCTCCCCCGGGGCCGACGTCCACTGGCCACACGCGAGCCTCCGCCGGACCCTGGTCCGGCGGGGGTTTTCGTCGTATAGAAGGGGTTTGCGAATGGTCTACCGGATCCTCGCCGATGCCGTGGTGCTCGTGCACGCCGCCTTCGTGGCGTTCGTCGTGCTCGGCGGGTTCCTCGCCTGGCGGTGGCGTTGGGTCGTGTGGCTGCACGTGCCGTGCGCCCTGTGGGGCGTCGCCATCGAGTACGCCGGTTGGATCTGCCCGCTCACGCCACTCGAGAACGCGCTGCGCGCCCGCGCCGGGTTCGAAGGGTACCGCGGCGGATTCGTCGAGCATTATGTGATTCCGGCGCTGTATCCGGCGGGGCTCGCCCGACCTACGCAGGTGGTGCTCGGCACCCTCGTCCTGGTGGTGAATCTGGTCGCCTACGGCATGCTGTTGCGACGGAAATGACCCACGGGACGTGTAGACCCACGGGACGTGTGGGGGCGCAGCATGCTGCGCCCCTGCATATTACGACCGTATATCGGAGGCCCATGCGCGTCCGCTCGCTGATGATCGTCCCCGTACTCCTTGCCGCCTGTTCCGACGGCAAGTCGGCCAAGTCCGCCGCCGACCGCGATTCGCTCACCGAGCGCCAGCGGGATTCGATTCTCGCGAAGTCGCGGATCCCCGGGGCGAGCGGCGTGGGGAGCGCGATGCGGGCGGCGGATTCCACGAGCGCCCGGATTCGGGCCACCGACAGCGTCTCGCCGTGAGTCCTCACCCCCTGGGGGTGAGCGTCACGCTGCTCGCGGCGCTCGCCGCGTGCGGGCCGTCGAACCCGTGCGGCTCGTCGGAGATGCACCTGCGCGCGCGCTTCTCGCAGCCCTACGTCGGCCACTGGGTGGTGGCGCGCGGCGACACCCTCACGCTGCCCGAGCTGGGCGACCGCTTCAAGCTCACCGATGTGATCCTCGATAGCGTGCGCGTCGCGGTGAGCGGCACGTGCCGCTTCAAGGGCGCCCTGGTATTCGCGGTGCCGCGCGCCGAAACGCTCGCCGTCACCTGGTACGGCTCCCCGGAGCAGGCGCTGATCTATGGCTGGCCGGCGGACCTGGGACCGTTCGCCGGGGTCGGCGCGTCGCGAGTGGGCGATTCCCTCGTCGGTGCGATCCTGTTCGACTCGCAGCTGGGCGTGCAGGTACGCCCCGGAGTGACGGCCCGGTTCGTGGCCGGCCGGGCGCGACGCGAGGCGCGCTAGTATTTTCAAGGCATGAAAGGGTTCCTCTTCCGCCTCGTGATCACAGGGCTCGGGTTGTGGGCGGCGGAGACCATCGTCCCCGGCGTGCGTATCGACGGTTGGGGCAATCTCGTGGTCGCGGCGCTGCTGCTCGGTATCGTGAACGCCGTGATTCGCCCGATCATCCTCATCCTCACTCTGCCGCTCACGGTCCTCACCTTGGGGCTCTTCATCCTGGTCGTGAACGGGATTTCGGTCGCCCTGGTGGCCTGGCTCATGCCAGGGTTCTCGCTCGCCGGGCTGTGGGCCGCGATCCTCACGTCCATCGTTGTGGGGCTGACGAGCTGGTGCGCCTCCGCATTCGTCGGAGGCTCCGGCCGGATCGAGCGCTACCGCCGCATCGAAGTGACGGGCCGCCGGCTCGACTGAACGACGAGAGAAGGGTTGTGGAGATTGGTGGAGGATGGTGGAGGTTGACCTCGTAATCGATACCCCCCTCGGAGCGTTGGAATCGACATGATGCTCGCCACTCTCGTCTCGACTGTCCTACTCCAAGCCCCCGCCCTACCGTTGACCGCGTCGCCGAGACGCCCGCTCGGCACGCTGCGCGAGCAGGCCGCGGTCCAGCAGGACTGGTTGCGCTATCGACTCGATTCGGTGCTGCCGCGCCTGATGCGCCAGTATAAGGTCGCGATGTGGGTCGTCCCGATGCGCGAGTACAACGAGGACCCGGTGTTCTGGTCGCTCGTCTCGGCCACCTCGTTCTTCGCGCGGCGACGCACGATCTACGTCTTCTTCGACCGCGGGCCGGACCGCGGGGTGGAGCGGCTCGCGCTCGGCGGCACGTCACAGGGCGGCCTGTACGAAGCCTATCACGCGCGCGAGGCGATCGATCCCTCGATCGGTCGGCGCCCCGAGCTGGTGGGACAAGCACAGTGGGATCTGCTGCGCAAGGTGATCGAGGAGCGCGACCCGCAAACCATCGCCGTCGACATCTCGCACACGCACGCCTTCTCGGACGGGTTGTCGGCGGGCGAGTGGGAGCAGCTCGAGGCCGTGCTTCCCGAGCGATACCGGTCTCGCATCGTGCGCGCCGAGGGCCTACCGCTCGAGTATCAGGAGATCCGCGCCCCGGCGATGCTCCCGGCGTACCGGCGGCTGATGCAGGTCGTCTGGGGAACCATCGATACCGCGTTCTCGAGCAGGGTCATCACGCCGGGCAAGACGACGACCGACGACGTCGCCTGGTGGATGCGCCAGCGGGTGAACGACCTCGGGTTCGGCACCTGGTTCCACACCGACGTGGATGTGCAGCGGCGGGGCGTCGACCTATCGGATTCCGGCGCTGTCGTGATCCAGCGCGGCGACCTGTTGCACTGCGACTTCGGAATCACCGCACTGGGCCTGAACACCGACACGCAGCACATGGGCTACGTGCTGCGACCCGGTGAGCGGGACGTGCCGGAGGGCTTGAAGGTGGCCCTCAGGAACTCGAACCGGTTGCAGGACATCCTGCTCGCCGAGATGCGACCGGGGCGGACTGGTAACGAGGTGCTGGCCGAAGCGCTGGCGCAGATGCGGGCGGCGGGGATTACCGGCACGATCTACACCCACCCGATCGGCGACCGCGGGCACGGGGCCGGACCCCTCATCGGTCTGTGGGACCACCAGGAAGGGGTACCCGGCCGCGGCGACGTGGGCCTGCTCCCCAACACCTGGTTCTCCATCGAGCTCCAGGCCACGACGCCGCTGCCGGAATGGGACAACCAGCCGGTGCGCTCGGCGCAAGAGGAAGACGCCGAGCTCGGGGCCGACGGCCAGATGCGCTGGATCCTGCGACGGCAGACCGAGTTCCACGTCGTGAAATAACGGGAAAGGGGAAACGGGAAAGGGGAAACGTGAACGTCTACGACGTGGAGACGCCGGCGCTGCTGCTGCACCTGGACGTCGTGGAGCGCAACGTCGCGTACATGGCCGCGCGGGCTCGGCAACTCGGCGTCGCACTCCGGCCGCACGCCAAGACCCACAAGTGTGTGGAGCTCGGTCGTCTCCAGCTCGCGCAGGGCGCGCGTGGGCTCACCGTGTCGACGCTGGTCGAGGCGGAGGTGTTCGCGCGCGCCGGGTTCGAGGACCTCACCTGGGCGTTTCCCATCGATCCGAGCCACATCCCCCACGCCCGTCGCATTGCCGAGGAGACGGGGGCGACGCTGCGTGTCGTCGTCGACGACGAGCGGACCGCGCGCTCGCTCGCGGGGTCGGGCCTGCACGTGTGGCTCAAGGTGGACTGCGGGTTACACCGGGCGGGGGTGGACCCGGACTCACCCTACGCCCTGAGCGTCGCGCGCGAGTTGGGCAAGGAGCGGGGACTTGTGTTCGACGGCATCGTGAGCCACTCCGGGCACGCCTACCGCACGACCAGCAAGCCGGAGGCGGCCGTTGTCGCCGAGTCGGAGCGCAGCGTCATGGTCGGGTTCGCGGAGCGGGTCCGGAAGGAGGGCGTCCCGCTCAGAGAGGTGAGCATCGGGTCGACGCCGGCGATGGCGGCGGCTCAGCACCTCGCCGGCGTCACCGAGGCGCGCCCCGGCAACTACGTGTTCTACGATCGCACGATGGTGCTGATCGGGTGTTGCGAGCCCGCGGATGTGGGCGTGACAGTGCTCGCGACCGTCGTGTCGCACCAACCGGGGGCGGCGCACTTCATCGTCGACGCCGGGGCGCTCGAGCTGTCCAAGGATCCCGGGCCGGCGCACGTGGCGTCGCAGGCGATGGGCGCCGTGCGCGGGGCTCCAGAGCTGACGGTGGCGACGCTGTCACAGGAGCACGGCCTGATCCGCGCCGAATCCCCGGCGGCGCTCGACGGTCGGTTCCCGGTCGGGACCCAGGTCGAGATCGTCCCAAACCATTCCTGCCTGACCGTCCCCCTGTTCGACGAATATCACGTCATCCGAGGGACGGCGGACGGCGCGCGGGAGGTCGACCGCTGGAAAGTCGAGCGGGGGCGATGATCTGACATGCGACCCCGAGGATTGTGAGCGCCGTCATCGAGCAGACACTCCCGGCGCGTTTTCTTCCTTCCTCACCTCATGGATTCGCCATGAAGATCCTTCTCCGTCACGTCGTGTTGTGCTCCCTGCCCCTCCTGTTCGGCGCGGGCGCGGGCTATGGCTTCACGTTCATTCAAGGGTCGTGCGGCGCCATGGTGGGCGCGCTGTTCGCCGGTAAGTGCGCCGGGCGGCAGCGCGAGTACCAGGCGAGGTTCGAGCTCGGAGGGGCAGCGGCTGGGACCCTGATCGCCGCGACGCTGGGCACCTGGCTGGAACATCGTCGCCGGCGTGCCGTACAAGAGACACCTTCTGAAGGAGAGCCGTCATGAAGCGCATGGCAATGATCGCTGCGTCGGCCCTGCTCCTCGGCCGGGGACTCGCCGCGCAGGACACTACCAAGGCCGCCGCACCCGCCGCCGCACCCGCCGCTGCACCCGCCGCTGCCACGCCATCCGTGACGGTCGTCGAGGCGGTCGTCGCGAAATCGGTCCTGGACCGGCAGCCGCAGGACACCGGCGCCGCATTCCCGGCGGATGTCGGCCAACTCAACTGCTGGACCAAGGTGGAGGGCGCCGGCGGCTCGACCCTTCACCACGTGTGGTTTCATGGCGACACGCAGGTGGGCGACGTCGAGCTGCAGGTGGGCGGGTCGCCCTGGCGCACGTGGAGCCGCAAGACGGTACCGGCCGATTGGACCGGAGCCTGGCACGTCGAAGTGAGAGACGCGGCGGGCACGGTGCTGAAACGCATCGACTTCACGGTCGGACAGTAGACGCTCTACGACGGTACGACGCTACGTTGTGCGTTGCTCGCAAGTGCAGCATCGTACGGCGTAGCGTCATAGCGTCGTACCGCGTATTCTAGTCCCTCATGGATCTCGTCCATCAAGTCGCGGCGAATCTCGAAATCGAAGCCGGAAAAGCCGAGAAGGGCATCGGCGCCATTCTCATGGCGCTGCGGATGAACCTCGATGGCGAGACATTCAAGAAGGTGAAGCACGTGTTGCCGAACAGCGAGAGCCTGATGGGTCGCGCGCTCATGGGCGGCGCGCGCACTGGCGAGATGGCGGCGCTGATCGGTCCCGCCGGCCTGCTGGCGGCACTCGCCGCCGCGGGCTACCAGAAAGACGATATCCCGCGTCTGGGGCGCATCGTGCTCGAGCACCTGCGGTCAGCCATCGGGAGGGACAAGCTCGAGGAGTTCCTGCGAATCGCACCGATGTTGCAGTAGGTCATCGCTTCCCCACCTCAGTCCCGCCACCCGACCTGGCGCAGCCACGTTTCCTTTTCACGCTGCCGCGCGACCCAGTCAGCCGGCGGGCGCTCCGGCCACCGCACACGCGCCATCGCCCAGCGCCGGCGCCACAGATCCTGAGCCAGCGGCCCCAGGCCGATCGCACGCCGGCGCGCGTCGACACCCGCCGGGTCCTCGAGCGGCAAAGGGCTCAAGCGTCCGTGCTCGTCCCAATCGAATTGCGTTCCGTAGCGCTGCGGTCGGCCCTCAAACGTGCGGATCCGATCCTCGAGCATGGCGACCTCGAGCGGCGAGACCTCGCCCTCGCCCACCCCGCCCCGGAGCAGGGTCAAGCCCCGGCGCATGAGCGGAGGGTTCCCGATCGCATGCTGCAGGATGAGCCATGCCGCCTGCGCACCCTCTTCGCCGACGCGCGAGCGACCGGGCCAGCCATGGGCGTCGATGAGGGCTGCCAAGCGAGTCGCATGACGTTGATGCAGCGCTTCCATGCGCGGATGGTAACCCTGGAAGAGCGACCCATCGCGGGCCAAGTCCTTGAGCAGCGCGCGGTCGCCGCGGGCCATCTCGAGCAGCTCTGCACGGATGGCGTCCCAGTCGGCAGGCACAGAGTCCGCTATGCAGTAGCCCGCAAGGCTACTCGCCCGTCAGCGCCGCCGAACGCCCGTACGCGTGGCGGGAACACGCGCCTGGGCCCCGTAGAATATCGCCGGTGGGAGAGCAATCCCCTGGGTTCGGCCCGTCGCCGGCGCTGCCGCTGCCCCTCCCGCCCTCGAGCCGCTTCCGGCCACGGCGAGTCCCCGTTCCCGCGCCATCGCGGGCGCGCTCGCCTGTACGGCGAGGACGTCCCGCTGCGACCCGGCCGTGCGCGAACGGGGTGCCGGCTGGACCGGTGGTGAGACGGTCAGACCCGTCAGGACGAGCGACCCGCTGCTCCGGGGCGCTTCGGCAGGCTCTTCCTGCATGCGGGTGGGCGTCAGCGTCAGGCTCACCACCCGGCCCGGCGCGGGCTCGGCCGGCGCACTCACGATGCGGCGCCGGGCGGGGACCGCCCGCCCCGGCCCGAGCGGCACCGCCCGGATCGGGAGACTCGCCCGTTCACGTGGGAGAACGAGCGGTGCTCGCGCGCGAGGTTCGATCGGCGGGTTACGGGCAGTCGGCGTCTTGCGCGCGAACCCGGTCCCACCCCCACCCCCGGCCCTCCCGTCGCGCGGAATCACGGCTGTAGCAGATGATCCACGCATCGAGAGCGCAATCGTGCGGCTCGGGGCGGCGGGTGCGCCCCCTCCGTCGGCACGCTGCCCGCGATGGTGGAACCGCCCGTCGCCGATGCAGGGCGAGAAGAACGGATCGCACAGCGCGAAGGAATCGAAGACGTTCTGTTGGAACCCGATGAAGGCGCAGTCGGTGCACGTTGGGTACATCGGATATTGGGCACCCGTGTCCGGCTGCATCGCGTAGACGGGCGGCGCGACGGTGTACGCCGCGATGTCGTAATTGAAGTAGCCGTCGCCCAACATGCGTTGCACGATGTCCGAGAGGACGCCCTCGCCGTCCGAGCCGTCCCAGGATGGCGCGAGCGCGTCGGGGTCCCACGCCGCGGCGCGCACGAACTCGTCGAACCGATAATCCCTGGGCGCCAGCGCGGCGAGCACGAGGCCCGAGCCGTCGGGCTCCGCGACCACGAACGCGACGCGGCTCGGCGTCGCCTGGATCTCGTAGGTGCCCGCGCGGACGAACGGGCCCTCGTTGGGCTTGCCGGGGAATAGCACCTCGATCCGCCCGTCGGTGCGGCGGTGCAGCACGACCAGGTTGCCGTCCTGCGCCGCCTGCACGTACACTCGGACCGGGGTGCCGCGGGTGAGAACGCCGCTCGAGCCGAGCCAGACGCGTACCGGTCTCGCGTCACGCGACGGCACCTGTCCGTCGGCGACGGTCTGGAAGAGCGCTACGAAGAGCGGAAGCAGCATGAGGCTCGTCTTGCCACCGATGTCGAATACTAAGCCCGGGCGGTCGAACGGCGTCAAGGGGCCGAGGCGGCCAAGGCTGGAATCGTCACGGCGATCCGCTTATCGATGACCGGCGCCAGGCAGATGCGGTCGCTACACGCCATGTACGTCACCGATAGCACGGCCGTCGCGCTGTCTTTCGGGGCGAGTATGACGGGCAGACGGAGGGTCACGGCGCCCTCAGGATAGACGGGAAACGTCAACCCCAGCGCGGCGACTTGGAGCTCGATCGTCGGTTGGTCCGCGACGAGCGGGCCCGCGGACCTGATGGATGCGGAGGAGACGAGCTCCAGCAACGTGGGGCGTGCCACGCCGTGAATTCCTGACTTGGGCAAATCCTTCCCGTACAGGTGAAGAGTCGCCCGGGACGGCGTATACGTCCCCACGAGCCACGTCGTGCCCGATCGGCTCCGCTCGAGCGTGATCTCGACCGAGACATCGTGCTCCGCGAATCTCGTCAGGGGCCATTGCTCGGACTGAACCCGCGTTCCGCCGGCCCCCAACAGGATCAGCCAGGCGATCGGCGCGAGTCCCGCGTAACGGCTAGTGCGCGGCATGCGTCGGCTTGAGAGCCACCCAGCGCTTGAGGTAGTCCAACACCTCCCGCGCCGTCGCAGTTCTCGCATCGGCCAGGGCGCCGTTCTTCGTGGATGCGACCACCTCGCCAGACCCGGCGAGAATCACGAGGGCAGGAATGCCGCCGTCGATGGGACTGCCGTACCGCTGTGAGACATCCAGATTCTTGTCCCAATTTCCCACGTCGATGTTCACCACGTGGAAATTCGCATCCAGGAAGGGATGCACCGTCTCGTCCTCGTACAGATGAGACAGGACGATGCAGTCGAGGCACCAGTTGGCGCCGAAGTCGAGCAGCACGAGCTTGCCGTCGGCCTGAGCCTCGGTCAGCGCCGCCTGAATGTCCTTGTGGGCGTCCGCGTGCCTGTCATACGGGCCCTGCGCGCGCGCCGGGGTGTACGCACCAATGGCGAGTGTCAGGAGGGTGGTCAACGCGAGAGTCTTCATACGTGCCTCCAAGGTCCGACATGTGGCACCGCCGCAACGTCCGCGGCGGGTACCGAATCATGGCCGCAAGCGCTGTACCGGCGCAACAGGTATCGCCCGAGCAGCTTTAAGGGCTTTCGATATCCGCGAGCACCTCCCTCGCAGCGTCGGCGTCGCGAACGTCCACGTGAATCCTCACGGGGCCGGTCGCGACGTTGAAGCCACCGGGGAACCGCCCGAGCCCGATCAAGTCCTGCAGACCCTCGCCCTCGCTTACGAACGGTATACCCGCGGATTCGAGTGCTCCTTTCGCGAGCGCGAGGGCCACGGGGTCCGCGGTCTGAAAGACTGTGACCATTTCGGGCTGCCTCATGTCCCGGGATACTTGCCGAGAAACAGCAGGAGAAAGCCGACCCTGTCCATGGTCCCATGTGCGACCACCGCCACCCAGAGATTGCGACCGGTGACCAGGTACAAGAGCCCGAACGTGAAACCGCCCAACCCCGCGGTGATCATGCCTGACGGCCCCTGATATTGGTGACCCACGCCGAAGACAATGCTTGTGACCAGGAGTGCGGCGAGAATTGCCGCCGCGACTAGGAGCTCCGGAAGCAGGAATCCCTGCGCCCGCAGGAGGTCACGAAAACCGCCAGGCGTCACGCCGATGCCCGCAGGTCCCATGGATCGTGGAGAGTATCACACAGTGGGCCACCGCACAAAGCCCCTCGCATCATCGCTCGCTGTGGAATCGCAACGGCGCCTGTGGGTCGGCGCATTCGTCGAGCAGCGTGAGCTGGGTGAAGTCTTCGCGCAGGATACCACTTTCAAGATCGAGCGCGACCCCGACACCGTGCGCGCGCCGGACTGGGTGGCCGAAATCTTCTCGCCCAGCGACTGGCCCGGCGAGGTGCTGGAAAAGGTGGGGCGGTGGCTCGGCGCCGGCGTGCGGCTCGTCTGGGTCCTCGACCAGGTCCGGCGTGACGGCCGGGTCTATCGGGCAGACGGGACTATTCCGACCGTGGGACCGGACGACGAGCTGGACGGTGAGGACGTTCTGCCGGGCTTTCGCTGTCCGCTCCGCAACATTCTCTGAGCCTCTTGCACACCCGCGGAAAAAGCAGAGACCGGCCTGTCGGCACGGCCTCAGGCCTCACTTCGCCGTGCGCTTCCGCCTACCGACACGCAGGCTCTCCCTCTAGGTCCTTCGAGATGGAGCCGACGATCCCCACACCAAGGAGGTAGAGACGGAATCTGGAACGATCTCCTTCTTGCAGCTCGGACAGTTCATACGCACCTCCGGAAGCGGGTGGATGGCGAAAGCGAGCCGGGTGATCGGGTCATCGCGTGAGCGTGAGCAGATAGCTCCCGCTGTCGTTGTTGCGGCCGAAGCCGTCGTTGGTCCCGACGATCACGGTGTAGGTGCCGGTCGTGGACGCGGTCACAACGACCTGCGCCGCCGAAGCCCCGATGCTGTTCCCGAGGAGCACGCCGGTCGGCGACACCAGGCGGATCCAGGGCTGAAAGCCTGCCGTTACGGGGGCCACCTCGCTCATGCTCAGCGTGATGACTTGGCCCTGGGTGGCCGCAAACGACCACATGTCCAGGTCGCCCAGGTAGATGGCGCCGGCCTGGTTGACTCCGTCAGTTATGGGGCCACCTTCATCGCCCGTCGAGGTCTCAAACGCGCCCGGCCCCTTCGCGAGCGTGAGCAGATAGCTCCCGGCGTCGTTGTTGCGGCCGAAGCCGTCGTTAGTCCCCACGATCACGGTGTAGGTGCCCGTCGTGGGCGCGGTCACGGCGATCTGCACCGCCGAGGCCCCGATGCCGTTCCCGAGGAGCACGCCGGTGGGCGACACCAGGCGGATCCAGGGCTGGAAGCCCGCCGATACCGGGGCCACTTCGCCCATGCTCAGCGCGATGTAGTCCCCCTGCGTGGCGGTGAATGACCACTGGTCGAAATCGCCGAGGTAGATCGCGCCGGCGTGGGTGGCCCCGTTCGTCAGGTCGCCCCCTTCGTCGCCCGCCGAAGTGGCGAAGGCGCCGGGTCCCTTGGCGAGCGTGAGGAGATAGCTCCCCGTATCCTCGTTACGACCAAAGCCGTCGTTGGTCCCGACGATCACGGTGTACGTGCCAGTCGTCGTCGCG
>Ga0209056_10002948_pt1 | contig 18246 bp, 15 predicted proteins | sample GraSoiAngelo_114_FD_185876 | JGI IMG/M metagenome (GOLD analysis project Ga0209056, IMG submission 185876) | Grasslands soil microbial communities from the Angelo Coastal Reserve, California, USA - 14_0903_13_40cm (SPAdes) (version 2) | ecosystem: Environmental > Terrestrial > Soil > Grasslands... | reverse complement strand
CACCACCTCGGCGCCGAGCACGGTGCAGTACCAGCGCACAAGCTCCTCGAAGCGCGACGTGCGACGCACGACGTGCGCGAGCTGACGCGGCTTCACCACGCCGCGATCCCGAGCGAGCCGGCGCTTCCTGTCCTCTCGATCGCTCATGTTTTCTCCTTCGTGTGCGTGAAGACTCCCCGTTCGAGCGTGAGCGGCGGGAGGCCGTACAGCGCGGCAGCGTTCTCGCCGAGGATGCGCGCCCGGGCGGGCGCGTCGAGGCTCGCGGTCGCTTCGCGGAGCTCATCGACCACGCCCGGCACCTTTGCGTCGGGGTGCGGGTAGTCGCTCGCCCAGATGATGCGGTCGGCGCCGACGAGCGGGCTCCGAGCCGTGAAGGCGAGGGCGCTCTCGTCGGGGTCGAACGAGATCCAGCACTGGCGACGGAAGTATTCCGACGGCTTCATCCGCAGCCACGGCACGTCCCAGCCGAACACCTCGTAGTGATGGTCGAGCCGTTCGAGCCAGGGGACGATCCAGCCGCCGTTGGCCTCGAGGAAGATGAGGCGCAGGCGCGGGAAGCGCTCGAGCACGCCGCCGCAGATCATGACGGTGAGCGTCTCCATCATGTCGAAGGGGTTCGAGATCGCCTGGCTGAAGAAGATGTTCGCCAGGTGGCGGATCGGACTGGCCTCGTCGGTGCGCGCCATCTCGACGCCCTCGGCCTTGAGCTCGTAGAAGCCGAGCGCGCGGCAGGCGCCCGGCATGTCGGGCGCGAGGAACGGGTGCAGGCCGACGGGAAGGTCGACTTCCTCGCACGTGCGCCAGATCGGGTCGTAGACCGGATCATTGAACTTCTTGCCGTCGACCGAGGGGTTCGGGCGGAGAAAGACGCCGACGAGGCCGAGCTCCCGCGCGCGACGAATGACCCGTACCGCGCGCGCCAGATCCTGGTGCGGGACGGCCGCGACGCCGAACAGGCGGTTCGGCGCCGCCGCGCAGTATTCGGCGAGCCACTCGTTGTAGGCGTTGGCCTGCGCTTCGGCGAACTCGGAATCGTGCAGGGCGGGGAGACCGAGGAGCAGGGTGGGGTAGAGGACCGCCTGCTCGATGCCGTCGCCGTCCATGTCGGCGAGGCGAGGGAGCGGCCGGAAGGCCCCCGCGCGGACCTCGCTGTACTTCATCTCGCCGCGACGTGCCCGCTCGCGCTCCGCCGCCGACATCCCGCCCGCGCCCGCCAGCGCGAGCCCGTTCGCGGGCCGTTCGCCGCCGTTGTAGCGGAGCCACTCGCTGCCGTCGGGACGGGTCACGATCTGCCAGATGCGATCGCGGAACTTCGCGGGCGCGCGCTCCGCCATGCCCGTGGGCGGCTCGAGGACGTGCCCGTCGGCGTCGACGATGGGAGTGTGCGCCATGCGGCGCGGCTACCAGAGGCGCCTGTCGCGCCGCAAGGGGGAGTCGTCAGCCGGCGAGCCCGCCGTGTCTGCGCAGGGCCTTCAGCTCCGTCCGCGCGCGGACGAGACGACCGCGGACGACCCTGGCGAGGGCGCGCGTGATCCCGTGCCGGGTTCGCGCGCGCGTCGTGACCGCCAGCAGTCTCACGAAGGACCGTCGCGCAGCGCGCAGCATCCGCGATTCACGCTCCCCGTCGCCGGCACGGGCGGCCTCGGCGGTGAGCTCGATGCGCATGGTGAGCTCGTCGATACCGGTATCGATCCTCTGCCGGAGCGAGGTCCGGATGTCGGCCGCCGAGGCGCTGCCGAGCACGTCGTTCACGCCGTCGAGCCAGCACGTGACCGCGCGGACCCCGGTCACCGCCGAATGCACGCAGCCGCGCGACGCGTCGCACGCGTCGGTGGTGCACGGCTCGCCGTCGTCACACACGACGGTGGCGTGGCGGCACAGGCCGCTGTCGCAGCGGTCGGTCGTGCACGCGTTTCCGTCCGTGCAGTCGCGGTCGTCGGAGCATCCGCCCGCCGCGGAGAACGCATCGAGGCGGCCGGCGCCGGCGCTGTCGTCGGGTCCCGGCGCGCCGATGTCCACGGCCGTCGCGCGCAGGAGGTTCTGGATCTGCGCGGGCGTGAGCGCGGGATTCCGTGCGAGCATGAGTGCCGCGGCAGCGGCGGAATGGGGTGCCGCGGCCGAGGTACCGAAGAACCGGCACGCGGGTGGACAGCGCGGAAACCCGCCGGCATTCGAGATGCTGACCCCGTCGAAGGCGACGATGTCCGGCTTCGGGCGCGTCTCCGGCGCCGGGAAAAAGATGCGCGCCGGACCCTGCGAGCTGTACGGCTCGACGGTGGCGAGTGCGGCGTCGGAGACGTCGATCGCGCCGACGGCGACCGCGTCGCGCAGCGCCGGCTGCCCGACGACGCTGCCCGACGGCGTGACGTACTGCTGCCTCACCGCGCCGAAGCAGAAGAGCTTCAAGACGCGGGTCGCGCCGGCCGCCTTGATGATGGCGAGCTTGAACGTCTGCGTCGCGGGCGCGGGGTTCACGATCGAGACCTCCTCGATGGGATCCTGCGTGCCGGTCTGCGGGTTCCCGCTGTCCGCGATGAGCCGCAGATTCGAATCGAAGACGAGAAGGTCGTAGTCGTTCGCGGAAGCCCCGAACGGGTCGTTCCACTGCAGGATGCACGTGACCGTGGCGAAGGGCGCCACGCTCACGTCGTTGCTGTTGTCGACCGGCCCGCCGAGGAAGTCGTGAAAGGCCGTCGTGGGCGAGGGGCGGTACGTCTGCTCGAGATGCACGCCGGCCTCGTTGCCGGCGGCGGAGTGGTACGAGACCCCGGCCCGGATGGCGGCCTCGACGGCGGCGGCCAGCGGCCCGTCCTCGAAGAACGGCTGATCGAAGAAGCCGAGATCGTCGACGATGACGTTCGCGCCGGCCGCGGCGAGGCAGCGCACCGCATCTTCGAAGGTCAGCTCGCTGTCGCTGCCGCTCGAGAAGAGGAGGCGCGCGCCCGGCGCCAGGTCGTGGACGATCTCGAGGAGCGCCGTGCCCTCGTCGCCACCGCCCCGCGTACACCGCGTGTCGGCGGGGACGGTGACGGCCGCCAGGTCGCCCGTCGCCTGCGACTGCGCGACGTGGTCGATGCCGTCGGAGATGACGCCGACGACGACGCCCGATCCGTCGTCTCCCTGCGCGCGGACGAGGGGCGCACGCGCGGCGGCGTCACCTTCCGTCGTCGCGGCGCCGACACGGAGCCGGCCGCGGTGGACGGGCTTCACCGCGGCGACGCACGGGAGGTCCGCCATCCGGTAGGCTGCCGCCGGCGTCGCCCGCCCCTCGGCGCGCATGGAGGCGCCGTCGAGCCGCTCGAGCTCGAACCCGCAGCCCGCGAGGTCCCGCAGGTCCTGCGGCGCGACCGATCGCAGGCGGACGCTCACGCGCAGCTCGGGGTCGGGTTCGGCCTCGCGAAGCCCGAGCCCCCGGGGGACCGCCGCCGGCCGACGGCGGATCGCATGGTCGATCTTCCGCTCGGCGGGAGTGAGGGCGCGCTTCTCGGCCTCGACCTCCCGCAGATGGCGCGCGATCGCCGCGCCATCGAGAACGTCGAGCTCGCCCGCGGCCGCCGACGGCACGGCCGCCGCGCAAATGGCGAGGACGAGGGCGGCGGCGGGCGAGCAGGGTCGCACGTGAGGAGTCCGGCGGGCCGGCAGCGAACAGCTAGCGGGTCGGGTGGCCGACGGTCAATTGCGGTGCGCGCGCTCCGAAGCCGGGCGGCAGAATGCCCGCTCCACGAGCTGCCCGAGCCGGCGCACGAGCTCCGGTCGTCTCGCCTTCATTCCCGAGGAGACCCAATCCGAGAGCAGCACCTGGTCCATGACGGTGAACATGCGCGCGAGGTAACCGGGGTCCTCCTTCACGAAGACACCATCCGCGATGCCGCGCCGGAAGACGTCGGCCTGGAGCTCGTGGATCTCTTGCCACTTCTCGATCTGCTCGTCCGTGCCGGGCAGGGGGCTCATCGCCCACGAGGTGCCGGCGCGCAGGTGCATGCGGAGGAAGGCAGGATGGGCGAGGAAGTAGTCGACGTACACCTCGATCAGCGCACGCAGGGCCTCGCGCGGTGGCAGGCGGCGGGCGGCGACGGTCCGCGCCAGGTCGAGCAGCTCCTGTCCTCGCAGCTCGAGGATCGCCCGGTGCAGGTCGTGCTTGCTCGGAAAGATGGCGTAGATCGTGCCCATCGACAGCGCGGCGAGCTGCGAGATCTCCTGGACCTTGGCCGCGTCGAAGCCACGGTCCGCGAAGACCCGCTCGGCCGCCTCGAGGATGTGCTGGCGATAGACGCTGGTGCGCGCCTGGCGTGCCTCGTCGCGTGGAGTCAGTCGCACGAGTGCCCTCATACCACTCGAAAAACCGCTTGACAAGTCGATTTTCCGAATGGTAATTCGGACCCGCGAATCGTCGATACTGGTTACGTTCCCACGAAGGGAGGAAGCCGATGGAGTTCGGGATCTTCTCGCACATGCACGTCCCACCGTGGGACGACGAGCACTCGCGCTATCTCCGCGAGCAGGAAGTCGCGCTCGCCGTCGACGCGGTCGGCTTCAAGTACGACTGGTCGCCGGAGCATCACTTCCTCACCCACTACTCGCATCAGCCCGCGCCCGAGATCTTCCTGTCGTGGGTGGCGGCGCGCACGCGGCGGATCCACGTCGGCTACGCCATCGTCAACATCACCCCGCCCGTGAACCACCCGGCGCGCGTCGCGGAGCGGATCGCCACCATGGACCATCTCTCGGAAGGGCGGGTCGAGTTCGGCACCGGCCGGGGCTCGTCGTCGACGGAGTGGGCGGGCTTCGCGATCCCGTCGGCCGCCGAGACGAAGCCCATGTGGCGCGAGGCGCTCGAGCAGATCCCGCGTATGTGGCGCGACGAGCCGTATGCGTACGAGGGCAAATACTTCCGGATGCCCGAGCGGAACGTGCTCCCGAAGCCCTACTCGAAGCCGCATCCTCCGATGTGGCTCGCCTGCTCGAGCCCGCCGACGTTCGTCGAGGCGGGCGAGCTCGGCCTCGGCTCGCTCTGCTTCACCTTCGGAACGCCGTCCGAGATTGCCGAGAACGTCCGCAGCTACAAGGAGGCGATCAAGCGCTGCAAGACGCCGGTGGCCGGCTATGTGAACGACAACATCGCCGTCACCACCAACATGCTCTGCCTCCCCGACGGCGACCAGGCACGCTGGCTCTACTCGCGGGCGCGCGTGGAGACGTTCACGGAGTACTTCTTCAACGCGCTCGACTCGATCCCGCGGCCGAAGGGCATGCCGAAGGAGGGCCGGATCAGCGGCCTCACCGCCCCGACACCCGAGGCGCTGAAGGACGGCCTCAAGGTGGGCGGCCGGCAGATCGGCGCGCCCGAAGAGATCGTCGAGGTGATCCGCATGTACGAGGAGCTCGGCGTCGACCAGCTGATCTACGCCCCCTTGACGCTGACGCTCGACCAGAAGTACGTGCTCGAGTCGATCGAGACGTTCGGCAAACACGTCCTCCCGAAGTTCGACAAGGACCCCGTGCACTCGACGACGCGCCAGCGCGAGGCGGCGCTGAAGGCGCAGGCCGCCTGACACCGCATGGCGGGGCCGGTCTTCGACCAGGTGCTGATCGGCGGCCGCTGGGTGCCGGCCGCCGGTGGCACGTACCCGGTCGTGAACCCGGCGACGGAGGAGATCGCCGGCCACGCGCCCGCCTGCTCGGTGGCGCAGGCCGAAGCGGCCGCGAGCGCGGCGCGGGACGCCTTCGAGCGTGGTCCGTGGCGGACCATGAGCGGCGGCGAGCGCGCGGCGTTGCTTCGGACCGCGGCGGAACGGTTCCAGGGCGAGATGGACGGCCTCGTCGAGCTGACCATCGCGGAGACGGGAGCGGTCCGCGCCGTCGCCGAGGCGCAGCAGGTCCGCGCCGTCGCGGGCCGGCTGCTGCGCGCCGCCGAGCTGGCCACCGCGCCACTCGAGCAAGGCGTGCCGCCGCGCGAGACCGGCCGCTCCCTCGCGGCCGGTGTTATAGTCCGCGAGCCGGTCGGCGTCGTCGCCTGCATCACGCCCTTCAACTTCCCGATGACGAACTGCGCCGGGAAGATCGGACCGGCGCTCGCGTGCGGTAACACGGTCGTCGTGAAGCCGTCGCCCGTAGACCCGCTCGGTGTTGCCGAGCTCTGCCGGATCGTCGATGCCGTGCTGCCGCCCGGCGTCGTGAACTTCGTGAACGGCGAAGGGGCGGAGATCGGCGAAGCGCTCGTGCGCTCGCCCGACGTCGACATGATCTCGTTCACGGGCAGCACCGCCGTCGGCCGGCGCATCAAGGAGGCGGCGGCCGGACGCATGAAGCGAACGGTGCTCGAGCTCGGCGGTAAGTCCGCGAACATCATCTTCGCCGACTGCGACGTCGACCGGGCATTCGCGAGCGCGATGAGCGTCTGGACGTTCCACTCCGGTCAGATCTGCATCGCCGGGACGCGCGTGCTGATCGAGGAGCCGCTGTACGAGCCGTTCACGCGGCGCCTCGCCGCGTCGGGCCCCACGCTGCGCATCGGCGATCCGCGCGAGCCGGGCGTCGTCGTCGGGCCACTGGTCTCCGCCGCGCAGCGGACGCGCGTCGAGCGCTTCATCACGCGCGGCCGCGAGGAGGGGGCGACGCTCGCCTGCGGCGGCCGCCGGCCTCCTCACCTCTCCCGCGGGTATTACGTCGAGCCGACGCTCTTCACCGACGCGCGCAACGACATGACGATCGCGCGCGAGGAGATCTTCGGCCCCGTGATCACCGCGATCCCCTTCCGCGACGAGGCGGAGGCCATCGCGCTCGCCAACCAGTCCGACTACGGGCTCTACGGCTACGTGTGGACCGGCGACGCGGCGCGCGGGCTGCGCGTCGCGCACGCCGTGCGCACGGGGACGATGCAGATCAACGGCAGCCCGCTGAATCCCGACGCGCCGTTCGGCGGCTACAAGCTCTCGGGCGTCGGCCGCGTCGGCGGCCAGTGGACCCTCGGCGCCTACAGCGAGCTCAAGTACATCGGGTGGATCGCATGACCTTCGACACCATCGTCAAGGGCGGGATCGTCGTCGACGGCTCGGGCCTCCCCATGCGCCGCGCCGACGTCGGCATCCGCGACGGCCTCGTCACCGACATCGGCCGCCTCTCGGGCGCCCGGCGAACGATCGACGCCGACGGCCTCGTCGTCATGCCGGGCATCGTCGACGTCCACACGCACTACGACCCGCAGCTCTCCTTCGAGCCTTTCGCGACATCGTCCTGCTACCACGGCGTCACGTCGGTCGTGGCCGGGAACTGCGGCTACTCGATCGCGCCCTGCCGCGCCGAGGACCGCGAGTGGGTGACGGCGCTCTTCGCCAAGGTGGAGGGCATGACGCCGTCCGTCCTCCGGAGCGGGCTGCCGTGGGACTGGGACAGCTTCCCGTCGTTCCTCGACGTTCTCGACCGCCGGCTCGGGATCAACGCCGCGGTGTACGTCGGCCATTCTGCGCTCCGCCGCTTCGTCATGGGCGACGCGGCCTCGGAGCGCGCCGCGACGGCCGACGAGCTCGAGCAGATGCGCCGGCTCGTCCGCGCGGCGATGGCGGCGGGCGCCGCGGGCTTCTCGTCGTCGCAGGCGCCGACGCACACCGATCAGCTCGGCCGTCCGGTGCCGTCGCGGCACGCCGCCTTCGACGAGGTGCTGGCGCTCGCCGAGGCGGCGGGGGAGGGCGGCGCCGGCAGCATCGCGTTCCTCGCAGAGACCGCCGTGCAGGGCTACGACGCGCGCGACCGCGAGCGGCTCGTCGAGCTCGCTCACCGCTCGGGGCTGCCCGTCGTCGTGCAGGGCATGGGCTTCCGTCCCGGCGCGCGCGAGCGCTGGGAGGACCAGACCAGCTTCCTCGCTGCCGCGCGGGAGCGTGGCGCCGCGATCTACTCGATGCTCCGCACGCAGCCCTTCATGCGGCCGTTCAACTGGCGGCGCGGCACGTCGCTCTACGACGGCGTGTTCCACTGGCGGGGCCTCTCCGCATTGCCGGCGGCCGAGCGGATGGCCCGCATGCGCGACCCGAATTTCCGCGAGGACCTCCGCGACGGCCTCGATCACCCGAACACCGATCCCAAGCAGGGCTCGACGCTCCCGATGCCGGCGCTCGACCGCGTCTTCGTCGACCGCTCGCGCGCCCATCCCGAGGCCGTGGGCAAGAGCCTCGCCGCCCTCGCGAAGGAGCGCCGGGTCCACGCGGCCGACGTCATGTGCGAGCTGTCGCTGGCCGACGGCCTCGAGACGCAGTTCCTGTGGAACAGCGAGAGCCCGGCCTGGGTCGACGCCAACGCCGAGTCGCAGCGGAACCTCCACATGATCGTCGGCACGGGCGACGGCGGCGCGCATGCCGACCGCGACGACGGTTCGGAGTGGTCGACGTACTACCTCCGCTCGTGGGTGCTCGACCGGAAGCTCGTATCGCTCGAGGACGGCGTCAGGCGCATCACGCATCTCCCCGCGATGGTGACGGGCCTCAAGGCGCGCGGCCTCCTCGCCCGCGGCTACCACGCCGACATCCTCGTCTTCGACCCCGCACGGCTCGCGCTCGGCCGGAAGGAGCTCGTGCGCGACATGCCGGGCGGCGAGGAGCGCTGGCAGGTGCGCCCCGAGGGCGTGGTGTCCGTGATCGTCAACGGCGACCCGATCCTCGAGGACGGCAAGCTGACGGGCGCGCGGCCCGGGCGCGTCCTCCGCGTCGGCAACCCTGCGTGATGCGCGCCGCGGTCTACCACGGGGGCGGTCGTCGCGTGGCCATCGAGGACGTGCGCGTCAAGGATCCGGGTGTCGGTGAGGTGCGCGTCGCGATCAGGGCGGCGGGGCTCTGCCACTCGGATCTCAGCGTGATCGACGGCTCGATCCCGTACCCGACGCCCGTCGTCCTCGGGCACGAGGGCGCCGGGATCGTCGAGGCCGTCGGGCCGGGTGTCACGGCCGTGAAGGAGGGCGACGCGGTCGTCCTCTCGACGCTCGCGCACTGCGGGCGCTGCGCCGCGTGCGAGACCGGGCGCGCGACGGAGTGTCGGAACGCGCCCAGCCCGAAGGACGCGCAGCCGTTCACCGTCGGCGGACGGGGCGCGTACCAGTTCGCCAACACCTCGGCGTTCGCAGAGCGCACCGTCGTCCGCGAGCAGAGCGCGATCCCGATCGACCCGCGCGTGCCGTTCGACCGCGCCGCGCTCATCGGCTGCGGCATCATGACCGGCGTCGGCGCGGTCGTGAACCGGGCGAAGGTCGAGACCGGCGCGACGATGGCCGTCTTCGGTCTCGGCGGCATCGGGCTCAGCTGCGTGCAGGGCGGGGTACTGGCGGGCGCCGCGAAGATCGTCGCGGTGGACGTGGTGGCGGAGAAGCTCGCCCTCGCGCGCCGGCTCGGCGCCACGCACACGGTCGACGCCTCGCGCGACGATCCGGTGGCGGCGATCAAGGAGCTGACGGGCGGCGGCGCGGACTACACCTTCGAGGCCGTCGGCAACCTCGCGGTCATCAAGCAGGCGCTCGACGCGCTCGGGCCCGGCGGGGCGCTCACCATCGTCGGCGTCCCGAAGCTCGGCTCGAGCCTCGAGTTCGTCGTGCACGCGCTCTACCAGAACAAGGCGATCCTCGGCTGCCGGTACGGGACGGCGCGGCCCCGTCGCGACTTCGCGCTGCTCGCCGACCTCTACCTCGGTGGGCGGCTCAAGATCGACGAGCTCATCACCCAGCACTATGCTCTCGAGGAGCTCCCCCGAGCGCTCGAGGACCTCGAGGCGGGACGCCTGGCACGCGGTGTCTTTCTCCTCGACCGCGTTGCCTGACGGGAGGACACACGATGAGCAGATTCGGCCACCACGTGATCGACGCCGACGGCCACGGCGGCGACCTCCGGAACTGGCACGAGCGGATCCCGGCGCGGCTCCAGCCGCTCTGGGACGCGCGTCGCGAGCGCATCAAGAAGCAGTTCGCCAACCTGCCCGGGGTCGGCGTGAAGGAGACCAAGGGGACTGCCAAGCTCGACAGCCTCGAGCGCCCCGGCATGACCGACCCGAAGGCCCGGCTCGAGGACATGGACCTCGAGGGCATCGACCAGACCGTCATGTTCCCCGGCGGCGCGGGCGAGGAGTGGGCCGGCCTCGACGGCGAGTTCGCGATCGCGCTCTGCCGCGCGCTGAACGACGCCCGCGCCGAGTACACGCGCTACCGGCCGGCGCGGCTCAAGTCCGTCGCGAAGCTCCCGATGATCGACCCGGAGGCGGCGGCCGCGGAGCTCCGCCGCGCGGTCACCGAGCTCGGCATGGTCGGCATGGTCACGCCGCAGCACATCCGCGAAAAGAACCTCGACCACCCGAGCTTCGACGTCGTCTGGGCCGAGGCCGAACGGCTCGGCGTCCCGGTCTGCGTCCACGGCGGTGGGCAGGCGATCGACCAGGTGCCGATCGGCGTCGACCGCTGGAAGACGCGCCTCGAGGTCCACGCCTTCACCCATCCCGTCGGCCAGATGATCGCGATCATGGCGTTCACCGTGGGCGGCATCCTCCACCGCTTCCCGCGACTTCGCGTCGCATTCCTCGAGGCCGGCGTCGGGTGGCTGCCCACGTGGCTCGAGCGGCTCGACGAGCACTGGGAGCTGACGCCCGAGCAGGCGCCGGGGATCGACCGGAAGCCGAGCGAGTACTTCCTCTCGGGTCGCTGCTTCATCGGCTGCGACCCCGACGAGAAGGGTATCCCGCACGTGGTCGACTCGCTCGGCGAGGGCGTCGTCGTGTACGCGTCCGACTACTGCCACTGGGACTGCAAGTTCCCCGACACGGTGAAGATCCTGACCGAGCGGGCCGATCTCTCCGAGCGCGCCAAGCGCTCGATCTTCGACCAGAACCCGCGCCGCCTCTACGCGATCAATTGATGCCGGTCGACCTCGACGCGTTGCTCGACCCGTCGCGCGCTGCGCTCCTGATGATGGAGTGCCAGGAGGGCATCATCGGTGGCGGCGGCCGGCTCGGCGCGCTCGCGGAGTCGGTGGCGCGCCACGAGACCGTCGCGCACATCGCCTGCGTGCTCGCCGCGGCGCGCCGGGCTGGCGTCCCCGTCTTCCACTGCACGATGTCGCGCCGCCCCGACGGCGGCGGCGCGGTCGCGAACTGTCTCCTGCTGGCCGCGAGCCGCAAGGGAACGCCGCTGCTCCCGGGATCGCCGCAGCAGGCGGTCGTTGCGCCCCTCGCGCCCGCCGAGGGCGACTACGTGGTGACGCGCTTCCACGGCCTCACGCCGTTCGACGGCACGGAGCTCGACGCGCTGCTGCGGAACCTCGGCGTCCGGACGGTTGTCGCGACGGGCGTCTCGGTGAACGTCGGCATCCTCGGGCTGACGCTCGAGGCCGTCAACGCAGGCTACCAGGTGGTCATCCCGCGCGATGCGGTCACCGGTACGCCCGACGAGTACGTCGAAGCGGTCTTCGAGCACACGCTCCGGTTGCTCGCGACGATCACGACGGCCGGACGCGTCGAGGAGGCGTGGGCACGATGAGGTTCTTGGGGCGGGTCCTCTTCATCACCGGCGCCGGCTCGGGCCTCGGTCGGGCGACCGCGCGGCTCTTCGCCGCCGAGGGCGCCAAGGTCTTCGGCGTCGACGTGAACGGCGCCGGCCTCGCCGAGACGGTGGCGGCGATCCGCACGGCCGGCGGCGTCGCGGACAGCGCCGTCTGCGACGTCGGCTCGATGGCGGCCGTGCGCGCCGCGGTGGACGCGGCGGTCGGCGCCTTCGGCGGCGTCGACATCCTGGTGAACGCGGCCGGCATCGGCCGCTCCGCCCGGCTCGAGGAGATCGACGAGGAGGAGTGGCAGCGGGTGCTGACCGTGAACCTCACCGGCGCGTTCAACACGGTGAAGGCGGCGCTCCCGCACCTGCTGGCGCGCCCGGGCGGCGCCGTCGTGAACGTCGCCTCGAGCGCGGGCATGCGAGGCCAGGCCTACGCGGCGCACTACGCAGCGTCGAAGGCGGGGCTCGTCAACTTCACCCGCTCGATCGCGCTCGAGTTCGCGAGCCGCGGCCTGCGGATCAACTGCCTCGCACCCGCCGGCATCCGCTCGCCGCTGATCCAGCACTTCATCCCGCGCGAGGACTTCGAGAAGCAGCTCGTCGCGTACTACTCGCCGCCCCTGCCGCACCAGCTGGCCGACCCCGCGGACATGGCGAAGGCGATTGCCTATCTGGCCTCCGACGACGCCAAGATGGTGGTCGGCGCGGTGCTGGTCGCCGACTGGGGCACCCTCGCGTAGTGAGCGACACGATCCTCGACGCCCTCGCCCGCGACGTCGCCGCGTGCGGCGCGCACCCGTTCATCCTGCACGAGGGCCGCGCGGTGAGCTACGCAGAGCTCGACCGGCTGGCGAACGCGGCGGCGCGTGCGCTCGCGGCGCTCGGCGTGGTGCGCGGCGACCGCGTCACGCTCGCGCTCGGCAACTGCGTCGAGTATCTCGTCGCGGCGTTCGGGATCCTGAAGGTGGGCGGCGTGCTGAACCCGGTGAACCCGGTGCTCGGGGCGGCCGAGCTCGGCTACATCGTGCGCCACGCCGAACCGCGGGTGGTGGTGACGAGCGCGGCGCATGTCGAGTCGTTCCGCCGCCACGCGAACACCGTCACGCCGGAGGCGCTCGCGGGCGCCGACGCAGCGCTCGCGGTCGGCATCGGCGCGGAGGATCCGGCGCTCCTCCTCTACACGTCGGGCACGACCGGCAATCCGAAGGGCGTGCTCTTCACGCATGGCACGTCCGGACGGGCCGGCCGCCACTTCCTCCAGACGCTCGGCATCACCGCGGAGGACGTCGTCCTCGCCGTGACGCCGCTCTTCCACGGCAATGCGTGGGGCGCCGTGCAGACCGCGTTGCACGCCGGCGCCACGGTCGCGTTTCCCGCCGCCTTCCACGCCTCGGCGTTCTGGCCGCTCGTCCAGGAGACGGGCGCGACCGTCCTCTACACGCTCGGTACGATCCTGGCGATGCTGCTCGCGCGTCCGGCGTCGGATGCCGAGCGCACGAGCCGGCTCCGCGTCATCCTCGGCCTCGGCAGCGCGTCGGTGCGCGAGCGAGTCATCGAGCGGTTCGGGGTGACGGACGTTGCGGAGTGCTACGGCTCGACCGACGCCGGCGTGGTCACGATCACGCCGATCGGTGTGCCACCCCGTGCCGGTTCCTGCGGACCGCCCGTCCCGGGCGTCGAGATCCGGATCGTCGACGACGCCGGCCGCGATCTTCCGCCGCGCACCCCCGGCGAGATTGCCGTCCGCTCGCCGTCAGGGTTGGCCGCCTACTTCCGCGACCCCGACGAGACGGCGCGCGCCGTCCGCGACGGCTGGTTCCTCACCGGCGACGTCGGCTGGCTCGACGAGGACGGCTGGCTCTACTTCGTCGATCGGAAGCGCGACGTGATCCGCCGCGGCGGCGAGAACGTATCGTCGGCGCTCGTCGAGAAGGTGCTGCGTGAGCACCCGCGCGTGGCCGAGGTGGCGGTGGTCGGCGTGCCGGACCCGGTGCTCGGTCAGGAGATCAAGGCGTTCGTCGTCGCGAGTGGACCGGTCGGCGAGGACGAGCTCCGCGAGTTCGCCGGCGCGCGGCTGGCGGGGTTCCAGGTACCGCGGGTCTGGGAGTTTCCGGCGTCGCTTCCGAAGACGGCGACGGGCCGGGTCGAGAAGTACAAGCTCCGGAGCGCGGGTAAGCCGCTGCTCGGCTGAGACCCTCGCCGCGGAATTTTTTCCTTGACATCTGCGGCGTTACTCACGTATCGCCGACCCTCGCCGGCCTGCCGTCCCGGCGGAGTCGAGGCGCAGCAGCCATCATAGGAGGCGCAAAAATGACGATTCTAGCAAGTCACATCCCGTTGCCAGTGTTCGGCTTTTTGGCGCTCGCCGGACTGTTCAACGAGACGCGCAGATCATCGTGACTGGAGCCAACCACTGATCCTCCGGAGCGACCCGGCGAGGTACGACTTCATCAGCCGCGCTCTTCGCGATCAGAGCGCCGGAATCCGCGCCATCGCCGCAGGCGTGCTGGAGGAGCGGGACTACGAGGTCAATGCGAGGGGCTGTCCCGCTGCTCGGCTGAGGCCGGGTCCCCGAAATGATTGAGGGCCCCCGGGCACTTGCCGGGGGCCCTCGCGTTCACGAACGGTGCCGCCTCAGCTCGCCGGCGGACACGCGCGCACGCAATCGCGGAAGTGCTCGCGGCACGTCTGCAGACCGGGTCGCGCGTCCTCGCGTGCCTGGTCGCGGCACTCGAAGCCCGCGACCTGCGCGTTGTCGATGCACTGGTCGCGCTCGGGTGTCCCGTCGGCGTACAGGTCCTTGCAGTTCTGGATGTCGCTGTCCCGCCGGGCATTGCAGGCGGCGATGTCCGAGCTCAGCCGATCGAGGGTCGGCTGGCGGCAGGTCTGCCGATCCGCGCGGCACTGCTCGACGCAGGCGTGGTCGCGGTTCAGGCACGCGTCGACGGCGACCTGGAAGTCCTCGCGGCAGTTCGCCTTGCAGGTCCGGAAGTTGTCCTTCGCCGTTTGCTTGCACTGGGCGGCGTCGACCGGCACGTCGGGCGGGCCGCAGGCGCGTGCGCAGACCCTGAAGTCCCTCCGGCACTGCTTGAGTGCCGGGCCGAACTGCTCGCGGGCGCTGTCACGGCACTGGAAGGCCACCACCTGGGCCTGGTCGATGCAGTTGTCGCGATCCTCCGACCCCGCCGGGAACTTGTCCCGACAGTCCTGCTTCGCGGCATCCAGCGTCGCGTCGCAGGCGGCGAAGGCCTGGTCGATGCCCGTGCCTTCGCGACAGAGGCCGCGCTCGGCGCGGCACCTCTCCACGCACGGGTGGTCGCGGTTCAGACAGGCGTCCTTCGCGACCTGGAAGTCCTCGACGCAGCTCGCCTTGCAGTTCCTGTACTCGCCCTTCGCGTCCTGGATGCACGGGCTGCCCCACGCCGCCGTGGTGCCGAGCGCCACGGACAGGGTGAGCAGTCCACCGAGCGGCCATCGTAGCCATCGAGTAGCCATCTGTGGTCCCCCTCTCTAGTCGCCGCTTTATTCTCGTCCCCAATTTTTGCGCAAGAGCGTCCGATCGTTCGTAGGACCGTCGTCCACCCGTTCGCATTTGTCGCGCGCGGCTTCGCACGCCGACGGGATCAAGAAGACCCAGTTTCTTGCTGACGCGATGCGCGACGGACGTCCCGCGAAGGGATGATTTTCCTTGACAGCAGGACAAGGAGCGCTTCCGCGAAGGGCAGATCCTGCCGGGCCTCCCGAAAGACTGCATCGCGAGCGAGCCGGTGACCGTGTTGCGGACGAGGTGACGGCTCAGGAACCGAGACGGTAGAACGCGCGGGCGTTCTCGCCGAGCACGCGCGTCTTCACCTCCTCACTGAGATCCGTCCGCCGCGTCAGGCTCCGCGTCGACTCGGGGAAGTCGCTGTCCCAGTGAGGGTAGTCGCTGGCGTAGAGGATGAAGTGCGGGCCTAGCATCTCGGCGGCGAAGGCGACGCCCGCCTCTTCCGGCTCGCAACTCACGTAGAGCTGTTCACGGGCGATGTACTCGCGCGGGTCGCGCTTGCAGGCGGGTGCCAGCCGGCCGCGCTTCTCGACGTGCTCGTGCAGCCGCTCGAAGAAGTACGGGACCCAGCCGACGCCCGACTCGAGCAGCCCGACGCGGAGCCGCGGGTGGCGCTCGAAGACACCGCCCAGGACGAGCGCCGTCGTCGCCACCATCATGTCGAACGGGAAGCTCACGCAGTGCACCTGGAGGTAGTTGTCGAAGCGCTCGGAGCCGAGCTTCGGCAGGTGAATGCCGGGCGCGCCGTGTACGCAGAGCGCCATGTCGAGTTCCTCGGCCGCGGCGTACAGCGGCTCCAGGTCCGGGTGATCGAGGTTCCGGCGCTTCAGCGCGGCGGGCACCATCGTGGCGACGAGGTCGAGCGCCTTTGCCTCGCGCATGATCTCGATGGACGTGGCGACGTCCTCGATCGGCACGACGGCGACGCCACGGAGGCGCCCACCATGCGGCCGGCAGTAGCCGGCGAGCCAGCGGTTGTAGAGGCGGGCGAACTCCGCCGCGAAGCGCGGGTCCTCGATGCTCGGCAGCGCGAGGGCGACGTTCGGGAAGAAGACCATCGTCGCGATCCCCTCGCGGTCCGCGTCGGCGAGCACGCCTTCGGGGGTGAACGGATTCGCGCCGCGGTCGATGCAGAGCCCTTGATCGGGAGGACAGCCCGCGCCCGGGCCGCGCGACTGCGGATATGGGCGCCCCTCGATCACGAGGGCGCCGTCCTCGCCGGGGGCGCTGAAGCGGATCTTGTCCGGAAAGCGCTCGAGGAGCTCGCCGATGAGCTCCCGCCCCTCGATCACGTGGGCATCGCAGTCGACGATGTGCACGCTAGCCTCCGTACGGTGGGAACCCGCCGACGTTGAGGCCGCTGGTGAGGCCGCCGTCGGCGACGATCGCCGCGCCGGTGATCGCCGACGACTCGTCGCTCGCGAGGAAGAGCGCGACGTTGGCGATCTCGGCTGGACGCAGGTTGCGCCCGAGCGCGTGCATCGCGGCGACGTCGTCGAGCGAGCGCCCGCCGAAGCTCGCGAGCTGCTCGAGCGCCGGCGTCACCACCGCGCCCGGACAGATGCAGTTGGCACGGATGTTCTTCCGGCCGTACTCGAGCGCCACCGAGCGCGTCAGGTTGATCATGCCGCCCTTGGCCGTGTTGTACGGGCTGCCGAGGATGCCGCCGTAGAGACCCTCCACCGACGACGTGTTGATGATCGAGCCGCCGCCGCGCGCGAGCATGCGCGGGATCGCGGCGCGCATCCCGTAGAAGACCCCGGTCAGCATGATGCGCAGGCTCCGTTCCCAGATCTCCGGGTCCAGCTCGCCCACGTAGCCGCCACCCGTCCAGTAGGCATTGTTGTGGATGACGTCGAGGCCGCCGTAGGTCTCGACGGCGAAGGCGACCATCGCTTCCACCTCGGCGAGCGTGCCGACGTCGGCGTGACGGTACGCGGCCTCGCTGCCCGCGTCGCGGACTGACGCGACCACCCGCTCACCCGCCTGGTCGGCGATGTCCGCGCAGACGACGCGCGCGCCTTCCTCGGCGAAGCGGCGCACCGTCGCGGCGCCGATGCCTGACGCGCCGCCGGTGACGATCGCGACTTTGCCGGTGAGCCTGCCCATGGACGGCCGCGGTGTAACAAGCGGTCGTCGACGGCGTCAACCGGCTCGCTGTTCGCCCGCATTACCGCGTACGTGGCAAAGGCACATGAGCGCGTCCTGCGTACCGGCGCCGCGAGCGTGTGGATCGGCGGCGCGCCGATCTACTTGCCTCTCGCGGGCGGGTCCGGCCTACTGGACTGGCCAGCCAGCCGAGAAAAGGGGGAACGATATGCGCAAAAGGCTCGCGCTCGCCTCGGGGCTGCTCTGGGCGCTCCTCTCCACGCCGAGCGCCCGTGCACACGACGACGACCACGGAATCGAGCTCTTCCTGAGCAACACCGGGGTCGACCTGGACGCGCGCGGCCGCGCCCGCCTGGACGAGGACGACGGACGCCAGCGTTTCGAGGTCGAGGTCGAGGATCTCACGGCGGGCGGCTACGCCGTCTTCGTCGCCGGAGCGCCGGTCGGCGCCTTCGACGTAGACTCCGACGGCGAGGGTCGCTTGCGACTCGAAGGTGAGCCGCTGCCGTTCGATCCCCGCGGCAAGACCATCGAGGTGCAGAGCGACCCCGCTGGCGTGGTGTTCTTCCGCGGCGATTTTCCGACGTCGAGGGAAAGGGCCCGCAGGAAGTTCAAGGTGCGCGAAGACTTCGTGAACACAGGCGTTGATGCCGACGCGGAGGGGCGGGCGAAGCTGCGCGTCAAGAGGAGCAAGATTCGCTTCCAGGTAAAGGCGAAGGACTTGCCGCAGGGGTCCTATGACCTCGTGGTGGGTGACACCCGGGTGGCTGGCATCCAGCTCGCGCCCGAGGATGACGAGCCCGACGAAATCGAGGGGAAGGTCAAGTTCGACTCGCGTCGCGCCAGAGGGAGCGTCCGGCTGTTGACCTTCGATCCGCTCTGCAAGCGTCTGGCCATCACCCAGACGGCTGCGGGGACGACGACGACCTTCCTCGTGATCGAGAAGTTCGGCGCCTCGGAGGACGTCTGCTCGCCGTGACGGGCGTGCATTCGAATGTTCGCGGGTCGGGCAGCCAACTACGACTTCGTGGAGCTGAGCTACCGGCGCTGAGCATGCGTCCTCACGCACGCGCGCGGC
>Ga0209056_10002946_pt1 | contig 18247 bp, 15 predicted proteins | sample GraSoiAngelo_114_FD_185876 | JGI IMG/M metagenome (GOLD analysis project Ga0209056, IMG submission 185876) | Grasslands soil microbial communities from the Angelo Coastal Reserve, California, USA - 14_0903_13_40cm (SPAdes) (version 2) | ecosystem: Environmental > Terrestrial > Soil > Grasslands... | reverse complement strand
TCTCGACGCGGTGATCGACGTGCTGCACGCGACCCCGCCGGTCGACGCGGCCCTGCCGGTGCTCGTGCCGGGAGACCCGGAGAACGCGGCGCGCGCCCGGCGCCTGCGCGAGGGGATCCCGATTCCACCCGGTCTTTCCGAAAAGATCAGGCAGATCTGCCATCGCGCCGGCGTTCCGTTCCTGCTCGCTTGACGGTCAGACCTTTACGAAGAGCGTGACGAGAGGGCGTTTGCCGCGCTGGGCGCTCCAGTGGCCGTGCACTTTCGAGTCGAAGCTGGCCCCTTCCGGCAGCACGTCCGCCGAAAAGAAGTGCTCTCCCGGCTTGAAGACGCGCGTGCTGCCGTCCTGCAGCCCGATCTCCATCTCGCCGCGCAGGATGAACACCCACTGCGGCCTGGGCGTGCAGTGCCACGGGCTGCGAAACCCCACCGGGCTGTGGCGCAGCTGGTAGCCGGCGGACGGGAACACTGCGGAGAGCATCGCCTGCGGCGTGCCTTCGGCGAGCGGCACCTCTTCCTCGCGCCATTTCGCGCGGCCGTCGCGATCTGTGTAAAGCGTGACCTTGGTGAACGTTGCCATATACTGAGTCCAGAGAGGAGAGCGACATGAAAGCATATCTTGGCGCGCTTGCGGCGGCGCTGGTTTCGCTTGGCACCACGGCGTTGGCGCAGGATGGGCCGCGCTTCAAGCCGCTGTCCGTCGGCGAGCTGAACGACGCCCAGCGCAAGGTGTACGAAGAGATCGCGGGCGGACCGCGGGGCGGCGTGCGCGGGCCGTTCAACGCGCTGCTGCGCAGCCCGCAGCTTACCGACCGCGTGCAGCGGATGGGCGAGTACATCCGCTTCAACAGCTCGCTGCCGCCGCGCCTGAACGAGTTCGCGATTCTCATCACGGCGCGCCACTGGAGCTCGCAGTACGAGTGGTACGCGCATCACCCGCTCGCGCTGAAGGCAGGTCTTGCGCCGGGCGTCGCGTCGGATCTCGCGCAACGGCGCCGCCCGGCGGCCATGCAGGACGACGAGGCTGCCGTCTACGACTTCTGCACCGAGCTGAACGAAAGGAAGTTCGTGAGCGACGCCACCTACAAGGCGGTGCTCGAGCGCTTCGGCGAGCGCGGCGTCGTCGACCTGATCGGCGTGTCGGGCTACTACACGCTGGTCTCCATGGTGCTCAACGTCGACCGCCATCCGGCGCCCGAAAATCTTCTGAAATGAGGCTGAGAACCCCAGCCATTGCCTGCGCCTTTGCGGTCCTTGCAGCGGGCCCGGTCTTCGCCGATCCGCCCAAGGAAGTGATGAACATCGTACGCGAGGCCGACATCAAGTTCGCGCCTGCGCGATATCCGGGGATCCAGAGCGCGGTCATTTCCGGCAGCCTGGCTGCGCCGGGACAGCCGTACGTGCAGCGCAACAAGTTTTCGCCTGGCACCTTCAGCCCGCCGCACTTCCACCCGGAGACGCGCTACATCGTCGTGCTGAAGGGCACCTGGTGGGTCGGCTCCGGTCCCAAGTGGGACAAGGAAAACACCACGCCGGTCCCCGCCGGCAGCTTCGTCGTGCACCACGCCAACCAGATCCACTAGCGCGACCATCGCCGTCGATGAGGCGAGGCAGCCGCTGAAATAGCTTACTTGGGGAGCCCCAGCACCGTCTTCACCGCCTTGAGCAGCACCTCCAGGTCGAAGGGCTTGGTGATGTAGCCATCGGCGCCGAGCATCAGTCCCTTGAGGACGGCTTCGCGCGTCGTCCTGGCCGTGAGCATGATCACCAGCACGCTGTTGAAAGCGTCGTGCTGGCGGATGCGCGCCAGCACCTCGAAGCCGTCGATGTCGGGCAGCATGACATCGAGCAGCACCAGATCCGGCTTCGGCGTTTGGCGCAGGGCGGCGAGGATTTCGTCGCGGGTCGACGCGAGGCGCGGCACGAGCCCTTCCATCGACAGCATCATGCGCAGCAGCTTTCCGACCTGGGCGTCGTCTTCGACCACTACCACGTGGATCTTCTCGCCCGCGGCAAGAGCGCGCGGGGTGGCCGCGCGGCGCGCGATGCGCACGTAGTAGCCGTTTTCCTTCAGCGACGACACGCCGGCATCCGACTCCGAAGCGGCCTGCGGCGAGGCGCCGCCCGCGGTCGGCGCGGCCAGCGCCTTGGTGAAGAAATCGCCGCTGTCGATCGCGTCGATGGTAATGTCGGCCGCCGAAGCGATGTAGCCGCTGGCGGCGAGCTTCTGCAGTGCTGCCACCACCGCCTCGGGCGTCAGCGAACTCGCCGCGGGGATGATCTGCGCGACGCTCGAGCGCCCGTCGATCAGCACGAGAAGCCTGAGCTCGGCCCCCGAGAGCGAAGTGTCCGCCGCGAGAAGCTCTGCGCTTCCCTTCTGCGTGAGCGCGAACACCTGCTGGTCCATCGTCGACCTAGCGCAGTTCGGCGCGCACGACGGCGGCGCCTGCGGCGAGGGCCCTGAGTTTGCCGAAGGCGGCCGCGCGCGAGAGGTACTTCATGCCGCAGTCGGGCGCGGCCACGAGGCGCTCGGGCGGCACGTGCTCGAGCGCGGCGCGGATGCGCCGCGCGACTTCTTCGGCGCTCTCCACCTTCTCGGTGCCGAGGTCGATCACCCCCAGGATCACCGTCTTCGGCGCGAGATCCTTCAGCACGCCGAGATCGAGCCGCGGCTGCGCGGCCTCGATCGAGATCTGCGCCGCGCTCGTGTCGGCGAGCTGCGGCAGGAACGAGTAGCCGCTCGGCTTGTCGTGCACCGCGGCGGCATAGCCGAAGCACAGGTGCACGACGGTGGGGCCGGGAATGCCGGCGAGCGCGCGGTTGATCGCCTTCACGCCGTAGCGCGCGGCGCGCTCGGGCCGCGCCTGGAGCCAGGGCTCGTCGATCTGGATCACGTCGGCGCCGGCGGCCTTGAGATCGCGCGCTTCGGCGTTCACCGCGTCGGCGTAGGCGAGGGCGAGGGCCTCCTCGTCCTTGTAATAATCGTCCTGCGCCTGCTGCGCCATGGTGAACGGGCCGGGCAGGGTGATCTTGATCATGCGCTCGGTGTTCGCGCGCAGGAACTGCACGTCGCGCACTTCGATCGGGCGGCTGCGCACGATCGGGCCGCGAATCCGCGGCACTATGGTGCGCCCTCCGCTGCGGTTGATGGTCGTGCCGGGATTGCGCAGGTCGACCCCGCCGAGCGACGTCGCGAAGCGGTTCGAGTAGCTTTCGCGGCGCATCTCGCCGTCGGTGATGATGTCGATGCCCGCGCTCTCCATGTCGCGGATCGCCAGCAGCGTGGCGTCGTCCTGGGCCTGCTCCAGCCAGGGTTCCTCGACCCGCCAGATCTCCGGCGCCCGCAGCCGCGGCACCTTCGAGCCGAGCTTGTCGCGGTCGATCAGCCAGCCGGGCTGCGGATAGCTCCCCACCACGGTCGTCGGCAGGATTTTGTTCATGTGACCATCATATCGCCCGGCCGGACCGGCCCGACGCCCTGCGGCGTGCCGGCAGCTCCGGCAGCAGGTCGCGCAGCGCGGCGATGAACGGATCGTGCCGCGGCAGCGGGTAGGTGACCTGCGGCAGGCCGCCGAGAACCGCGGTCACGTCGCGGATGCCCTCGCCGGAGACGATGCCGACGCGATTGTCGTCAAACCGGCAGATCCGCATGACAGTGTATTTTAGCGGCATGAGAGTCTGCGTTTTCGGCGCCGGCGCGGTCGGCGGGCATATCGCGGCGAAACTCGCTGCCTCGGGAAACGAAGTGTCGGTGGTCGCCCGGGGTCCTCATCTGCAGGCTGTTCAAAGAAATGGACTGAAGCTGCTCCATGGCGATGAGACCATCCTGGGACGCGTGCGCGCGAGCGAGCGGCCGGCCGAGCTCGGGCCGCAGGACTGCGTCATCGTCGCGCTGAAGGCCAACATGCTGGGCGCGTTCGCCGAGCAGGCCGCGCCGCTCCTGGGACGCGAGACGCCGGTGGTGTTCGCCCAGAACGGCGTTCCGTGGTGGTATGCCTTCGGGCTGAAGGCTGGCAGGCCGAAACCGCCCGATCTCTCCGCCCTGGACCCCGAGGGGAAACTGCGAGCCGCCGTGTCGCCCGAGCGCATCATCGGCGCGGTGGTCTACTCAGCGAACGAGGTGGTCGAGCCGGGCGTGATCCGCAACTTCGTGCCGGGACGAAACATGCTGGTGGTGGGCGAGCCCAACGATTCTTTCTCCAGGCGGGTAGAACAATTGCGAAACACCCTGGAAAGCTCTGGCATGTCCTCGCCGCCGGCCGCCGATATCCGGCAGTCGGTGTGGAGCAAGCTCACGCAGAACCTCGGCAATTCGACGCTCTGCCTGCTGACCGAGGCCACCGTCGGCGCGGTGCGCGCTGACCCGGCCCTGTCGAAGCTGCTCGGGCGCATGGGCGAGGAGGCCAGGGAGATCATGCGGGCGCACGGCATTCCTACCGAGGGCGCCGTGGAGCGGCCGGGCGGCGGCCAGTCCCCGGGGCTGATCGGCCACAAGCCCTCGATGCTGCAGGACTACGAGCGCGGCCGTCCGCTGGAGATCGAAGCCCAGCTGATGGCGCCCCTCGCCTTTGGCCGGGCGGCCGGGGTGGCCACCCCAACCCTGGATGCCCTGATCCCCCTAGCTACTTTCAAAGCCGCCGCCAAGGGCCTGTACGCAATGAATTTTTTACACTGACAGGCCGGGCAGGAAATGGGCGCGAGGATTAGAATCGCGTCCAGGGAGGGCTATGCCGAGGACGCGACAAGTGGCAAAAGCCAAGGCAAGCGAAGCCGCAGTCCGAAGAGCCAAAGCCGGCAGCCCCGCTCCGGTCGATGCCGCATTGCAGCTGGTCGAGGCGCTGCCCGTGCCGATGTTCGTCAAGAGCCGCGACGGCAGGTATCTCGGGGTCAACCGGGCCTGGGAGGAGTTCTTCGGCGTATCGCGCGCGAGCTTCCTCGGCAAGCAGGTCAAGGACCTGTATCCGCAAAACCCGGCGATCGCCGAAAAGCACCTCGAGATGGACGGCCAGCTGTGGCGCAATCCCGGCGGCCAGAGCTACGAGGCCACGGTCACCGCGCGCGACGGCCGCTTGCGCGACACGATCTACTACAAGGCGACTTTCGCCAACGGCAGCGGCGAGGTCGCCGGGCTGATGGGCGCGATCGTCGACATCACGGCGCGCAAGCAGGCCGAGGCGAGCCTGCTCGAAAGCGAGCGGCGCTTCCGGCGCACCTTCGAGCTGGCAGGCTCGGGAGTCGCGCACATCGGCATGGACCGTCGCTTCCTGCGGGTCAACCGGCGCTTGTGCGAGATCCTCGGCTATCCGCAGGACGAGCTGCTGCGCCTCACCGGACGGCAGATCTCGCATCCCGACGACCTCGACGTCATCAATGCGCAGCGGCCTCGCCTGTATGCGGGCGAGATCGATTCGGTGCGCGTCGAGAAGCGCTACCTGCGCAAGGACGGCTCGATCGTCTGGGTATCGTTCACCATGGTGGTCGAGCGCGACGCCGCCGGCAAGCCGCAATACGAGATCGCGTTTTTCGACGACATCACGGCGCGCAAGCAGGCCGAGGCGGCGCTGCGCGAGAGCGAGGAGCGCTTCCGCTCGGTGGTGGACTCCGCGAACGACGGCATCCTCGTCTACGACAAGCAGCTCAATGTCATTGCCGGGAACCTGGCCGCCGAGCGCATCCTCGGGCTGCCGCTGGCCAACATCATCGGCGCGGCCGGCTTCACCTCGCTGCTGCCGTGCGTGCACGCCGACGGCTCGCCGATCCTGCCCGACGAGCGGCCGACGCGCCTCACCGTCAAGAGCGGCAAGCCGCTGACCGGGCAGATCGTCGGCATCTACCGCCCCGACGGCTCGATGAACTGGCTGTCGGTGAACACCGGGTTCCTCAGGCGCCCGGGCGACACCGACTGGTACGGCGTCGTCTCCACCATCGGCGACATCACCAAGCAGCGCCACGCCGAGCTCGCGCTGAGCGCGAGCGAGGCGCTCTACCGGCAGACTTTCGAGCTCGCGACCGCCGGCATCGCCCACGTCGATCTCAGCGGCCGCTTCATGAAGGTGAACCGCCGCCTGTGCGAGATCCTGGGCTACGGCGAGCAGGAGCTGATCGGCCGCCCGGTGAAGGAGATCTCGCATCCCGAGGACCGCAACCTGACCGATTCGCAGCGCATGCGCGTGCGCAGCGGCGAGAAGCCATCGGTGCGCTTCGAGAAGCGCTACATCAGGAAGAGCGGCGCCATCGTGTGGGTCGACCTGTCGGTGGCGCTGGCGTGCGACGCGAGCGGCGTGCCGCAATACGAGATCGCGCTGTTCAACGACATCACCGAGCGCAAGAAGGCCGAGGCGGCGCTGCGCGAGGCGCACGAGGAGCTGAAGCGCTCGAACGCCGAGCTCGAGCAGTTCGCCTATGTCGCCTCGCACGACCTGCAGGAGCCGCTGCGCATGGTGTCGAGCTACACCCAGCTCCTCATGCGCCGCTACGGCGACAAGCTCGACGGCGACGCCAAGGAGTTCACGGCGTTCATCGTCGACGGCGCGACGCGCATGAAGCAGCTGATCGAGGACCTGCTCGCCTACTCGCGCGTCGGCACCCGCGACAAGAACTTCAAGCCGGTCGACTCCGAGTCTTCCCTCAGGCGCGCGCTCACCAACCTGCGCGCCGCGATCCAGGACTCCGGCGCGACGGTGACGCAGGACAAGCTGCCGACGATCCCTTGCGACGAAGTGCAGCTCGCGCAGCTGTTCCAGAACCTGATCGGCAACGCGCTGAAGTTCCGCAAGCCCGACGCCGCGCCCGCCGTGCATGTGGGCGCCGCGGACCAGGGCGCGGAATGGGAATTCACGGTGCGCGACAACGGCATCGGCATCGAGCCGCAGTACTTCGAGCGCATCTTCATGGTGTTCCAGCGCCTGCACGACAAGGGCGAGTACCCGGGAACCGGGATCGGCCTGGCGATCGTCAAGAAGGTGGTCGAGCGCCACGGCGGCCGCATCTGGGTGCAGTCCCAGCCCGGCGCCGGCACCACGTTTCATTTCACCATGCCGAAAGAGAGGGAAGCCGCGAATGGATGACGCAACCAAGGGCAGCCGGCCGGTCGAGATCCTGCTGGTCGAGGACAACCCCGGCGACGAGCGCCTGACGCGGGAGGCGCTCAAGGAGGGCAAGGTCTACAGCAACTTGCACTGGGTGAAGGACGGCGTGGAGGCGATGCAGTTCCTGCGCCGCGAGGGCAGATTCGCCAATGCGATCCGCCCGGACATCATCCTGCTCGACCTCAACCTGCCGAAAAAAGACGGGCGCGAAGTGCTGGAGGAGATCAAGCAGGACCCGCAGCTGAAGTGCATCCCGGTCGTCGTGCTCACCACCTCGAAAGCCGAGGAGGACGTGCTCAAGACCTACGGCCTGCACGCCAACTGCTATGTCACCAAGCCGGTCGACCTCGACAAATTCATCCACGTGGTGAAGTCGATCGATGCGTTCTGGCTGTCGGTGGTCACGCTGCCGTCGGGCCAGCGCTGAACATGAGGCTGTTGAGTCTCATTTTTCTGGCCGTCCTCGCCGTTCCCGCCCGCGGCGAGGAAATTCGAGTGCTGTCCGGCGGCGCGGCGAGAGCGTTCGTCGAGCCACTGGCCGCGACCTTCCCGGGGCATGCGGTGAAGCTCGAGTACCAGCCGATGGGCAAGCTGGTGCGATCGCTCGCGGGCGGCTACCGGGCCGACATGGTGATCGTGACGAGCGAGGTGCTGCCGCAGCTCGAGCGCGACGGCAGGGTGGCAGCGCTCGGCGGCAAGCCGGTCGCGCGCGTCGGCATCGGCGTGGCGGTGAACGAGAAGGCGCCGCTGCCCGATATTTCCACCCCCGAAGCCCTCAAGCGCACGCTGCTCGCGGCGCGCTCGGTGGTCTACATCGACCCGAAGACCGGGACCAGCGGGAAGCATGTAGCGGAGGTTTTCGAAAGATTGGGAATTGCTGCTGAAATGCGTGGCAAAAGCACATTGGGCCAAGGCGGTTATGTCACCGAGCCGGTCGGGCGCGGCGAGATCGAGCTCGGCATCCACCAGATCAGCGAGATCCTGCCGGTGAAAGGCGTGCGCCTCGCCGGCCCGCTGCCGCCCGAGCTGCAGAAATACACCGTTTACGTCGCTGCTCCGGTCCTCGACAGCCAAAAAAGACCTGCAGTCGACGCCTTCATTGCGCATCTCAGCGCACCGGAGGCGCGCGCGCGGCTCGCGGCCTCCGGCTATACCCCGCCCGAGTGAGCGCGGAACGCCCGGTCATCCTCGTGGTCGACGACTCGAGCGATCTCCTTGCGCTGACCACGAAAATGCTGGCAGACGACTACCAGGTGCTGACCGCCGAGGACGCCGGGACCGCGCTCGAGCTGGCGGCCGGCACGCCGCGGCCCGACCTGATCCTGCTCGACGTCGAGATGCCCGGCGCCACCGGGTTCGACGTCTGCCGGGTACTGAAGTCGGAGGGCAACACCTACGACATCCCGGTGATCTTCCTCACCAGCAAGGCCGAGGGCGATGCCCAGCTGGAGGGCCTGGAGATCGGCGCGGTGGATTACGTGATCAAGCCCGCCAATGCCGGGGTGCTGAAATTGCGCATCGGCCTGCACCTCGGCCTCGCCAACCGGCAGCAGGTGCTGGAGCGCGCGGTGGCGGAGCGCACCGAGCAGCTCGACAAGACCCGCACCGAGCTGATCCGGCGCCTGGCGCGCGTGATGGAGCTGCACGAGAGCTCGGCGGTGGGCAATCGGGTCATGCGCCTTTCGCAGTACGCCAAGCTGATCTCGCAGGCGGCGGGCGCCAAGCAGGCGATCTGCGACATGATGATGAAGGCCGCGCCGCTGCACGACATCGGCAAGCTCGGCGTGCCCTCCGAGATCCTGCGCAAGCGCGAGCGGCTCTCGGCGCCGGACTGGGAGCAGGTGAAGCGCCACCCGAAGCTCGGTGCCGACATCATCGGCGAGCACGACGACCCGCTGCTGCAGCTCGCGCGCCAGCTCGCGCTCACGCACCATGAGCGCTGGGACGGCTCGGGCTACCCGGAGCGGCTGAGGGGCAACGCCATTCCATGGCCGGGGCGGGTGATGGCGATCGTCGACGCCTTCGAGTCGATGACCACTACCCAGTTCTACCGCGATGCGATGCCGATCGAGAAGGCTGCGGCGGAGATCGTCTCCAGCAGCGGCAAGAAATTCGACCCGGCGCTGGTCGAGGCTTTCAAGAAGGCGCTATCGGTCATGACCAAAGTGCGCGAGACTTACTCCGATGCGCTCGGCGACATGATCAATCTCGACTTTTCGCCCGCCCGCCGCAGCACCACGGCCGCGGAAAGGGCCAGGGCCAAGTCCAACAGATGAGCAAGCTGTTCGACAAGCTGAAGGAAGCGGACCGCTTGCGCGCCGGAGCGCAGCGCGACCGCATCGAGGCCGAGCGCAGCGCCGGCCAGGCGGCGCAGGCAAAGCTGGGCGAGGAGAAGCGCGGGCTGGACATGGCGCGCGAGCGCCAGGCGGCGGAAGTCGAGCTGCGGCGCATCGCCAATGCGCGCGCCGAGGCCGAGGCGAAGGCGGCGCGCGTGGTCGCCGAGCGCCAGCGCGCCGAAGCGCAGGCGGCCGCCGAGGCGAAAGCGCGCGAGGAAGCGGAGAAGAAGGCCGCGGCGCTGGCCGAGGGCCGCCGCCAGAAGGAGGAAGAGGCCGCGCAGCACGCGCGCGAGAGGGCCGAGTCCGAGATCCAGGCGGCCGCGGCGATGCGCGAGCGCGCGGCGGCCGAAGAGCTGGCGCGGCGCGCGGCGCGCGAGCGTCTGCAGGCCGAGCAGCGAACGCTCGACGCGGCAAGAGAGCGCGCGGCGGCTGAAGACAAGCTCAAGCGCGAGGCCGAGGCGCGCACCGCGGCGGAGGCCGAAGCGGGGCGCCTGGCAAAGGAGCGCGGCGACATCGAGCGCGCGCATCTCGAGCAGCAGCAAGCGCGGCGCGATGCCGAGAAGCGGGCCGGGCAGCTCGCCGACGAGCGCCGGCGCCTCGAAACCGATGCCGCGCAGCTCGCGCGTTCGCGCGCCGATGCCGAGGAGCAGGCGCGCGTCGCCGCCGAGGAAAGGATCGCCGCCGAGCGCAACGCCATGACGGCGGTGCGCGAGCGTGAGGCCCAGGATTCGCATGCCGCGCGGCGCGCGCAGGCGCGCGCCGATGCCGAGGCGGCGGCCGGCGAAATGGCGAAGGAGCGCCAGGCAGCCGAAATGCGCGCGCTGGAAGAGGCGAGCTCCCGCGTCGCGGCGGAGAAGCGCGCGACGGTGCTGGCCGAGGAGCGCCGCGGCCTGGAGCTCGCGGCAGAGCAGAAGGCGCGCGAGCGCGCGAATGCCGAGGCGCAGGCGCTCGAGGCGGCGAAGCTGCAGGCCGCGGCGGAGCAGGCGGCCAAGCACGCGGCGGACGTGCGCGCCCACGTCGAGGCCGACGCGGCGCGCCTCGCGCGCGAGCGCGAGGCGATGGACGCCGAGCTGCGCCGCAGCGCCCAGCAGCGGCTGGAGGCCGAGGCAAACCTCGCGCAGGCGGCGGGCGAAAGCGAGGAAGTCAAGGCGCGCGCGCTCGCCGAAGCGCAGGCGCGCATCGCGTCGGAGCAGACCCTCGCCGCCGCCGCGCGGCAGCGTGCCGAGGCGGAAGACCGCCTGAACGAGCGCGCGCAGGCGCTCTCGGCGGCGGAAACGGCCGCGCTCCAGGCGGAGCGCGAGCGCGAGGCGGCGGAAGCCGACGCGCGCGATGCGGCCGAGCTGCGATCGCGCATCGCCGCGGAGGAAGCGCTGCGCCGGGAGGCCGAGGAAGCCGCGGCGGCGGAGGCGGCGGCGCTGGAGGGCATGCGCCAGCGCGTGGCGCTCGACGACGAGCTGCGTCGCGGCGCTCTGGCGCGGGCCGAAGCAGCCCAGGATGCGATCAAGATCGCGCGCCGGCGTGAAAAGGCGGAAACGAAAGCGGCCGCCGCGCTGCAGGCGCGCGTCGAGGCCGAGCGCAGGAGCGAGGCGCTCGCCGCCGAGCGCGCCGAGGCCGAGTCGCGCGCCACCGCGACGCTGCAGGCAAGGATCAGCGTGGAAGAGATGCTGACTCGGAAAGCCCTCGATGCGGCGCAAGCGAAGCGCGGCGCCGCGCAGGCGGTGCAGCAGCGCACCGACACGGCGGCGGAGCTTGGCCTCGCCCGCGCTGCGCATGCCAGCGCCGAGAAGGCGCTCAGGGGCGGCGGCAGCGCCTGGCTGATTGCGCCGGTCGCCGCCGTGGCGGTGGCGATCTTCCTTGCGCTTCTCGAGGTGAAGCCGCTCGCCGACAGCCCGGCCGCGACACCTCTGGCGCTGCGGCTCGATTACAGGCTGCAGTCCTACAGACCGTAGAAGCGCTCGGCGTTGTCGGCGAACACGCGCTGGCGCGCGACCGAGTCGGGCAGCCATTCGAGCGCCGCGCCGATCAGCTCGAGGTCGTCGGGCGCGCCGCCGCTCAAGCCCGGGTGCGGCAGGTTCGAGCCCCACATCAGCCGGTCGGGAAAATCGCGCGCGAACAGCTTGACGATCGGCGCCACGTCCTTGAACCCCGCGTTCGGCAGCAGGCGGTAGAAGCTGCTCAGCTTGAGCACGAAATCCGGGCGCTTGTCGAGCAGCCGCAGCACCGCGCACAGCCCCGGCGCGTTGGCGCCCTGCTCGCCCTCGATGCGCCCGAGATGCTCGAACACCACCGGCACCGGGGATTTCGCGAGCCGCGGCTCGAGCACGACCCATTCCTCGCAGGCGTCGACGTTGATCTCGACGTGCCAGCGATGCGGCAGGCAGCGCTTCGCCACCTCCTCGAACGCCTCCAGGCCCAGGCCGCCGATGCGCGAGGTCATGAGGCGCGCGCCGACGAAGCCCCCGCGCGCCAGCTTCTCCAGCTCGACATAGCCGATCTCGGGATGGATGGTGGCGACGCCGCGCGCCGCGACGCCGTTGGCGCGGCACTCGTCGAGCGCGTAGCGCGTCACCGAGTTGTCGAGGCCGTAGCAGCTCGCGTTGACCTGCACGCAGCGGCGGATGCCGAGCGCCTGCGTCCAGGCGAGGTAGTACTCGAGCGGATAGGGCAGAGGATCGAAAGCCCGGACGGCGGCGAGCGGGAAGCCGCGCTCGAAGACATGGGCATGGCAATCGACCGCGCCGGAGATCGGCCAGGCGTCGCCGAGCCGCGCTTGCACTTCCTCGGCCGAAGGCGCCAGGCGCATTGCAAGCCATCGTAATCCAATTTGCATTTTGTGCGGTGCGAGAGTAGTTTTCGGCGCTCCTTGGACCGCGAAAGCCACTCCAAACGTTCCTGGCGCCCGGCACTGACGCTCGCTGCGTTGGGCGTGGTTTTCGGCGACATCGGCACCAGCCCGCTCTACGCGGTGAAGGAGACTTTCTCTCCGGACCACGGCATCGCGCTCAACGCGGCCAACATTCTCGGCGGCCTGTCGACGATCTTCTGGGCGCTGATGATCGTGGTGTCGCTCAAATACGTGGTTCTCATCATGCGCGCGGACAACCGCGGCGAGGGCGGAATCATGGCGCTGATCGCGCTCGCGCTCTCGGCGATCAAGGGTCAGCCGCAGTGGCGCGTGCCGCTGCTCGGGATCGGCATTTTCGGCGCGTCGCTGTTCTACGGCGACGCGGTGCTGACGCCCGCGATCTCGGTGCTGTCCGCGGTCGAGGGCCTGGAAGTCGGCACCCGCGCCTTCAGGCCGTACGTCGTGCCGATCGCGGTCGTCGTGCTGGTGGCGCTGTTCGCGTTCGAGGCGAGCGGCACCGCCGCGGTGGGCAAGCTGTTCGGCCCGGTCATGCTGACATGGTTCATCGCGCTCGCGTTGAGCGGCTTGCACGGCATCGCGCAGGCGCCCGAGGTGCTCGCGGCCCTGAATCCGGTCCATGCTCTGGGCTTCCTGAGCAGCCACGGCGCCGCCTCGTTCATCGTGCTCGGCGCGGTGGTCCTCGCAGTGACCGGCGCCGAGGCGCTGTATGCCGACATGGGTCATTTCGGCAAGGCCCCGGTGCGCCTCGCCTGGTTCGGCCTGGTGGGCCCGGCGCTGGTGCTCAATTACTTCGGGCAGGGCGCGCTGCTGATGGTGAAGCCGGCGGCGGTGCAAAACCCCTTTTACCTGCTGTTTCCCGGCTGGGCCCTTTACCCGATGGTGGCGCTCGCCACGGCGGCCACGGTGATCGCGTCGCAGGCGGTTATTTCGGGCGCTTATTCGCTCACCAAGCAGGCAGTGCAACTGGGCTTCCTGCCGCGCATGACCATCGTCCACACCTCGGCGCGCGAGATCGGCCAGGTGTATATCCCGGGCATCAACTGGGTGCTGTGCGCCGCGGTGCTGGTCGCAGTCATCGGCTTCGGCTCCTCGTCGCGGCTGGCCGGCGCGTACGGGGTCGCCGTGACGGCGACGATGCTCGTCGACACGCTGCTCACCTTCTTCGTGATCCGCTTCGGCTGGCGCTATCCGCTGCTTCTGTCCCTCTTCGCTACCGGCTTCTTCGCGATCATCGACCTGACCTTCTTTTCCGCCACGCTGCTGAAGATCGGCGACGGCGGCTGGTTCCCGCTGGTCATCGGATCGGCAATCTTCATGCTGATGACCACGTGGCGGCGCGGGCGCCAGGTCCTGTTCGAGCGGCTGCGCGCCGAGTCCGTGCCGCTCGCCCCCTTCCTCAAGTCGCTGTTTCTAGCGCCGCCGCTGCGCGTGCCGGGGACGGCGGTCTACCTGACCGCCACCCCTGAGAGCACGCCTCATGCGCTGCTGCACAGCCTCAAGCACTTCAAGGCGCTGCACCAGCGCGTGGTGTTCCTCTCGGTCGAGTTCCTCGACGTGCCGCACGCCGCCTTCGAGGAGCGCCTCACCTGCGAGCGGCTCGGCCGCGAGTGCTGGCGCGTGCGGGTGCGCTACGGCTTCATGAACCGGCCCGACGTGGTGCGCGCGCTGGAGGCCTGCGGCGCGGTGGGCCTCGAGATCGACTTCATGGACACGTCGTTCTTTCTGTCGCGCCAGACGATCGTGCCGGTGCCGGGGCGCGGCGGCATGGCGTTCTGGCGCGAGCGCCTGTTCACCGCCATGGCGCGCAACGCGGGCAGCGTCACCGACTTCTTCAACATTCCCGCCAACCGCGCCGTCGAGCTGGGCACGCGAGTCGAAATCTAGTCCTCGTCGGCCAGCAGCCGGTAGCCGACCCCGGTCTCGGTCAGCAGATGGCGCGGCTGGACCGGATCGGCTTCGAGCTTCTCTCTGAGCTGCTTCATATAGATGCGCAGGTAATGGGTATGCTCGGCATGCGAGGGCCCCCATACCTCGCGCAGCAGCTGGCGGTGCGTGACCACCATGCCGAGGTGCTTCGCCAGGCAGGCGAGAAGGCGAAATTCCAGCGCCGTGAGATGGACCTCCACGCCGTCGCGCTTGACGACGTGCTTTTCCAGGTCCGCAGACACCTTGCCCAGCTTGAGTGCCGACTTGCCGGAGCCGGGCCGGGTGGCATTGCGCAGCGCCACGCGAACGCGCGCGAGCAGCTCGCCGACGCCGAAGGGCTTGGTGACATAATCGTCCGCGCCGGCGTCGAGCGCCTCGACCTTCGAGCGCTCCTGCGCGCGCGCCGACAGCACCAGGATCGGCATCGGCGACCAGGCGCGAATGCGCCGGATCACGTCCACGCCGTCGATGTCGGGCAGGCCGAGGTCGACGATCGCCAGGTCGGGCTTGTGGCTGCCGGCATCGATGGCGCCGCGCGCGCCGGTGCCGGCCTCGACCACGCGGTAGCCTTCGGTGGCGAGCGAGGTGCGCAGGAACCTGCGGATCTCCGGCTCGTCCTCGACGATCAACACGGTGGTCACTTTTCTTCCAGCACCTTCGGCGCTTCTTCGAGCGTCAGGGTGAAGCGAAAAGCCGCTCCGCCTTCGGCGCGCGTCTCGGCCCAGACGCGGCCGCCGTGCAGGCGCACGATGGCGCGGCAGATGGCGAGACCCAGCCCGACGCCGGCGACGGTGCCCTCGGTATTGCCGCGATGGAACTTGGCGAACAGCTGCTCTGGATCCCCTGCCGGCAATCCGGGCCCGGCGTCCTCGACGGAAACCAGCAGGCCGTCGTCCTGCCTGTCGACGCGCAGCGTGATGCGCGTTCCGGGCGGCGTGTGCTTGGCCGCGTTCTCGATCAGGTTGGCGAGCACCTGCTCGATGAGCGCGGCGTCGACGCGCACCAGCGGCAGCTCCATCGGCAGGTCGACCTCGACCGGGTGCGACTCCAGGCGGTCCTGCAGCCGGCGCAGCACCGCGCCGGCAATTTCGCTCATGCTGTGCCAGTCGCGGTTGAGCGCGATCGCGCCCGCCTCGAGCCGCGTCATCTCGAGCACGTTGCCGACCAGGCCGCCCATCTGCTGCGATTGCTCGAAGATGCTCGCCGCCAGCGCCTTGCGCTCCTCGGCGCCGAGGCGCTCGCCGCGCTCCACCAGGCTCGACGAGGCCCCGGAGATCACCGCCAGCGGCGTGCGCAGGTCGTGCGAGATCGAGGCGAGCAGGGCATTCCTCAGCCCCTCGGTCTCGGCGTCGACCTGGGCGCGCTGCGCCTGCTCGGCGAGGAGCGCGCGCTCGAGCGCGATCGCGATCTGGCCGGCGAAGGTCTCGAGCAGGTGGAACTGCTCGGGCAGGAGCACCCGCCGAACGTTCGCGGGAAGCACGGCCAGCACGCCGAGCACCGCTTGCGAGCCTTTCAAGGGCAGGTATACCGATTCGGCGGAAGGCAGCGTGTCGGTGCCGAGGCCCGCGGGCTCGCCGTGGTCCTGCACCCATTGCGCGACAGCGAGGTCCGCGCCGCGCAGCGAGCCTGGCGTGCTCGCGCCGCGCGGGTGGCGAATGCGCCCCGCGGCGTCGGGAAACAGCACCACCGCCTGGCTTTCGAACACTTCGCTGACATGCCGGACGGCGGCGCGCGCCATCGGCTCCTGGCCGCGCGTGGCGGCGAGCTCGCGGGTCATCGCATAGAGCATCGCCGTGCGCCGCTCGCGCTGCCCCGCGACGTTCGCCTGCAGGCGCACGCTTGCGGTCAGGCTGGAGATGATCAGCGCGACCGTCAGCATGATCGCGAAGGTGATGAGGTACTGGACGTCGCTGACGGCGAAGGAAAGCAGCGGCGGCACGAAGAAGAAATCAAACGCCGCCAGCGCAAGGAAGGAGGTGGCGATGGCCGGGCCGCGGCCGAAGCGCACCCCGACCAGCACCACCGCGAGCAGGTACACCATCGCCACGTTCACCAGCTCGAACTGCGGGCTCGTCAGGGCGCCGAGCGCCGTCCAGAGCGCCGTCGCCGCCGCGCCCCAGGCGTAGCCGGGCCAGCGCCGCTTCGTTCCCGGGCGGGCGGCACCCAGATAAGCGCGGCTGCGGGCGAGGAAAGGGTTGCGCAGCGCGCTCTCCTCGTCGGCGCCGCCTACCACAAGGATGTCGATGCCTTCGGTTCCCGCGACCAGCTCGCCGTAGGTCGACGGCCGGAACAAGCGCCGCCACAGCGGCCGGCGCGGGCGGCCGATGACGATGCGCGTGACATTGCGCTCCTGGGCGTAGTTGGCGATTTCCTCGCCGGCCGACGAGCCGCCGAGCGTCACCGCCTCCGCGCCGAGCGACTCGGCGAGCCGAAGCAGCGCGATGCGCCGGTTGCGCTTCTCGTCCGACAGGCGCAGCAGCTCGGGCGTTTCGACATACACGACGATCCAGCCGGCGTGCAGCGCCGTCGCCATGCGCTTGCCGGCGCGCACCAGGCGCTCGCCCTGCTCGTCGGGGCCGATCGCGACCAGCAGCCGCTCGCCGGCCGCCCAGGTGGCGCGAATGCCCTGGCCCTCGCGGTATTCGCGCATCGCGGCGTCGACGCGGTCCGCGGTGGTGCGCAGCGCCAGCTCGCGCAGCGCGATGAGGTTGCCCTTGCGGAAGAAATTCTCGATCGCGTTGCGCGCCTGCTCGGGGATGTACACCTTGCCCGCCTGCAGCCGCTCGAGCAGCACGTCGGGCGGCGTGTCGATCATCACCACCTCGTCGGCGCGCTCGAACACGCTGTCCGGAACGGTTTCCTGCATGCGCACGCCGGTGATCCCGGCGACGATGTCGTTCAGGCTCTCGACGTGCTGCACGTTGACCGTGGTATGCACGGCAATGCCGGCCTCGAGGAGCTCCTCGACGTCCTGCCAGCGCTTGGCATGCCGCGGCCGCGGCTCGCCCTCGAGCGGATTGCTGTGCGCGAGCTCGTCGACGAGCAGGGTCCGCGGCTTGCGAGCAAGCGCCGCGTCGAGGTCGAAGTCGCGCAGCGCGGCGCCGCGGTGAGCGACCTGCCGGTACGGCAGCCGCTCTAGTCCTTCGAGCAGGACCTCGGTCTCGGCGCGGCCGTGCGGCTCGACGTAGCCGACGACGACGTCCACGCCTCTCGCCTTGAGCGCGCGCGCGTCTTCCAGCATGGCGTAAGTCTTGCCGACGCCCGCGGTCGCCCCGAAGAACACCTTCAGCTTGCCGCGCCTGGCCTTCGCTTCCTCGCGCTGCACCCGGGCGAGCAGGGCATCGGGGTCCGGGCGCACGGCGCTCATGCGGCTACTTTAGTGCCTTTCGGACCATTGCTGATGCGAACCGCGCCACAAATCGTGCAATGCGGTGGTTCCAACCTATAGGGTGGTCGCTTCCCTCCCTTCGAAGCGGCTCGAGCCCCGGCGCCGCCCCCTAGCGGCCGGGGCTTCTTTTTAACAGGCTATAGCAGCACGAACATCGCGGCGACCGCGGCTGCCATCACCGCGACCGCGAGCCAGCCGAGGAGCTTGAGCCGGCGCTTGATGATGAAAGGCCCCATCACTTCCGGCTTCCCCGCGAGCAGCATCATGATCGTCATGATCGGAACGGCAATCACGCCGTTCACGATCGCCGCCCAGACCAGCGCCTTGATGGAGTCGATTCCGGACAGGACGATCAGCACTCCCAGCACCGTCGCGACGGTGAGGACGGCGTAAAAGCCGCGCGCCTCCGCCAGGGTCAAGCCCAGGCCGATCGGCCAGCGGAAGGTCTCGGCGACGGCATAAGCCGCAGAGCCTGCGAGCACCGGCACGGCGAGCAGCCCGGTGCCGATAATCCCGGCGGCGAACAGCGCGAAAGCGAACGCACCGGCGAGCGGCCGCAGCGCCTCCGCGGCCTGCGCCGAGCTCTGGATGTCGGTGATGCCGGCAGCGTGCAGCGTCGCCGCCGTGGTGAGCATGATGCACA
>Ga0209056_10002943_pt1 | contig 18253 bp, 12 predicted proteins | sample GraSoiAngelo_114_FD_185876 | JGI IMG/M metagenome (GOLD analysis project Ga0209056, IMG submission 185876) | Grasslands soil microbial communities from the Angelo Coastal Reserve, California, USA - 14_0903_13_40cm (SPAdes) (version 2) | ecosystem: Environmental > Terrestrial > Soil > Grasslands... | reverse complement strand
ATTTGCGCTGTATTACTGGCGTGCCGTGCTGGCGGGAGTCGCTGCGCAACCCGTGTCCGAGCGCACCCTGGCCGCGGCGGGCCTCAACAGCGGCGGCGTCACGGCGGATGCCTTCGCGACGCTTGCCAGCCTTCACGAGTTGACTCCCGAACTGAAATCGGGTGGCGGACTCGGCCTTGTCCGCATGTACTACCGCTTTGTTGGCGCCCTGCGCCTGCTGGCAGGTTCGCGCTTCCCAGCTCTCTCTGCTTGGAGCGAGCGCGAAGGAACGGTCTGCGCGCGGTATGCCGCCGTGCTCATCGACCGCCGCATGGAAGCCAGCTTCGCCCTGGCCGCCTCCCTCCGCAACCACTAAACTGCCCCTTCCAGGCTGACTGCCCCCTCGCTTGACCAATTCGCATCATTTCTGATCTGAATCAGCGCCGATCTATATCAGGTTTTTAGTAGGCCCAGCGGAGGAGGACGCCGCCGGTGGTGAAGCCCGCGCCGACGGCGATTAGCAGCACGAGGTCGCCCTTTTTCAAGCGCCCTTGCGCCAGGGCATCGCACAGACCGAGAGGAAGAGTCCCCGCGGTCGTGTTGGCGTAGCGCTCGATATTTACGAGGACCTTCGAGTCGTCCACCCCCAGCCTTTCCTGCATGGCCCGGATAATGCGCAGATTCGCCTGGTGCGGCACGATCAGGGCAAGGTCGCGGATCGAGAGGCCGTTGCGTTCAAGCAAGTGGCAAGAAAGCTCGGCCATGCGCCGCACGGCGTACTTGAAGACGTTCGGTCCATCCTGATGGACGACGTGCATGTTCTTCTGCACGGTCTCGAGTGAGGAAGGGTTCAGCGAGCCGCCGCCGGGCATGTAGAGATGCTGCCCGCCGGAGCCGTCCACGTCGTGGTGAAAATCGATGATGCCTTCGCCCTCGCCGGCCGGCTCGAGGAGTACCGCGCCCGCGCCGTCGCCGAAGAGCACACAGGTCCCACGATCCTTGTAATCGAGGATCGAGCTCATCGTGTCGCTGCCGATGACAAGCACTTTCTTGTGCGTGCCCGCTCCCGCGAATTGCGCGCCAACAGTCAGCGCATACGCGAAGCCCGAACACGCCGCGGATAGATCGAATCCCCAGGCTCTCTTCGCGCCGAGCCGGTCCTGGACAAGGCAAGCGGTGGCGGGGAAAAACATGTCCGGGGTGACGCTGGCGACGACGATCAAATCGATCTCGGAAGGATTGGTGCGGGTCTGCGCGAGCAGGAGCTTGGCCGCTTCCGTGGCCATGTGCGAACTGGCCATGCCGTTTTCAACGATGTGGCGCTCGCGGATGCCGGTGCGTGTGCGAATCCACTCGTCGTTCGTGTCCACCATTTTTTCCAGGTCGGCGTTGGTGAGCACCTTGGGCGGGACGTAGCCCGCAACGCCAGTGATCTTCGCCGGAATGCGATGGGGCATGTCTCTCCTTGCAAGTGTGACCGCGAAGCGGTCAACGCGATATGGAAGGCCGACGCAAAAGAAAGTGGATTCTATGCGATGGGAGACAAAAGTGGCAAGCGGAGCTGGAGGCCGGAGGATAGAAGCTAGAGGGTGGAAGAGAGAACGAGGCGAAGCGGAGGCTGCAAAGTGGGGCGAGGGCAGGTTGCCCTCGGGGAGGGCGCTGAGGGTGGTTTTTGGCCGTTGGCGGGGCGGCCACGGATTGAAAACAAAAGGGTTAGGAGCGGGGCAGAGGCCAACGATGGGCAAAACATAGAAAAATGAATTTTTCTTGACAAATTCATTTTTCTATCCGGCGCCTGATGCCGGCTTAGAAGAGTCTAGCGAAAATTGCTCGGCGTGCCGGCGGATGGACGCCTTCCTCCCTTGAAAATGCGCTGGGGGGCCGAGCATTTCCCGGCTTGGGGATGACAGATTCAAGAAACTTTTTGGTTTGCGGAGCGTCTCTACCATAGCTAGCTGAGGGAGGGGACGTGCCGAGTGCGCCTCTGCTAAAAGAGCAAACTCGAGAGATGGACATCATCGGCTGGCTGGACACGGCAATTCGGGATTTCAAATATGCCCTGCGCATGTTGGGCCGAGCGCCGGGATTCACGGCGGTGGCGGTGCTGACGCTGGCGCTCGGGATCGGGGCGAATACGGCGATCTTCACGCTGCTCGATCAGGTTTTGCTGCGGCTGCTGCCGGTCAAGAAACCGCAGGAACTGGTCCTCCTCACCATGCGCGGGAAACATTACGGGAACAACTGGGGCGGCAATGCCATTTCGTATCCGATGTACCGGGATTTCCAGGATCACAATGAAGTATTCACGGGAATGTTCTGCCGCTTCCCGAGGTACGTGAGCGTCACGTTCGGCGGGCGAGCGGAACGCGTGGAAGCGGAGCTGGTCTCGGGAACATACTTCGATGTTCTTGGGGCCGGAGCGGCCCTTGGACGGACGTTCACGCCGGATGACGACCGCGTTCCGAACGGACATCCCCTCGTGGTGTTGAGCTACGACTACTGGAGGACGCGGTTTGGCGGCGATCCCGGAATCCTCGGGAAAACAGTGATCGTAAACAATCACGACATGACCGTGATTGGGGTCGCGCAGGCGGGATTTGCGGGCGTGGAACTGGGACACGCGCCGAAACTCTTCGTTCCCATGATGATGCAGCAAGAGGTGTTCCTGGTTAACTTCACCGATATGCTCAAGGACCGCCGCACGCGCTGGGTGAATGCCTTTGGGCGGTTGAAGCCGGGCGTAACGGTGGAGAAAGCGAAGGCCTCGCTCCAGCCGTTCATGCATTCGATGCTCGAGATGGAAGTGCAGCAGCCGGCGTTCAGCCGCGCGTCAGCCTATACGCGGGAGCAGTTTCTGAAGTGCTGGATCGACGTTCTGCCGGGCTCGCAGGGCCGGTCCTACGCGCGGCAGACACTATCGACTCCCCTATGGGTGCTGATGGCGACGACGGGATTGGTGCTGCTGATCGCCTGCGCGAACCTCGCAAACCTGTTGCTTGCGCGAGGGGCGGGCAGGAGCAAAGAAATCGCGGTGCGGCTGACGCTGGGCGCGACGAGGCGCCGCATTGTTGTTCAGCTGTTGATCGAAAGCCTGTGTCTCTCCGCGCTCGGCGCGCTGGCCGGGCTGGCCTTCGCGTTCTGGGCGGACCAGGCGTTGATGGCTGTGTATCTGCCGGCGGATTCGGGCGGAATGGCTCTTTCGACGCGTCCCGACACGCGGATTCTATTGTTCACGCTGGGGATAACGATTGTGACGGGAATCGTCTTTGGGCTGGTACCGGCGATGCAGACCACGAAACCGAATCTTGCCGGTACGTTGAAGGATGAGGGGCGCGGAGTGGTGGGAGGCGGCCACGGCGGACTGCGGAAGACGCTGGTGGTGGCGCAAGTGACTCTATCGCTGCTACTGCTGATTGGCGCGGGACTGTTTCTCCGGAGCCTGAACAATCTGCGCGATTTGGGCCCGGGCTTTCCGGCGGAGCGGCTGGTGGGGTTCAACGTCGACCCTTCGCTGAACGGCTATACAAACGAGCGGACCAAAATCTTTTATCGGCAGTTGACCGACAGCCTGGGCGCGATTCCGGGAGTTGAATCCGCCGCCTTGGCGTCCGTACGCATTCTCGAAGACAACGAATGGGACAGCAGCATGACGGTGGAAGGTTACTCGCCTGCAAAACCTGGCGATCATGCGCAGCCGTTCATGAACCAGGTCAGCCCGAACTATTTCACGACGCTGGGCGTCCCCATCGTTGCCGGGCGGGACTTTACGGTGAAGGACAACCGCGAAGTCAAGCATGGTCCCGAGCCGGACAATTGGGCGCCGACCACGGTGATGATCAACGAGACATTCGCGCGACGCTATTTCCCCGGGCGAAATCCGATCGGCCTGCACGCGGGATTCGGAATCGATCCGGGAACGCCAACCGATATGGAGATCATCGGCGTGGTGAAAGACATCAAGTATACGAACCTGCGCGATAACATCCCGGAGCAGGCGTTTATTCCCTATCTCGGAAGCCGCTTCGTCAGCAGCATGACTGTTTACCTGCGAACCCGGGTCGAACCGAATCCGTTGATGGCCGCGGTGCGGGAAAAGGTCAGGGGGCTCGATGCGAACCTGCCGATTTACGACATGCGAACCACAGAAGTGCAGATCAACAACTCGCTGACGACGGAACGCATGATCGCGAGCCTCACCAGCGTGTTCGGATCCCTGGCCACGCTGCTGGCGGTCATCGGGCTCTACGGCGTGATGGCATACACCGTGGCGCAGAGGACGCGCGAGATTGGAATCCGCATGGCGCTGGGGGCGGCGAGAGGAAACGTGATCTGGATGGTGATGCGCGAGGTGCTGCTGCTGGTGGCGATGGGAGTCGCAGTCGGAATGCCCGCGTCGTTGGCTCTGACGCGACTGGTGAAAAGCCAGCTCTACGGCATAACCGCGCACGATCCCGGAACGCTGGCGTTGGCCGCGACCGGACTGGCGCTGGTCGCCTGCATGGCAGGGTACATTCCGGCGCTCCGGGCAAGCCGGGTGGATCCGATGGTCGCTTTGCGGTATGAATGAGCGGTGGCGAACAAGGCCGGCGGTTTCGCCGCTTCAACTTGTTCCGCGGAATATCCGCATGAAACCAGAATTGCGGTGCGAGAGCGCGCGGCGGAGAGGAGTTGACGAAGAACGGGGACCATCAATGCCGGCACCTTACAAAGGAAAGTCAAGACCCGCACGCTTCCAAAACCGAAACATACGGCGCCCCAATCTTGCCGAGCAGTTAAGGAGCTGCCACCCGCCGGGTCATTAGGCTAAACCGGCATCAAGGGCGAAAAGTCTTTCTGTTCTTCTGCCGCACGACTTGCAGGTTGTCAGATTCTTTTTTCACACGCGCGACTTCCGTCTGCAGAGCCTCTTGCCGTTCCAGTTCTACAGCATCGGCAATCGCAGCCTCGGCCTGTCCATCCAGCCGCTTCGAAAACATGATAAGCGCAAAGAAGTTGAGGGACCTGGAACGGTAAAGGTTGATTGAGAACTGCGAATCTTCCCAACGGGCGATGACCTTTTCCGTCGACCTATACAGCTCGTTCGTGGGGAAGCTGATCTGGGCATCCGGCCTCGTTGCAGTTCCGTACTGCGCCGAGATGGCTTGTACCATGTCCTCGGCGGTAAGCCCTTTTGTGGCTTCCGGATCATAGGTGACCAGAATCCGGTAAAGTTCGCCATTGTAAAAAGTGAAGAATGCTTGCCAGACCGAGTCCACCTGGAGCGAAGAGCCAAAAGAGCGTCGCGGCCACCACGTCAACTCTTGAATTACCGCTGGACGCTTGTGGATCAACTTTGTCTGCAGCGGTTTTAGGTCAACCTGGTTTGATAGCTCCACCAAACTCATTCCAAGGGAAAAGTTTCGATACTTGGAAAGGTCCTGTGCACGGAGCACCGGCGCGGCAAGGAGCAGGACAACAAAACAAAGAATCGAACTGCGAATCTTTTTCATTTCATTATCTCCAATCGAAAGGCTCAACGAACAACTCGTACAGCAGAGTTCTCATTGGATGATCCATTAAAAAATAGGGCTACCCACCAGGTGTAGCCTCCTCCCAATTCTGGAGTGTCTTGTTGCATCGAGCAGAGTTGCATGGGGGAAGGCTGAGCTCGCGGACGATATTCGTGTTCTTGATGGTAAGCGCTTCCTCGAGCTCTTGCCCTTGACCCACTCGGTGGGGAGCGAAGAGCTGGCAATTGCTGCCAAGCCCCATGCGAACGACTTGAACTCCCCTTCCTCGATGACTTGCGTCTCGGAATCGATCTTCATCTGCAGCTTCGTCTTTATGGGTGACCGCGAAGCGGTCAACACCTCGCCGCATTCGGACGCGCCGAGCCGGCCGGGGTTCCCCTTCCAGTCATCGTCATTTGTGCCCGCGAAGCGGTCAACCTTCGGAAGGCTGCCGGCGTCGCGCGGCTGATCGTGGTGATCAAGCACTTTGTCCGAATGAGCCCTGTTGCCTTCGATCCCGTACTTGCTTTCTTTTCCGGACACCTTCCGCAATTCTCGAATCATTCCACCAGCCATGAAGAAAAAGGTCCAGGGCTCGCTTTCGAATTGCAACGATTCCGGCATAAGAGTGGCTTCCTCGATTAGGATGGTCCCCGTTTTGATTGTGTCTGCCATTGGCGTCTCGCCTGCGTTTACAGTGGCGCTCAGGACCACCATGGCCACCGCCTTACAGTGATTCGTTTTCCCCTGTCCGATCTGTTAGCGACGGCGTACTGAGGCTCGACTCTGTGTTGGATAGAGAATAAAGACAGCACCACCAGGGCCGCGCCTGCACAAACTAAAAGGTGCACGAGTATTTGGGAATTCGCGGAGGGGCGCCATGTCAACGCGAGGAGCAACGCCGTAATGGGAATCCACTGCATGGTAGTTTTCGTGACCATTGGTAACCTCGCTTCTCCATCGAGTTCCCTCTATGGGAACCCACTGTAAGATTTTCCTGACCATTGGCAACCTCGCTTCTCCATCGAATTCCCTCTTCGTCGGACAAGTGCAGGGGCGGACTTGGCCCGCCCCTCCGAACGAAAGAACTGTCCGCTCTCGGTTGCTAGGGAAAGCCGGGCCGTCAATTAGACATGTTACGACCTGCTTGGGTGGCCCTCGTTTTCGCTGTTTCCGCGACAGGTCCGTCGCTCAGCTCTTTTTCAGCTCTTACCCAGTCTTCGACATCTTTTCCGTGTTCGCCGCCGCGTTGAAGATACAGCTCATGAGCCCGGCGAGCGATCTCTTGTCCTGATGGTTCTCTGAGTCCAAACATGGCAAACCCCTTGGTTATAAGTACGGGGCCGGAGAGCTGAGCGACCTCCGTATATGAGATGCGGTTTACTTGCCGTTTGCTGAGACGGTGATCTTTATCTGCTTCGGCTTAGACTCCTCACGCTTCGCCATATGCAGGCTCAAGACCCCATTGCGATACTCGGCCCGAACGCTCTCGGAGTTGACTGTGTTCGGTAGGGAGAAGCTCCGCGTGAACGGACCATAGGCGCGTTCAACTCGGAGGCAATTGTCCTCGTTGACGTCCTTCTCGAACTTCCGCTCTCCGCGGATGGTCAACGAATTGTTTTCGACGCGTACGTCAATGTCCTTCTCTTCGAGATCCGGCAGGTCGGCCTTTATCACCAATTCGTTCTCGGTTTCGTATATGTCCACTGGTGGCGCCCAGGTTGCTAGGTCGGCATGACCCGAGCGGTCGCGAGTAGCGTTGTCCTCAAACAAACGAATGACTTGTTCCTGCAAAGGTGTCAAACCGCGGGACTGGTCCCAACGTGTAACAGTGTTCATGGCAACCTCCTTGGTTGTCCTGCTCAAGTAAGTATTGAAAGTCTCGTGTGTTTTGCAGTTTCCCCTTCGCCGGAGAAGTGAGGGGGCGTACTTAGCCCGCCCCCACCGTACGGAAAGACCCTGTCGGCTCTAGGCCGTTAGTGCAGCGGCGATCTTGTGGAAGGTCGAGTTGGAAACCTCATACGTTTCAACTTGAGGAGTTCCGTCAACGACTCTCGCCAGGATCTTCGTCACTTCGGGATACGTTCCGTGGTTGTAGGCATCGGCGTTCTCTGCGTTTTCCCACAAACTGATTCCGAACGCTTCCCTTTGCCCCTTGCTAATGCACGTGATTTCGTCTTGAAACCCCTTCTGTTTTCGAAGCAGAGGGAGAATGTCCTTTTCGATCCTCTGGGTGAATTCCGCAACGCTATTGGGCTTCAACTGCATGGATACTCTGCGTGCAAACATGGCAACCTCCTTGGTTGTCGTGGCCAAGGGCCGATTCCAGATAACCCACTTTAGTTTAGATTACCTTAATGACTCCCCCAGTCCTTAACCACCATAGGTTAATTAACTTGACTTGTCAAGTACAATCTGAGAGTATTCTCCAGGATTAATCAGATAGAGTTAATCGCGCGGAGGCGCCTGTGGATGTCTGCCTGGTGATCAAGCAGCGGCTGGAAGCACTAGGGCTGGAACAGAGGGATCTGGCGGCCGCTGCTGAAGTTACGGAGTCCTACATTTCCCAGCTGCTGACGCGGAAGAAATTGCCCCCCGAGCCTCGCCGAACAGACATTTACGACAAGATGGAAGAATTCTTGAAACTCCCGGGCGGCAAGCTTGCGAAGCTGGCCGACCACGAGCGCAAGGAAGTATTGAAGCGAAATCTAGGGGACCCACCCAAGCCCTTGTTTAAGGAAGTTCGAGAGTTGATTCTCCGCAAGTGCGCACCTGACAAAGAAAAACAAATCCGGGTGATTTTTGAGAAGCAGCCCTTCGGCGAACTCGAACGCCTGGTCACACAAAAGCTTTTGGACGTAGTCAAAAGAATCGCCAAAAACGAATTGGACAGTGAAACCTGGCTCCGCTCGGTGGCGCGACTCAGCGGCCAAAGCTATGAAGCGATGCGAGTCAGCATTCTCGAGTTCCTGGACACGGATGCTTTCAATGTGTCCGTTGAAAACTGCGTTTCCTTTCTGGATCCGCTGATCGAATCCTGGAATATCGACCTCGCGACCTTTGGTATGGAAATCGTGCTAAATCGGCGACTTATTCCGGACTACGCAAAGAAATTTGAGTTTGTTGAAAGGGAACTTGCCGAACCTGAGGAAGAGCCAGGGCTGAAGGAATTTCTGAAGCACCTGTCCGTGAACGGTGATGCGACCGAGGAGGAGATCGAGTTTCTCAAGAAGCTGCGATTCAAGGGAAAACACCCGACGCCGCTTTATTATTATCGGGAATTACAGAACCTCAGAGATCCGCTCCATTTTCGCGCGCTCGCTGCCCGGACCTTGCGAAAAAGCACACGGGGCCAGTCCCAGCCCCAAGGGTTGATCGCCCCGATGCATAAATACCTGGAGGCTGAAGGCATTGAGAAGCAACTGCAGCTTAACGGCAGGAAAGGGGCAATACAGCGCTGGGCAGACAGCAGAGGTAAGCGGCGCAAAGAACAAAAAGCAAAGCCTTAGAAAACTTCCCCAGAAGCTTTTCAGCACCGAACCATAGCGTAATCGGCGCCGCACTCCCCCCGCAGACATTGGGCGGCTGGCAGATGCAGGGGCTCGATGGATCTGATGACCATGGACTCGACGTCATCCCTTGCGACGGTGGGGGTGGGTATGCTTATGGCAGACGCACATCGCAAGTATCGCAAGGGGAGTGCGCTGACCTTCGCGCTGCCCGCGGGGGCGTGCACAGTGGCGGCGGTGTTGGCGTGTGGATTGGCTACGCTGACTCTCGCCGCGGAGCGAGGGTGGCCGTTTGGGGAGTGGAGAAGGGTGGTGGAAGAGCCGGTGATTGCTCCGCGAGGGACGGGCTGGGAGGCGGCGGGGACCTTCAATCCTGCCGTGGTGTTACACAACGGGAAGTACGTGATGCTCTACCGCGCGCAGGATGCGGCAGGGACTTCGCGGCTGGGATACGCGGAGAGCAGCGACGGCATTCATTTCACGCGGCGCGCGGAGCCGGTCTTCGTGCCGGAAACGGACTACGAGAAGGACGGTGGCGTGGAGGATCCGCGGCTGGTGGAGATTGGCGGGACGTACTACCTGACGTACACGGGTTACAACAAGAATGACGCGCAGCTCTGCCTAGCGACGTCGAAAGATTTGCTGCATTGGGAGCGCAAGGGAGTGATCCTGCCTGCGTACAAGGGAAAGTGGAACGTGGGCTGGACGAAGTCGGGAGCGATCGTGCCGGAAAAGGTTGACGGAAAATATTGGATGTACTGGCTGGGGACCGCGGCAGACAAGACCGACCAGATAGGGCTTTCGTATTCGACGGATTTGGTGCATTGGACGGAAGCGACGGAGACGCCGGTGCTGCCGAAGCGGCCGGGGATGTTTGATTCGCGCGTGGTCGAGCCGGGACCGGCGCCGATTTTGACGCCCGATGGGATCGTCCTGGTCTACAACGGCGCGGACGACAAGCTGGCGTACCGGACGGGCGTGGCTGTATTCGATCGCAATGACCCGCGCAAGGTGCTGTCGCGGACGGACAAGCCGATTTTCGCGCCGGAGAAGGAATGGGAGAAGACAGGCCAAGTGCCGAACGTGGTCTTTGTCGAGGGGATGGCGCGGCAGGGGCGGTCCGGCGGACGATTTCTGCTTTACTACGGCGGGGCGGACAAGTACGTGGGAGTGGCGGAGGCAGAGGCAGTTCGTATAACGCCGGTCCCCAAGCGTTGACGCCAGGAAACGATCCGGGGAACGAGGGGAGAAGGCCGCCCTCTTCCGAGGGCGGGTACAACCGAGCGTATGATCGCGAAGCGATGAATGCCTCTCGAATACAATGAGGGGCGCTCTTCAGTAGCGGAAGAGGTAGCTGACTTTGACGAAGACAATGCGCCCGGTGGGAATGGTCGGCGAGCCGGTTGCGGGAGGCACGGTGGGCGGCGTACCGGGAACCAAGTGGAGATTCGTATAGCCGTCAGTATAGCCGAAATAGATCGCGGTTCCCGGATGCAAGAGATAGGTGAAGAGAATGTCCGGCGTAAGCTTTTTCGTGGGGACGGCCGGCCCGCCATCGAAACTGCCGAGGTTGGTCTGCAAATCGAGGAGTTGGGGATTCGCGAGCGTGGCGTTGTAGTCCACGATGAGCCGCAGAGAAAACTCCTTCGTGAACTGGTAGTTCAGCTTCGAGCGCATCAAATGATTGTTGAAGATGTTCTGCCCGGGAGAGACGGCGACGGGTAGGGAGCCGTTGCTCGTGGCGAGAGGGGAGACGCGCGTGGCGAGGCGCGAATAGATGTACGTCTCGTCGAAGCGGAAGCGGGCCGCGGGGCGCAGCGTGAAGCCGAAATTGGCTAGCTGCTGACTGCCGAGGAACGGCAGGAGAGGGGCGGCGGGAAAGAAGTTTTCGCCGGTGCCCCAGGCGTAGCGGCCAGCCAGGGTGAGCCATTTGTAGGGTTGCGTGAAAAGCAAGGCGGAGGTGCCGTGCTTGCGGAAGCTAATATTGTCGAAGAGCTCATAGACTTCCGCACGGCTGATGCTGAGCGTGGTTTGGCGCGTAAGCTCCAACTGAAAGGCGGGATTGACCTGCCAATCCACGACGCGGCCGGTGTGATCCCAATTCACAAGCTCGCTCACGGAAGGGCCGAAGTCAATGATCTTGGAGCTTCTGGGGCGCCAGAGATAAGCAACGAAATTTGAAAAGCGGCGGATGTCCACGCGATTGACAAAACCAAGTTCGGCGCAGAACCCAGGAGTCTTGTCGTCGTAACTCGAGCTGTAGAAAAGATGGCGGCCGGTGTAGCCGATTTTCGTCCAAAGGGCGCTGCCCTGCGCGCGGTTGTCGGAAAAAAGACAGTCCTGCGAATGATTCAGATCCTGGCGGGTCCAACTATGGGTGGCCTGGGCTTCGAGCACCCAATTGGGCGTAAATTTGAGCCGCGCGTCGAGCGAAGCGACCCGGTTGTTCGTGTCCGCGAAGTCGCGGCTCGAGAAAAACGCGCCGATCTGCGACTGATTGCCGAATTCGCGGGCGACGCGAAAGACGCCGTCGGCCGCGCGCGTGTTGAACGGGCTCGGCTGGTTGAGCCCCGGCTCGCGGTCGTCAATCACCAGCGCGCCGAGGAGCCAGTGGCCCGCTTTACCGGTCATGCGGCCGCCGAATTGCGGGTCGGCAATCCGGCGCGAGAAGAAGAGATTGATGGGTGTCTGGAAGAAGCCGGCGTTTTCGATGAAGAAGGGTCGCTTCTCCGGGAAGAAGACGGCGAAGCGCTGATTGATGGTGACCTGGGGATCGTCGGATTCCACCTGGCTGAAATCGGGATTGAGCGTGACGTCGAAGGTCAACGCGTCCCTGGCCACGAACTTCGCGTCGAGGCCGCCGCGGTGCTCGAAGGCGTTCTGGAAGGAAGGATTGAGGGGAAAAGGCTGGTTGAGGAAGTGATTGCGGGCGAGCAGACCATAGGGGATGAGCTGGATGTTGCGGCCGGGCGAAATTTTTTCGAGCCCGCCAGCGGGGGCAAACTGTTGCGTGATGCCTTCGACGCGCTGCGTAACGTAGGGCCAAGTGTCCACTTCGCTCTTCCGAAGGATCTGGCGGTAGAGCATGACGCCCCAGGTCTGTTCCGGAGCGTGCGAAAAGCGAAGACTTTTGAAGGGAATGGAGAACCACACGGCGTAGCCGCCGGGGGTCAGACGGCCTTCGGTGTGCCACAAGGTATCGAAACTGTAGTCGTAGCCTTGCCCCTCGGTGTAGATGGCGTCGGTCTGGATGCCGAGCGGGTTCGCCCCAAAGTAGTAAGAGCGATGGCGGTCGCGGAAGGTGTCGAGAAAGACCGCAACGTTGTCGTCCTGAAAGGTGTCTTCGCGTTTGGAAAGGTGGGCGAAAACTTTTCCAGGCTCGTCGCGGCAAAGAAAGATAACGTACAGGTTTTTGTCATCGTAGGAAAGATACGCGGTTGTGGCTTCGGTGGCGGGAATGCCGTCGCCGGGCAGATACTGCCGAAAATCGGTGACTTCGAGCTCGGCTTCGCGCGGGCGATCCTGGAGAAAATCTTCGAGTTTGGGCGGGCGATGAACGCGGGGGATGCGGGCCAGCGCAATGGGTTTGCGCACGGGGGGCGGGGGAAGCGGCGCCGACTGGGGCGGAGGCGTCTGCGCAGACACCCGCATGGCCGTCGCACAAGCGCAAGCGAGAGCCAAATCCAAAAAGAAAAGCCGACGAAGATTGACCTGGATAAATCACCCACCACAGAGCGAACTTGTATAACGCCGAGAGGAGCATCACGCAAGAGTAAATTGAGAGTCGCTCGGGTGTTTACCCGACGCAAGGCTTCGATTTTGCGGCGATCTCCGGCCGGCGGGCCTGTTGTACACTGCACATTCTGCAATGAACATCCTGGGGATCAACGCGTATCACGGAAACGCGTCGGCCGCGATTGTGTGCGATGGCCAGCTCGTGGCCGCGTTGGAAGAGGAGCGATGTAACCGCGTGAAATATGCCGCGGGGTTCCCGGCTGGGGCGATTCGGTACTGCTTGAGAGCGGCTAATCTCACACTCGGCGAAATCGATCACGTCGCGGTGCCGCGCAATCCCTATGCTCGGCTGGGGACAAAGCTTTTTTACGCGTTGCGGATGCCGTCGTTCGCGTGGGAGCGCGTGCGCGTGCTGCGCAAGTTTGCGGGCGGAGGGATTCGCGAGACGCTGGCGCGGACGCTCGGGACCGATCCGGCCAAGCTGGGCGCACGATTTCATCGCATCGAACACCACCAGGCGCATCTCGCCAGCGCGTTTTATTGCTCGCCGTTCGAGTGCGCGGCGCTTCTCTCCGCCGACGGACTGGGTGATTTCGCCAGCACAATGTGGGGGACGGGCGCAGGGCCGCGCATGGAAATTCAAGGTACCGTGGCGTTTCCGCATTCGCTCGGGCTGTATTACACGGCGCTGACACAGTATCTCGGCTTCTTGAAATTCGGCGACGAGTACAAGGTGATGGGTCTCGCCGCCTACGGGCAGCCCGAGCAGTTCGATGTTTTCCGAGACATTGTGCGCACGAACGGGCGCGCGGATGATTCCTCTTTTCGTCTCGGCCTCCATTACTTCGTTCACCACCGCACAGGTCCGGAGATGAGTTGGGCGGAAGCTGACAAGACCCCGGCGCTCGGGCGGGTGTATTCGGAGACGATGGCGCAGCGGCTGGGGCCCGCGCGCGATCCGGAAGCGCCGCTCGAGGATCGCCACCGCAATCTGGCTGCGTCGCTGCAGGCGCGGCTCGAAGAGGTGTATCTCGGGATGCTGCGGCGGCTGGCCCAGCGCACAGGCCTGAGAGCCGTGTGTCTGGCGGGCGGAGTGGCGTTCAACTGTGTGGCCAATGGAAAGATTTTCGATGAGACGCCGTTCGAACAGGTCTATGTACAGCCCGCGGCGGGCGATGGGGGACTGGCGGTGGGCGCGGCGTTTTACGTGTGGCACCAGCTTCTCGGAAGGCCGCGCGCGTTCGTGATGGACCATGCGTATTGGGGGCCGGAGTTCTCCAAGGAACAGATTCGCGCGGCGGTGGAGACCAGCGGCGTCGCGCGGAAGGGCTACGCCGTGCGCGAATTACCCGAAGAAGAGATGGCGCGCACGGCGGCGAAAATCGTTGCCGATGGAAAGATCCTTGGTTGGTTTCAGGGACGCGCCGAATGGGGGCCGCGCGCGCTGGGGAACCGCAGCATCGTGGCCGATCCGCGCCGGCCGGAAATGAAGGAGACTCTCAACCGGCGCATCAAGCACCGCGAAAGTTTCCGGCCGTTTGCGCCTTCAATCCTTGCAGAGGCGGCGGGCGAGTGGTTCACGAAGTCGCAGCCTTCACCGTTCATGACGCTGGCCTATCCCGTGCGGCGGGAAAAGCGGGGCAAAATTCCCGCGCCGACGCACGTGGACGGCACGGGACGTCTGCAAACGGTGACGCGTGAAGCCAATCCGCGCTATTGGCGGCTCATCCAAGAGTTCGGCAATCTGACCGGAGTGCCGGTGCTACTGAATACGTCGTTCAACGACAATGAGCCGATCGTCTGCCGGCCGGAGGAAGCGCTGGACTGTTTTTTGCGGACGCAGATGGACGCGCTGGCGCTAGGGGATATCCTGATTACCAAGATGGCCACCTGAAGGTGGCCCCTACAGGACTTCGAGAATTTCCTCGTAACGCTTGAAGGGGGCGATGAGGTACGCGCCGGCGAGTTCGCTGCGCGACCAGGCAAGCATCTCGCGCGCCATCTGGAAACCGCAGGCCCGCGCGTCGGCGCCGGCGGTTTCGAGCGACTTCAGCACCGACTGCGGAATCACGATGCCGGGCACTTCGTTGTTCAGGCGCAGCGCCTGTTTGTAGCTGTTGAGCGGCCAGAGGCCAACCAGGATGGGAATGGGCGGCTTGCGCCCGAGCCGCTTCAGAAACGCGTGCCAATGTGCAGGATCGAAGATGGGCTGGGTCATGGCGAAGTGCGCGCCGGCTTCGATCTTGGCTTGGAAGCGCTCGATTTCGTGGTCGAGGTCTTCGGCGACGGGATTCAGAGCGACGCCGATGGTGAAATTCGTGGAGCCGCCGAGGGTTTTGCCGGACCAGTCGCGCCCCTGGTTCAAGCGGCTGAGGACGCTGACGAGGCCGACCGCATCCACTTCGTAGACGCCGCTCGTTTCCGGATAGTCGCCGACCGACGGCGGGTCGCCGGTGATGGCGAGGACGTTGCGCACGCCGCCGACAGTCCACGCGCCGAGGAGAACGGCCTGTAATCCGATGATGTTGAAATCGCGCGTGGTGAGGTGCGGAATGGTCTCGACGCCGCGCGCTTCGAGCGCCGCAGCGGTCATGAGGGCGTCCATACCGACGCGGGCCATCGTGCCGCTGTTGATGTCGATCGCGTCTACGCGGCCGCAGGCCATGATGCGGTCCACCTGCTCGAAGACGCGGTCGAGTGAAACGCCCTTCGGCGGATCAATCTCGACGGAAATCACGAATTCGCCGGCGCGGAGTTTCTTCCACAGTTTGCTCTCCGGCTCGCGCTGGGCGGTGCGCGCCGCAGCGGGCGCTTCGGGAACGACGACCTCCAGGGAAGCGGAGGCAACTGCGCGTTTCGCCGGGCGGAGAGAGCGCACGGCTTCGGCCATGGCCTGGATGTGCGCGGGCGTCGTGCCGCAGCAGCCGCCGAGAATGCGCACGCCGAGCGCGACGGCTTCCCGCGCAAAAAGAGCGAAATATTCAGGCGACGACTTCGGATAGACAATGCGGTCACCTTCGCGCTTGGGGAAGCCGGCGTTGGGCATGGCGCTGACGCGCACGCCGTCCACGCCGGCAATCTCCTGAAGAATCGCCAGGAGCGCCTGCGGGCCGAGGGTGCAATTCGCGCCAATGACCTGGACGTTTTTGTCTTTCAGCCGGGCCGCGGCATCGCGCGGGCGCACGTCGCCGTGCGTAATGCCCTCTTCGGAATAGGTGAGCTGGGCGATGATAGGCAAGCCAGAAAACGAGCGAACGGCGTCAATGGCGAGGAGCAGTTCGTCGAGATTGGAAAAGGTCTCGAGACAGTACAAATCCACGCCGCGCTCTTCGAGCGCCTGCGCTTGCTCGTGAAAAATATCCAGAATCTCGTCCGGGGAAGGGTGGCGCGACTGCACACCGAGCCCGAGCGGGCCGATCGAGCCGGCGATGAGCACTTCGCGAGCGGCGGATTCGCGCGCTTCACGGGCGATCTTGACGCCTCGGCTGTTGAAGCGCGCAGTCTCGTCGGCGAGGCCGTGAGGCGCGAGCTTGAAGCGGTTCGCGCCGAAGGTGTTCGTCTCGATGATCTGCGCGCCAGCTTCGATATAGGCCTGGTGCACGCGGAAGACGGCTTCGGGCTCGGTCGAGTTCAGCTCGTCGAAGCAGCGCTGCGGGCCAACGGCTTCGTGCAGCATCGAACCCATCGCCCCATCGGCGATAAGAATCGAGTCCTTCAACCGCTCGTTGAAATCGTGAATCTTCAAGGTTTCTTATCCTGTCTGCGGGTGACGCGACACGGAGAACGCGCTCAGCGTTTTTGTTCCATCAAGCTGGCGACCGTGCTCATCAGGTCGTACTTGGTGAGGATTTCATAGCGCGAGTCACCCATCTCCACGAAAATCGCCGGATTTTCGTGGCTCAGGATGTAGGTGAGGCGCGCGACGGGCGCCGTTTTCGGCACAGCGGGCAGCGGCGCACTCATCACTTCGCGCACGACGAGCTTGCGAAGATCCTTGCCCTGCAGCGCGAGGTTGAGAATCTGATCTTCATAAACGGTGCCGATGGGCGTGGAGTCTTCGAAAATCGGAATCTGGGAGATGTCCTGCTCCTGCATGGTCTTGAGCGCGTGGAAGACAGTCTGATAGGGCCGCGCGATGACTAGTTCGCGCACCTTGCCGGTTTTGTGCTTGGCGGCGACGACGTCGGCGGCGTTCAGGGCCACCTCCGCGTCCACGTAACCGCGCTCGCGCATCCATTCGTCGTTGTAGACCTTGCTGAGATAGCGCATCCCGGTATCCGGCAAGAAAGCGACGACGAAATCGCGCGGCCCGAGGTCCTTGGCCAGACGCAGCGTGGCAGAGATGCAGCCACCGCCGGAGCCGCCGGTGAAAATTCCTTCGAGCTTGACCAGGCGCCGCGCTACGACGAAGCATTCTTCATCGTTGACCTGGAGGACGTCGTCGAGAATCTTCAGGTTCATCGTCGTGGGGAAGAAGTCCTCGCCGATGCCCTCGACGACGTAGGTCTTCGCCCGGATCGTTTCGCCGCGCTTCACAAAATCGTAGTAAAGCGAGCCGTAGGGATCGACGCCGATGATCTTGACGCCGGGATTTTTCTCCTTGAGATATTTCCCCACGCCGCTGATTGTGCCGCCCGTGCCCAGGCCGCAAACGAAGTGCGTGATGCGGCCTTCGCTGTCTTCCCAAATCTCCGGGCCCGTGGTGCGGTAGTGCGCCTCCGGGTTCATCGGATTGGCGTACTGGTTCGGATAAAACGAATTGGGGATTTCGCGCGCGAGCTTTTTCGCCACCGAGTAGTAGCTGCGCGGGTCTTCCGGCTCTACGGCCGTGGGGCAGACGATGACTTCGGCGCCAAGCGCCTTCAGCAGGTCGATTTTTTCCTTGGACTGCTTGTCGGTGATGGTGAAAACCATCTTGTAGCCGCGCACCGCGGCCACGAGCGCCAATCCCATGCCAGTGTTGCCGGATGTGCCTTCGATGATCGTGCCGCCGGGCTTGAGGAGGCCTTGGCGCTCGGCCTCGTCAATCATGGTGATGCCGATGCGATCCTTCACCGAGCCGCCGGGATTGATGTAGTCGCACTTGACGTAAATCTGCGGCTTGAGGCCCTGGTTGATGCGATTCAAGCGCACGAGAGGCGTGCGTCCCACCGCTTCGAGGATGTTATTGCACCGCATTCGGTGTCTCTGGCGTCAACGGGCGGGTTAACCTCTGCCCGGGTGTGCCATAATTTGCAGTTTATCATGCAGCTTTGCCGAGCGGGAGCAAGGCGCATCGGAGGAGTCAGACGTGGCGCGGCAGAACATAGCGAGCGGGACGAAGTGGGAGCCGATTGTGGGCTATTCGCGGGCGGTGCGCGTGGGCAAGCTGATCAGCGTTTCGGGAACGACGGCGACCGGGCCGGATGGAAAGATCGTGGGGGTGGGCGATGCGTACGCGCAAACCGTGCAGACGATCAGGAATATCGAAGCGGCGCTCACGAAGGCGGGAGCGGGCTTGAAAGACGTTGTGCGCACGCGCATGTACGTGACGAACATCGC